>Ga0184619_10000129_pt1 | contig 24361 bp, 24 predicted proteins | sample PLM0_60_b1_FD_133146 | JGI IMG/M metagenome (GOLD analysis project Ga0184619, IMG submission 133146) | Groundwater sediment microbial communities from an aquifer in East River, Colorado, USA - PLM0_60_b1 | ecosystem: Environmental > Terrestrial > Soil > Riparian zone | place: USA: East River...
AGTAGTTGGGGTGCTGGCTCCGCCTCCTGTGGGCCCCGAGCCGGATCTCGCGGCTTTCGCTCCGATTCGTGGCAGTGAATCGCTGCTCGAGCCGTCGCGCGACGTACGCTTACCCACGCTGCGGCTAAAGGCCCACAGTATTGAAGCGGTCGAAACACTGCGTGGCCAAGCGGTCAACTGGCTGGCAGAGCAGTATGGGACGCGCGTGGAAAAGTTGAACGTCGAGGTCGGGACACAACGTTTGGAGAATACGCGTCAGGCGATGCTGCTGACGAAGCTGCTGCTCGGCCTGCTGGCTGGACTGATACTGGCCGTCGGCGGGATCGGAATCATGAACGTGCTGCTCGCGGCGGTAGCCGAGCGGACGCGGGAGATTGGCATTCGAAAAGCCGTCGGAGCGAGACGAGCGGATATCCAGACTCAATTTCTGGTGGAGTCGATGACAGTCACTGGCGCGGGCAGTGTCATCGGTTTCGTAGTCGGAATAATCATCGCGCAGGCGGGCACGGCCGTGTTTCGGCTCTGGGCACACGCGCCGATCTATCCGGTCATGCATGTCTACACCGGACTGCTCGCTGCCGGTTCGGCAATTGCGGTTGGTCTGATATTTGGAACCTACCCGGCGCGAAGAGCGGCGGAGTTGTCGCCTGTAGACGCGATAGCCCGCGAATGAGGAGGCAACACAAATGATCCAATCCGGAATTCTTCGGCGTTACGCGCGTGTCATTGTGAGCGCGTGCGTCCTACTGGTAGCGGGCGCGGGCTGCGCTGCCGTTGAAACGGCAGTCAGCGCTGAGCCTGGGTCATCATTCACCCTCGCCCCGGGAGAGACCGCGCTGGTGAGAGGAACAGACACTCGGATCACGTTCAGACAAATGCGCGAGGACTCGCGCTGTCCGGTAGATGTGACGTGTGTCTGGGAAGGCGATGCCAAGATCGAGATCGTCATCTCCCGCGCCGGAGCTGCGGACGATACGAGAATCCTGAGCATCAGACCGGCCAACAACGAAGTACGGACGGCGAACCTGAGACTCAGGTTCGTCTCACTCGCTCCTGTGCCTCGTCAGGCGGATGCAGGCACGCCCCGAAAGTATCGCGCGGAGTTTGTCGTCGACCAGCTATGACGAGTGGTCGTGAATCATCCGCCAGCCTCGAGGGGTTCGAGCCCATATAGTCGAGAACCAGCCAGTTCGATCCGGTCGGCCACCGCCGCTGAGGACGTACTGGCCCGTGACGAGCGCGTGATCCGGACCCAGCGGGCGGATTTCCAGATGCTCATAATGAAGCGCTTGAATCGGACGTCCTGCTCTCCAATAGCCCGCCCGCATCTGATCGCCAATGGCATTCACGCCACGGACCAGACCAGTAGAGCCCATGGCCGTCGCGGAATCGGTGTAGGCGGATAGATAGACCGCCAACTCACCGCGGTTCCAACCGGCAACGGTCGTGTCGAACATCGCCCTGATTGCCGCTGCGTCGGATGGAAACCGGAGCCCGGTCTCCACTGACCGCACCTGGCTCGAGCACGCGGCAACAACAGCGGTCAGCGCCAACACTGAGTAGCGTCGCATCATTTTTCCGGGACGAGTCTCAAGCTCGTGCCCCACGGATCGGTGAGAACCCACTCGTCGTTCTCCTTTTTTACGGGATAACCGGCCTGCTTGACGTGAAGCGCTGCTTCTTCGGCGTCCTTCCGCGTGGGCACGATGATCTCCCACTCGAGCAATCTCGCGTCGGCATCGGTCGCTGGCGGCGCACCTTTCGCCCAGGTGTTAGTTCCCAGATGGTGATGATAGCCGCCCGCTGAGAGAAAGAGCGCGCCAGGATAGCTCCACACCACTTTGTCGAAGCCGAGCGCGTCGTGATAGAAAGCGGCGGCCTTGTCGATGTCGTCGACGTAGAGATGGACGTGACCGAGCACGGTACCAGGCGGCATTCCCGTCCACCGCTCACCGCCGGCGCACCTGACGAGATCTTCCACATCGAGATGATTGGTCGTCATGTACAACTGCCGCTCGTCGTAACGCCACGCATCGCGCGGACGATCCGCGTACACCTCGATTCCCAGCCCGTCGGGATCCGTGAGATAAACTGCCTCGCTCACGAAGTGATCCGACATCCCAGCGCGCTCGCCGATCTCGGCGAGGTGAGCAACGAACCGACCGAGCGAAGCTCGATCCGGCAGCAGAATGGCGAAGTGGTACAGTCCGAGCAGCCCGCGCTTGGGTACCGGACGCGCACTTGTTAGCTGCCGGAGATGAACGATCTCGCGATCCTCGCCATGCGGACCGAGACTCACCGATTCGGCGTCGCCCCGGATTACGCACAGGCCGAGGACTCTCGCGTAGAAACGAAGCGATCTATCGAGGTCTGCAACCTGCAGCCGGACGCTACCGAGGCGCGTCGATTCAGGCAGCCGGTATTCGCGCGGACGGATTCCGTGCTGTTCTTCGGTAGTTTCCAGACTCTGCCTGGTCGTCATCTCATTCTCCCCCTCAAAAAACCGCGCAAATGCTACGCCTCGGCGCTCCCAGCTTCATGCTTGTGGCGGGGCCAGAAGGTCTTGATGGTCGCGAAAAGGAGAAGAATGATCAGAATCCCCTGTGCGGTGAGCGTCTCCACGCTCGGGAATATGCCCATCGCCTCTACGTGTGGACCGCCCGGAACGACTGTAATCGGCAGGACGTTCGCTTCCTGGAGCTCGCGGATTCCCTTGCCCATGAATACGAACGCCATGTAGTACAACAGAATGCTCGTGACGGCGAAGAATGGCCGCATGGGGATCCGCACGCCGTACCGGTAGAACAGTGTGAAGATCACGGCGAGGGCCGCCAGGCCGACGACGATGCCGAGCGCAAGCGGAACTCCCACATTCGGCCCGCCATTGAACAGGGCTTGGTAAAAGAGCGCTGTCTCTGCGCCTTCGCGATACACCGCCAGAAACGCGACGAGTGCCAGCGCCTTTCCGCCTCCGTGCTCGAGCGCCGACGAGACCTTCTCGCGGATGAACTTCTGCCACTTGGCAGCCTCTACCTTGGATATCAGCCAGTAGCTTACCGAGAAGAGCACTGCGACTGCGATCAGCATCGTTATCCCTTCGACCAGCGGACGGCTCGCCGGCATCGCGCCCAGCAACGTCTTGAGAACGATGGCTGTCAGCAGGCTCGCGATCACGCCGAGAGTCAACCCGATCCAGACGGATCGCAGCCGCTCTCTGTGTCCCATCTTGATCAGGAAGGCGACGACTGCCCCGAGGACGAGAATCGCCTCGAACCCTTCGCGCAGAATGATCAGGAACGATTGAAGGAATGCTTCCCAGTTGGTGGAAGGCTGCTGGGTGAGATCGATCACCGACGGCAGGCCTTCGGCGATCGCATCGCGCGAGTTTTTGGCGCCCGTTAGGTCGTTCCGCTTCACCGCTCCCTTGAAATCCGCGAAGTGGCGCTCCATCGTCGCGACGAGACCGGGTTTCTTCGCCCGCGCCGGAGTCTCGAGCGGCTCAAACGCGATGTATGCATCGAACGCCCGGTCCCCTGCTTCGGCGATCTTGCCATTCCGCGCGAAGTCAAGCGCGCTGTCGAGCAACGCCATGATCACCGGTGACGCGGTGTCACCGGCAATCGCCGTCGCATCCCGACGCGCCACGGGCAGAGCCAGCTGCTCGCCGCGAAGCGTGTAGATGTAGTTGATGATGTTCCAGCGCTGCTGCGGAGTGAGCGAAGCCGCGAATCCCGGCATCGCCGTCCCGCGTACGCCGACGGAGACCATGTTGTAGGCAAGCGTTGGCGTGAGCACGGGCGTCAGGGTTCTCACTCCGATCGCCGGAGGCGGCGGGCTCAGCGTGCGGCCGGCTGGACCATCGCCCCCTCCCGTCATGCCGTGACATGACGCGCAGCTTCTTACGTAAAGCGCGTGACCCTCGGCGGTGTCGAGGGGACCCTTTGGGAGATCCATCGCACCAGCTGTCCCGAGCGCGGTGACAAAACGCTGGTGGAGCTCGCGCACGGTTGCCGGCGGCTTTCTGGCAGCTACTGCCGCGGCGAGACTGTCGAGGATCGCTCTCGCTCTTACGGCATCATAGCCGGACAGCCGAACGGCGACCTGTCTGGCATCGGCGAGGAAACTAGAGGTTTCGTCGAACTCCTCTTTCGAGACGAGCTTACCGCGCTCGTCGACTGCCTTCGCGTACTCCTCGACGGCGACACCGACGATGCTGGATAGACGTTTTGCCGGGTTTTCCTGGGCGGGCAAAGTGGCCGTAGCCACGAGCGATAGAATCGAGACAGCGATCCATCGCGTAGATCGACAATTCATTGCCGAGTGAATCTATCCGGATTACCAACGGAAGCAATTGGGACAAATGCGAAAACCAACCGCGAGAAGAGCAAGGGGTTGGTTTTTAAGATTCCCGGTGGCTCAGCGCCGCCACGACCCCGGTTCTCTGCTCGAACCGCTCGACGAACCTGGTGAGGCGATCGCTGCTGAATTGTCCGCGCGCCATCCCGAGCGCCTCGATAGCCTGCTCGATGGACTCGGGCTCGCCCTCGACCTCGACGAGAACGTCCATGCGCGGATAGGTCTCGAAGCGGATCGTGGCGCCGCCCAACTCGTACTGGGCGACTTCGCGGTTGATCTCCATCGTGACGACGAAGCCGAGCCGCGTCAGAATCTGGTTGAGCGCTTCGAAATCTTCGACGAGTGTCGACACCTCTTCGCGAATCTTGTAGACGTCCTGCGTTTCGGTGGGACCCTTCCATTCGAGGTAGGTCTTCGACGACCCTGGCGCTTCGTATCGCCTCACCCTGAGTACTTCGTCCCGCTCCGTGAGCTCTCGCGATTCGACGTCGTAGCGACTGTCGGCCAAGCTTCCCTCGAACACGAGCCTCGCTCCCGCCTTCTCGAGCTGCTTCCTTACACCGGCGAGATCGTCCACGACTGCCTTCAGCTCGACTTCACGCATTCACAATCGTCTCGAGGAGTTTCACCGTATCTCTGAGTGAGGGAAAGACGGCGTACGGCTCGTGTGCTTCGAGCTGTTCCACCGTGTAATGCCCGCTCGCGACCGCGATCGCCTTGGCGCCGAGTGAGCGACCGCACTCGATGTCCGCCGGGGTATCGCCGATGACGATCACGCGTTCACCCGCGATGTCGATGCCGAGGGTCTCGCTCGCGCGCCGCTGTGCAATCGCCGGAAGCTCGGGGCGATGCTCATGATCCGATCCGAAGGCGTTGACGCGGAACCGGTCCGGATCGATTCCGGCCGCGCTCAGCTTGACTCTTGCGCCCGACTCTACGTTGCCAGTGAGCAATCCGAGGACGACATCCTTGCGCGCCTCGAGCGCCTCGAGGAGATCCACGACTCCGTCGAGCGGACGGATGTCGAAGTCTCCGCTCTTTGCACCGGTTCGCAGCCCGTCGAGGTAGAGCCCGATCAACGCTTCCATTCTCGAGTCGATGTGCTCGTCGGAATGACCCTCGAGTCGCATTGTATCCCGCACAATCTGCTTGTCGGTTTTTCCGTCGTATCTGTACGAAGACTTCCCGGGCGAGCCGAACACTTCGGCCAGGGCGCGCTGCATCGATGCGCGCCCCATGCCTCCCGAATTGAGGAGCGTTCCATCAATGTCAAAGAGAACGAGCCTCATGCTCTGGTAAGGAAGACGCCGGCGACGATCGTGGCGGCGCCTACGGCCTGAAACATCGTGGGAGTCTCACCGATGAACGCCCACGCGACCAACAGTGCGATGATGGGCTGGAGGTTGGTGTAAACCGCCGTGCGAGTAGGTCCGAGCACGCGGAGCCCGCGATACCAGAAGAAGTACGCGACACCCATCGAGATCACACCCGAGTAGAGGAGGGCGATCCATCCGCCTCTGCCGATGGCAGACCAGTTCGTCGCGACCAACGCCGGCGTCGACGCTATCAACAACGGCACTGCTCCTCCGACCATTGTGATGGCCGAGAGCTTGATGACGTCGATGCGCTTGGTGTAGGGCTGAAGCATGATGGTGTACGCGGTCCAGCAGAGTACTCCACAGAAGACGAGGACCGCGCCGAGGAGCGTTGTCTGTCCATTCGACGAGCTCGCGCTTCCTGCGATCACGAGCCCGACGCCGACGACTGACAATGCGATGCCCACCAACGTTAGCCGCTTCACCCTCTCCAATCCCCGCACTCGCGCGAACAGTGCGATGAAGGCCGGTGCCGCGCCGACGATCAACGCCGCATTTCCGGCGCGTGTCCGCGCAACACCGTGCACGAAAAAGAGCTGGTACAAGCCGTTGCCGATCACGCCGCAGAGCAGCAGTCCAATCACGTCCTGCCTCGGCAACGCGATCTTGCCGCGCACGAGAGCAACCAACAAGAGAAAGAGCGCGGCCGTTCCCACCCGAAGCCCGGTGAAAGCCACGGGACTGAAGATGTGGGTGGCATACTTCACCACCACGAAGTTGATCCCCCAGATCACGGCCATCGTGAAAAGGAGTACATCGGTGACGCCGAACGCCTGGTGCGCAGTTGCATCCCGCATCGCGGCCCGTGCGTGTGTTGCCGAGTCAGTCATTGCTGAAAGCTAGCCGGGCCGGCGTCGGCGCGGCTACTTTGGATCATGCACATCTCGTTCGCTGTCTTTGCCGACGCCGCCAATCTCTCGCAAGAGGGGAAGCTCAACATCCTCGGCGTTTTCGACGCGGTGCAAGTGGCGGGGCTTCCGACGATTCATCCACGCACGCATTTCGTCGTGCGTCTCAAGGCGAACGGCGACGACACCGGCCAGCACAAGCTCGCGTTTCGCTGGCTGAGCCCTTTCGACGAAGAGCTCTGGTCGTCCACCGGTGAGATGAGCGTCGCGCCATCGCCGAATCCAATGTTCGAGGTAGACCTGCCGATTATTGCGGTCGTCGATCTCCCACTCAACGTCACCGGACAATACACGATGCAGGTCACTCTCGATGGAGAGGTCACAGCCACCGCCCGCCTGCTAGTGAACGCCAATCAACCAAACATCGTTACGGGAGCGCCCAACGGCTTGGTCAGCTAAAGCCCGCAGCCCCAGGCCGCTCCGCCGACAGCACCCGGCCGGTAGTCATCAGTGATCTTCTGTACTACTCGAGTATCCTTCGGGCGAACCGGAATCGTTGGACCAATAGATCGGTATACTCGTCCCCCGACTCCAAATCATCGACTGCGTAGCCGCCGCGCCCGAGCGCGAGATGCACTACACGCATTCCTCCGAGAGAGATCGCCACGTGCGTGATCTTCCCTTCGGGCTCGTCGGAAAAGAAGAGAAGATCGGCAGGGCGAGCATCTCCCAGTCCTGCAACCGGCCCGCCAGCCATCGCCTGCATCCAGGCGTCGCGCGGAACGTGGACGCCGTGCAGCTGGAACGAGCTCGAGACGAGCCCCGAGCAGTCGCAGCCCCAGGGCGTGACGCCGCCCCATTCGTACGAAGTGCCCTCGAAGAACGTCATCGCCGAAGCGGTGATCGAGTCGGGTGCGGGAGGAAAGCTCTTACGCCTCTCATCCAGCGTCATCGCCAGCCCGCCGAATCGTTCCTGACCTTCGGAGATCAGTGCGCCGAGCGGCAGTTTGCGCGTAGCGCCGTGCTCATCGCGGACGGTGCAGCCAAGTGAGAGCGGACGCGGATCGTCCCACCCCGTCTGAGACACTGGAGGTATGGGCTCCGGCATCGTCACGACGTAACCCTGATGGATCCATCCGGGATACGCATCCGCTCCCTTGACGTGCAGCCACAATCCGTTGCGCTCGACAACCTGCGCGATGTGGCCGTGAAGGAGCTGTGATACCTGTGTCGTTCTTACATCTGGCTCACAGAGCATCGGCGCAATCGCGGCGATGGCTGTGACACTCTCGCTCAATGCTCGGGCCAGTCGATCTTGGTCGACTTGGCCGGCGTCAGCGGCGGCTCGGGCCGTTTCGCGCGACATGACTTGCAGAGCGTGACCCCGCGGAAATTGCAGATGATGCAGACGAAAGTACCGCAGTCCGCGCACGGGTAGCCTTCGGATGCGCGCTCCTCGTTCCCGCAGGAGCGGCACATCATCAGATCTCTTTCGCGCAGATTTTTCGCCATCAGGTTCGGGGACGGAAGCTCATGAAATCAATGTATGCTAGTTGACTGACTGATCAATAACGGTGTTAACTGACGAACCAACAACGGTTTAGAAACGCCAGTTGCGGAACAGGTCGAAGCCCAGCTGTGGCGGTGTTTGCGTCAGTTGGATGGGTGGCGCCGCGCCTTTGTCGCATCTGGTGTTGCTTGACCCAGGCTCGATCGCGGCTTGTGCGCTGTACAAGGAGCTGATCCGGTACTCGAGCTGAAGTCCCAGGTTTTCCTTGAAGGCGCTCGGATTGACGAAGCACAAACCGGTGCTCAGTCCCAGGAACCACTTGCTCCCAAGCTGCTTTCCGAGAATCGCGCGCGTGTTGAGCAGACTGTAATAGGAAGGGTTGGTTGCCGTTTGATCGGAGCCCGGAGTCGCGGTCTGCAACTCGACGATGTCGATAACGCTTCTGGGGATTGCGTTGGTGAAAATATTTGACAACGCTCGCACGCCGAGTCCCGCCACCTGACCGGTGGTGTTGTCGAGTCCGATGGCGGGCTCACCCGTCACCAGATAACTGAGCAAATCGCTCTCGGAGAGCGGGAGGTTGTCGGGATTTCTGAGCGCGAGCTGCGGTCGCGCCAGAGTGCCCGTGATGTCGACTTCGACTCTGACGTCACGCCCATTCGCGCTCTGGTTTCGCGGCTGCCGGACCGTGTGGATGGCGCGGATGTCGAGCGACGGATTCAAATCCGGAGTTCCATAAAATTGCAGCCGCCCACTTTGTACATCGAAGGTGGGCTGGATGAATGGATCGACGATGTTCAACCGGTACGTTCCCTTGTCTGCGCTCAGCTGCCCCTCGAGCGCGAGCCGCGGCGGCTCGCCCGGATTCTGCGGGGCGAGCGTGACGTTGAGTGAGCCACCCAGTTTGATGTTCGCTTCGGAAGAGCGCAGCCACACATCCGGCCCGATGTCGACGGCGACGTTCTCGAGCCTGAGGTTGCGCGCCACCGCCTTTGGCGGCCGCGGCATTACTTCTCGATTCTGCGCCAGCAGCGTATCGACCGTGCTCTGGAATTCCGGGTCGTTGAGATCGATGATCTTTTTCTTCACGACCTCGGGGATATAGATCGTTCCACGCTCGACGCGTATCATCCCTCGCATCATTGCGTCCAGGGTCGAGCCGGTCAGCGTCACCGGCGTCGGCGTGGAGATGTCGAGCGCGGCGAGCCCGGGCTTCTCGATCGCATGAAAGTTCGATGCGTTGGCAATGAGTGAGAACGACGGGTTGTCGTAGTGCTCGAAGCTGACCGTGCCTTCGACCTTCAATGATCCGCGGCGTTCCTTGATCGTCTCCGCCGAGAGCTGCTTGATGTGAACCGTATCGCCGGAAAGGGCGATGTCGGCTCGGATGTGGCTGAAGCTCGTTCCGAGATTGGAGAAGACGGCGGATCCGTCGGCGAGAGAGATCTGCCCGAACAATCTGGGCTGTTTGGCGCTGCCGCGGATGTCGACGTCGGCGATGATTGCGCCGTGCGCGTCCACCAGCCCAGGCACGAACGCGCGAAAGAGCCGCATGTCGACGCTGTCAGTGCGGATATGTCCCCTGATCGAGTCTCCGCTCAGACGAACGTTCTGGACGATCAGCTTCGCGCGGCTACTGTGCTGAAGGAAGAGCGAATCGAGCGAAAGGAACCCTTTGGAGAACACCACGCGGCTCGGAGACTGTAGACGGTAGCGATTCTCGGTATCAACCAGCACGGCCGCCGAGTCGAGTCGAAGAACGGTGGTGTCTCTGCTTCGTGTGAGGTTGCCGGACAGATCGGTCTGGACTCCGCGCTCGCTCAGCATCGATGCGCTGAACTGTCCGGATGTCGGTGATGCCAATGCGACCGTCGCCCGGATGTTGTTGAAGCCAACCGGGCCGAGAGCGACGGTGTCCGCGCCCAATACGAGCGATCCGTTCATATTCTTGGTGATGTCCGCGAGAATGACCGTTCCGCGCACACTCTCGACGCTGCGTCTTCCCAGCCTCACATCCTTCGCGCGGATGATGCTGTTGAGCGCGAGACGCTCAGTGCTCCCCGTCAGCTCGCCATTGAGCTCGGCGCTCCCGCGGAGAGAATCCAGCTGCGTGTTGCTCGCCAGGCTTGGCACCAGCGCGCGGAGTCTGGAGAGCGAATCCATCACTGCGGTAAACTTGAGCGAGCCCGAGTGCGCGCCCGTGAGACCGAACGTGCCCGACGCTCGCGCGCGCAGGCCGGCGGCGTTGAGGGCGAGCGTATCGATCGTCGCCAGACCGTTGGCGAAGCGCAGCCGGGCGATCGAAGGATCCACCCGGAAACCGGCGAGTGTCGAACGCTCGATCGACGCCACCGCGCTGCCGGCGAGAGTCGCGAGGGACTCACCGCGCAGGTCGAGATCGTACTGACCCGTGACCTGGCTGTGCGGCAGGGTGTTCTTCTCCAGCAGTGCCCGCAGATCGAGCGCACTTGTGGTCGCCCGTCCTCGCGCGCCGTACTCGACCGGATCAGCGTCTACCAGTCCGTTGTAGGCGAAGCTTCCCGCCGGTCCGGTGAGCGTGGTGTTGACGAGTAGGTTCGGTGACGTGCCCTTCACCTGAACAGGACCGCTGTAGCTTCCGTGCAACGGAAGCAGCGGATAGGAGTGCACGAGAGCGGTGAACGAGAGCGGCTGCGCCTGCAGAGCGAGATCGTAGGTCAGGTACTTATCGCCCCAGGTCACCCGCCCGTTACCAGTGACGTGGGAGACCGGCTGCGCTCCATCATGGTGATACAGGTCCGCGTTCCTGAACCGCACATCGAGCCACGACGAATCGAGCACCGCTGTGCCCGACACCGTTCCCTTCAACTTCGGAAAGAGCGGGTTCAGGTACTGGAGCGTGCGCAGATCGAGAGTCGCGACATCGACGTTGAAATCATGAAACGCGGTGAACGCCGGAAAGAGGATGTCGAGCTCACCCTCGCCCGACAGCTCGGTAATCGCCCCGGGCACGTGCGCGTCCTCGAAGATGAGCGACGACCGCTGGACCTGGAAATGGTTGAGCGGCCCACCCGACGCTTTCACGTGACCGGTGAGCTTACCCTGCCAGTCATACGGAAACTTCTTACCGTTGAAAGTCCGTAGCAGATCGAAATCGACCGGCATCGCTTCGAGATCGACGTCCTTCACCGCCAGCACGGGACCACCGGTTTCGAACGTCATGTTCCCCATCAGACGAGAGCCCGTCGTCCTGACGTCCATTTTCGTCAGCACATAATCGAGAAAATGCGGGTTCCGCTGGCTGCGGATATCGAGCTCCATCTTGCCACCGCCGGTCGTCGGCAGCGTGGGATAGACCCACGAGACATCGCTGAGAGACACCGAGTCTCCGACGACGTGCACGTAATAGCGGACCGGCAGATCACTCCCCCACACCACGCTGCCGTGACCACTCCCGGTCGATTTCGGGAGATCCCAGTGATCGGCGTCGAGGAAAATCGAATCGCCGAGATTGAGCATCGTGCCCGAAACGTTTCGGAACTTGAACGGCGGATCGTTTTCGGTGAAGCTCAGTTTTCGGATTCGGACGAGACGTCCGACAGTGTCGGGATCGGCGACCCGTGCGAAGCCGAGATTGGCCTGTGCCTGCGTCCACCGCCATGTGCGGGCGAACCCCTCGCGCGTACGCCGTATCTCATGATCGGAACGATTCAGCTCGTACCTGACGGCGCTGTCGCGCTTCGCACCCCGTAATGAGTCGCTCGGATGCCAGGGCAGAGTCAGCGTGACGGTAGCGTCGTGAATCTCCGACGAGTCCACGACTATATACTCGCCGAATCCGCGCTCGTTTCTCTTCTGCTTCTCGACGCTGGCGGGAAAGATCCGTCTCCAGTTCCAGTCGCCGTTCTTGTGCTGCCGCAGGTGAACGACCGGATGGTGGGCTTCGAGGTGGCTGAGCAGAACGCGGCGATCGAAGAGATCGCGCGGGTCGTACTCGACACGAATCGGCCCCGATGCAAAGAACACCGAATCCTCGTCGTCGCGGATCTCGACCGAATCGATCGTCACGCCGTTGAAGAATCCGCCGCTCATGTGGCCGATGTAGACTTTGCCTTTCACCTGCCCCGCCAGCATGGTTCCGACCATGCGGCGCACGCGCTCCTGGCCGAAGCCGGTGTGCGTCACCCCGATGAAGCTGAGGACGACGATCAGCAGGAGCCCCACCAGAACGACGGCGCTCGCGATCACGATGCGTAGGCGGCGGGTCATCGGAAGCTAGAACGCCTGGCCGATCGCGAAGCTGAACGTGAGCTTGCTACGGAAGCGGTTGTCCCTCGCGGGCTGGTACGAGGATGGACACCCACGAGGCGATACATCCTGTGTGATGTTGGTGATCGTGGTTCCCGTCTGATCGTAGGTGAAGTGCGTAGGGATATCGTTGTTGGGGCTTACGCACAACAGCGCACCGCCCTCGTTGGTGGCCTCGTGGTAGAGCGGACCTTGCGGACGCTGATAGGGATTGTAGCCGACGGCAATGCGCACAGGTCCGACCGGCGAGAAGGCCGTTACCTGAATGCCCGGGGTGACTTTCAGCTTCACGCTTTTCACCTGCGCCGCTCCCCTGTTCCACACCTCGCCGGCGTCCGTGAAAAGCGTGAATTGCAGAAGCTGCGGAAGTAGCGGGCTTCGCAAGCGCAGTTCCAGATTGCCCACGAGGAGTGAGTTGCCACCCACCGGGACGATCCGACGGTAGGTCGAGTCGCTCGCAAGCACCACAGTGTCGGGCTGCAACGTGACGGGATCGGTCGATAGAAACTTGGTGTAACCGCGCGCGATGTAGATCAACGAGCCGAGCTCATTCTGGGAGAATCCTCGAACCGTCGTCGGCCCGCCCGCGTAGAGTCTCTCCTGCGGCGGAATGAAACCCGTGGTGGCACCGAAGCTACGCCCGAAAACAGAGCCCCCACGAATGCGCAACGCGAGTACGTTGCCGCCGCCGACGCTGATGTAGCGCGAACCATCGCCGATGAACTTGTTGAACTGCAGTCCGCTGTCCGACAGGATCAACGGCGACGAATGTCTGGCTTCGAGCCTGATGATCGACCCGCGGGTTGGAGAGAGGATGCTGTTCGAGTTGTCCCGCGTTACTGAGAGGCTCAATACCGCCAGGCGCTGCGTTTTTTGAATTCTGTCGCGCTCGGCGGCGTCGCACAGATTGAACACCGCGCAGAAAAGGGCCGGCTGCGCTTCGGTTCGGCCCAGGTCCATCGAGTAGCTGAGATTGATTGGCGTTCTCGTCGCCCCGCGCCAGACCAGGGACGCAATGCCTCCGATCGCCGTCGTCCTCAGGTACGCGTTGTACTCCGAAACGCGTTGGGTATACAGAGTGATGGTCGGAATCGTTCTCAGACCGAGGAACACCGGCTGTCTCAGTGTCGCACCGGCGTAGTAGTTCAGGCGGTTGCTGAACACGTCCTTCTTCGCGGCGGGACACATGCCCGGCGCCCCATCGAGCGGCCGGCCGATTCCGATCTTGGATACTCGCGTATTAAGATCTAGCCTTCGCGCTCCATTCAGGAAGTTGTAGTCGGTCAGCTCTCCGGTGAGCCGAAAGCAGTCGAGCGTTCCATACCCCGCCCCCAGCCGCGCCGCATGCATCGGCGCCTCAGCCAGGCGTGCGTAGAGCGTGACCAGCGAGTCGGAGCTCGAGTCGGGCGTGATCGACACGTGCTGGTATGCCTCGGTCTGGTAGAGCGCACGCTGAGCGTCGATGACCTCGTACTCGCGAAAAAGTGCCCCCGAGTCGAGGCTCATGATGCGGCGCACGATTCTGGTCGGTATCTGTTGCCCTTTCCTCTCGTTGAGAGGAGTCACCTCTATCTTGATTGCTCCAATCCTCGTTCGTGGTCCGGGCGTCACCGTGAGAGTGTCCCACGCCAGCAACGCGCTGTCGTTCACGGTGAAGCGGTTGAACACCTCGACCCCTGGATATCCATTGTTGCGCAGCCGCTGGCGGACGGTATCGGCCGCGGCATCTATCACGAAGCGATCGAACCGACCTCCTTCGCGCACGGGCAGGTCGCGGACGATCCGTTGTTTTTCGGGGACTGAATCCAGGCCAAGTATCGCGAAGGACTTGAGTATCATCGGCGGCCCTTCGTTGATCGTGAACCTGACCTCAACCGCGCCTGGGGCCAGCTCCTTGACGACGGTATCTACGGTCACCTTTGGATACCCCCGACGGCGATAAAAGATTATCAGCCGGGCTCGATCGTTCGGGAGCTCACTCCGGTCCAGGCAGTGTTTGACCGTGAAAGGGAGGTGGAGGTAACGCCGTGCCCACGCCGAGGGCGTGGTGACGATCGCCTTCGCGAGGTCAGCGTCCGAAAAGGCGCGATTTCCCTCGAATTCCAGGCGCATGACTTCCAGGTCGCCGCGGTCGCAGTTGATGTCCTGCGCGCGGGCGCTGCTGCCACCAAGAAACGCTGCGGAGAACGCGAGTGCGGTGAAAGCGAGCCGTACTCGGCGTGGCTTCACCCTTTCAACGCGCGCGCGCCTGGCGGCTGCCCGGGCGGCAGCTCGCGAGCATAGTGCGTCTCCGTCTCGGGCTCGGTCCGGTCGCCCATCATTCGTTTCGGAGGCGTGGTGGACGTCCGAGGGAGCTCACCCCGCGGCACGAGAGGCGTCCGCTGGATTAAGAGTTGCACAACGTAGAAAGCAGCCAATCCGGTAGCGACGCCGACACCAACGGCCGGCAGTATATCCTTGGCGCCGAGTCGGCGGCGATAATAGTATTCTGCGCTCACGGTGAGGCCTATTCGGGGATGCGCGAAAGTTCTCGTATTTTGCCCCTTCATGTCAACCGGCAGAGCACTCGTATGCGGCGACTTATCCTCCTCGTTTTACCCGCGATTCTCGCTTGCGGTGGTGGTGGTGGTGGTGACTCGGCTCCTTCGCGCAGGACTATCATCGACTCGCGCGACACCTACGATCCAAGATCAATGGATCCCGCCCTCTCTACAGACGTTCCAACCGGACGCGTGGTCTCATATCTCTTTGATGGGCTGACGCGCATCACGCCGGAGGCGAAGGTCGTTCCCGGATTGGCCAAATCGTGGGACGCCAGCCCGGACGGAATTACCTACACCTTCCATCTGCACAGCGGCGTCAAGTTCCATGATGGTCGCCCGCTAACGGCGAAGAACGTCGTCGCATCGTTCCAGCGGGTACTCAACCCGACCACCAAAGGGGGCCGGGGATGGCCGCTCTATCCCATCAAGGGCGCCGAGGACTACGCCGCCGGAAAGGCAACGTCGGTGACTGGGTTGACCGCCCCTGACGATTCCACAGTCGTGATTACCCTCAAGGAGCCGCTCTCTATCTTCCCGAAGATGCTGACAATGCCGGTTACCTCCATCGTTCCGGACAACCCGGCCGCGGACTTTGGCCAGAAGCCAGTAGGGAGCGGACCGTGGAAGTTTGTCGAGTGGAGACACGACGATTACATGCGCTTCGCGAAGAACCCGGACTATTTTGATGGTCCGCCAAAAACGGATTCACTGATGGCCCGCATCATCCCCGAGATGAGCACCGCGACCGCCGAGTTTGAGGCGGGAAACGTCGACATCCTGAACGTTCCGGATCAGACCTCGAAATCGTGGGAAGCGGATGCGGAGAAAAAGAAGTTGTTGACCTCCACACCCGCGCTCCGCTACTGGTACGTCAGCATCAACACCACGCGGGGTCCGCTCAAGGATGTGCGCGTTCGTCAGGCACTGAACTACGCTGTAGATGTGAGCACCATGCTCGCCCAGGTGTTGGCTGGTCGCGGCACAGTCGCGAATGGTGTCGTTCCACCAGTACTTGATGGCACTGATCCGAATCGCAAACCCTATCCGCACGATGTCGCGAAAGCCAAGCAGCTGCTCGCCGCTGCCGGGTATCCCAATGGAATAGATGTCGAGCTCTGGGCTTCGACGACCGATCAGTCACCACGCATCTCCCAGACCGTCCAGGCGAATCTGGCTGAAGCGGGAATTCGCGCCAAGATCGTGCAGCGCGATGCGTCGTCGATGCGCGAAGCCGCGCGGAAAGGGCAGACTGATCTCGCGCTGAAGGAATGGTGGGCCGACTATCCCGACGCCGAAAATTTCCTCTATCCGCTTCTGCACACCAAGAACCGGGGGCCCGGAGGAAATGTCTCTTTCTACTCAAACCCCCGCTTCGACGCGCTGGTGGATCAGGCGCACCGCGAGCAGGATGAAGCGAAGCGCAACTCATTGTACACCCAGGCCGACCAGCTCGCGTTCGACGACGCGCCGATGATCTACCTCTTCTTTTACAAGGATCTGTACGCGGTGCAGCCCTGGATAAAAGGCTTCAAGGTTCCCGCCATCTTTACTGGTCAGCGCTGGACCGATGTGACGATCAGCAAGTAACTCGTGTTCTCTTTCATCGTTCGCAGGCTCGCACTCTCGATTCCGACTCTGTTCGGAGTTCTGGTGGTAGTATTCCTCCTGCTCTACGTCGCTCCCGGCGATCCGGTGCAGGAGATGGTGGGCGAGAGGGCCGATGCGGAGACGATCGCGCGGCTGAGAAGAGAGCTTCGCCTCGACGAATCCTTGCTCAGTCAATTCACGCATTACACCGGCGGCGTCCTCCGCGGCGACTTCGGAAATTCCTACATCACCCAACGCCCGATCATCCAGGACATCCGGGAGCGATTCCCCAAGACGCTCCTACTCGCCGGTTCGGCGATGCTGCTCGCTTCGATCCTCGGGATCACTCTCGGCGTGCTGAGCGCGCGCAATCCAGGCGGCTGGTTCGACCGGCTCGGCCTCGGCTTCGCGTATCTGGGAATCTCGTTCCCGGTTTACTGGGTCGGGTTGATTCTCATCCTGATATTCGCGGTTATGCTGAAGTGGTTGCCGCCCTCGGGCTACGGCGGAATCAAGTACTTGATTCTTCCGGCGTTTGCGCTCGGCTCGCGCTCGATCGCGTTTCTCGCCCGCGTCACCAGATCGGCGATGCTCGATGTGCTGAACAGTGACTTTGTGCGGACGGCGAGGGCGAAAGGTCTGAAAGAGCGCGTGGTCGTGGTGAGGCACGCGCTCCGCAATGCGCTCATTCCCATCATCACGGTACTGGGGCTCGACTTCGGATACTACCTCACGGGAAGCATCCTCACCGAGACCATTTTCAGTTGGCCGGGACTGGGGCGCTACGTCGTCAACGCGATCACGCGACGCGATCTGCCGGCAATTCAGGGATCGGTGCTTTTCCTGAGTGTAGTTTTCGTCCTGGTCAATCTTATTACCGATCTCGCCTACGCCAAAGCGGATCCTCGCGTAGCATACTCCTAAGCTTCGTTATGACGAAGCTCCGCATGCTCCGCCCGCAGTGTCCCGTTCGCCCGCGATGAAGGTAGCAACGGCTGAATCGACGCCCCGGGAGCGCGCGCTACGAAGCGAGATCGAAAAGATCGAAAAGGAATCCGGCGCCAAAGCTATCTCGGTAGCGCTGCATGATCTCGAGACCGGATTCGAGCTCCGCTACCACCCGACCCGGTGGTTCCACGCCGCCAGCACGATCAAGGTTCCGATCCTCCTCGGAGCCTTCGCCGCGATCGATCGCGGAGAGCTGCTCCCCCACTCACGCGTGCACGTACGAAACCGGTTCCTCAGCGTGGTCGAGGACATCCCGTTCCGCGTCGAGTCGGGTCGCGACTCGAACTCGGCGGTCCACAACGCGATCGGGAAGATGATGCGAGTCGATGAGTTGGCGTACCACATGATCACCACCAGCAGCAATCTCGCGACGAACCTGCTACTTGGCGTGATGGGAGCTGCCGCCGTCAACGACGCTTTGCGGGAGCTCGACGTTGATGAAGGGATCGAGCTGAAGCGCGGCGTCGAGGATGAGCTCGCCTTCGAGAAGGGCATCAATAACAGGGTGACTGCTGATGGCCTCCTTCGCATTCTGGTGCTGCTGGCGGAAGGTAAGGCGTTCTCCCCGGCGCTGTCCCGCCGCATGATGGACATCCTCCACGGACAGGAGTTCAACCAGGGCATTCCAGCGCTTTTGCCGAAAGCGGCGCGCGTTGCGCACAAAACCGGGGAGATCTCGACCGTCGCGCACGATGCTGGCGTGGTCTATCTCCCGAAACGAAAACCGTACGTTCTGGTGATACTTACCGAATGGGATCAGAGTGACTCCGGTCGCTCCCGGACGATTGCCTCGATCTCGCACGCCATTTACGAGTTCCTGACCCTAACCCCCGCAGACGCATGAGCTCCTCCGCCCGCTTCGCCGAGAACGCCGGAACGAGTGATTCCCCGAACTTCCCTCTTCGGGTCGTTGACGGGCTCACCCTCCCACCGGAATACCGGAAGGCGCTCAGACCCGGGGAGGACTGGAAGGACGCGACTGGTCGGGCCCGCCAGCTTCCACGCTACTTCTATGAGATCCCTTCCTGGGATATGGCCATGAAAATCGAGCTGGCCTCGCATTTTCTGCTCTGGGAGTTCATCCAGGTGGACGTACGGGAAGCCCCCCCGCTGAGGACGTTCCCTAGGTACGTTCCGTGCGCTATAACCCTGCTGGCAGTGTGTCTGGAGAGGTTCCGCGAGGCCGTCGGGACGCTCGTTCACGTATCAGCGAACGGTGGATATCGCTCGCCGTCTCACCGGTTCTCGAAGAACGCAACTCCGCACGCCTGGGGGACCGCCGCCAATATCTATAGGATCGGCGACACCTACCTCGATAACCGGAGTGCGATCGAACGGTTCAGCCTGATCGCGCGACAGACCCTGCCGGGCATCTGGACTCGTCCGTACGGAACGCCAACAGGGTTCGCGGAAGACCATCTCCACCTCGATCTGGGTTACGTGCTGTCGGTTCCGCGAGATGTGCACAGTTGAAGCTATCGCACGATTCAATCAGTAAAGTTGCAGCATTCTGGGTAATTGAAGAGCATGGCGCAAAAGAAGAAAAAAGGACCGGAGAATAAGTCATCTACTCTCGAGCAGATCCAGCTCGCGGCGATCGGCATGGAAGCCGAATTCGCCGTGATCATCGATGGAGTGCAGGTAAGGCCGGAGGACATTTTCGGCAGCCCGCGCCGGATAATTCGCGAGAAGATGATGCACCGGAAGGGCAGGTCGTATCACCTCCCAACCGGTGGGGCGGTCTATTTCGACACCGGCGTCATCGAGGTTGCGACTCCGGTAATTGAGATCGAGCGCGGCTGTGCCGCGCGCGCTGGCCGCTCGCTCTGGGAAGCGATCTTGTTCGTGCGGCAAGAGCTCGACGCCTGGGAGCAGGCCCACGACAGCGATGTACAGCTTGCCGGGTTCAGCACTCACTACAACATCTCCTTCGAGCTGCCACCGACTGAGCAGGGCACCAACAGAACTGTTGATCAGCTCGCGTATCTGCTGGCGCACATCCTCCCCATTCCCGTAATGCTCCTTGCCGCGAACCGGCGGTCCACGGGAATTGGCGTTCGCCCGCGTGGCGACCGCGTCGAGATCACGGCCGACTTCACGCCCGACGCACCGCTCATGATCGCGACCGCGACGCTGCTCGTGGGGATCGTTCGTGAGGTGATGACGTGGCCGAGCTACGAGATCAGCGCGTTGGAGCGGACCGACATTCCGGTGATAAAGGGATTCCGGCCGATGCCGCACACCACTCGCAAAGGCTGGCTGGCGCGGTTCGACTGCTATCCCGAAAACCCGTTCCTCTGCGATATCGACGAGGACAAGTGGCCGACGAGGGACGGCCGCGCGCTCTCGCTCCGCACTATGGCGGGCCTCATCACCAAGCACTTCTGGCCGTACATCCGGCGCTATTCGGACCCGTTCACGCTGCGTCTGATCGGCTCGGTCATGAAGGGACGGGCTCCTTCCCTGCTCGATCTTGATGATCGCCCTGCCGGCTATGAGGACGTCGGACGTCTCTGCACCTGGGACAATCTCTTTCCTGAGCGAGTCCTTCCCCGCTCGCAGTACGAGCGCGTGCTCATTCGCGCGATCTCAGGTGACAAGCTGCACATGGACGGCGAGTGGTACACGCCGACTGGAATGCGAGGCTGGTCGCGGGTGGTCTTCAGGCGGAAAGCGGACAACTCGCGCCACATCTTCTCACTCGATTACCTGCTCGACCATCTGCGCGAATGGGAACGGCCCTACCGGACGAGCAAGCGAGGCAACGGGCGCCGTTCGCGCCAGCCGACTGCCTGACATATTTTACTCGCGTGTCGCCTACGTCCTCGACGCGCAGCTCTCACCGACCGGCCGCACACGCGCCCGGTAGCTCCGCACCAGTTTCGCACGCCTCGTCGGCCGCGCCGGCGGCGGCGGCGGCGACTCACATCGGTCTGCTGAGAGGAATCAACGTCGGCGGACACCGTCAGGTCGGCATGACCAATCTCCGCAACTTCCTCACCGAGCTCGGCTTCGAGAACGTTCGGTCGCTGCTTCAGAGTGGCAATCTCGTTTTCGGAAGTCGCTCGCGGTTTGGCGCCGAGCTCGAGCGCTATCTGGAGATGGAAGCCTCCAAGCGTCTTGCGCTCGAGGTCGATATCTTCGTCCGCACCGCCGAGGAATGGAAGAGCATCGTTAGGCAGAATCCGTTTCGTAAGGAAGCCGAGCGCGATCCCGGGCATCTGATCGTGCTGTTTCTGAAGAACGCGCCGGCCGCAAAGGATGTGGCGTTGCTTCAGGCAGACATTGTGGGCGCGGAGATCGTGAAAGCGAAGGGAAAACAGGCCTACGTCTTCTACCCGAACGGACAGGGCCGGTCGAAGTTGACGAACGCGATCATCGAAAAGAGAATCGGCCGCGCTACGGGGCGGAATTGGAACACGGTGATGAAGCTGGATGTGATAGCCAAAGCCGGCTCGCGTACCCTGACCCCCGTTACCCACCGTCGGAAGATCTGAGTCAGACGCCGAATCGCGTGACCGGAGATGGCGAATGAGTGAAGCCGAGATGGGTGGCGGCGTTGAATCAAGAGAACCATTGGCGAATCGCGAGCGCACCAATCGCGATAGCGACGAGCAGGACAGGGAGAATTGGCACAACACCGGTATTGAAAACAACAATCAGCGCCATCGCGAGATAGATGCCAAAGAAGGCGATCATGCCCGAACGCGTAAGAAGACGACCGCCTGGTGCGAGTGAAGGGAAAATCAGGCGCAAACCCAGCACCAGCACGACGCCGGTTACAAATAGAACAGCGTATGCCGATCCCCAGTTCTCCCCTACCTTTGCCCAGGTGAGCTCCCCCCTTCGGGCACCATCAACTATCAGGTAGATCGTCAGAATTACGAGCGCGATGGCAGTGAGGCCAATGATGCCTTCCGCGATTCTTTTCGCGAAGGAGTGGAGTGGCGCGACGCCCGTCAACGTCAATTCCTCGCGCCCGCGATTCTCCGTTGGGCTCCTTAAGTTCGCTTCAGTCGGTATGCGGTGATTGAGAGCCCGACGACGACGAGAACTATCGCCATCGTGGTGTCTCCCCGCTCCATCGCCCGGTAGGCGAGGAAGATCCAGAAGGCTAAGAGTAGCAGGACCAGGGGCATGCGCATTGATCAGACCTCGGAGGAGAGTCACATAAGACTCGCCTTCATCTTCAATCGTAACGTGTTTACCCAACGCCCGAATTGTTTTCGAGCTTCATCGAGTTTCGAAAACGATCACGCCGCGGCTGGTTCGCAAGGCTCCCCGCCGACCGCTGGGAGAGAACGCCGGCCGCGCGTCCTGGGACACGCGGCCCAGCTTCAAGGTGTCGGAACCGGTAACCAGGATCGCATCCGCGCTGTCCATGACAGCGCCGAGGAGGATCACTACCGCCCCAGCGGGCGATGAGTAGGCGCGGCCTCTAGGCAGAGAGATCTGACGTCGCTGCCAGGTTCCAGGATCGTAGAGCCAATGGCCGCGCACGCGCCCGCTACCCCATTCCGTAATCAGAACGTCGTTGAGGTAACGGCCCGCGACCAGTAAAGCGGTCGAGTCGCGAGTGTTGGCTACCGGCGCGTACGCGCCGGTGCCCAGGTCCAGAACCGCCAGTGCACCGCGCCAACCGCTCTCGCGGTAGGCGGGGTCACCACCAAGAGAACTTTTCGCAACGATCTGGAACAACACGCGCGTAGAATCCAGCCAGAGCACAGCATCGTTGGCGTAGTATCCTGGAGTTCTAACCCCGAGCTTTCGCGTCGAGCCGTCACGCTCGAGAAGTCGGTAATGAAAATCCCATTCGCTCTGCCACGCGAGCAGCGCACGCGATCCGTCGGGTGACCAGAGTACCGTGGGCGGTCCATCGAAGCCGGATAGGGAATCCACTCCGGGAGCTGCCAAACGGATCGGCTTCCCTCCATCGCGTACCATCCACGTACCTCTTTCATTGCGCCAGCTCGCGACACCACGCCCGGGGAAGAACGACGATCCCGTCTGTGGTTGCGTACCCACGGCGCCTGTCTGCGTATCCAACCTCGTGACTCGACCGCGCACCAATCCCCAGAGTGCTACCTCGTCTGTCCATGCGCCCGGCCGAAACCGGTCTGGCGCCACTGTCAGGGGATGAACTTCCCAGACGGGAACGGGAGTGTTGTTACCGGGTGAAAGCTTTGCCGACGCTGCCCCTGTGTCGGATTCGACGGCGGAATCTCGCGCATTGCCCGTGCACGCGAACCCGAAAGCGAGAGCGAGAAACTGTCTGCCTCTCACCGAGCGCGTCGGTGCGCGACCTGGGCCAAAGCGCGCGGTGAGAGCACCAGTGTCATGGGCCTCAGTGTTGGCGAAACTCCTCGCCCACGCCGTCGACGAACAGCTCCACGCGACCGCAGCGGGGGCACATGTAGACGTCGAAGTGCTCTCGGTTCTCGAAGAGTTCGCCGAGCTCGCCGAAAACCCCCCAGCGGGTGCCCTCGTGAAATTTCTTCGTGCCCATGTACTGAAGGCTTTTTCCGCAGCGAGGGCAGTGCATCGGATCGGATTCGGCCATGCGTCACTCCGGGAAACAGGTGGTCGGCGCTGTCTAACGCCCGAAATGTGCACGATAGCCGGCGAATCTGTTGCCTTTAAGAATCAAGTAGCGCGTCGCCTTTTTGCCTCGTTACTTCACAATCGTCGCCGACTTGATGTAGTCGAGTTTGGGAAATGCGCGTTGCAAGTATTCATTCCCTTTTGTCGCGATCGAGTCCTGACTCGGTCCCGGGCCATTTGGCGCACCCTCACCGTACTCGCCGTAAATCGCGTCGACCACCGTCATGCCGTCGACCACCCTGCCAAACGGAGAAAAGCCCTGCGAGTCGAGCGACGCGTTGTTGCCGTAGTTGATGAAGAACTGGTTCGAGCGCGTATTGGGGCCTGCCGTAGCGAAGGTGAGCATTCCGCGCTTGTTGCTCTGCGTCACGGGATCATCGGGAATTCGCAGGCTGTCCATTCTTGCGTTGAGCGCAGGATTGCCACTCAGGCCGAACTGCGCCATGAACCCCGGCAAAACACGGAAAAAGCGGATGTCCTTGAAGTAGCCTTCCTTCACCAAACGGTGGAATCGGTCGGCGCCTCTTGGCGCCCATGCGCGGGTGACTTCTACCGTAAAATTGCCCTTGGTGGTCTCAAACTTCACCCGAAATGACTCGGGAGACGCCGCGTCTGTCGGGGGCGGGGGCGGGAGCGGAGTTGGCGCGGCGGCCTCGGGAGGTGGTACCGGCGGCGTTTTGTCCTTGCAGGCAACCGGGATCTGCAACGCTAAGAGAGCGAGCAGGGCGGGCGCGTGTTTGCGGTGCTTCATGGCTGGGCGGGGTTAAGGATCACACGAGGTACGCACCTACGACCGGGGGCGACCAAAGAACAAGACGTAACCGTCCGAGTCTTTGAGCTCGAAGCCGCGCAGACCGTCATGAGTATCCTTGAGTGGTTCCGAGAATTCGACGTTTCGCAATGCAAACTCGGTCGCCAGCGCGTCAGGATCAGGAACGTAAAGATAAGCGTCCCAGCGAGCTGCAGGCTCCCGCCTATAGTTTGGGAGTGGATCTACACCGACATCTTTGAACATGATCATAGCGCCACCGCGGCGTACGATGCCAAAGAAGAGATCGTCCCCAAATCCTTGAAAGGTGACCTCAAACCCAAGCCGGTCGCGATAGAACGAAAGTGCTTCCGCCGCGTCATGCACAATGAAGAATGGCGAGATGCCGCCAATTTCTGGTCGCGTCATGTGAACATCCTCAAAGCGTTTGCTGCCTAACGCCTTAGTTCAGCTGCAAGCACACTATAACCATTGCG
>Ga0184619_10000130_pt1 | contig 24203 bp, 19 predicted proteins | sample PLM0_60_b1_FD_133146 | JGI IMG/M metagenome (GOLD analysis project Ga0184619, IMG submission 133146) | Groundwater sediment microbial communities from an aquifer in East River, Colorado, USA - PLM0_60_b1 | ecosystem: Environmental > Terrestrial > Soil > Riparian zone | place: USA: East River...
CCAATCCTGGGCGTAGCGGGCGCGAACGTGGAAAATGCGCTCGCCGAGATCGCCCCGCTCAATCATCTGTTTCGCCAAAACGAGTGCGGGAATGCGGCGATAATTGTGACAAACCATGTTTACGACGCGCGCTTTCTTCACCGCGCGCACCATTTTTTCCGCTTCATCGACATTTCGCGCGAGCGGCTTCTCGCACAGAATCGCTTTGCCGGCTTGCGCAGCTGCAATCGCGATTTCGCAGTGCGTGTCGTTAGGCGTGCAAATATCAACGATGTCGATCTCTGAATCATCAATGACGCGACGCCAGTCGGTCTGTGCATTTTCCCAGCCGAGTTTTGCCGCCGCTTTTTTGACGGCGGCGCGGTTGCGACCGCAGATTGTTTTCAAGCGAACGTTCGCCGGCAGAGTGAAAAACCTCGGCGCTTGTCTCCAGGCGTTCGAGTGCGCTTTGCCCATAAAATTGTAGCCGATCAAACCGACGGCGAGGGTGCGTCTGGCGCTCATGAGCAAATTCAGGACGCGAAAATTCCCAGGAACGCGACTTCGATGGCGAGCGCTTCCTGGATATTGCGGCCGAGATTTTCTCGCAATTCCTCCAAGCGCCGAATGCGGTGCAGAACGTCGGCGGTGGTGAGGCGCTTTGCTACCGCGGCTGTTTCTTTTCTTGCCGCCGGCAGATCGCGGAGATCGACATCGGTGCGTGCTCGCAAAACATCCGACCACCACTCGAACAAAATTTCGATGAGCACGGCGCGGCGCTGGAGATAAAGACTCTCGGTTAAAGCTTTGTAATAATCTTCGCGTTCATCGAGCCAGGCGCCGTCGGTGGAATTTCGGTAGCGCGCTTCTTCACGCTTCAGCGCTTCGGCATTTTGCGTTTTGATCTCCTCGCGAATCGCGCCGAGGAGATGCTGCACGCCTTGCGTGAGGCGGTAGGCATGCTCGACGCCCCACATTTTCTCAGTCGCCGTGCTGCGGAGTAATTCCACGAGCTCGGTTTCCTGTGGCATTGCTACCTCCTCATCACTTGCCGCAAGTGGAATGGCGATGCAACGCGAGACAATCGTATCCGGCAAGACTTCGGGCAGCGCGCTCAGAAGAAGCAGCAGCGAATCTTTGGGCGGTTCCTCGAGCGTTTTGAGAAACGCATTCGCGGCTTGCGGTTGCAGCCGATCGGCCTCCGAGATGATCACCACTTTGCGCCGGCCGTTGGTGGCACGCATTTGCAGCGCATGCTCAAGTGCGCGCACTTGCTCAATCACAATGCGTCGAGATTTCGATTCGGGCTCGGCGACGAAAATTTCCCGCGCCCTGGCAGAGAAGACGTCGCCCAGCTCTGTTCCGTTCACGAGATTGGCTAACTCGGCGGCGAGCAGGCGTTTCCCGCTGCCGGGCGATCCTGAAATCAAATAAGCGTGTGCGAGCCGATTCTGTTTGTGGGCCCGCCGCAAATATTGGAGCGCTGCTGTGCGCGAAAACGCCATCTTACGATTTCGGATTTCGGCTTTCGGCTTTCGGCTTTTTCGCCAACGCCGGAAATCGGACTGAAAGTGTTTCCCAAATCTTCATGTCGATCTTATCCACGGGTTGCGAACCGTCGATCAAAACCACTCGATTCGGTTCACGCCTGGCCAGCTGACGGTACGCCTCGCGAATCTTTTCATAAAACTCAGTTGGCTCCTGTTCCATGCGGTCGGGTCTGCGCGGCGATTTCATTCGCGATCGCGCCGTCGTCACATCGACATCGAGCACAAAGGTAATGTCGGGAACGCAATCGCCCACAGCAAACGCGTTCAACTGCTCGACGATTTGTCGATCCAGTTTTCGCGCCGCGCCCTGGTAAACAGTCGTTGAATCAAAAAAACGATCGGCGATCACACAAAGACCGCGTTCCAGCGCTGGTTTGATCGTTTCGCGCACAAGCTGGCTGCGGCTCGCTTCAAAAAGTAGCAACTCGGTCTCCGCCGTCATGCCGGCGCCTTGCGGTGCAAATTGCAGAAGCTCGCGAACCGTTTCACCGATGGCGGTGCCGCCCGGTTCGCGCGTCAGCAGAAATGGAATTCCCATCCGCTCGAGGCGCGCGGCCAGTCGTTGCACTTGCGTGGATTTTCCGCAACCTTCCGATCCTTCGAACGTGATGAATGGCCGGCGCGGCATCAGGTCGATTGTGAAACAAACCGATGCAGTTGTCGAATGCGCCCGGAATGGTTAACTACTGGAGCGTGAAAAATTTCTGGCTGGTGAAATCGGAACCGAGTTCCTACTCGTGGTCGGATTTTGTCGCGGACGATGAAACCAACTGGACGGGCGTTCGAAACTACGCCGCGCGCAATAATCTGCGCAAAATGCGCGAGGGCGACGAAGTGCTCTTCTACCATAGCGGCATCGAAAAATCGGTGGTCGGCATCGCCAAGGTTACGCGAGCAGCCTACCCAGACCCAACTGCCAGGGAAGGCGATTGGAGCGCGGTCGATCTTTCCCCGATCAAATCTTTTAGGCGGCCAGTGACGCTTCGGCAAATCAAGAGCGATCCGGGCCTGAAGAAGATTCAGCTCGTGCGTCAGTCGCGCTTATCAGTCATGCCGCTTACCTCCGCTGAGTTCCGCACGATTTTGCACATGGGAGCGCTGTAGTCGTCGCCCTTCGCCCCTTCTTCGGACAATTCCGTGTTGCATATGCGATATCAGAATGTCCAAAAGTTTCGCGCGATCGTTCGCATGGGCGAGCTCCGGCCGTCACACGGTGAGGACACGAAAGGCGGTGGATCGGCCCGCTCCGCGGGCGATGCTAACTAAATGCGGCTTCGCCGCGAAGATTAGCATCGAACTCGCGGACGGACGAGTCCGTCCGATTGGCAGACAAGAGACGGCTCGATCTACCTTCGCGCTTTCCACCCGCCTTCGCACAGCTATGGCGTGGCAAGCAACGAAGCGGCTACAGTTCGTACTTGTTCCGACGCTCAACGGCGTCGAGAATTTGCCAGGATGAGCTCAGTTGCGGCCACGCAATTTCTGCCGGTCGTCGTGACGGCCAGCGCAGTGAAGAATTATCTCGTGGTTTCCGTCCACGATGTCGCGCCATCGAGTCAGTCGATCGCCGAAAAAATAATTTCCGAAATGGCGCGGAAAGGTATTCGCGTCTGTTCGCTCCTCGTCGTGCCCGATTACCATCATCTAGGTTTGGCCGTGAAAGATCGACAATTCGTTTCCTGGCTGCGGGATTTGGAATCGGAGGGACATGAAATCGTCATCCATGGTTACTTTCACGAACGTCCACGCGGGCCAAAAGAAACCTGGCGCGAGAAATTTCTGACGAGGTTCTATACCGATGATGAAGCCGAGTTTTACGATCTTGATTATGAGGAGGCCTTCCGCCGAATCACGACCGCGCGCGATGAATTTCGCGCAGGCGGCCTAAGCCCGCGAGGTTTTGTCGCGCCTGCCTGGTTGCTCAGCCGGGAAGGAGAACGGGCGGCGCGCGACGCGGAATTAGCGTACACAACACGGCTGCGCACAGTGCGCGACCTGCGTTCGGGTGAAGATTTCCCGACAAGATCGCTCGTTTATAGTGTTCGAAGCAATTGGCGACGCGCGGCCAGTCGTGTCTGGAATGCCGCGCTGCTCCCACTCTTGAGGAGCAACCCGCTCTTGCGTCTGAGCATTCACCCGTCTGACTATTCCTATCCGGCCATTTGGCGGCAGATTGCCGATCTTACCGGTGCAATGGACGGAGTGAGAACGCCAATCACCTATCAAGACTGGATCGCCGAACAGAGATCAATGGCAGGCCGCGGAGCATAAACAATGAGCAAGTGCGACCTCCATATTCACTCGCGTTACAGCGCCCGGTCCGAGGAATGGCTGTTCCGTCGCTTCGATTTTCCCGACAGCTACTCCGATCCGCGTGAGTTACATCGACAATTACTCGAGCGCGGGATGGATTTCGTCACCTTCACGGACCACGATACGATCGAAGGTTGCCTTAAAACTGCCGATCTGCCGCAATCATTCATCAGCGAGCAGATTACGACTTATTTTCCGCAGGATCCGTGCAAGATTCACGTTCTGGCCTGGGGAATATCCGAGGCGCAGCATGAAGAAATTGTCGCCGTCCGAGACAATGTTTATGAGCTGCAAAAGTATCTCGTGGCCGCGCAGATTGCCCATGCGGTCGCTCATCCGCTCTACAGCATCAACGGCCAGTTGGCCGCGTCACACCTCGAACGCCTTATTCTCCTCTTTAAGCACTTCGAAGGCATCAATGGTTTGCGGGACGCGCTCTTGAGCGAGCTGGCTCAAAATCTCTTCGGAAGCCTGACGCGGGAAAAGATCGATATCTTCGCCAATCGCCACAATCTCGCACCGACGCACCCTGAGGCGTGGCGGAAAATTTTTACCGGCGGCTCCGACGATCACGGTGGAAAATTTATCGCGTCCGCCTGGACCGAAACGCCTCCGGCTAATTCCGCGGCGAAATTTCTCGCGCACGTACGCGCAGGCAAATGCAGCGTGCAAGGACATGGAGGGACTCCCCTCGCGCTCTCGCACGGTTTTTACAACACGGTCTCCTGTTTCATCCAGGACCGTTTCCACGAAAAGCTCGGACCCAGTGCCACGCTGCTCGAACAAATGTTCTCCCGATTCATGGAGGGGCGCGACCCGACCGAGTTCACACTCAAGGAAAAAGCCGGTTTTATTGCGCAAGGCGTTTTATCGGGAAAAATCTTTGAACTCGCCAAGCCGGCCAACATGTCGCTTTGGAAGGAACTTTCCGGTTACTTCGCGCGACCTGAAGTGAAGGCGCAGCTCGCGACGGAACTCGACACCGTCACCGAGCCGGAGCGCCGCACGTTTCTCATGGCGAACATGGTAGCCGAGCAATTTGCGTTTCGGTTTTTCCAAAAATTCGTCCAGCAGATCGGCAGCGGCAACATGGTCGAAAGCATGCAAGCCCTGAGCGCGATCGCACCGATACTGGTGATCCTCACGCCCTACATCTACGGGTTTCACAGTCAGGCGCCTTCGCGGAAGTGGCTGCAAAACATTTTCAAAGAGCTGACCGGCGAAATTCCGGAAGCTTTACAGAATCGCAAGCGCGCCTGGTTCACGGACACGCTCGAAGATGTCAACGGCGTTGCGACGACGATTCGTAAAATGACCGCCGCCGGCGCGGCTGCCGGCAAGGAACTGATCGTGGTTACTTCGCGAAGCGAACTGCAAATAGACGACATCCCGATTAAAAACTTTCGCCCGATCGGGGAATTTGAGTTGCCCGAGTACGAACTGCAGAAGTTGAGCTTCCCGCCGATTCTACAAATGCTCGATTACATCCAGCGGGAAAGATTTACCGAAATCATCATCAGCACGCCAGGGCCGATCGGACTAACCGCGCTGCTCGCGGCCAAGATGCTCAACCTCCGAACCAGCGGCATTTATCACACCGATTTTCCGCAATACATCCGCATTCTCACCGAAGACGGCTTCCTCGAAAGCGTGGCCTGGCGTTATATGCATTGGTTTTATGGCCAGCTCGACACCGTCTTTGTTAATTCGGAAGAATATCGGCAGAGCTGGATCAATCGCGGTTTCGATCCAGCAAAGTTGAAAATTTTTCCGCGCGGCCTCGACACGGAACTTTTCAATCCCACGCGGCGCGATCCTGCGTTCTGGGGAAAATATGGCGCGGCCACGAACGGTGAAGTGCGCCTTCTCTACGTCGGCAGGATTTCGCGCGAGAAAGATCTCGATGTTCTGGCAAATGCATACCGCCGTCTCCGCGAGGAGGGATTGTCGGTCCAACTTTTCGTCGTCGGGCACGGACCGTACTCGCAAGCGCTTTCCGAAATTCTCCCGGATGCAGTCTTCACCGGTTATCTCACCGGCGTCGAACTCGCCACCGCCTACGCTTCGGCCGATGTCTTCGCTTTTCCAAGCACCACTGACACCTTCGGCAACGTCATCATCGAAGCGCAGGCATCTGGCGTGCCGGTCGTCGTCTCCGATTCCGGCGGGCCCAAAGAGTTGGTGGACGACAAAACGAACGGCCTCGTGACCAAGTCGCATGACGTCGAGGATTTCACGCGCGCCATCCGCGCGTTGATTGTCGATCCTGCGCTGCGGGAGAGGATGGGCGATTGCGCCCGGCAAAGCGTTATCGATCTCAGTTGGCCGAATGCCTTCCGAAAGTTTTGGTCGATGACCGAAGTGTAATTGCCGGTTAAGCCGGCAGCGGCGGCGGTTCGGCTTGGGCAATTCCTGCCCAGGCGTCGTAATCGGGACCGAACTGTCGCAGGAAGCAGAGCAGGAACGAACGAAGCAACACAAAGATTGGCAACAGAATCACGGTGCCGACGTACGGAATGGCCGCGATGCAGCACGTCACGCAGGTGGTGACACAGCCAACGATTCCACAGGCAATCGCGAGAACGATGAGAAACAAGAAATAAAGGATGATCGGCGCTGGATGCGCCATGAGTAACGAAGTCGACTCACGAAGCGCCACCACCGCGCGACACCGGCGGCGATACATAATCGGCACCATAAAATGCGAAATCAGTGCCCAACCGAGCCCGGCGAAGAAAACGAGAGCGCAAAACAATACGATTCCCACGATCGTGCCCACGTCCTTACCGCCCACGCTCTTCCCGGAAATGGTTATCGGCAGCAGGAAGATCGCGAACGCTGCCGCAGCGGTCGCCAGGAAAAGTAAGACAACGAGCCACGAGAAAAGAAAAAGACTGTTTCCTTCACGCTGGAATTCTTTCCACGGTTCGACAATCGCTGCGCGGTTGCGCACGATGCAGTCCGTAAAGATGAAAGCGCCTCGTGCTCTCAACCACGACAAGACAACAATGATAGCCAAGACGATCAGGGAGATCACCGCGATGAGCGCGAAGACCCAAGCTTGAATGTGCTCGCCCGACGCGAACGATGGGACGTTAGACGGATTGTAACTGGAAGAAAGAAAATTCCAGTTTCCGCCATTAAAAGGGAATCTGAAACCGAAATTGAAATTCACCCCGCCGGCAAGGAATGCGGCAAATCCAATGACGCACCATTTGCCGAGATTAAATGGTTGAAAAAGGATCTTCTTCGTTAACTCAAAAGCTTCGCCGAAAGGCTTGAAGATCTCGACTTGTGGTTCAGCCCCGTCCATCTGGTGATTTGAATAGCTGCGCGTTCAGGGATCAAGTCTGCAATGTTTAACTAGCCGGTTCTAAAATAGCGGTTGCCCGGATGCTTTGCTCTGCGAACTCGGCGTTCTCTGCGGTGTTTACTTGGCAACCGTCCGCATGTTTGTTGTCGATCTTCGGATGAAAAGACAAATCACTCACATGCACAGCCAGGGCAGCCTTCGTGGGCGAAAGAGTCGCGTGAATAAGCTCGCAAAACGTCGCTACCCGATCGGGGCGGAACTAATCGGCCCGAGCGAAACGCACTTTCGCGTTTGGGCGCCCAAAGCGCAGCGAGTCGATCTCGTCGTGGAAGAAAGCGCGGCAAAGAACGCGAAACGCTCGTTTCATCCGATGGCGGCGGAGGGAGGCGGTTATTTTGCCGGCATGGCAAAGGTTGGCGCCGGATCGCTTTATCGGTTTCGCGTAAACATGGGCGAACATTTTCATCCCGATCCGGCATCGCGATTTCAACCGCACGGCCCGCACGGTCCCTCGCAGGTTGTCGATCCAACGCAGTTTCAGTGGATGGATTCAGAGTGGCCCGGTGTGAAATTAAAGGGCCAGATCATTTATGAAATACATATCGGCACATTCACGCCCGAAGGCACCTGGCGTTCCGCGGCCGAGCAATTGGCGGAATTGAAACGCATCGGCATCAGCGTTATCGAGGTGATGCCGATTGCGGATTTTCCTGGAAAGTTCGGATGGGGCTACGATGGCGTCGATCTCTTTGCGCCGACACGCTTATATGGAATTCCAGATGATTTGCGCTATTTCGTCAACTGCGCGCACTCGCTCGGTTTGGCTGTAATTTTGGATGTCGTTTACAATCATTTTGGCCCGGACGGGAATTATCTCGGCGTTTACTCCGACGATTATCTGCAACGTGGAAGCACAAACGATTGGGGTGATTCTGTTAATTTCGACGGACCGAACTCGGAGCCGGTGCGCGAATTTTTCATCACCAATGGTCGCTACTGGATCGATGAATTTCATTTCGATGGATTTCGCTTCGACGCGACGGAAAGCATTTTCGACAGATCGGAAGAGCACATTCTCGGCGCGATCGGCCGAGCTGCGCGGAGTGCCGCAGACGAACGTTCCATCATACTGGTGGCGGAGAATGAACGACAGGAAGGAAAATTGATTCGGCCGCGCAGCGAAGGGGGCGACGATCTCGACGGTGTCTGGAATGACGATCTTCATCACAGCGCGTTTGTGGCGCTGACCGGCCGCCGCGAAGCGTATTACACGGACTATCTCGGGGCACCGCAGGAATTCATTTCCGCCGCGAAATACGGTTACCTTTTTCAAGGACAACCGTATTCCTGGCAGCAAGCACCTCGCGGGACACTGGCTCTGGGTGCGCCGCCGGAAGCGTTCGTCGCGTTTGTCGAAAACCACGATCAAGTTTCAAACACGCTCGCCGGCCAGCGAGTGCGCTTCGAAACTTCGCCCGGGCGATATCGCGCCATGACTGCGCTGCTACTGCTCGGTCCCTGGACGCCGCTGCTTTTTCAGGGTCAGGAATTTGGAACATCGAGACCGTTCCTTTATTTTAGCGACGTAGGTGACGACAAACTTCGGGAAGCGGTTCGCAAAGGGCGTTTCGAGTTTCTCTCGCAGTTTCCGTCACTTGCCAGCCCGGAAACTCAGAGGCAACTGCCAATGCCCTCTGACCCGGAGAGCTTCATTCGCTGCAAGTTAGATTTCTCAGAGCGGAAAAAAAACAAACAACTCTACGATCTGCACGTCGATCTTATGAGACTCCGTCGCGAGGATTCGCGTCTTCGGGAACAAAGGATCGGGGGCGTGGATGGCGCTGTCCTCGGGCCGAGAAGCTTTGTCCTTCGCTATTTTGCGGAAAGAAATGACGACCGTTTGCTGCTTGTAAATCTTGGCGAAGCTGAGTTGCTCGAACCGATGCCGGAGCCACTGCTTGCGCCGCCGGTTGGATTTGAGTGGACCACGCTTTGGTCGAGTGAAGCAGAAAAGTATGGCGGACGAGGCGCCGTTGCATTGCCAACGCAGGACCCTTGGACTTTGCCAGCGGAAGCCGCGGTTGTCCTCCAACTCGTGCGCGAGACAGCGCCACGGCGCAAACCTAAGAAGCGCGGCTAAAGATCTGTTTGGCAACGCGTGCATGGTCTTATGAACAAGAAAGGCGAGATGAGTGGAGCGGTAGTGCGCGCGATGCCTTGGGACGGCGCGCATATGTCGCGCGAGCTCTTGCTCAATCGCGAATGGCTCGTGACCAACGGACTCGGCGGTTATGCCTCCGGCACCGTCTCGGGCGCGGTTACGCGTCGCTATCATGGGTTGCTCATCGCGGCGCTGCCGGGGCCCCTCGGGCGGATGGTGATGTGGAGTCACGTGTCGGAATTTCTGCGTTTCAGTAATGATGATGTGGTTTCTCTCGGCGCGGAAGAGCGCGCCGGCGGACAGCTTGATTTGAAAAGCGCCGACTACTTGACCGAGTTCCGACTCGAGGACGGGCTTCCGGTCTGGACTTATCACGTTCGCGAAGTTGTGGTCGCGAAGCGCGTGTTGCTTCCTCATTTGCAGAATACAGTTCACGTCAGCTACCAGGTGATCTCAAAAGGAGTGCCGCCGCGACTCGAATTGCGGCCCGCTTTTCATTTTCGACATCATGAATCGCCTGTCGATGCGGACTTGGCAGCGCCTTACAAACTCACTGCCGTCGATGGTCGTTACGAAATTGCCGCGGCGCATCGAAAGCTACCGCCGCTCCGAATGCAGCTCCATGGTCGTGAAACCGCGTTCACGATCGCTCCATCGAAAATTCCTCAAGTCGTTTATCGCATCGAGCAGCAGCGGGGTTATGCCTATGAAGGCGAGCTCTGGAGCCCGGGATTCTTTCGCGTCGATCTGACGGAGCGAAGCACCGCAACGTTAGTCGGCTCAACCGAGGCGTGGGAGATTATCGACGTTTTGGGACCCGAAGACGTCCTCGCGGCCGAACGCGAACGGCGCGCGCGTCTCCTCCAAGATGCCATCTCGAAGGCGCGCCAAAGTTTTCCAGCGGAATTAGTTTTCGCGGCCGACCAATTTGTCATCACGCCGGCGGGACGATTCGAAGAAGCGGCGCGCGCGCACGCCGCGGGCGACGAAGTGCGCACGGTCATCGCGGGGTATCACTGGTTCACCGATTGGGGACGCGACACGATGATCAGTCTGGAAGGTCTGACTTTAATCACCGGGCGCTTTCTCGAAGCGGGCTACATCCTCCGCACATTCGCGCATTACGTCCACGACGGGCTGATTCCAAACATGTTTCCCGATGGCGCCAAGGAAGGCAGATACAATACCGCGGACGCAACGCTTTGGTTCTTTCACGCGCTTAACCGCTATTTCGAGCGGACGGCGGACCGCACAACGTTGAAACTTCTTCTGCCGACGTTGATCGACATTGCTGAACATCATTTGCGCGGCACGCGGTTTAATATTCATGTCGATCCAAACGACGGCCTGCTCGTGCAAGGCCAGGAGGGGTACCCGCTCACCTGGATGGACGCGAAGATGGGCGATTGGGTGGTCACGCCGCGTCGCGGTAAAGCGGTGGAGATCAATGCGCTTTGGTACAACGCGCTCCGCTTGCTTGCCAATTGGTTGCGCAAAAACGGCGACGACGCTTCCGCGCAACGTTATGAAGAACATGCCGAACGCGCGCGCGTTTCATTTAACAATCGATTTTGGTTCGCGGAGGGCGGTTATCTTTACGACGTTGTCGATCTTGATGGCGGCTCAAACAATGATTCGTCATGCCGGCCAAATCAATTGTTCGCCATTTCGCTCGATCATCCCGTTCTCGACGCCAAACGTTGGAAATCGGTTCTCGAAGTCGTGGAGAAGAAATTGCTCACGCCAGTTGGCCTGCGCACGCTCTCGCCAGACAGTCCCGATTACAAACCGATTTACTCAGGCGATCTGCGTTCGCGCGACGGTGCGTACCATCAAGGCACGGTCTGGGCTTGGCTGATCGGACCATTTATCGACGCTTGGTTGAAAGTTCATCCGCACGATCGGGCCGCCGCGCGTAAATTTCTGGAAACTTTCCCGGTACATCTTAACGACAACGGGATTGGCACCATCAGTGAAGTTTTTGACGCGCGCGAGCCACACATAGCCGGTGGTTGCATCGCACAAGCATGGAGCGTCGCGGAGGTTCTGCGCGCCTGGTCAAATACCGCGTAATCGGAAATCAAAAAATTGTAGTGGCGGGCGTGTCGCCCGTTTGTCCACGCAAATTGCAACCGACACGGCTGCCTCTACAGTAAGCGTAAGATCGATAACCAGTTGCGGCACTCGCCGAGTTGTTCTCATGCGATTCTATAATTGATGCCTGAAACCAAGGAAGAACTTGAGCAAAAACCGGAAGTCCGAAAAGAACTGGCTCGGACCGCTGGCGAGAAAAAGCCGGCCGAGAAGGTAAAAGCGCAGACGAAAGACAAATTCTGGTTTGTCACGCACGCCTTGCTGCTCATCGGTTGCCTCGTCCTTTACTATCTCATCGGGTCAAAACTGATCCCACTTATCCAAGCTGAAATAGATCTTGGCCGGCGCCTTTTGCGGGGCGCCGCTCTCATCATCGTCGTCCTGGCCACAGCGAAATCGGTCAAGGTCTACGCCATCGGTCGAATCGATGACGCCGTCACCCGCTTTACGCTTCAGCGTATTCTGTTTTTGGTCACGGGATTATTAATCGCCATCATCACCGTGTCGGTGATCTTTGTGAATTGGTACGCCGCGCTCACCGCGCTCGGCATCGGCTCAATCATCCTCGGCTTGGCCGTGCAGACACCGATGAAGAGTTTTATCGCCTGGATTTTCATTCTCGTGCGCCAACCTTATCGCGTCGGCGACCGCATCAAGATCGACGATGCCACCGGCGACGTTATTGATGTCGGTTATCTGGATACGACGCTCTGGGAGTTCGGCGGCCAATATCTTTCCACCGATCATCCGAGCGGCCGGGTCATCCGGTTCCCGAACGAGAAAGTGCTCAGCTCAATCGTTTACAACTATTCCTGGCCGCTCTTTCCCTACATTTGGAACGAAATCAAATTCAACGTCGCTTACCAAAGCGATCTGGAATTTGTCGCCAAAACGATGCAAAAGATCACCGAAGAAGAACTCGGTGAAGAAATGATAAAACGGGTGGAAGTTTTTCGCGAATTGCTTGCGAAAACCCCGGTTGATGAATTGGAAGTGCACGAGCGGCCGCGCGTCATTTTTCGCGTGAGCGATAACACCTGGTTGGACGCAATCGTGCGCTACGTCGTCCCCACGCGCGAAGCAGGCCGGATCAAAACGCGCTTGATCAAAAAGCTTCTCCCCGCCCTCAACGCCGCCCCCGACAAAGTCATGTTTCCGGCCGGCGCAAACCGGTAGGTTATTCTCTACGTTTATCAGTATTATCGCTTTTGATCAATCAAGTCGCGTTTGCGCGAGCTAAATTTACAGCGCATTACTTCCGGCGATGAAGCTGCCGTTTATTGCGCTGTCGATTTTTATCTTTCTCGTCGCGAATGCGACGAGTGCGCGGCAGGCCGTACGCGCCGTCAGAACGCAAGCGGGGACACCGAAACCCACACCGCAAATCTTTGCCGCGTTACCGAATTACGATGAGGAGACGAGCACGCGGCTCCAGATTTTTCTCGATAACAGCGATTTCGGACCGGGGAAGATCGACGGCAAGATGGGGGAATTTTTTCGCAAGGCGCTCATCTCGTACAAGCATGCGCATGGCATGCGCGAAACCGGTTTCGTCGATCAATGGCTGCTCGATCAAGTGCCGGAGACGTTTACGACTTACACAATCCGAGAAGATGATCTGAAATTTGTCGGGCCGGTTCCAACCGGTTATGAGGAGCAGGCGAAGCTAAAATGGTTGCCTTATACGTCGCTGCTCGAATCTGTGGCGGAGCGTTATCATTCTGCCGAGGCCTACATTCAAAAACTGAATCCGGGTAAAGATTGGGAGAAGCTGCAACCAGGCGAAGTCCTCAAAGTGCCGAACGTGTTGCCATTCCAAATCGAAAAATTCGCTGAGGGAGAAATTCCTGAAAATCCGGCATTTGCCGCGCGCAAGATTTTCATCGACACAAAAGAACGGCTGCTCGAAGTCTTCGATGGCGACCAGTTGGTCTGCGTCTTTCCGATCACGCCCGGATCGACAACTCTGCCCGCGCCGGTTGGCACGTGGAAGATTCTCGGCATGGCGACGATGCCGTGGTTTCGTTACGACGAAGGCATGCTCAATTACGGCGTGCGCACCGAGAATTACTTCAACCTTCCGCCCGGGCCGAATAATCTCGTGGGCATTCTCTGGATAAGTTTGAACAAGACCGGTATCGGCATCCATGGCACGAACAATCCGGAGACGATCGGCCGCGCCGCCAGCCATGGCTGCATCCGCCTGGCCAACTGGGACGCCGCGCGAGTGAAGGACCTCGTCACCGTGGGCAACACTGTAATTATTTTCTGACGTGGCGAATGGGTCCCGCTTGCGACCTGTGAATTCGCAAACCGGAGGCTTGCGCTACTCTAAAATTTTTCACGCGGAATCGCTACCTCCGGCGTCTAGGCTTTAGATCGACAACAATGGATGCCAATGAGCGAGAAAAGTATCGGGCGGCCATTCACGGCGATCGGGACGCATTTGAAATGATCATTCGCACACATAGCCGCGCACTTTTCGCCATCGCCTACGGCATCCTGCAAAACCGCGAGGAAGCCGAAGACGCGGTACAAGATGCGCTCGTCAAAGCATGGAAATCGCGCTGGCGGGTGCGCAATCCGGAAAAATTTCCAGCCTGGCTCTGCATGATCGCGCGGCATCGCGCCCGCGATGTTTTTCGCAAACGCCGCCGCGTTCCGCTTTCAGATGAAATAAGTGCGCAGATCGAATCCGAAGGCACCGATACGAGCGTGTTAGATCGACAATTACATTCTGCGCTTGCCGCGTTACCCGAGCTTCACCGCAGCGCGCTCGTGCTCCGCTATTTCGAAGAAATGGATTACCGCACAATTGAGAACATGCTCGGCCTAACGAACGGCGCACTCCGCGGAATTCTCGGACGCGCACTCGCCGCCATGCGCAAACAACTTCGACCCGCCTTCGCTTCACTGGAATAACCATATGGCAACCATCCACGACGAAATCGACAGCTGGCTCGCTGCTGATGTGCACAATCAGCTTTCGGGGGAGGAACAGCACGCGCTGGGAAATCATCTCGTCGAGTGTGCGACGTGCCGGAAACTTCATCAGGAGAACAAAATCATGAACAAAATCTTGGAAGAAACTCTCGCCGCTGAAAAACCGGACCCAACATTCGAACGACGAATGCTCGCCGGATTCCGCAGGCAGATTCCGCAACAAAGCGGCAGCCTGGCAAAGTTGATTGTCGGTCTTATGAGACTGCGGGCGGCACAAATCACCGCTGTCGCCGCCATTCTGCTCGCGCTCGTGCAAGTCGGGCGAATGATTACGGGCGAAGGCGCAACTGCGCCGCGCGATCGTGAGTACGCCGCTGCAAATGAATTTGCGCAGGAACCAGCACCCGCAGCATCTGCGTTCGTGGACGCGGTCGGCGGGATCCGCAAATCGGATGATCGCCGCGGAAGAGAAACTGACTGGCTAGCCGCCAAGGAATCGAGCTCGTTTGCGGCCCCCCAAGCTGCCGTTCCGGCTCAAGCCAAGGACGAAAAGCAAGAGCCTGTCGAAACCGAACGGACAATTGCCACCGGATCAAAAATCCCCTCAGCGGAGGAGGTGGACTCAGCGCTATCCGAAGCTGCCAGTTCCGCGCCGGCCAATCGCAAACTGATTCGCAACGCGCAGGTTGAATTGGAGATAGCTAGCTTCGACGACGCGGTTCAGAAGATCACTACGTTTGCAAACGAAGAACGTGGCTATATCGCGACCAGCAGTTCTGAAAAACAGGCCAATGGAAAATTGAAAGGCGAAGTCGTGGTCAAAGTCCTTCCCGAGAATTTGGACCGGTTTTTGCAAAAGATTCGTGGTCTCGGTGAGTTGAAAAATCAGACGCTTGGCGCCGAGGACGTGACAAAGGCGTACTTCGACACAGATGCGCGGCTCAAAAACGCGCGAGTGATGGAGCAGCGTTTGATCGATATGTTGGAAAAGAAAAGTGACGACATCAACGATCTGCTTCAAGTCGAGAAAGAACTGGGGCGCGTGCGCGAACAGATCGAGCAAATGCAGGGCGAGCTGAAGTTCTGGGATTCGCAGGTGCAGTTCGCGACCGTCACTATTTCTCTCGCGGAAAAAGACATTGAAGAGCCGGCGGCGTTTCTATTGAAGGAACGCGCCCAGCTCGCGCTCTATTCACCCGAAGTCGAGAAAATTTACAACGACATCAAGTCGCTGGCTTCACCGAAGACGCAGATCACGAATGCGCAGGTTGATCGCGATAACTCCGGACGTGTCTCGGCGCGCGTGAGTATCCTGATCGCTCCGGAAGAAAGCGATGGCGTGATTGGTCGCGTGAAGGGCATGGGACGGGTCGAGAACTTTCAGGTGCAAGTCGAACGTGTCGCGCAAGGCGGTACTGGCATGTCCGAAAATGCAAAGACGAAGCGCGATAAAGTCGAACTGAACATCACGATCTCGCGCGACGAGCAGGAACAATCATTGCAACAAACCAGCCTGCGTATTCGCACCTCATCGGTGGACGAGAAGACGAAGGAGCTTCGCCGTTTGGCCAAAAAGCAAAACGGCCGTGTGCGCAGTTCATCCTTCAGTCGCGATCCAAACGGACGCGAGTTCGCGAATGTTTCGTTGCGTGTGCCGATGAAAAATTATTCCGCGCTCATGCAATCACTCGGTTCGCTCGGCAAACTGGAGAACGTCAGTGTGCAGCGGCAGGACAGGACCGGCGCGCAGATCGATGAGGCGAATGCGCCTGCCGATTTGTCAGTCCAGGTTTACAGCCAGGGTAATATTGTTTCGTCAGACACCGGACTCATTGCGACGCTGAGGCGCACGATCGCCCAAAGCGCAGCGGCAATCATGTGGAGCTTGCGAATGATCGGTGTAGCGCTTGCGTTCCTCGCGCCGTGGGTCATCGCCCTGATAGGCATGATTTGGATTGTGAAGCGCATCATCCGCGCGCGACGCTCTCCGAAACTGTAGAGGCAGCGGTGTCGGCTGCGAGCCACACAACATGCAGGCGGTACGCCTGCCACCACGGAAGAGAAGCGAATTACTTGCCGCGCCTCCGAAACACCCATATTTTATTCGCCAGGAGGATGTCGATGAAAGAAACCAGCGGTATCAGCCTGAATAATGCGGCCGTCGCCGCAACACCAAAACATCTGCTGCAATTCGCGGTCGATCAGCGTTACGACGATTACACGTCGGTCGATCATGCCGTCTGGCGGTTCATCATGCGGCAGAACATTTTCTTTCTTCGCGAATACGCGCACAAAGTTTATTTTCAAGGGCTGCTCGACACCGGTATTTCGTTCGAGCGCATCCCGCGCATTCAGGAGATGAACGACATTCTGGCGAAGATTGAATGGGGCGCGGTGGCCGTGGACGGATTCATTCCGCCGGCCGCCTTCATGGAATTTCAGGCTTACAAGGTGCTCGTGATCGCGTGCGACATGCGGCAAATCCATCACATTGAATACACCCCGGCGCCGGACATCGTGCACGAAGCCGCCGGGCATGCGCCGATTATTGTCGATCGTGAGTACTCAAAATATCTTCAGCGCTTCGGTGAAGTCGGCGCCAAAGCGATGTCGTCCAAAAAAGATTTCGAGTTGTATCAAGCAATCCGTCACTTGTCGATCTTGAAGGAGCAGCCAAATAGCGATCTGAAAGAAATCGAAGAAGCGACCAAGCTGGTCGAACACCGACAAAAGAATTTGGGCGAGCCCTCGGAGATGGCGCTCCTCTCGCGCTTGCATTGGTGGACGGTCGAGTACGGATTGATCGGCACGCTGGAGAATCCGAAGATTTACGGCGCCGGTTTGCTCTCATCGATCGGTGAATCGGTCTCCTGTCTCGAGCCGGAAGTAAGAAAGATCCCCTACTCCATCGCGGCAGCCAACGTCCCCTTCGATATCACGACAAAACAACCGCAGCTCTTCGTCTGTCGCGATTTCCAGCAGTTGAAAGACGTGCTGGAAGAGTTTGCGAGCAAGATGGCCTACCAGGTCGGCGGACAGGAAGGCATCAACAAAGCGATCGAGTGCAACAACGTCGCGACCTGCGAGTATTCATCCGGTTTGCAGGTCAGCGGCGTGTTCACCGAAGTCATCACGGATAAAAAGAATTCTCCGATTTATCTCCGCACAACCGGCAAAAGTGCGCTCGCGTTTGGGAACGAAGAACTTCCCGGACACGGAATCGATTATCACAAGGAAGGATTCGGCTCGCCGATCGGCAAATGGAGGCAAACTGAGATCGCTGAGGGTAAGAAGGCAAAGCTCGAATTCGACAGCGAAATCACAGTCGAAGGAGAGATCGACAAAATTTTACGCCACGGCGGGAAGCTGCTGCTCATCACATTCTCGAATTGCCGCGCTCAATATGGCGATCGCATTTTGTTCGATCCTGCGTGGGGCACATACGACATGGCTGTCGGTGAACGAATCAGTTCCGTGTTCAATGGCGCCGCGGACAAAGACGCTTACAACCAGGTCGCGCTGGTCCCGAAAGAGCGAACGATCAAAGTGCCATCCGATGCGAAGCGCAAGAAGCTCGAAAATCTCTACACGCAGGTGCGAAAAATTCGGGAAAGCAAAACTGGTTACGAACGGCTCGGCGAAATTTGGGAGACGCAGCAGGCTGAACATCCCAGCGACTGGTTATTGTCGATGGAAATTTTCGAAATTCTCGACACTATCGATCAGCAACCCGGGTTGAAAGCGAAGATCGAGAAGTTTCTCAACCAGAAAAAAGCGACAACCAAAGATCTTTCGACGCTGATCGGATGGGGATTCCGGCTGGTCGAATATCACAAGAAACCGGAATACCAGGCGACGCTGCACGCCTCACCGAAGTGATGCTGTTTGCTGTAGGGGACGACGTTGTCGTCCCAATGGGGAAGCTAACAGCTTCCCCTACACGGCTAAAACGCCTCGTCTTTGAAGTGACGTTTGCCTTTGAGCGCTTTGGCATATTCGTCTTTGCTCAAAATATTTTCGTCCAGCTGTAGCTCGGTGCGGCAAAGGTTTTTGAAGAATGCTTCGATGCGTTCCTGGCTCTTCATTACTTCGTCGGTGAGATAGTTCACATCAACATTGATGCAGATAGCGCCCACGACGCCAAAATCCCTGTGGTAAATCGTGATCGTCGTGCATTTAAATTTTCGCGATCCGATATTCAGCTCATAGTTCAACTTGTCTTCGTTTTGGAGCTGGCGCTTCTTTAGATCGATCAGAAGATTGGTCGTGCCGTCGCGCAGATGTCTGCCGGTAACATTGTTCTCCAGACAAATGAGAGAATGTGATGGATCGGCCAGATTGTGCAGCAAAATTTCCATTCCGGTATTCGGAAATGATTTCCCGATCAGCCGGACAATTCGCGCATAGTTTTCCAAATACTCAGTCGTGTCGTCTGCGATCTTTTTGCCGTCGTATTCCGCAAACAATTTCGCGTAAACTTTCTGTTCCGCCGGTTCGAGCTGGCCGCGCACGTTGTTTTGCTCGCCGATAAAAATGAGCTGTCGCGCCGCGGTGTAATCGTTGTTCTTGAGGAAATAGTGCATGCCGAGCCGGAAATCTCTAAGATTAAACTCGGGCACGTTCTCGCGATTGATGGTGTAGGGATAAAAATCATATTCCTCGAGATTCCTGCCGTAGCGGCGGCGCTCTTTGTATTTTCCCCAGACGAAACCTGCGGCCAGGAAAAGGAGCGAAGCGATAATCGATGCGATTACGTTTACGGTGACGTCGCTTCCAAAACCTTTGATCATGACGTTGGCTCGAACTTTGAAAGAATAAGAGTCACACGCTGCCGCTCAAATGCCCGAGTGTGATGTTTTCGACGAGGACCTCCGGCGGCTGCGACAGAGCGAAAACAACCGCTGATGCCACTTCTTCAGGTGAAATCATTTTGCCACGCGGCCAATCGCCTTCGACGTTGTTCCAGATTTCAGTATCTGTCGCGGCCGGATAAATGTTGATGACGCGAATCTTGTGTTCACGTAATTCTTCGCGGATGGATTGAGAGAGCCCTTCGAGCGCGAATTTGCTCATGCAATAGCTACTCCAATTCGCAAAGCCGGTCCTGGCGGCAACGGAGAGGATGTTCACGATACTCGCGCCGGGTGGCATCTGCGGAGCAAAATGTTGCATCAACAAAAATGGTGCGGTCACATTTACGTCGAGCGCTTGCTCCCACTCCGTCATCGTAATTTCGCAGAACGGCTTTACAACCGCGACGCCGGCATTGTTGACCAACAGATCGAGCGGATCGTCGCCAACTTCGGCGATCAAATCCGAGACTCCTTTCGGAACCGCGAGATCGTGAGTGAGTGGAACGACGCGGGCACACCGCGATTTCACAGATTTACATGTCTCAGCGAGGGCAGCGGTGTCGCGCCCGTGCAAAAGTAGGGTGATGCCGGGCACAGCTAATTTTTCCGCGATGGCGCGGCCGATTCCGCGACTGGCACCGGTGATGAGATAACGTTTCATAAAGTAGAGCAAGCTTCCAGCTTGCCTTTATTTAAAGGCAGGCTGGAGGCTTGCGCTACATTCGCCGCAAGGTGAAACGGTTATTCATGGTTTCCCATAAGCGCAACCGCACGAGCCGATGGTTGAGGCGATTGTCGATCTTCGGCCAAAGCGCGCGCACAATATTTTCACCGGTGGAAGGACTTTCGCGAAACTCCTCGGTCTCAAGATCGAGATGGCGGTCTTGCCAGGGCTGAAGCGATTCTTTAATGGCGTTTCTGAGCGCCAGGAAATCGTAGAGTGTTCCACTTCGTTCATCGTACTCTCCACCGACCGTTGCCTCGGTGAGATAACGATGGCCGTGACCGAGCCGATTATTGCACTTGCCGTAGAGATTCGCGTTTTCTGCCTCAGAGAGAGCAGCGGCATGCAGACGATGCGCGGCATGAAAGGGCATTTGCATTCCAAGAAAAGCGCTTTCGTCATCCCATATCTCGGCGAAGAAATCGTCGCGCTCGTGCAAGCGGACGCGATGAAGGGGAAGGAGCGCGTTGACACGCTCGTAAATATAACCGGCCAGGCTTTCCGTCGTCATCGGGCGATCTTTTATTGCCGCGACCTCCTTGTTCAGATGTCGATGATCGAGTTCAGCGTGGAGCGATTTCACGCAATGATCGATATCGTCATAACGAACAAGCGGCGTTTTGCGGAGACCTGATTCAATTCGAAAGGTCAGACGCGCCCGATAATTATGACCGTGAATGGCGGCGGCATTGCCGAAGAGCCGCTCGTTTTCCGCCTTGCTGAGATGGGGCGATGTGGTTTGACGTGCGGCAGAAAATTCGAACCAATAATTTCCTTCGCACCCGCCATCGGAATAATAGGTCGCGCTTCGCTCCGGCGACTCGGTGAGATGACAAGCCGCGAGCTTGGCATCGACATCAGAAAATAAAGGTGCAACATCAACATGGAGCTGTCGCGCGATGTTCTCGACGGTTGGCGACACATCAGCAAACGCCGGATTGTCTTCATTCAGAAATTTGTGGTCGAAACGCTCGTGGACAATTTTCCCAGCGCGCTCCTTGATCTCACTGATATTGATGAGCATTCCGGTGACTGGATCAACCGGGCCGGTAAAAACAAAATAAGCGGCGTAATTGCGCCCGGTGCCATGGCGCGCCTCTGTCTCAGGGCCGAAAGCGACCATGTTTTCGCTATCAGTCCAACGCGAAACAAACAAACGGCGCGAGGCGGAGAATTCGAGGCGCTTGCTGACCGTCAGGAGCATGACGCAGCGCCCGCTATTCTTTCAACAGCGAAAGAAATTCGGAACGCGTGCGTGCGTCCTCCTTGAAGGAACCAAGCAAACAAGAAGTTTTCATGATCGAGTTCTGTTTTTCGACTCCGCGCATCATCATGCAGAGATGTTTCGCTTCCACGACCACCGCCACACCGGCTGGCTCCAGACACGACATGAGGGATTCAGCAATTTGAGTCGTGAGATTTTCCTGAATTTGCAAACGGCGCGCGAAAACATCGACAATACGCGCGACTTTGGAGAGGCCGATGACTTTGCCATTCGGGATGTAAGCCACGTGGGCGCGGCCAATAAACGGCAGCAGATGATGCTCACACAACGAATAGAGCTCGATATCCTTCACTAAAATGATCTCGCTCGCTTCGGAATCGAATATGGCGCCGTTGATGATCTCGTCGAGGTTTTGCCGATAACCTTGCGTCATAAACTCAAGCGCGCGCGCCGCGCGGATTGGAGTTCGCTGCAACCCTTGACGGTCGGTATCTTCACCGATCGCTTCGAGCAAGGTGCGATAAGCGTCTTCGAGCAACTCGAGCTTGCGATTGTCGATCCTGGCGCGCGTGGGCACAAAATCATCAGCGATCGTTGCGTCTCTCGTCCTCATTAGATTCTGATCTGCAATAATGCCTAGTCGAGCCAACTGAGCGGATACTTCTCGTCGTCGAGTTTCAATGCCTCTTCCGTCAACTCGAGCGTGTGTTGCGTGTCGAACATAACCGCCAGCTCTTCGGTGCGAGTCGCGTTCTTGCTCGCCATGATCGTGCCCGGATGCGGGCCGTGCGGGATGCCGCGCGGATGCAACGTGATCGAACCGCTTTCAATTCCGCGGCGCGAACCGAAATTTCCGCGGACATAAAACAAAACCTCGTCCGCTTCAACGTTGTCGTGCACCCACGGAATTTTCACAGCTTCGGGATGGGTATCGAGAAAGCGCGGGGCAAATGTGCAGACAACGTAACCGCGGATCTCAAACGTCTGATGGATCGGCGGTGGTTGATGGACCGTGCCGGTGATCGGCTCGAAATCCTGGGCGTTGAACGTGAACGGATACAAATATCCGTCCCAACCAACAGCATCGAAAGGATGATGCGCGAGCGTCACGCGCGTAAAACGCCCACCGTCTTTCACCAGAACATCGACATCTTCTTCTTTGTCGATCGTGATCATGTCGGTTGGCGCATGCAGATCGCGCTCCGAATAGGGCGCCCCCATTTTGATTTGGCCTTCGTGATTGAGATAGCGCGCAGGAATTCGGACCGGCCCGACCGATTCGAGAATGAGATAATCTTCCTCTTCAACCTTGTCCGGGACGAGGCGGTATGTGATCCCGCGTGGGATGACGATGTAGTCTTCTGCGCGATAAGGCAGTTTGCCGAAAACAGTTTCGATCGTACCGCCGCCTTTAAAAACGAAGATGATTTCGTCCGCGCCACCGTTCTTGTAATATTCGAACTTGTCATAGGCTTTCGCCGGCCGCGCGCGATACGCGGTCATGTCTTGATTGAAGAGCATCGGAATACGGCTGGTGTAGAGATCGCCGCGCCGCGGAATATTGGCCGTTTTGATGTGATGATGCCGCAGCGGACTGTCGGCGATTTTTTTTGGCTCCCAATGTTTGATCAACTCGACGTTGCGCACGCGCGTAGGCGGACGCAGGTGATACATGATCGAATAGGCTTCGTCGAATCCTTGTGTCGTGAAGACATGCTCATAAGCAATGCCTTCGTTCTTGTAAGACGGCGCCGCGCCGTTGCGATGAAACCAGATGTGATGCTTTCTCGGAATTTGACCGAGCTTTTGATAATACGGCATGTCGATCTTCCTCCTTTACAGATTGCCTCGCCGTTCCTGCTCTTTTTCGAGTGCCTCAAACAGCGCTTTGAAATTTCCTTTGCCGAAACTTTTCGCGCCTTTGCGCTGGATGATTTCAAAGAACAGCGTGGGCCGATCTTCCACCGGCTTGGTGAATATTTGGAGCAGATATCCTTCGTCGTCGCGATCGACCAAAATGCCGAGTCGCTTTAGCGGCTCCAGGTCTTCATCGATGTGGCCGACGCGATCGGGCAACTGATCGTAATAGGTTGATGGAATATTCAAGAACTCGACGCCGCGCTTCTGAATCTCGGTCACGGTTTTCACGATGTCCTTTGTCGCAATAGCCACGTGCTGCACGCCTTCGCCGTTGTAGAACTCGAGATACTCTTCCACCTGCGATTTCTTTTTGCCCTCCGCCGGCTCGTTGATCGGGAACTTCACAAAGCCGTTTCCGTTGCTCATCACCTTGCTCATCAAGGCCGAGTATTCGGTCGAAATGTCTTTGTCGTCGAAGGTCAGGATGTTTTTGAAGCCCATCACATCCTCATAAAATTTCACCCACGGATTCATCTGGTTCCAACCGACGTTTCCGACGCAATGATCGACGTATTGCAGACCGGTCTCGGACGGGCGGTAATCCGATTCCCATTTCTCGAAACCGGGCATGAAAACGCCGTTGTAATCTTCGCGCTCGATAAAAAGGTGAACGACATCGCCGTAAGTGTGAATGCCGCTCATGACCAACTGTCCGGCGTCGTCTTTGAGCGTGGTCGGCTTCATGAAACTCTTGCCGCCGCGTTTCGTGGTTTCGTTCCAGGCCGAAGTCGCGTCCTTCACTTTCAATGCGATCATTTTCACGCCATCGCCATGTTTATAAATATGATCGGCAATCGCATTCTCCGTTCGCAGGGGCGTCGTTAGGAGAAATGTAAGTTTGTTCTGCCGAATCGCGTAACTCACGCGATCCTTTGTTCCCGTCTCCGGTCCTGAGTAGGCGAGACTCTGGAATCCAAAAGCGGTTTTGTAGAAGTGGGCCGCTTGTTTGGCATTCCCGACATAGAACTCAACATAGTCGGTGCCCTCGAGTGGAAGAAAATCAGCTTCTACTGGCGAAGCTTTTTTCGGAGCTGCAATGGTAGTGGGCATAGGATTGGATCCTCCTAATTACGTGCACCGCAAATATAAGATCGACAATCGTACCTCGCAAGGTGTGCCGCGACGGGC
>Ga0184619_10000131_pt1 | contig 24078 bp, 19 predicted proteins | sample PLM0_60_b1_FD_133146 | JGI IMG/M metagenome (GOLD analysis project Ga0184619, IMG submission 133146) | Groundwater sediment microbial communities from an aquifer in East River, Colorado, USA - PLM0_60_b1 | ecosystem: Environmental > Terrestrial > Soil > Riparian zone | place: USA: East River...
CATTGGACGCCGCATCCTGGGCCGCGTTGGCGGGAATGCTCGCGATGACCGTGCCGTTAGTCATCCTAGACACCGCCACTGTGTAGGTCTTGTGGTCGCCGCTGTCGGTCACCACGACCCTTTTGTTACCGCCCGCCGTACCCGAGATCGTCACGTCCGTACTTGTGAAACCGGTGACCGGGACACTGAACACCGCCGTAAAATTGATCGTTGATGCGTTGGTAGGATCTGCCTGGCCCAGCGCCTGGTTGATCGTCACCGTCGGCGTCGTCGCGGTTGTATTGTAGCTGACTGAGTTGTCGCTGCTGCTCGATGCCGTATTGGTATTGCCCGCCAAATCCTGCGCCACTCCGAGGCCGATCGTCGCGCTGACTGTGCCGTTCGCCGTCATACCGCTCACTGCGACGTTGTAGGTTGCTCCGCTCCCAGTCACTGTTGCTGTCGTTGCGCCTGCCGTTCCCGAGATCGTCACATCCGTGTTCGTGAAACCCGTGACCGTCTCACTGAACACCGCCGTAAAATTGATCGAGGATGCGCTAGTCGGATCCGCCTGGCCCACCGCCTGATTGATAGTCACCGTCGGCGCCGTAACATCGTAAGTGACCGAGTTGTCTGTGCTCGTCGACCCCTTGCTGCCGCTGCCCCCCGCATCCTGAGCCGCGTTGGCCGGGATGTTCGCCAGGACTGTGCCGGTCGTGGTCATTCCCGACACTGTCACCGTGTAGGTCTTATGGTCACCGCTGTCGGTCACCACAACCGTTTTCGTGCCGCCAGCCGTCCCTGAGATTGTCACGTCCGTGTTCGTAAAACCGGTAACCGGGGCACTGAACACGGCTCTGAAATTGATTGGGGATGCTTTGGTGGGATCCGCCTGGCCCACTGCCTGGTTGATAGTCACCGTCGGCCCCTTCCCAGCGGCCAGTGCCATTGCAGAGACTGCGATGAACAAAGCGAACAAGCCAAACACGACTATTATTGCGCCGCGGCCTTTTACTAACGCAGGCACTGTTTTCAGCGTAGATCTAGTAAGCCGGAAGAAAGGAGTTCGGTTTTTCATTTTGATGGATCCCTTACGTGACGCCCGAGGAGGCGCCTGAAAAGTTGTCGAGTGCGATGGGCTCGATAATTTAAATTAGAATTGCTAAGCGATAGAGGTAAGAATCAACCTAAACCGTTTACTTAAGAGCATTCTTGACTCAGTGGATAAACCGGCGAGAGGTGCAATCAACGTCATTATCCCCAAGCTTCCACCGACACAGGCGATACATGCAGTCCAGCTTTGGGCTAGTAACCTTTGTCCCAGGTAGGCCGAGCCTAAGAAGTATAGGACCATTACCAATCCCGAACGCGCCATGCTTTTAGGGCGTACACGCTGAGCCCTACCCAGGCAGGAATTAAGCATGAACGGGTAGGAAATCGTCTGCACCAAACGTCCTACCAGCAAACCGATACACAAGCCGACAATCTTCAGAGATGGCGTCAAAATAATACTGAAGCCAATAGAGAGGAGAGCAGCCAGAGCACTCACCAGTACTCTATCGCGCAGTTTCAGAGTTGCATCAATCAGATATGCATCACTGCGAATGAAAGTCGTTTGCACCATAACCAATACTATGAGGAGGTTGGCCCAGAAGCCTGCATAGTATTGTTCACCAACCCATAGGAATAGAAAAGAGCGATTCCATAAAAGAATAGTTGAACCAATGGCTGTGACGAGCAACCAGTTTATCGCAATCATTTCATTACGGAGCGCAGCTGTTTTGTCATATTCTTTCCTGCCGATCAGCCCTGCCAGACCCGGAGTTACCGCGCCAAGAACAAGAGTGATAATGCCTGTCACTGCCTGCGCCGCGTAGCCGGTTAGTACATATGTTGTAACCATCGAAGCTGAAGCAATAATTCCGAGAATGATAACGTCGCTGGCCAACTGTAATTTGGCTATCAAAGATCCTGCGGTATTCCAAATGCTGAGTCCAAGGAGGCTGCGAACGTCGGCCCTGGTTGGCCTGGCAATCCCAAACCAGGGAACATACTTCTTCACTACATACCAGAACAGGATTCCCGTCAGGCAAGTAAGTATCACTTGCGCGCCGGCGACGCCTATCAATCCTGATCCCATGCGAATCGCCCCCACAGTGAGGATGCCGCCTACGATGCTCAACCCTGCTTGCAAGCCCATTCGCTTGTAGCCAAGATTCGTCCCGCGAAGCACTGATTCGGGTAGCGCTGCAAGATTAGCCAACAGAAAATTGACCACCAGGAGCGCTGCGGTTAAGCGGACGCTCGCATATGATTCCGGAGATACTTTACCGATGGCTGGAGAAAGCCATACAACGACTATCCCGGCAGTTACGAGTACTGGCAGGAAGAGCAACCACACGCCTAAGGCGCTAGCGACATAGCGTCGTTTTGAATCAGAGTCCTGGACCGCTTGCTGATTGGCAATAGTCAATCTTAGAGCTTCCGTTGGACGGCCGTCAGTTGCCGACATATACCCAACCAGCCGGCCTAATATTTCCCATACCCCAAAAAGAGAACGGCCCAGCCCGGCAACCAGAATCGGCGTAACAAATAAGCCGACCGCCATCTTCGCGAAATAGTCCAACAGCGAGGCAATGATATTTAATGAAGCTCTTTGAGTTAGCCTCTCTGACGGCTTCAGTCCCAACTGATGCTCGGGTGCAGTAATGTTTTTTGGCGCTTCTAAACAAGTAGTCGACATTTTCCATCCGCCTACAGATGTAGGATTCTGCTTATAGAATTCTGTCTGCAATCTGCTCGGTAGTCTCACGATCTGTTAAGAACTTAATCACCTCTGGACCATCGCCAGCCGTCAATTCGGAGATCACTTGCTCAAAAGCGGCACGGTAGCGCGCAAAAAAATTGGAAACTGACGAATCACTTAGATCTTTTAACGGATATGGTTGATTGCGCGTGAGAATACGATGCGCCAGAACAGGATCTTCAGCATCGAGCCAGACTATCGCATCTACCGTGTTGGCCCATTGGTTGATTGTACTCTGCCACCATTTGTCGAACGAGATGCCCTGGATCGCCTCACCACCAAACACTCGAAGTCGGCTCAGCATGTAAACCGGCCCCTCATCCAGGACAATGGCTCTATAACTTTTCGCTGTCTCCTGCTGTAGAAGTTGATGTAATGCCTTCAGGTATAGGATCCGCTTCATTTCTTTCCAGAGGATGCCTCTATAAGGCTTATGTATACGCAGGAAAGTTGGCAATAACAGAAACGCTCCTTTTATATATGTAGTTCTTGGGATGCGTAGACCCGCTCGGATTCCCTTGTCACGCTCACCTAAGGTTTGTAAAAGCGAGCTCTTTCCCGCTCCTGCTGGTCCAACCAGCTCTAACACGAGAGATCGTTTCGCCGCGAATGTGTTAATAGCCATAAGTCCCCATCATCGGCTCATGCCTGGAAGTGGCGGACGCAAGCGCGGCACTAATTGGTGGGGTCATCAGAGAATTGGTCGTATGGCCTCGTATTGGCCGTGCCTTATCGTACCCATCGCTGCTTGTAACAGTATTCCACATACTCGCTAAGCTTCGGGTTATCGAATTCGGTGTTCTCAGGAGGAGGTACGCGTCTTCGCGGGATTTCTATGCCCTGGTCAAAATCTCGAAGTATCTTGGCTTGCATTTCTGCTAGACGGATCATTGCTTTCCAGCCAAGAGTCAAAAAACTATCTCCTTCTTCGATAGAGATCTGATGTTGTGCAACAATGTCACCGGTATCAACGCCATCATCTAAGAGAAATATCGTGCAACCCACATCCTGAGGTTTCCCTTTGTAAATTGCCCAAAAAGCAGAATGTGACCCGCGGTAAAAAGGCGTAATTCCAAGATGCCCTCCCAGGACCATTTTCGTTCGAGGTAAGTTGCGCACTTTTTTTCCGATCCAGTAAGGAGTGTGGGCCACGAAAATATCTGCATCCATTTTCTGTACCCAGTTTATCGTGTCGGGTGCAGAATAATCGCTGGTGCTGTGAATCTCACCGCACCATTTATCAATTGTCTCGTCGATTTCTTGCTCATTAAACAACCGAGCGAAGATCTCTCGATCTTTTCGGCGGTTAACAGACAGATACAGCAGGCGTGCAGCGACTCGCGATAGCGTCACTCCTAAACCCTTTCTTTTTACGCTCCTAAACAAGTATGGGATTGGGAGCTTTACAATGCGCTGGTCAGCTTGACAAATTCCAACTACATTAAGTCCCTGCTTGATCAGGGTCGCACACGTATTCTTGTGTGTTAATGAAGGGCCGCAAAGTATAACTATCCTATTTTTCGTCGGACCATTCATGCGTTACTCCTCTGACATACAACCTGTAGAGCGGAAAGAGAGCGGTTCTGAGTAATACTTTGGCCTGCCGGAGCATTCGTGCTCTTCTCCAACCACGAAATTGAATAAGTTCTTCCACGCGACTCAGGGAGGTACGAGTCTTAAGGCAAACACGGCCGAGAATCCAACAGTTTCCCTCCCTTTGCGGCCTCAGATCCGGTTCGGACGTGAATAAATAACGAATGCCCACAGCATCTGCTGAGCGTAATACGTTAGAAGAAATATCCCCACCGGGAACTGAGGCAGTAATACAAGGAGTATCTGTAACCTGCGATAGGGTCTCGCAGCTGATTTTCCATTCCTCCATCATTTTTTGAAGAGATAGATCTTTGAAGATGTCTGGGTGCGTATGTGAGTGACTACCGATAATGTGTCCACAACTTTGTAAGTATTTTATTTCGTCCAGGTTCAGAAATGTTCGTTTTCCAATTAAGCTGGTGGTGATAAAGAAATGCGCTTTCCAGTTCCTTTTGTGCAGTTCATCGCTCACATAAAGAGCGCTCTTGCCGCCATCATCAAATGCCAGCAGAAGGTGTCTGCCCGGACGCGAGAAATCTATATCAGTAATAAGTTCTGGAGCAATTGGGCCGGTTGCAATTTTATCCAGATGTTGAGCGAATTCAGACAAGGTGTGTTTATAGGACATAGCTGACGGCCGCTGAAATCCAGAATCTCTCGGATTATCAACTACGTCGTGATACAGGATGCTCGCTATTTCAAGCTTTGATACCAATCGGGTCTCCCGAGCAATTATTGAGTCTTTCGAAGCTTTTGAGATTCACTTATAGCTCGGACCATACCAGAGATCGCAAATCCGTTAACACGTCCGACTTTTGGCGACTAGCATCCAGGATGTGTGCGCGAGTTTCGCTCAAATCTAATTCCCAAACTTCCAGCGAGCGAGCTCGAACGTATTCCGCAGGTTCATCAGTCTTGCGTTGTACGGCAATCTCTGGGTGCACCTTCAGCACAATCAAAAGGTCCGGAGGCATGATGTGCCCGTAATATGACGCTTCCGCCTTTAGCAGAAATTCAGTAATTCGATTTCTGTCTGCAGGACTAACCAACCGTGAAATATTGGGGCCGTCCATCGACTTGACTTGAGGAGTTGGGTAACGATCGCAGATTACCAGGCCCCCATTTGTGGCAAACCTACGAGCTTTGAGGTAAAGCTTGTAGCGGTCGCGAGCAATGCAGACCGACCGAAGCAAAAGTAGATATCCTGGCAACTGAGGCCCGCGAAGATGAAAAGCGGCGTTTAGATTGCGCTGTCGATGAAGCACTTTGCTCAGCAATAAGCTTAACCTCCGCGTCACGGCTACCGCAATTGTGAACGACGATTTCGATGGTTTTCCAAGATGAACTTTCAGTGTGCTGAATCTTGGGGAAAGCCAGGAGTGCAATTCATCCACGGCAGTTGTTTTACCTGCGCCGTCGCCTCCAACCAGGGCCACAATTTTGCCGCCAAAATACGGGCTGCTTCGGCTTTGGCGCCCAGCAATTTGTTCCCGGATCCTGCCGTTTATTCGACAAAGCTGTCTTTTAAGGAAGTCGGAAATCAAACTCCGCCGCGCATGAGCCTTCAGTATTCTGATCAACCTGTGGCGAACCTTCCAGCCGGCTAGGTTCGGGCGCTCGAGTGATTGCATGCAGGTTTCAAAGAAAGCCGTCCCGATGAAAGGTAAATGTTGATTCAGGATCTCCATCGTCCTAGTGACGTCGGCCCGCTTTCTCAAATAGTTCAGCTCATTGTGGTGGTTCGGGACCGGCTGCTTCCGAAAAATTGATGCCCGGGGAGAATATTGAAGCGCCATCCTGATTACGAAAACAATCAGCTCAAACTCGGGGGCGGGAACCCGAAAAAACTTCCCGGGAACGGCGGAGTTCAGGAGTGGCCTTTCTATCGGCAGGCGGTAATTCATCGTTAAGTAATGGCCGAAGACAAGCTGATAATGAATGTGCAAATGCGTAAACCCATCAGTCTCTTCGTCAAAACCATAGTAATGGGAAATTCCTGGGATTCGTCGGTCCAGCGGGGGCAACGCTTCTTTGAAGCCCAAGCGACACATAATGCTCGCGAATCGTTCAGCATCAGTCTGGTCGATTAGAAGATCGATGTCTCCCTTGCCGGTGGCCCAGCGACTTCGTTTCCAGTGCCCCTTCCACTGACAGTATCGTATGTCGTCTGCGTCCAATGCTGCGCAGAGCTGATCGACGAGAGTGAGCGAGGACTCCTTCTTCAATAGATACATTGCTTACCTGTTCGTCGAGCGTGTTCCGGAACCTCTACTTGGGAAGCCCACAGAGACCTATTAGATGTGATCGCAAAGTACAAAGTAATCAAGACGCACTCCCCACAGCGAAACGCGAATCAGCCTTCGGCACATACGCTTCGACGCGAGAGTTCTGGTCAAGCTGAGCCTCGGGAAGTATTTGGCTGAGGAATCTCCGCAATTCATCCTCTTGTCCGCTTTTCGACAGTTTGGCAAGAGAGCGTAGCGAATGGCGCACGTATTCTTCCGGAAAGGTGGCTATCTTTCCGATAAATATTTTGGGATGGCGTGTTTTTGTCAGGTGCTCGTCTGTAGTTTCAAGCTCCTCAAAAAGCTTCTCTCCGGGCCGCATACCGGTGAAAATAATATCAATATCCTCAAACGGCTTAAGCCCCGATAGGGTAATAAGGTCCTTGGCCATTCCGTAAATGTTCACTGGTTCACCCATGTTCAGGACGAAGATTTCCCCGCCCTCAGCCATCGTCCCGGCTTGTATCACCAATTGGGCAGCCTCGGGTATGGTCATGAAATAACGCATCATATCCGGGTGAGTCACCGTCACTGGCCCACCTTTGCGAATCTGCTCACGAAAGATGGGGATTACTGAGCCCGCTGACCCTATCACATTGCCGAAGCGGACTGCCGCGTAGCGCGTCGCAAAGTGCTGGTTCAGATTCTGTACAACCAATTCGGCTATGCGCTTTGAGGCACCCATCGCTGACGCCGGGCGCACCGCTTTGTCCGTAGAGATTAATATGAATACCTCGGCCCCATAATTGCCCGCTAATTCGCCAAGCACCTGCGTGCCGAGAATGTTGTTTGTGACCGCTTCGCTTATGTTGAACTCCATCATGGGCACATGTTTATGTGCGGCTGCATGCAGTACAATTTGGGGCAGATGCGTGCTAAAGATTTGGCGCATCCTGGCCTCGTCTCCGATATCGGCCACTAGTGGAACCAGCGATACATCCGGTAATAGCTGGCGCAATTCGCGGTCGATATGAAAAAGTGAGAACTCAGCTCGCTCCACCAAGAGCAAACGAGATGGCCGGAACCGGCCTACTTGCCGTGCCAATTCTGATCCGATTGAACCTCCGGCGCCGGTCACCATCACCGTTTTACCCAGGAAGAATCGCTTCACTTCATCTTCATCGAGGTGAACCGCTTCTCGTCCCAAGAGATCCTCGATTCGAAGGTCGCGAATAGGGTTAATGTCTACGTTGCCACCCACGATTTCATCAAGCCCGGGGACAATGCGCGCCTTCACCGGGATTTGCTCGCAAATTTTCACTAACTCGCGAATTTTCTTTCGACATGCGTGAGCGACAGTGATCACCACATGATCTACTCCCAATTCGCTAACCAACCTGGGCAGATCCTGTGCTGTGCCGAGGACCTCCACCCCCTGAATGACTGATCCGAGCTTGTTCGGGTCATCATCAATGAACCCTTTGATTTCTAGACCCAAATCGCTCCGGCTGAGAATTTCCCTGGCCGCCAGCATGCCAGCCCGACCGGCACCGATGAGAAGAACGGCCCTTTTGCCTTTCGCGTCCGTGGACCTCTTCTCTCTCTTGCTGAGCCGAGTCATACTTCTCATACTTCCCGGTCTTTGATATCTCTCGTACACGGCGCGGCGTAGCACTCGAACCCCCAGCGCTCCCACAAAAGCGAGGATCGTGTTCATTACGATCACAGATACCGGTATCCGCAGCTGCTGAAATGATTGGGGCAGCAATAGGCGTAGAGCCAGAATTGGCAGAAACGCCAGACAGGCAGCATTCAGGAATGAATTCATCTCAGCCATACCGACGTATCGCCAGACGAACCTGTGGATTCCGAAGTAGCGGAGCGCTGCAAACTGTATCAGGATCACGCAGGGAAGCTGGACCATCCAGCTGATGCGTTCCTGCTGCGGAATTTCAAAATCGAATCGCAATAGATAGGCTACCGTAAGCGCCACCGCAAAGATCGTCACATCCGGCCCAAACGAAAGTAGCCTCCGCAAGTACCAACTTTTCGTCTTCCGTGACGTGGTCCTCTCGTCCAAGACCTCAGAGACGGCTCTACCACCCGCTGCGGTAAGGGACTCGGCGTACATTGGCTCTTATTCTCTCCTCGTGTTCGTATCTATTAAAACTGTTAGAACTGTCTAGAAGTCCTTGTGGGAGCACTGAACTTATACCGGTGCTCCCTGCTCGGCTCTCATAAACAAAAACCTAAAGGCGAGCAGCAATGCGGATCGTCGTGCTGAAAACTTATTCTTGATCGGAGGTTTGCTGGCAGCTATTGATTAGAAACTTACAACGCGCACAGAGCACGCTGTTAGAGCACATTTCAAAGTTCGCAGAAAACGTGTTTGCAGAGCTTCTTGTACAACACAATAGCAAGAGGTTCACCAGAACATTTATTCGGCATTAGATTAGATGGTTATTTTGTTTTGGGTTTATCGGATCTTCTAATGACCAACGCGGCAAATTCAGGAGCGGTATGAGCTGGTATTCGTTCAACATTGCCTATTGGACGGGCTACCTGCGACAAATGCATTGGCAAACGTATTGGCTGACCATCGTAGGTGCTCCTTATAAGCGGAGGGCCAAAGTAGTTCTGTGCATCTCTTATCTCAAATGTATCACCCACATTTAGTCCTACGCTGGATGCATCAACGCTGACAAATTTCTTGAGGTCCCAATTAAATACAATAATGTTACCGCCACCTGGTTCATAAGTGTTCGGCCGAACAAATACCTTCACGCCCGCGGGCCGCAAAAGAGCGTTTTGAATAACTTTGCTGTCGTTGTCTAGTCCGATCTGTTGCCAGATGCGCCGGTTTAGTCCGGTGTTCCTGCTGAAAGTGAAGACAGGCCCTTCAGGCCGACCGCTGATGTAGACATTGTTGTCCCACTGGTAAACGGAAGGGTTGACTCCGCTGGGCATTTGTAAAACTCCGCTTGTGCCCTCTGTGTAAATTGTGTTTCCTCGGAGTTCCAGCGCATGCCACCAAAGAACGCTTAGCGGAACTCTGCAAGCAATGTAGTTATCTTTTACTACTGCATCTTTGTTGTTCTGATCCGTCTGGCCGAGGCGGAGACCTTTTGACTTATTGGCGACAATGGATGTGGCATCATATATGTAGTTATCAGTTACGATAATGCGCTCGGCAGGGACTCCTGCCTCCGCCCCCACCAGAATATTAGTGCTGTTTTGATCGTCGAGCGTAATGGCGCCATTGTTGAAAGCCGCGTTGCCTTCGATGCGAATGCCCTTTTGTTGGCTCGTTGGATTCGCTGAATATGACTGAATGCCCAGTCCGCCATTATCGAAGATGAGACAATCTTTGACTGACTTGGTGCCCGACTGGTTACCAATGTACATGCCGTGTCCAAACGTGTTGTTGCCATTAAAGTAGATCAGGCAGCCATAAATCTCCGTCCCGTCCTCTTTGTCGTAGATGCCGGTATTGTTATCGTGAATGATCATGTTGATGAACTTGAAACCGATGCCCTGCTGCACATACACACCCGGACCTCTCCACGCTTTTACCGTGCCAGTGAACGGGCTTGTGCGGCTGCGGTCCGGGTAGCTATTCGTGATTTCCAAACCCCAGAACCACACGAAGCAACCATTCACCGTTAAAGCGGCTTGGCCGGTGGCATCAGCCCCGGCTCTATCAATTGTTGCTCGCTCCCCGGCATAGTTGCGAACAATGATAGGAGAAGGGGCAGTGCCATTAAGATTGCTCGTAAACATGCCGCGGTAAATTCCTTCTCGCAGCCAGATTGTATCTCCGGGCATAACTTGCCCAGATTGATTAAGCGCAGTCTGGAGATCCCAGGGATTCTTAAATTCTCCCGTTCCTCTGGCATTGCCCTTGGGCGATACCCAAAAGTCACGAGCACTGACGCTGACCAAACAACCACATGTCAGAATCACCACTGTGAGTAGAAGATTGAGAGCCGTCCTTATGCTGCTCAGTCTGTTCATCGCAGTTTGCTTGACGTGCGCTAATTGAGACTGCGGACAGTCGTCGATTTGATTGGGATATTGCACTTGACGGCAACTCGCTAAGTCCTTCCCGTTTGTAAGGAAATTCTCTAGCAGGGCTTGGTACATTTAAGTTGAAAGAAGGGTATTCAATAAACCGAGGTTTTCGGCTGCGAGTCCAAGTGAAACCTCTTAATAATAGTTGTATCTCTCGCGCCGTGAGTCGAAGTGATTTACTACTACGCCGAGTATGTTGGCTCCTGCGCTGGATAGTTCCTCCCGGGCCCGTAGCGCAGCATCGCAAGTGGTTTTGCCGCCGTATACAACCAGGATTACACCGTCTACCACGGATGACAGTATCAAAGCATCGGCCAAGTTTATCAGCGGTGGTGAATCGATCAATATGTGATCATAGCGGCGTCCGAGGATCCGAAGGAGGTCCTTCATTCTGTTCGAGCTGATCAGCTCAGCCGGGTTGAGTGGGATCGGTCCGGATGGGAGTAGCGACAGATTTGGAATCTGCAGCTGCTGAATTGCATCCTCCACCGCTGAATCGCCTTCCAGACATGTAGTTAATCCCGGTGATTGATCAACTCCGAGCAATGTATGAACTTTTGGGGTACGTAAATCGCAGTCGATGATGAGCACCGAAGATCCCAGCTGCGCCAGCGAGATGGCAGTGTTGACAGTTGTCGTGGTTTTACCATCGCCGGGTTGGCTGCTGGTCACCAGCATGGTCTTCGGCCCCGAACCAACCCAGGATTGCAGTACGGATGTTCTGAGCACGCGGTAGGCCTCGTCTGCGGGCGATTTGCCGTGGAGAGCTGTCAATTGAGCTCCCGACAGCTTTTTTGGTTCGTTAACGATGGACAGGTTGGCGATAGAAGCCTTCTGAGATCTTCGCCGCAACTCGAAGAATCTAGAAGCCATAGGCGGAATCATACCGAGCGCCGGCAGCTGAACGTATCGCTTTACTTGTTCTGGTGTCCTAATCGTCGTGTCTAGACTTGCAGAAAGAAAGGCGACGCCGATACCCGTCCCCAAGCCCAGCATGAGCCCCAGAGCCATCAACTGCCATCGTTTCGGACCGCTCGTCTCTCGCGGTACGCGTGCGAGCTGGATCACACGCAAATTTTTGGATTCCTGGGAAACCTCCAAATTGGCCTGATTAGTTTTTTGCAGAAAGTCTGAATAGAGAGATTTGGCTGTCTCAAACTGCTGCTTAAGGATGCTATGCTGTATGGCCGTCTGGTTTTGCGCTACAGTTTCAACCTTAGCGCGCTCGAGCAAGCCTTTTAGCGATTGCTCATCGCGGAGCGCGCGCTGATAGTCGCTCCCCAGCTTTGCTTCGAGTGTTTTGTTGGCTTCCTCGGTTTGCTTTTGGACTGCGACAATCTGTTGTTGCACTTCTACAGTTTGCGGGTTGTCAGGTCCATAACTGACTGCGAGTTGCGCGGCTCTGGCGTTCAGCTCATTTAGCCTCTTTTTAAGTTCTAATGTCCCCGCATTGGTGAAAGCTTCGGGAATCTGCTCCAGGTTTCCCTGCTGCACTTCGTCGAATAGCGACTGTTTCAATATGCGGTCGGCCTCAGCCCTGATCACCTCACCATAAAGGCGCGAAAGTTTGTCAGACGCTACCGTTTCGCTGCCCTCGGCCGAGACGATATTGTGCTCGCGTGTGTAGTCTTCGAGTTCCTTCGCGGCCTGGTCTACCTTTGTCTTGAGGTTGAGTGTCTGGCGGTCCAGCCAAGCCGATACTTCGGTGAACTTCCCTGCTTTTGCGTCCAAACTGCGCTGTATGAGGCTCTGGACGATCGCATTGGAAACGGCGGCAGCAACCACTGGATCAGCATGCGTAAACGACACCTTTAGCAAGCGTGACTCTCCGACCTCTTCAACGTCCAGATTCTCTTCGAGTTGTTTAACAAAGGGTTCTAAACGTTCGCTCTCTTCGGGCGAGCGGCTCGCGTCGCCAGCCTGTTGCGCCTGGGCTTCAGAAATTGTTTCTGGCGATTTCTGCGGCGTGTCTTGAGGATGGATGTTCCCGGTTCCGCTCCCGACTGATCCAAATGACGATTCGTTTCTAGAGCTGAGAAAGCCGGGCCGATGATCAAGCTGGAGATTGACAACGACATCTTCCAACAGCGGCGTGCTTTGCAGAATGAACTTTTTGGTCTTAAGGCTGTCATCACCATGAATAATTAAGTCTTTAGAGATTTGGATCAACATCGTATTCTCTTTCCCGACTTCAATTATTGTTGTCGCCCGGTAGGTAGGCTTGATTCGATAGACTCCTATGGAGATGATCAGACTTACAACTGCGGTAACGATCATTACTAGCCACTTGCGTCCACAGATTATGTTCCACCATTTGCTTAGGGCAGAAACTTCGTGATTAGTTCCGTAGTCTTCGTCTTCGCCGTAGCTCCAATTCGGTTGGACAGAAGCACTATTGGGATCCCTATGAAACAGTAATGCTGCTTCCTGTGGTGAAAGCCTTTTGCGAAGGCCATTATCTGGCATTGATGAACTCCAAAAAATAAAACCGAACAACCTAAGGCTAGAAACGGGTCAGTACGCGTGTAGAACTGACGCCGAATGCTGTTAGCAGCGCGCTGCTAATCGACTTGAATCGGCTGTTAGGAATGATGATAAAATCGTTAGCCATTATTGGGATATCTTCCTTCTTCCCACTCATCACCGCGCCTATGTCAACCTTTACTTCCTCCCGCCTGCCGGAAATAGGATTCTCACGAAAGATGATTGCGCGATTCGCGGCCGCTTTGAACGTTGTTCCTTGCGCCAGGGAAATCGCCTGGCGGAGTGTCGTCCCATCCTTTAACGCGTACGAACCAGGCTCGCGTACTTCGCCAGCCACGAAAAATACATCCGAGAGCGGTATGTTGATGATGTCTCCGGGTTCAAGAGACACGTTCTGGTCGAAGCGCCCTTTGAGCAGCCCAGTAATGTTCATTTTCATCATTTCATACTTTGCATCTTCTTCGTTAGTCGCATTGTCGGTCGGGGATTCGACATTGACTGCTGTCTCAGGCACTGGGCTGGATACTGGGTGGGTGGTCTGAGTAGTGGTTTCTGCCCTCTGCGGTTTAGTTTCGCGAATCACGAAGGCAGTCGACCCGTGATTATCGGCCAGCCCGCCGGCAACCGTAATGAGTTTCAGCAGTGAAGGCCGGCCTTCTATCTGATATACACCAGGTCGCCGCACTGCTCCCTGAATGAAAAACGAATGACTATTAATCTGCTTCACCGTGACAGACACAGTCGGGTCTTTAAGGTAGCGGCCACGCAGGCCATCAGCAATAGCGGCAGCCAGTTCTTCAGTCGTCTTGTGATGCGCCGTTACACGGTTGAGGTATGGCATTACAAAAGTTCCCGCAGCTGTCACGCGAAATGTGCCTGAGAGTTCGGGGGCACGATCGATTTGAATATCGATCACATCGCCGGGGCCAATCCGATAATCTTCGTTGGGCTCGATGAGAACGTTCGTCAAGTTGGATTCACTCGCCGGCGGCCCAGGGGGCGGCGGCACGAGCTTTTCCTTCTCTTGCGCTCCACAAGGTACTGTGTTAGCGGCTGTAAATGCAGTTATGACACCCAGCAAAAGAATCAACTTAACGAAGACCATATTTGCTTTCCTTACCGTGGGCACTCTACTGAACTTCTGCACTAAAAACAGCATTGCAATTGCTCGATCAACGATCTTCAGCAGGACAGTTTAGCCTTCATTGTCGCTTCCGTTTTTCAGTCTGGTTGACTCACTTTCCTGACATACCAAGCCTGCGTGACAAAAGGGCCTCACGCAAGTGATTAGGATGGGCAAGGTTCAAGACAGTATTACTTAGGACCACCATCAATTCCTCGTGCTCGCGACAGAAGAATCCTGTCGCCGGATTGTCGCCGGTCTGTATGACGACGGCTTCTCTTACCCATTGCCAGAACTGAGTCTGCGTGGTCCAGAACTGCCTGCCACCACGGCAGATTACCAACGCTGTTTTCTTTTGCTTTTTCTTCTTGTTGTTTTTCTTGGAACTCATTTTTGTTGACCGAAGAACCAAAAACGATTCGCCATTTGCATCTCTTGTCCCTGTCTGAGTGATCGTGGGCGAGAGATACAGATACCCCGAAGGGAATCCTCTAAACGCGAGGCGGCGTTTATATTTCCGAATGAAGTTGCCTACCACCCTTTTGCCTCACGAAGTCTGTCAGACCCTGAATCGAATTGGCTTACAGTATTTTTGACGGAGGACTATTTTACGGGGGCGGTTCATTATGTCTCAGTGTTAAGCAGCCGCTCATTGTGCGTTAAGATGCAGGTGCCAAGATAGTGCATCTTCACCGCGGGAGTTTGATGGAGGCTGCGTCGTAGGAACCCCTTTGCCATTTAAATGGTATCGGGGTTTGATCTCTTATCGGGTTAGATCTAACGACAATGCTGGTTCCTCTCCTTCCTTATTAAGTTTTGTCGAATAAAGTACTAGACCTAAAGAATTTCTAACTAACGTCACAGATCTTGCGCGCTTCACTTACTTTCGCAACCACCTGACTAATTGCTGCCGCTCACCTGGGAGCGTGGGCACTCGTGGTATTCAGTGAATTGAGTTTGGCTGAGACTCAAGGCTGTGCGCTTATCGTTGTCCATCATAGGAACTTGTAATTCTTAATCGCTACCGCAAGGCCGTGGCTGCCATCACGCTGCGGTTCGTCACGCACAACCTCTCCTGCAATCGTGGCAGTGGCCCCGGTTGTTGGACCACTTAACAGGTGAACAATGAGTCTCACTTCACACCCAAGTGTCATTGGTCGGGGTACACGCAAATAGAGACCGGTCGAACTGAGGTTGTCGAGAACACAATCAACGTTGAAGGGAAGATCACCCGAATCAACTCCCCAGCATCGTGTTGGAAAAGGTTCGTTCACGCGAGGCTTTGCGCGACGTTCTACGTCACCAGAGCGTGTACTAACCGTTTCTTCACTCCCAAATACCTCGACACGATGCTCGAGATTCTCGCCGGATCTACCGTTTTGAGATATAGAATCTGTCATCGTGAAGCCGCACCAGTCTCAAATTGTCGCGGGATGATATTGGTGTTGCGGAAGTATTACAAGGGCCAAAACTGTAGTTTTTTCTTGGCAGGATTTTCCTATTTTAGGGGCGTAGGGATGGCAGTATTCTGCCAGTGCCTCCCAATCGCCAATACTAGATGTCGGTTTCCGGGTCTTCTTTTTTTGTGATCTTGGCCCGGAAGTGAGTAAACCATAGATACAAGCTAGTCCGATTTAGCAACTTGGAGCAGGGCGCTTAACAGCCTGCCTAATTCATAATCATCAATGGGCTTGGACAAACAGTGGACGCATCCAGCTTTTATGGCAGCCTCGTGTAGATCAGTTGTTTCATAAGCCGTAATAGCCACGACGGGTATTCCATTCAATTCAGGATCTTTGCGTATCTTATAGGTCGCTGAGATCCCACTGCGCCGTGGCATTCCAATATCCATGAGGATAACGTCAGGATGCTCATCGCGAGCGACTTGCAACGCCTTCTCACCGTCTCCAGCTTCTACCACCCTATAACCGCGTCTCTCGAGCCAAAGTCTCAAAATCGACCGCATATCTTCAAAGTCATCCACTACCAAAATAGTAGGACGATTGTTTTTTTTCCGGTCCATGACCAGCCTCCCCATCCGCTGCGGCCTTCTAACTTTAGTCAACAGGTTTATTCAACCAAATATTACATCATGCTGCGCTCTATCGATGGAAGATGTGTTAGGCGGCGTCGACCTCGTAAATTTACGGCCATCGGCCCACCGAAGTGCAGTCTTTAATCCCATTGCGCCACTGGCTTGCGTCAAGCAGTTAGGCAGGACGGTGATGGGACCGCAATAGTAGAGTTTACTTTGAAGGCGTGAAAGCTGGTAGTCAGTAGACCAAGGCGCGCAATAGCTTCTTCTCAGAACGAAAAATGGCTCGCAGCCTCTCCACCGTAGTAGTCAATCATCCCATGGCAACGCCACAAACGCAATCTATGTCACTGAGGTTTAGGGTGATGTTTTTGCACTTCCCCCGATTTCGTGGACGCGGGGTTTACGCCGCATTTAGAAAACGATGTTCGTATTGCGGCGGACTGAGATAGCCAAGCGCAGAATGTCGTAGCAGGCGGTTATACCAGACTTCGATGTATTCGAAGATGGCGGTCCTGACTGCCGCGCTGATGTGCCATTTGTAGCGCTCGAGCAGTTCCCATTTCAGTCTTCGGTGGCCTCAGGCTCGGCGTTTTCTTTGCGCAGGTGGCCCACGTGCCGCCATATCCACCAGACGATCAGGATCACTGCCACAATGCCGATGAGGAAATCAAAGCGATGGAACCATGTCTTTAAGGTATCGTCTTTATTCCACTTCTCGCCGAGCTTTTGTCCGACATAGGCCAGGCCAAGGCACCACGGGAATGATCCTGCAAACGTGTAAATCACGAATCGTTTGAGATTCATGCGCGCCACGCCGGCTGGAAAGGCGATGAAAGTACGGATAGCAGGAAGCATGCGGCTTACAAAGACAATCATCTCGCCGCGCTTTTCAAACCAGCGGTCGGCCATGTCCAGATCATGCCGCGAGACCAGGACGTAGCGCCCATATTTCTCGATCAAGGGCCTTCCGCCTTTCATTCCGACCCAATAGGCGACTAGCGAACCCACTACACAACCAACGGCGCCGGCAAGGGAAACGATCCAAAGGTTCATTTGCCCGGTGGAAACGAGGTAACCGGAAAAGGGCATGATGATTTCAGAAGGCAGCGGAATGCACGCTGACTCGATGGCCATCAGCAAAACAATTCCTGAGTAACCAAGGGTTGATATGACGGCGACTATGATGCCGGAGAGAATTTCAAGTAGGCGCGCGATCATTGATCAGATGTCAGATGTCAGATGTCAGATACTTACTGAGAGCCGATAGTGAGTTTTTCTTTCACTGTTCACGGTTCACGGTTCACTAGCTGGTCCAGCCATGCTGGCCGATTAGTGGGACAAAGGCGCAGCCGCCGTGATCCTCTTGCGTAGATCCTGTAGCGGTTTTGATGACTCGAACCAGTCGTTGCGACTCGCGCGTGCCGCCAATGGGAACAACCAACCGCCCACCGATCTTTAGTTGGGCAACCAATGGCTCAGGAACGTTGGGACCGCCGGCCGCGACCAATATCCCGTCATAAGGAGCGTGCGCGGCCCATCCCAACGTGCCGTCAAAACATTTTACTGTGGCGTTATAGATTCCCAATTGCCTAATGCGACTCTGGGCTTCGCGCGCAAGATCTGCGATGCGCTCGATCGCGTAAACCTGGCCGGCAAGTTTCGCCAGCACCGCAGTCTGATAGCCCGAACCCGCCCCAATTTCCAGCACGCGGCTGTCCTGCTTTAACTCAAGCAGTTCCGTCATGCGCGCAACGATATAAGGTTGCGAGATCGTCTGGCTGCTGCTAATCGGTAAGGCATGGTCGCCGTAAGCGCGCGATTGCAAAGCTTCCGGCACAAACGCGTGGCGCGGAACAGCTCGCATGGCTTCCAATACCTTTAGATCTTTGATGTGGTAGTGGTCGCGAAGTCTTTCGACCATGCGCTCGCGCGGTATGATGTAGTTCTGACTCTTATTTGAAGGCTGTTGGCCGGTTGTTTGCACGAAGCTTTCCAAAAAACAATAGCCTGAAGAATGCGCCTTTAACTGTTATGAAGCAGTTCGGCGTCGTTCAAATAGTTCCACCTTTCGATTGCGGTAAGGGCGTTATGATCCGTCATGTCGCTCTTCAAAGGCGTAACCGAGATGTAACCCTGTTCGATGGCATTGTAGTCAGTGCCATCGGCTGCGTTGGTGTTGAAGTACTCTTCGCCGATCCAAAAATAAGGTTTTCCGCGCGGATCGATGTGTTCGCTGATCACTGGCCGCGCATTCTTTATTCCCTGCCGGGTAACTTTAACGCCCTTAATCTCACGAGCCGGAAAGTTGATGTTGAGGAGAGTACCTTCGGGCAATCCTTCGGTCAGGACTTTTTGCACTGCGGTCACGGCAAATTGTGCCGCTTCACGGAAATCAAAATTTTCGCGTGCGACCAGGCTAAAGGCGAGTCCCGGTACGCCCAGGATGGTGGCCTCGAGCGCCCCGGCGACGGTGCCGGAGTAAGTGGCATCATCGCCCAGGTTGCCGCCATGATTAATTCCGGAAGCGCAGATGTCCGGCAGCTCGTCCGCAGAGAGTATTTTGTTTAGCGCGAGAGTAACGCAATCAGTCGGCGTGCCGTCGACGCTCCAGTGCCTGGAATCAATCTGGCGGATTCGCAGCGGTCTTGCGAGCGTCAGGCTGTGCGACGCGCCACTCATCTCCGACGCCGGAGCAACAACGAAAACATCGCCAATTTGACTAAGCGCCTCTTCAAGCTTGATGAGGCCGTTAGACTGTATGCCATCGTCGTTCGTGAGTAGAATTCTTGTCATAGCAAACCCACCTGGCGCGCTGATCTTTCTCCTGGCTCTTGGTTCGCAATGCAGCTTTCGCCGCGCGCTACACATTGATGAGTTTTTCGATAATGCGCGTGGGTAACGGCTGGGCCAAACTAATCGCGAGGGGTGGTTCGCATGCGGCCTTTTTTCTTATTGCGTTTGCGCGCCAATGCTGACTTGAGTTTTGCCTTCTGACCAGGAGGGATGAAGAACGCATGTTTTTTCGCATCCTTGATGATCTCTTCCGTCATTACTTTGCGTTTGAAACGGCGCAATGCGCTTTCAATCGACTCGCCCTGATTTACAGTAACTATTGCCATTCACTTCTCATCTTTCTGAAAGAATTTCGTCTGCTATCTTGCAACCTGGCTATTTAACACGCCCAAAACCGTTGCGGTCAAGTTCGTAGGAAGGAACTCGTAAATCGTGAATCGTAAATCGTGAATAGGAGATCGTTCTCACGTAAAACGTACCCAGGCTCCGGTTTTACTGTTATGTGGATTTACGAGCACGATTTACGATTCACGATTTACGATTCACTATTACGTAGTGAACCCCGCGAACATCGCTATTCGCGGGGCTCCTTTCCTACCTGGAAAGCAGGACTTAAACAAGAACTGCTTCGGGTGCTTCCTGCTTCTTGCGGCTCAGACTCTGAATCTGGACCGGCTTGTCTGCTTCTTTGACGTCAAGCTGCTTCTTCAGGACCATCTCCTGATAAAGCTTGCGCATCATTACGGCTTCCTCATGCGCGGTCTTGGGCCCTTCCATTTCCGGCTTGTTGGGCCGCGTCAGGTCAATAGGATTCAAGACCATATTGTGCGCTTTGTCGCTGAGTTCGACTTCCTTGCCACGAGCAAAGATCTCGTGACGGCCATGCTCTTCATACCACTTGGCCACGGTCGCATTCTGGTGCATGTTCTCAATGATGTTTCTCCAGCCGATGCCCGTATTGTACGCACAGAATGAAATCTCGCCTTCCTGAGTTCCGTAAGGAATGATGCACATCTCAGTGCGGCGGAAATCATAGTTGAAAAGATCCTGGAACCACATTCCGGCGATGAAAAGGAAGTTCCAGCGATCGGCACGTCTCTTTTCAATATCGTCGTTAGAACGATCGCCGCTGACTTTGCCGTAATCTTTGCCGGTCAAGCCAAATGATTTGTCAAACTTTTTGAAGAGCTCATACAGCGTAAACTGCGATGGGGATTTATAGGGGTTATAGTGCTTGAGAAGCGCGAGACCCATCATCAAATTCGACATCCACTTGCCACGTGCAGCGTCAGTGATCTTCTGCATGTCTTTTACCAGGCCCGGGATATTTAAGAACTCCGGTACCGGGCGCATCTCTCGCGTTTCCTTGTCCACCATCACCGCAGTGCCGACACCGCAATTCGGATGGCAACCGCAGGAGACCTGTCCCCATTCAGCTTGCGGTCCATGAACGAGATCGGCGAAGTCCGCAAACGCGCCCATCAGCGACAGCGGGAACCAGTCGCGCGTAGGCTCGGTGATGCCGACCTGATCTTTGACGTCGTGCGCCAGATGTGAAAGCGTATAACGCTGTTGCAGGCGCCGCTGCGGCGTGATTTCTTCGTCACGACCGGTAAATGAAACCGGCTGGAACGAAAGAAACGCAATCTTCTTGGGATTGTCGAGAGCAAAACGAACAATCGAACCGACCTGGTCATTGTTGATGCCGTTAACCAGGGTGGTAACGAGCACAATCTCGACACCCGCTTCATGCAGGTTGTTGATGGCGCGCATCTTCACATCAAACAGGTTGCCAACCTGACGATGGCTGTTGGCGTCGTTGCCGATGCCATCAAACTGAAGATAAACATAACGCAGACCTGCGGCAGCGGCCTCGTGACAGAACTCTTTGCTCTTGGCAAACTCGATTCCATTTGTTGCCGCTTGCACGCTGTTATAACCCACCTTGCGCGCATACTTGATCGACTCGATAAAGTGCGGCGAGATGGATGGCTCGCCACCGGAAAACTGCACCGACATTTGACGGCGCGGTTTGATCGAAATCGCGTTGTCGAGAATCTCTTTGATCTCATCCATGCTCAACTCATGAACAAAGCCCACCTGGTTGGCGTCCATGAAGCAAGGGTCGCACATCATGTTGCAGCGATTGGTAAGGTCAACCGTCAAGACTGCGCCGCGACCATACTTGATGGTGCTGGTGCCATGGTTGTGCAGTTTCTCGTCGTTGTGCGCGTCGATGTCGCGGCCCGGAAACATCTTTTCGATGTGCGTCAGGAACTTGGCATCGATGGCCATCATGTCTTCGAAGTGCCCGTGTATCGGACAATCTTTGATCATCCAAATCTCGCCGTTGCGCTCGATGATCTGCGCCTTGATTTCGCCAACCTTCTCATTAATAAGAATGCTGACATCCTGCTTGCCACTGAGAATTGACTCCCTGGCCTCGATCACGCAATTAGGACAAAGCGAATCGGTCGTACGCGGCCAGCCGAGCGTAGGCTTGCTCTTTTGCCAGGATTTCAGCAACGGCTTATCTGACCATTTAGGGGTAAATGATGCGTTTGGTTTGTACTTATTAACCGACTGAATAACGTAGTGAAGGCCGCCGGCTGCCAGGGTCAGTCCCTTTTCGGCGCGCTTGATTAGTCGCATCTTTTCTCCTCGGAAACTCTTACTATTAGATAGAATTGCTGCTTGCGATAGGCTGGAAAACAGACTTCACCTCGCAAAGCTCCAAAAATGTTCGCAATGACCATGCCGCCTACCGGGCTCGTTACGCAACTGTTTAAATACTTTAGACTTATCCAGCAAAACCGTTGAAATCCAGTCGCGTCTTTGGTCTTTAGTGTGTATCACTGCGACGCGCGCTTACCCAGCGGGCGCATAGCGTAGCATTTTGACCGTCGTTAGCCAAGCGTAGTTTATTGAGTTTCCAGGAAAAGGATTGGAGAGGTTTTTAGCGCTTGCCGGAGAAATAACCAATACGGGCGGTTACCTGGTGAGTGGGATTCGACGTCTCAACGCGCACCCGTCTGAACTGACCGTCCTTCTTCGCATTCAGTGGCGCATAGTAAAGCGCGTACTGATGTCGCAGTTCATCAGCGACCTCGGCATAGGTTTTTTCCAAGTCTCGGAAGCTCGCAGGTTTGTAAAGGCGGCCGCCCGTTGCCGCAGTCAACTGTTCCAGGTTTTGTTCGCTCGCATCAAGCGCGGCGAGACCGAGTCGTAAATCATCAATCCGAAGTTGATTAAATCGCCGAACGGCTTCGGTAGACGCCAGCAAGAGCGAAAGCTCTTCCTGTTTAGCCGCCCTTTCGATTTGTGTATTGCTCACCACATAGACTGCGGTTTGAGATCGAAGCGCAGCTCGCAGAGCCGCGTCAAATGTTGAACCGCGACCGCTATCAATGCCATCGGTTAGCACGATGACCGCGTGACGCGCCGTTGGGCGCGCCGACTGATCGCGAGACGCCAACAGCACAGCATCATGAAACCGGGTGAACATACCCGGCGCTATTCGTTTCAAGGCACGCTGCAACTGTGACAAACTTCGTGTCCAATCCTGTAGCAGTGCCACCCGATCATCAAACTGAATCAAGCTAATGCGATCGTCTGCATCAAGGTGCGCAGCAAAACCTTCGGCAGCGCCACGAAAATCGTCAAGATTATTTGCGGCCGACGAAGAAGCATCAATCATCAACACGACGTCAACTGGAACCTGACGCAGACTAAGATCGCTGAGCGTCTGTTCAATTCCATTCTCAAACACCCGAAAGTCTTTGCGAGTTAGATCAGTTACAAGCCGACCAGAATGATCGCGCACCGTCACCGGTAATAACACTTCGGTGGTACTAACCGAAATGACATCATCGGGATCTATCTCTTGCTCATCCTGTTGAGGAGTCGACTTAGGCGCGGGTGCATTTTGTGACTGCCCTGATGCCGCGAGGACTGCGCTGATGCCAACGGTTAGGAGCACCAATACGCGCAACCAAACGGGTGTTTTCGCCGGCCACATCGATGCTAATTGGACCTGGTTCGATTGGGATTAGTTTGGTCCGAGTCGGACTCGTCACTCATCGCAGTCTTCATTGCAACAATCACGGGTTCCGTGACTCGGTGCCGGCGCAGCTCGTCGATCTTTGCTTCGGCTAGAGCAAAATCAACCGGTGAACCTTCGATACGTTTGATGATAGTGCCCTCAGAAAAACCTGCCTCGACCAGGCGGATAATCGCTTCGTTGTTCAGCGTAGGTGTCTTTTCCAATTTCAGGCCCGGGCCGTTTTCATCGGGCGGCGGCTTGAGGATGCGAACCGTTGCGCTGCCCGTTGACGTACGCGCGCCGTGGTTTGAACCGCTCCATCCCCTTCCCCGGGTTTCCTCACTTGTTCCGGCGCGATCGCCAAAAATATCGCCGCCAGCAGAATCATCAGTTGATTTTTTGCGCGTTGCATCAGGGTCTGCAAAACTAAAATCGTCGCCGGCGAAAAGCACCTCACCCTGTGACAGCATGGCGAGAATAATGTTTTCACTCACGCCATTGCGTTTAAGTTCAATCAAGCGATCCGGTTCAAGATCAAAACGATTCGGACGGCTGTGAATGATTGCGACTACCGTCTTATCTTTGAAGCCGGCTCGCACCAGCTTGATTACTGCGCCATTGGTCATGGGAGTCGCGGGCGACTGGCCCATGACCGGAGAGGTCATCAGAAATATGAGCGCCAGGCCGGTGTAATGAAGGAGAGTTTTGATTGGCACGAGTTTCATGACAACGAACATGTCTCAGTTGCCAGCGTTTGCCGTGATTGCGTTAGTGGCCACCGGCGTTGAAGCAACAGACTTCGTACGCCTGTAGCGATAGCTGATTCTCTTCACATAGTCGCGAGTCTCGCGATACGGTGGCACTCGACCGCCAAACTTCATAACCGCACCTTCGCCCGCGTTGTAACTTGCTAGCACCAGGTCA
>Ga0184619_10000135_pt1 | contig 23774 bp, 21 predicted proteins | sample PLM0_60_b1_FD_133146 | JGI IMG/M metagenome (GOLD analysis project Ga0184619, IMG submission 133146) | Groundwater sediment microbial communities from an aquifer in East River, Colorado, USA - PLM0_60_b1 | ecosystem: Environmental > Terrestrial > Soil > Riparian zone | place: USA: East River...
GCTTCACCCACGCGGAGATTGGCGAGATGCTCGGCATACCGGGTGGAACGGCTCGCTCGGATCTGCACCATGCGCGGCAGCGTTTGCGCGGACTGTTGGGAAACCTGAAGGGATAGACTGGAGTGGATATGGAAGATCGTACCGATTTGCGGCCTGACGACGAAAGCGATGCAGAGCTCGCGGGGATTCTCCGTGGGATCTATGCACCGCCCGCCGAAGGCGCGTACTGGGAGGGTCTCCATTCCCGAATCATGGCCAACATCGAGGGGAATCGGACATCCCTTATTCCCGTCAACTGGTGGTCCGACCTCGCGAGCTGGACGGCGCCCGGCCTCGCGGCTGCTGCTCTCCTGTTTGTAGCGGCTGGAATTCTCTGGTCGCGGGAGAAGGACGAGGAAATGCGCACGACCTATGAGGCCGTCACGGAGTCCGTTGCATCCGATGTGCTGCCTGGCGCCGTGCAGGTCGTAACCGCTCCACACGATGGGTCGTCGCAGCGCGAAGCGACGTTCCGTTACGTCTTGTCACACTGAGGATCTACATGGACCGCTCCAAGGGATACGCGTTGATGTTCCTCCTCGGCGCTTTTCTCGCCGGCGGGGCGCTCGGCTTCACGGCCGACCGCTTCATGGACGCGAGCCACCGGCGCGAGATGCGCGGTCCGCGCGGCTATCGGCAGAAAATGGCGACGGAGCTGCAGCTCACGGCGCAGCAGCAGGCCTCGATCGACTCGCTCATGGAGCAGAAGCACCAGCAGATTGTCGCTCTCTACAAGCCGGTGCAGCCGCAGCTCGATTCCATTGCCGTGGTTGCTCGCGTAGTGAGCGACAGCACGCATGCGCAGATCAAGCGCTTGCTCAATCCCGATCAGGCGGCGAAGCTCGACAAGATGCGCGAGGGTGCGCGTCGCGAGTTGACCGAGCGTCGTGGAGACACGGCTGGGCGCCCTAAAGGTCCGCCCCGGTACTAGAACACAGGTCGTGATAACAAAAAAGCCCCGGCGCAATGCACCGGGGCTTTTTTTGATTCGATGAGCTACATGTTGTCGGGGTCGAGCTTTCTCTCGCCTTTCCCGAAGTTCTTCTGGATCTTGCCTTCGAGCTCTTCAGCGCGGCCCTTGATGTGCTCGCTCTCGTCGTCGGTGGCATCCCCTAGGTCGCCACGGACCTGGCCTTTAAACTCTTTGGCGGTCCCCTTAACCTGGTTCTCGAGGCCCCTTTCGTTTAGATCCTTCATTTAGCCCTCCATTGAGTTAGTCAAATCGTTATTGACACCCATAATTGCAAGCGATATGCCCACCCCCAATGTCCGTTTTTTACGAGCCAGGTATTGCCCTTGCAAAGGCGTGCCCGCTTGCGGAAATTCTGAGGTCAAAAGCCGCCGGCTGTGCTGTACGGTAGGCCGTAACAACCTCCATAGGTCGCGCAAATCAGTACAAACGCAAAAGCTCACCCGAGCGGCCGCCGTCTCGCAAAACTCACACTTCTCGCGCTCGGCGTCGTCTACGGCGACATCGGGACAAGCCCGTTGTACGCGCTGCGGGAATGCTTCAAGCCCGAATACGGACTGGCGGCAACCGAGATCAACGTCTACGGCGTCCTGTCACTGATTCTCTGGTCCCTCATCGCTGTCGTGAGCGTCAAGTACATCGTGTTCGTGATGCGCGCGGATAACCGCGGCGAGGGCGGGATTCTCGCGCTCGTTGCACTCATGCTCCAGCGGTTGCATCGCGAAGCGGACCAACACAAGAAGGCCGCCATCACGGTGATCGGGCTCATCGGCGCGGCCCTGCTTTACGGCGACGGAGTGATAACTCCGGCAATCTCGGTCCTCGGTGCTACTGAAGGTCTTGCCGTCGTCGAGCCCGTCCTGGGCAAACTCGTGATCCCGCTTACACTGCTGATCATTTTCGGCCTGTTCTTCTTCCAGAAGAAAGGGACTGCCAAAGTCGGAAGAATCTTTGGCCCGATCATGCTTGTCTGGTTCCTGGTTATCGCGCTGCTCGGTGCTGCTGAAATTCTGCGCGAGCCTCGGGTGTTGCGGGCCGCCAACCCATGGTACGCACTGAGCTTCTTCGGCCTCCACGGAGCGCATTCGTTTGTGGTATTGGGCGCGGTCGTGCTGGCAGTAACCGGAGCGGAAGCCTTGTATGCGGACATGGGACACTTTGGGAAACGCTCGATCCGGATCGCGTGGTTCGGGCTCGTTCTTCCGAGTCTCGTTTTCAATTACTTCGGACAGGGCGCGCTCATCCTGCTCAATCCCGAGGCCGCGGTTAACCCTTTCTATCTTCTGGCGCCGCGGCCTCTTTTGTATCCGCTCATCGCGCTGGCCACGATGGCCGCCATCATCGCATCCCAGGCGCTTATATCGGGAGCGTTCTCTCTGACGCAGCAGTGCGTCCAACTTGGCTACAGCCCACGCGTCACCATCGTCCATACGTCGAAGCAGGAAGCCGGGCAGATCTACATTCCGGAGGTGAACACCGCGCTCATGATCGGGTGCTTGCTGGTCGTCCTTGGCTTCCGATCGTCGACCGCACTTGGCGCCGCCTACGGAATAGCTGTCACCGGTACATTCCTCATGACGACTGCGCTGTTGTACGCCGTTTCGAGGACATGGTGGGGATGGAGCAGATTGCGCGCGTTCGCGCTGGTCGTGCCGTTTCTGATCATCGATGGATCGTTCTTCGGCGCGAACATGCTGAAGGTTCGCCAGGGTGGCTGGGTCCCTCTTGTCATCGCGTTCGGAATTTTCACCCTGATGACGACGTGGAATCGCGGCCGCGAGATCGTTCAGGATCTGCTGCGGCGCGGCATGCTGCCTATCGACTTGCTTCTCGCCGATCTCGAGAACAGGAAAACGGCTCGCGTTCCGGGACTTGCAGTCTTCATGACGCGCGAGCCACAGGGCGCGCCGGTGGTGCTGCTGCATCACCTCAAGCACAACAAGGTCTTGCACCACCAGGTCGTATTGCTGTCGATCCTTTCCGAGGAAGTGCCCGAGATTCCGGACGCCGAGCGAATCAAGATCGAGCGGTTGCCTCAAGGATTCTATCGAATCACAGCTCGTTACGGGTTCATGGAAAGCACGGACGTGCCCGCGATTCTGGCGCGAGCGCGCGACGCCGGCATCGACAACAAGCCGCTCGACACGACCTACTATCTCGGGCGCGAACAGCTCATTCCGACTGGAACGACCCCGCTCTGGAACTGGCGCAAGAAGCTGTTCGTCTTCATGTCACGAAACTCTCGGTCTGCAACGGCGTTTTATGGGATCCCGCCCAACCGCGTCGTAGAGCTGGGTGCGCAGATCGAGTTCTGAAGCGGCACCAGAGCTGAGTATCAGCTCAGACCTCTTCGTCTGACCTTTTCAATGTCGCGCCGATCTTTTTTTGTCGGGCGTCCAGGGGTGTATCCTGAAGCCGACTGCGCGGCTTTCACCTGAAGCTGCAGCGCTTCACGCGCTTTGCGACCTTCCGCGTTTTCCTCGTACAAAGTCTTCGCCACGGAACCCGGGCCGCGCCGCTCCGACACGATGAGGACGGTGATGAGATGATGATACGGGCCAAGCCGAACCCGCACCGAATCTCCCACCTGTAACTGCTTGGCGCGCTTTGCCCGCTCTCCATTGACCTCCACTTTGCCACTCTCGATCGCATGGGCGGCGAGCGCACGCGTCTTGAAGAAGCGCGCTGCCCAGAGCCACTTATCGAGCCGGACCCGCTTGGTCTCCTCTGAAATCATCGGTTGAGCGGCCCTGATGAGGTTGGCGTTGCCCTTTCTGAGGGTTCGGAGTCCTGAAGATAAGGAAGATTCCGCTGCCGCAGGGAGCATTCGTGCCCGACAACGACTGGTCGACCCAACTCAAGAAAATCGAGCGGGAGTTCTCAGGACTTCCGCCCGAGCCGTCGCCTGCCTTCAAGAAACTGCAGAGCGAAGAGGAGCGCCGCGCCCAGGAGCGAGCAAAGCAGCGCGTAGCAATGCTCGGCGCGTGGGCTCGACTAATCCTCGTTTTCGCGCTGTTCGGCGCGCTCATCGTCTGGCCGTACGCGAACGACTGCGGCGGCGGACTATTCGGCTACATCGGCGCAAAAGCCGTGATCGTCGCCGGTGGGTTGTGGGTCGCGTTTACAACGTGGCGCGCCCGACTCGCCAAGATGCACGCGCTGTCGCTGCTGATCATTCTCGTCGGCCTGATTCTGATCGCGGCCGATGTGCTGCCGCGCACCGGCTATGCGACTGTCGATCCGAAGCATCCGCCGCAATTGTGGTGTCCGGAGACGACGACCGCGGCCCCCTCAACCACTTCAACCACTCCAGAGCCGAAAGCTTCCGCGCTGGCCGCAAATCCGGAAGCGGTGGCAGCGTTGCCGTCAGCGGATGTGGTGGCACAACGCGTCCGTTACGCCAAGCAGTCGATGGAAGGGCGCTGGCAGGAGAGCAGCAGCGATCTCGTCAGACGACTCCGTCCGCGGCAAGCCGTTTTAGAGCGAATTGCGCGTCCCGAATTGCGGTCGCAACGAGATCCCTGATCTCGTCCGGAGTCACGATCGTTCTGACGCGTATCGGCCTCCGAATCTGAATCCTGTTGGGCAGGTTGTTCAGCCGCTGGCGCAAGAGAGGCTCGATCTGTTCACGCATCATCGGCATTTCAGGGCCGAGCATCATCATCCCGTCCGGACCGTTGAATTCCATCATTCCATCGGGACCGGGCATTCTGAAGTTGAAGCGTCCGCCGAGGCGCCTCACTTCACTCGCCTTGCCGGCAGTCACCTGCACATCACGGAAGCGCCCCCCGGAATAGATCCGTAAAGTCACGCGACTGCCCGGCGTGAGCTTCTGCACTTCTCGGGTCAGGCGGTGGGCAGCCAGACCATTCGTGTATGAATCCTCGACATCGCCAGCCGCCGTGCGGAGATCGACGCCGTTGATTGCGGCAATTCGATCGCCTTCGATGATGCCGGCGGTCTCAGCGGGTCCCTTCGGTGTCACGGCTTCGACGAACACGCCCAAGGTATCGCGCCGGGTTCCGGTGGAGCGCAGCTCGATGCCAAGGGCCGCGCGCCTGGCCATCGCCGAATCCATTCGGTAAACGATCCTGCTGCGGGCGATCGAGTCGGGTTTTTCCGCTACCTGGGCGTTCAGCGTTGCCGCAATGGATGTTGCAGCTGCGGCAGAAAGTAGCAACAACGCTTTCATCAGTTCTCCTTAGGGTTCTGTGACATAGGACATCTGGCCCCATTCAAGGGTTGCCGGTGCAAAACCGAACCGGCTCGGGCGATATTCAGAGATGTCTACGACGCTCGAGCCGCCCAAGCCACGCCCAGAGAGCTCGGAGATCGACGTACACGCTTTCGAGCACCACTGGCAGGATGAAGCCGACGCGGCCTATCTGTATCGTCTGCTCGCCGCCGCGGAACCCGACCCGAAAAAGAAGGACGTCTATTCGCGTTTGGCAGATGTTGAAGACCGGCACGTAGTAGTCTGGGGCGATCTCCTGGCCCGGCACGGCCATCGTCCCGCAAAGTTCCGCCCCAGCGGACGCGCGAGATTGCTGGCTGCGCTGGGACGTTGGTTCGGCCCCAACTTCCTGCTGCCGATGCTGCTCGAGGAAGAAGGGCGCGAGGTCAAAGCATATCTCGACATGCATCGGGAGACGCCGCGCGGGGCGCCTGGCGGACCGGAGGCGTTGCTTCTCGCGCGCGAATCAGCGGAGCACGCAACGACACTGGGCGAGATCGCGGGAAAGGGTGGAGAGCCGTGGCACAAGACAAGGTCGGGTGGATTTTTACGCAACGTCGTGTACGGATTCAACGACGGACTCACTGCGAACTTTGGTCTGGTCGCGGGCGTGATCGGCGCTTCGACGGTGAACCAGCACCAGTCTGTGGTCGTTGCCGGTCTGGCCGGCCTGATCGCCGACGCCCTGTCGATGGGCTCGAGCGGTTATCTCGCCAGCAAGAGCGAGCGTGAGGTCTACGAGTACGAGATTTCGATGGAAAAAACAGAAGTCGAGCTAATGCCCGAGATCGAGCGCGACGAGCTGGCCATCATCTACGAAGCGAAGGGGATGGACCGCGCCTCGGCCCACACCCTTGCGACGCAGATCATGGGAGATCCGCAGCAGATGCTGAAGGAGCAGGTGCAGGAGGAGTTGAAGATCGGCGAGTTTGCAATGTCACCGCTGCGCGAGGGATGGGTGACGGGCCTGGCGACTGCGTTCGGAGCGGCGATCCCCGTATTTCCCTTCCTCATCTGGCATGGCACCACCGCGATCGTGATCTCGTTCACGGTGGCGATGCTCTCGCACTTCCTTGTTGGCGCCGCGCGATCGGTGTTTACGGGCCGTGGAGTTTTCCGGTCCGGCTTCGACATGTTCGTCGTCGGGGTCGGAGTCGCCGTGGTCGGCTACTTCGTCGGCGGCTGGGTCGGGAGTTTCTTCTAACGAACCCACCCCACTTGATCAGTCGGTTGGCTCCGGCGCAACGCCTGGATCCGAAGAAGGATCGCTCCGATCCCCAAGCAGGTGACGATGGTTATCGCCAGCTTACCGACCACTGGTACCATCTGCACCACGAGTAGGAGCAACCCGCCGACCAGGAAATTCAAGAGCGCTCCTTCACGCCCTGGTCCTGCGCGCCCTTGAACGAGTAGCGAGCCCAACCAGACCGCCAACGGGACCCGTCCCAGGTACACCAGGACGAGGTACAGTGCCGTCGTCAGGAGCGCGAGTGGTATCCCGATGACCGTAATTGCCGCGATGACAATTGCAACTGCGGCGAGAATGATCCATCCGAGCCCGACAATCCCCGAGCGAACAGGCCTCTGAGCGACCAGCTCCGCTGACTCCGCCGAGAAGCGCGGAAACAGAGCTACAGCGACAGCTCCTGCCACCAGGAAGCCGAGCATCCAGAGCCAGCGCCAGACGCCCCACCCTCTGGACACGGGAACTGCGATGACGGTGCCCGAGATCCGCGCGGCAGGGTCGATGTGAACTCTGCGCGCCGGCACGCGATAGCGAAGGTTGCCCGCGATTTGCGCGCGCGGACCAACATGGAGCTCTCCCCCGGATATCTCGACGTCGCGCCCAACTACACCATTCAGCGTGACCGAGCCGCCCGAGGCGAGCAGGCTCCCGCGCACGGTGCCGCTCACGTTGACCTCTCCGGCGAAGAGATAGGCATTTCGCCCGATGTCTGCCGCGGAATCCAGGACGACGCTCCCGCCAGCAATCGTGACGTTCCGGTCTACGGCGGCCGTGATGTGGGTGTGGCCACCTGCAGCGCGGATGGATCCATGGATCCGTCCGCCGATCTTCTGCTCCCCACCGGTTCCGAGGTAGTCTCCGCCGGCGGATCCAGAGAAGAGCACGTCGCGACCCATCAGGATGACGTCGCCAGGCACGCTGTCCATCACGGTCGGGCCCCTCCCCGTCGCGAGCACGTCCTCGCCGCGGCGCGTAACCTGATTGTCGGGCTTGTCACGACCGCATGAGAGCGTTGACGCCACGAGCACGGAGCTCAATACGGCGAGTATTAGACGAGCACGAGTCTGGAGCACCATGGGATCCCTCCGGTAATGCGACACGATCCGGCCCGCGACGATTCGTGAATGTTGGTACCCCCGGTCCATCTCGCAAGCAGAGATTGTCCGGCAAAGAAAAGGGCCGGTGCGTTTTTCGCGCACCGGCCCTTTGAACAAGCCTTCTCCGAATTAGGGTAACCGCAGGCCAAGCACTCTTAAGGCGCCGGCGCGCACGTCCCTGTCGTGCTGGTTTGGACTGAGCACGCTCTGCTTCCAGTCGCGCTATTGGTGTCCGTTACGGTAAGCGTCACGCTATGCGTCCCGCGCGAAGCAAACCTGTGGGTCGGTGTCGCCCCCGTCGCACTCGTGCCGTCGCCAAAACTCCAGGCGTACGACGAAATGCCGTTGTCGTCCGTCGAGCTTGAAGCGTTGAAGCTGCAGTTTCTCCCTTGCGGGACGCCCGTGCAGCTCCACGTGTATCGCGCTACGGGCGGAGAGTTGGGTGGAGCCTCGCTCGTCGTAGCACTGGCAGTGTTGGAGAAGTCGGAAGATCCGCCCGTGTTCTTCGCCAGCACACGATAGGCGTAGGTCGTGCTCGCTGCGAGTCCGGTGTTCTGGAAGCTGGTGACATTCGCACCGACGTTGATCACAGCGAATGTTACGAACGCATCTGTGGAACGCTGCACCTCGAACCCGCTCTCGTTGTCAGAGTTATCGGTCCAGGTGAGGTCGATGCGCTGGTGGTCGACCGCCGCAGCCGCGAGGTCCGATGGCGCTGCTGGAGGAGGAGGCGGCGGGCCGGCGCTGATGAATGCTGTGTAGAGTAGAAGATTCGGCGATCCCGTCCCCGCGCTGGTCACTCTACCGGTCGTGGCGTTGCTCTCCAACGCCGCCTCGACCTGCGCAGGCGTCGCTCCGGGATTCGCTTGTAGGTACAGCGCGGCCGCTCCGACCAGGTGCGGCGTGGCCATCGATGTGCCGCTGATGGTGTTGGTAGCGGTTGAACTCGTGTACCACGCTGAGGTAATGCTCGAACCGGGGGCGAAGATGTCTACGCAGGTTCCGTAGTTCGAGAACGAGGACCTCGCGTCCGTGCTCGTTGTCGATCCTACAGTCAGTGCCGGTCCCGCACGCGCCGGCGAGTAATTGCAGGCATTCGCATTGCTATTGCCGGCTGCGATTCCATAAGTCACGCCATCGTTAATGGAGTTTATGACGGCGTTGTCGAGCGACGTCGATGCTCCCCCGCCAAGGCTCATGTTGGCCACGGCTGGTGCGCCTGCGGCATGGTCGGCCGTCACCCAATCGATCCCGGCGATTACGCCGGAGGTCGTGCCGCTCCCGCTGCAATTGAGCACCCGCACCGCGACGAGACGGACATTTTTCGCGACCCCATACGTTGCACCACCAACCGTGCCCGAGACGTGAGTTCCGTGACCATTGCAGTCGTCGGCCGGGCCGCCGTCAACCGCGTCGAAGCCTGACGTCGCGCGTCCGCCGAACTGTTCATGATCGAAACGAATGCCGGTATCGATGATGTAAGCTGTGACACCAGTGCCGTCAGCGTTGTACTCGTACGTGCCGCTGAGCGGGAGGTCGCGCTGGTCAACTCGGTCGATCCCCCAGGTGGCGCCGCCCTGCACGGCTATCGCGCTCATTACCTGATCCTGCTCGATGTAGGCGACGCTCGGGTCGAGCCGGAGCGCCGCTACCGCTGCGTCGGGCAGCTTCGCGGAGAAGCCCTTTAGGGCACGGGTATAAGTGAAGCGTTTCGTGCCGCCGTGCTTGCTGATAAGCCGCGTTGCGACTCCAGGCGCGTCACGTACGTCATCCTTGAACACAACGATGTATTGTCCAGGGATTACCTCGCCCGTCTGAGTGCTAACAGAGGCCGCGTTCCCGAGAAGCTCTGGCCTCGGAGCAGCTGGGTTGGGGCTGTCCTGACATGCGGCGAGCCCAAGAGCGGAGAGGACGAGAAAACTCGATCGGTTCATAGCGAAGGCTTCCCCCGAAATGACTGAGCTCGGCAGCTCATGTGGATCTGACAGTGTCCTGTGTGGGTGCCTACTCTAGGATGGTCGGACGAGAAACGCAAGTTTAGGATTAATTTGCTAACATCATCGATGCCACCACGCCCGTACGTTCTCGCCGAAGCCCACTGGAAGTCCGTCAAGGACACTGCGTTCGAAGTCGCGATTCTCCCGTGGGGGGCCACGGAGCCCCACAACTTTCATCTGCCCTACGGTACGGATAATTACGAGACCGTTTCAATCGCCGAGCGCGCGGCGGAGATTGCCTGGAAGAATGGGGCGAAAGTCGTGGTGCTACCGGCCGTTCCGTTCGGAACCAACACCGGCCAGCTCGACCTGCGACTCGCTCTCAACATGAATCCAAGCACCCAGCTCGCAGTGCTGACCGATCTTGCCTCAGCGCTCGCGGGTCAGGGCGTTCGCAAGCTGCTCATACTCAATGGCCACGGAGGCAACGACTTTCGGCAGATGATTCGGGAGCTGCAGCCGCGAGTCAAAGTTTTCATCTGTACGATCAACTGGTGGACCTGCGTGAAGGGCGCCGACTACTTCGACGAGCCCGGCGATCACGCGGGTGAGATGGAGACCAGTGTGATGATGGCACTCGAGCCCGATCTGCTGCTCCCACTGTCTGAAGCGGGCCCGGGCAAGGCGAAGAAGTTCCGCGTTGCGGGATTGCGGGAAGGTTGGGTGTGGGCCCCGAGGCAGTGGTCGAAAGTCACGAGCGACACGGGCACCGGGAATCCCGCGGCATCGACACCGGCGAAAGGGGAGAAGTTTCTCCGTGCGGTAACGGAAAGAATCGGTGGCTTTCTAATCGATCTCGCCAAGGCGGACCCCAGCGACCTGTACGAATAATCAACTACAAAGACTTAATCTTTTCTTGTTTGGTGGTTAGGCGACGATGTTTAGGAGTCGTCCTGGAACGAAGATGATTTTCTTCGGCGCGCCGACCACGAATCTCGCGACGGTAGGGTCAGCCAGTGCCGCCACCACCGCTGCTTCCTCCGGAATGTCGCGCGCCACCATGATCCTCGAGCGCACTTTTCCGTTGACCTGAACTACCAGCTCGATACTGTCCTCCGTTGCAAGCGCCGGATCGAAGCTCGGCCACGCCGAGTCGAAGACGCTTCCCGTTCCACCAGTCTGCTCCCACAATTCCTCTGCGATGTGTGGAGCGAACGGCGAGACGAGCGGAATGAGAGGCAGCACTTCTTCGCGATGTGGCGTGCGCTCACCTTTCCGCAAAGCGTTCATGTACTCCATCATCGCGGCGATCGCGGTGTTGTAGCTGAGACGCGGAATGTCCTCGCTGACTTTCCTGATCGTCTGATGCAGCTTTCGCATCACTGAATGATCGGGCTCGCCGTCGTTCGACATGCTCTGAACCGATGCGAACAGCCGATCGAGAAAACGACGTGTTCCCGAGATGCTCCGATCGCGGAAATCCCCACCCTGCTCATACGGACCGAGAAACATGAGATAAGTGCGGAACGAATCCGCGCCCCACTCCTCGATGTACTGGTCGGGGTTCACGATGTTGCCGTGCGTCTTCGACATCTTCGCGCCCTCACGAATGATGTGCCCGTGCGCGCGGAAGCGCTTGTACGGCTCCTCGAACTCGAGGTGTCCCGCGTCGTGGAGGACCATCGTGATGAACCGCGAATAGAGCAGGTGCAGCACGGCGTGCTCGTTGCCACCGATGTATGAATCGACGGGCAGCCACTTTTTCGTGACATTCTTCTCGAACGGAACGTCGTCGCGTCCGACGCTGGGGTATCGCAGGAAATACCACGAGTTGTCCAGGAAGTTGTCGGACACGTCCGTCTCGCGCGTGCCCGGCTTTCCGCATTTCGGGCATTCGACACGGTACCACTCCTCGTGACGCGCGAGAGGTGACTTGCCGGAGTCATCCGGCCTGAAGTCTTCGATGAATGGAAGCATCACCGGAAGATCCTGCTCGGGCACCGGCACAGTTCCGCACGACTCGCAATAGATGATGGGAATCGGCGGGCCCCAGTAACGCTGGCGCGAGATGCACCAGTCGTGAAGCCGGTAATGCACGATCGGCTTCGCCGAGCCGCCCTTGGCGAGGAACTCTACGATTGCTTTCTTGGCAGCCTCTACCTGAAAGCCGTCGAACACTCCCGAATTCACGAGCGTGCCTGACTCGCATTCCACGAACGCCTGATGGAGCAGCGCAGTCGCATCTTCCCGCTCGCCGCACACGACACGCACGATCGGCAGCTCGAACTTCGTGGCAAACTCGAAGTCGCGCTGGTCGTGACCCGGGACGCCCATGATCGCGCCGGTCCCGTACTCCATCAGCACGTAGTCCGAGATCCAGATCGGAATCTCTTTGCCGGTGGCCGGATTGATCGCGTACGAACCGGTGAAGACTCCCGTCTTCTCGGTGCTCGTCTTCCGCGTGATGATGTCCTGCTTCTTCGTGTTCTCGCGGTACGCTTCGACCTTTTTCTTCTCCTTCGGCTGCGTCAGCGATTTGACGAGCGGATGCTCGGGCGCGAGGACCATGTACGTCGCGCCATAAATCGTGTCAGGGCGGGTCGTGAATACCCGTATCTCGCACTCGCCGCCTTCAACCTTGTGCGTCTCGAACGCTATCTCCGCGCCCTCTGACCGGCCGATCCAGTTCCGCTGCGCCGTCTTCGTCGTGTCCGACCAATCGATGTGGTCGAGATTCTCGAGCAGTCTCGGAGCGTAGTCGCTGATGCGGAAGAACCACTGCTCGAGGAGCCGCTGCTCGACCGGCGTCTGACTGCGCTCGCACAGACCGCCTATGACCTGCTCATTGGCGAGCACGGTTTTGCAGTCGGGACACCAATTGACGGCCGCCTGCTTCTTGTACGCCAGCCCCTGCTTCAGCAGCTGCAGGAAAAGCCACTGGGTCCACTTGTAGTAGTTGGGGTGAGTGGTAGCGAGGCTGTAGCGCCAATCGACCATCAAACCCGCGCGTTCAACCTGGCGCTGAAAATTGGCAATGTTCCGCGGGATGAGATCCATCGGGTGCACTCCAAGCTTGAGGGCATAGTTCTCCGAATGGATCCCGAAAGCGTCATAGCCGAAGGGCTCGAACACGTTGTGTCCCATGAGCCGCTGGAATCGTCCATACACGTCGTTCCCAGTGAACGCAAAAAGATTCCCAACGTGGAGTCCTTCGGCGGACGGATAGGGGAACATCATCAGTACATAGAACGGCCGTTGGGCGCGCTGCAGGTCCGTGTTGTTCGTTCCACGTTCCTGCCAGATGCGCTGCCATTTGAGCTCGATCGCGCCAGGATCGTAGGTCACGGCGGATGACGGGAATGGATCGTTCTGTGTTGCCGACTTTTCCATCTGTACAAAGTAGCGGCACAGCGACGGAGTTTCATCTCTCCGCGGCTGGCCGAGCAGCTCCTCAATCGCTCTTCAAGATGACCGCAACGCCTCTCCCGATGGGTACACGCGCCGCCGCCGGCTTCCTCAAGCCGGTGTTCACTGCGTTGCAGCGCCGAGTGATCAAGGCGAGCATGGTGTTCGGATTGGTGTTTCTCGTCGGCCTGGCGGCGATTTGCTGGCAGCTCTATCACCTGCTTCCCGCCGCAACCCGTCAGGATGTGCAGAGCGTAGCGGGGTTCAACACCGCGCTCATCATCGCATGTCTCTGGATCGCGGTGGCGCTCATCACAACGGCTTCGGCGGCAATCATCTTCGTCAGACAGCATGTGAGTGGCCCGGCTGCGGAGCTAGCGCTGGTGCACGAAGCGATTGCAAAGGGCGACTTGTCGAGCGCCTACAAGCCGTCGGCTGGAAACGCTGCCGTGGATCGGCTTACGCGATCCACGAGATCCATGTTGTCCCACCTGAGAGAGGTCACCGGCAAAATGCAGAGTTCGGCCGATGATAACAGCGAGCTCGTATCTCAGATCGCTCTGGCTTCGCAGACCATCGCTGCTTCGGCGCGCGAAGGGGCGGCAACATCCACCGTTCTCAGCCAGGACGCCGTTACGCGTGAGCGCACGATCAAGGAGCTGACGGCCGAAGCAGCACGTCTCGTCGAGATCCTCACCAATCTCCGCGAGGCCGCCGGAGAGGGATTGAGACGCGACCAGGCGCTGCGCCAGCTGGCGCGCGACAATCGTACGCGTCTCGAGCGCACGACGAACTCGCTTCAGGAGCTCGCTTCCGACGCTCTCGAGAGCGCCGAGGGAATCGATGCGCTTTCAGCCGCGGCGGACGAAATCCAGGCATTCCTCGTTCTGGTCCAGAAGATCTCCCGCCAGTCCAAGCTTCTCGCGTTGAACGCTGCGCTGGAAGCGGCACGCGCCGGCGAGCACGGTCACGGTTTCGCGGTGGTCGCGACTGAAGTCCGACGTCTCGCCAGCAGCTCCGCCGAAGCCGCGCAGCGCACCACTTCTCTCGTGCAGGAGATGCTGGAGAGCGTCACTCACTCTCGCGAGTCAACGGCTCGGACAGTGGCGACAGTCGAGCAGGTGCTCGAGTCAACCCGCGCGGGCCGGCAGTCTCTCGCGAGAGTAGAAGAGGGCACTGTCGAGGGCGAAGATCTGAGCACACGCATCGATGCCGCCGTCAGGGAATCGAGCGACCTGATCACCACGATGAATCAGCGACTCGCGAGTTTGTCACAGGGCACCGCTGCTTTCTCGCGCGCGATGCAACACGTGGCCGTGTCGAACGAAGAGCAGAGCAAGAACATCGGCGAGATCGCGGCCGCCGCTACCGCCCTGACGGACGCCTCAGGCCGGATCTCTCAACTCGTGCAAAGCTTCAAGCTCCGCGGCAGCTGACCCCAGGCATCTGCGGCCTTTCAGATCGCGCAAACTTGAACGGCATCGGGACGAATCGCGCTCCCTGAGAGTCTGCCACCGCAAATCTTCCTCCCTCGTACGCACTCGCTGATCCGAAGCGACCGTCCTTCGACAACGCGTAGAACTCCAGATCGAATAACGGCCTGCCGTTCGGATCGAGCAGCCGACGCTCGGTCATGGCGATCACCCTTTCGATCGTTTTCATGCATGCCTGGTCCGGCGTCATTCCCTGTCGCATGAACTCGACGATCAGGAACGCGCCGCACACTTTGATGTTCGCCTCTCCGCGACCGGTTGAGCCCGCCGCGCCTACGGTATTGTCGCAATACTGACCAGCGCCGATGATGGGAGAGTCGCCGACTCGGCCCGGTACCTTCCAGGAGCGTCCGCTCGTCGTGGTGACCGAGGACATGTCACCAGCGGCGTTCACAGCGTTCATGTTGATCGTTCCCGTCGTGAACTTGACATGGAGCGGATCGTCGAGAGGCAGGCTGGAAGTCCTTGCCGAAGGCGTGCTGTCGCCGGGTGCGTCCAGCCAGTTGTCGGCCGGATTGAGACACGCCTTCCAGCGCAGCCAGTCGCGCCTGCTCTTCTCGGTGAGGAGGTTCTGCTCCTTGAAGCCCATCTCCAGCGCGAATTTCTTGGCGCCCGCGCCGACGAGCATGATGTGGTCAGTGTAATCCATCACTGCTTTTGCGACGAGTGACGGCGTAGCGATATCCTCGAGCGCGCCGACGGCCCCCGCGCGTCTGGTGGGGCCATGCATGCACGACGCATCGAGCTGCACCACACCCTCTTCATTCGGTAAACCGCCGAGCCCGACCGACTGGTCTTCCGGATCGAGCTCCTGGATGTTGACGCCGGCGATGATCGCGTCGAGCGTGTCGGCGTTCTGTCGCGTGATCATGTCGTACGCCCGCGCAACGCCGCGGATGCCGTTGCCGGACGCGATGACGACAGGACGAGTCGCCGAGGACGATCTCCCGAGCTCGGTAATCGAAGCGCTAAGAGTGTCGGCTCTCGCAGCGCGGTCGAATGTCAGCGATGCTGCTGCCGCTGCACCCGCTCCTATAAATGTTCTTCTCGAGATTGCCATGCGTCGCGTCCCCTTGGATTTGAACTGCAAAGAGAAATGCCAAGCTCGCAGCTACCAGCCGGTAGCGGTTAGCAGGCAGCTTAGCTTTTCTCAGTTTGTTTAGTCTTTATAGATCTTGACGGTGATTTTCCCGTCGCTAGTAACCCACCCGCGGTACATGCCGGCCGAATTGAACGGCGTGGCGATGTTTCCCCTTCGGTCCATCGCGATCACTCCACCTTCTCCGTGCTGCGCCACGAGCTCCTTCATTACTACATCCTCCGCGGCTTGCTGGATCGAGACTCCACTGTAGCGGAGCCGCGCGCAGATGTCTGACGCGACGTTATTGCGAATGAAGAATTCTCCATCTCCGGTTCCGGACACGGCGCAGCTCAGATTGTTGGCGTAAGTTCCGGCGCCGATGATCGGCGAATCGCCAACCCGCCCAAATCGCTTCATGTTGGTGCCGCCGGTGGAGGTGCCCGCGGCAAGATTGCCCGCCTTGTCCAGCGCCACCGCCCCAACAGTTCCGAACTTCCGCTCCTGGCCGGGCAACATGCTGGTTTTGCCACTGTCGGCCCGTGCCTTCGCCGCCTCGTACGCTTTCCACCGTCGCTCGGTCCAGAAGTAATGAGGCGACACCAGCTTCACGCCCTGTGACTTGGCGAATTCCTCGGCGCCCGCTCCGACCATCATCACGTGCGGAGATTTCTCCATCACCAGTCGCGCGAGGGATATCGGATTCTTGACGCGCTGCACCGCCGCAACCGCCCCCGCGCCGAGCGTCCTGCCATCCATGATTGACGCGTCCAGCTCGTTGGTGCCCTCGGCGGTAAAGACCGCTCCCTTGCCGGCGTTGAAGAGCGGTGAGTCTTCCATCACTCGGATGGTGGCTTCTACGGCGTCGAGACTCGTGCCCCCGCGCGCAAGAATCTGGTAGCCCGTGCGCAGTGCGATCGTGAGCGTATCGATGTAGGCCTTCTCCATCTCCGGCGTCATGTTCTGCCGGAGGATGGTGCCTGCACCGCCGTGGATCACCATCGCAAAATTGGGCGCGGATACTGCTATCTGTGATCGCGCAACGGCTGGAAGTAGGAGGAGGCCGACGCATGCGGCTAGGCGAAGTGAGAGGCGCGCCATATTCGTGGGATGCAAGAGGAATTGCGGTGTCCGCACGACCGGCCGGACGGGTGGCTTCAATAAGGTATCGAGCCTTTATAGCTTCCCGCTACGCATGAAACCTTCCCACCCATCCAGACTGAGGAAGCTGCGTCTCCAGGCGGCGGATGCTGCGCGTGTCGATCTCGCTGGCCCCACCCGCCGCGAGCGCGATCTACTCGGTGAGCGCGATGTCCCGGCCGAGGCGTTGTACGGGATTCAGACGCTCCGAGCGATTGAGAATTTCGCGATCAGTGGGATCGAGCTGCGGGAGTTCCCAACGCTCGTTGCTGCGCTCGCGACGGTAAAGGAGGCAGCGGCACTCGCGAATCACGACATGAGTCTCCTCGATCGTGAGATCGTAGACGCCATCTCGCAGGCGGCAGGGGAGATCAGGGAAGGCCTGCACCACGAATACTTTCGAGTCGACATGATCCAGGGAGGGGCCGGCACCTCGTCGAACATGAACGCCAACGAGGTAATGGCCAACCGCGCGCTCGAGATTCTCGGCAGGGAGCATGGAGACTACGACGTCGTTCATCCGAACAATCATCTCAATCTCAGCCAATCGACAAACGATGTTTATCCGACCGCGGTAAAGCTTGCGCTCCACACGAGCATCGGGGATCTGCAGCTGGCGATGATCGCGCTCGCCGCCGCGTTTCTGCACAAGGGCGAAGAGTTCAGCTCTTACATCAAGATGGGACGCACGCAGCTCCAGGACGCGGTCCCGATGACCCTCGGCCAGGAGTTCAACGCCTTCGCGCATACAATCCTCGAGGATGTCGATCGACTCGGCGAAGCACAGGCGTTGATTCGCGAGATCAACATGGGGGCGACGGCGATCGGCACGGGAATTAACGCCCCACCAGACTACGCCGAGAGCGTACGCAGGCACCTCGAGCACATCACGGGATTGCCACTCATCACGGCGCCCGATCTCGTCGAAGCTACCGCTGACACCGGCGCTTTCGTTCAGCTATCCGGAGTCCTGAAGCGCTGTGCGGTAAAGCTCTCCAAGATCTGCAACGATCTGCGGCTTCTCAGCTCGGGTCCACGCGCGGGGCTGGGGGAGATCAACTTACCGGCAATGCAACCGGGCTCGTCGATCATGCCCGGAAAGGTGAATCCGGTGATTCCCGAGATGGTGAATCAGGTCTGCTTCGACATCATCGGAGGCGATGTCACGGTCACGATGGCAGCCGAAGCGGGGCAGCTCCAGCTCAATGTGTTCGAGCCGATAATCGCATTCAGGCTGTTGAGCGGGATGACCAACCTCGCGCGCGCCTGCAAGATTCTTCAGGATCGCTGCATCGAGGGAATCAGCGCGAACGTTGAACGGATGCGCAGCTTCGTCGAGCAATCCGTCGGCGTGATCACGGCGCTTGTTCCGATTCTCGGATACGAGATTACCACGGAGATTGCGAAGGAAGCGCTTAAGTCGGGTCGAGGTGTTTACGACCTCGTGTGCGAGCGCGGCCTGATCACGCGCGAACAGCTCGACCGTTTGCTCAATCCAGAAGCCATGACCGCGCCCAGGGAGCCGGAATAATTTTACAAATCAGAGGACAGTTGCGCGCCCTCCCACAACGAACCGCTGAAGGTTAGTTTCTACGTGCTTCATTCTGAGAAATCTGTAAGTGTTTCGCCGCGCGAAGGTGAGACGCCCCCAACACGACGAGAACAGGATTTCCTTCGCATGAACGGTTCTAACCGCCTTCGGCGGCTTGCATCCTACGCAGTGGTCGCGGCTATCGCCGTCGCGACCCTCTCCTGCAACGAAGCGCATCCCAACACCACACTCGTCCCGCATTCCGATCTCGGGCGCGAGATCGATTTCCTCTGGGACCGGCTGCTCCTTCTTGGCACTATCGTCTTCATCCTCGTCGAAGCGGCTCTGCTATACATCGTGTTCAAGTACCGCCACCGAGAGAATCAAGGCGCTCCGCCACAAACACACGGCAGCACCATGCTCGAGATCACGTGGACGCTAATCCCGGCCGTGATCCTGGTTTTCATCGCCGTTCCGACGGTGAGAACGATCTTCATCACGCAGGCGCAGGCCGCGCCTGGCTCGCTGAACATCGATGTCACCGGACATCAGTGGTGGTGGGAGTTCAGATATGCCGAGTACGGTGTGACGACGGCGAACGAGATCTATATCCCGGCCGGTCGCACCGTGAATTTCAGACTTCGCTCGGCGGACGTGATTCACTCGTTCTGGACTCCGCAGCTCGGTGGCAAGCGCGACGTCATAACCAATCGCACGAATTATCTCTGGTACACTCCTGATTCATCCACAGCGAGTACCGTCTGGAACGGATTCTGTGTCGAGTACTGTGGCGCGTCGCACGCGAACATGCGATTCAGGGTTTTCACGGTGACGCCGCAGGAATTCGAGTCATGGGTCGCCGGTCAGAAGCTGCCGGCGAGGTTCGGCGCGGTTGGTCCTGTCGCGCCGAGTGGTGGGCCGATCCCGCCGCCGCTCGAGGGACCGGCAGTCACGACTCCCGCTGGACCAAACGCACAGACTCAGGCAGCCCAAGGGGCGGCACAGGGAATTGCGCAGCGCAGTTCCGGGACTGGCAGCGTCGGTGGTACGCAGCCGGCGATTCCGCGCCCGCAGAACCCTGAAGCAAATCCGGGCGCGCAAACCGGAGTCAAAGGTGTCGCTCCGACGACGACAAGCTTCGCTTCAGCGTCCGGGGTGCTACCGCCGGGCTACATTTTTCCGCGCGAGAAGATTCCGGACTATGCAGTGCCACAGGCTCCGATTCCGGCGGGACTGAAGTTCACGCCGGGACTTACCGGCAACGCCGGACGCGGGAAGCAGATATTCTCGAGCTCCGCTTGCATTGGCTGTCACTCGATCGTCGGCAATCCGGCGGCAATGGGGGTGACGGGCCCCAATCTTACTCACGTTGGCTCCAGGAGCACGATTGCAGCGGGCCGCTTTCCTAATACGGCCGCTTATCTCGCGGTCTGGATCAAGAACGCCCGCGAGATGAAGCCAGAGGTCTTGATGCCGACGCTCGGCATGGATCAGTACGACCCTGTTCTGAAGCAGAAAGTCACATCGGCGAACGGTGGGCTCACCGATCAGCAGATCGCCGATATCGTCGCTTACTTAACTGCACTGAAGTAACCGGAGACAAGACTTGGCAAGCACTGCGTATCCAGCACCAGCGCACGCACCAGCATATTCGGCTGAGCAAAGCGGACTCTGGGCCTGGCTCACCACCGTAGATCACAAGCGCATCGGCATCCTGTACCTGTACACCGCGTTGTCCTTCTTCGTCATCGGCGGGATGGAGGCCGTGATCATCCGCGCCCAGCTCGGCGCTCCAAATCAACACCTGGTGTCGGCGGAGTTCTACAACCAGCTCTTCACGATGCACGGGACGACCATGATCTTCCTCGCGATCATGCCGCTCTCGGCGGTGTTCTTCAACTTCATCATTCCGCTCCAGATCGGCGCGCGCGACGTGGCATTTCCGAGGCTGAACGCGTTCAGCTACTGGGTTTACCTGTTCGGCGGAATCTTCATCACGGTGCCGATTCTGTTCGCCGTGGCGCCAAACGGCGGCTGGTTCGGTTATGCGCCGCTGACCATCAGGCAATACTCGCCTGGCGTCAACATCGACTTCTGGGTGATCGGTCTTCAGATCCTCGGCATCTCGTCGCTCGCGGCGGCGTTCAACTTCCTGACGACGATCATCAACCTGCGCGCGCCTGGCATGACATTCATGCGAATGCCGATGTTCACCTGGATGGCGTTCATCGTTCAGATCCTGCTGGTGCTCGCGTTCCCAGTCATCACGATCGCCCTGGTCTTCCTGCTGTTCGACCGCTTCTTCGGGACGAACTTCTACAACACGGTGAGCGCCGGCGCTGATCCGCTTCTCTGGCAGCACCTGTTCTGGATCTTCGGGCACCCGGAGGTCTACATCCTGGTTCTTCCCGCGTTTGGACTCGTGTCCGAAGTGCTGCCGACGTACTCGAAGAAGCCACTGTTTGGATATCCGGTGATGGTGTACTCCGGGATCCTCATCGCAGCGCTCGGCTTCGGAGTCTGGGCGCACCACATGTTCGCCGTCGGCATGGGGCCGATCGCCGACACGTTCTTCGGCCTCACCACGATGCTCATCGCGATCCCGACAGGCGTGAAAATCTTCAACTGGATCGCGACGATGGCGCAGGGCGCCATCCGCTACACGACCGCAATGCTCTTCGGAATCTCACTCGTCGCGCTCTTCACGATCGGCGGGATCTCCGGGATCATGCATGCCTCTCCCCCGGCAGACCTGCAGCAGACCGATACCTATTTCATCGTCGCTCACTTTCACTACGTGCTGTTCGGCGGCTCGATCATGGGAATCTTCGCCGGTATCTACCACTACTTCCCGAAGATCCAGGGCCGTCTGATGGACGAGAAGCTGGGGAAGATTCATTTCTGGCTCACTTTCATCGCCATGAACCTCACGTTCTTCCCGATGCATTTCGCGGGAATGCTCGGGATGCCGCGCCGCGTTTATACCTACGACACGGGGCAGGGCTGGGATCTCTTCAACGCGATGTCTACCGCGGGTGCGATGATTTTCCCGATCGCGACGTTGATCTTCATCTACAACTTCTTCAAGAGCAGGAAGAGCGGAGAGATAGCGGGCTCGAATCCGTGGGGCGCGGGGACTTTGGAGTGGAGCATTCCCAGTCCGCCACCGGAATACAACTTCGCGAAGATCCCGACGGTGACGAGCAGGTATCCGCTCTGGGAAGGGAAGGAAGTCGACCACGAGAGCGCGCGCATCAACTCGCAGGAAGGTAAGACCGCGGCTGATCTCGGGATCGTCATGCCGTACAACACCATCAAGCCGCTCTTTGTCGCGCTGGGCCTGGTGATCATGTTCTGCGGACTGATCTCTTCTCGCGCGCTGATCGGAATCGGCGCCGCAATGATGGTCCTATCTCTTTACAGCTGGCTCCTGAGCCCGCTCGAGCCGGAGCACCACTAGACATGACCGCATCCGTGGTTCACACGAGCGCGCCCGCATCGCACCACTACACGACGCTGGGCCTCGACAACCGGAAAGTCGCCATCTGGGCCTTCATCGGCTCGGAGTGCATGCTCTTCGTGTCGCTGATCTCGACCTACTTGATCTACAAGGGGCGGAGCGTCGTCGGCCCGTTCCCGCACGAGACATGGACGGATCCTGCCACAGGGCACGTGCTCAAGCCGATCCTCAACATTCCGGTGACCTCGGCCTCGACGTTCGTTCTCCTCATGTCGTCGCTGTTCATGGTGCTGGCTCTTGCCGCCGTTCAGAACAAGGAGCGTCCAAAGCGCACTCGTGGTGAGCGGGTACTCGGCTCGTCCAAGCTGTGGCTCTGGATGACGGCGATCGCCGGCACGACGTTCCTTGGCTTTCAGGCATTCGAGTTCACATCGTTCGTGCACGAAGGACTCACCATTCGCACCAACCTGTTCGGATCGTCCTTCTTCACGCTCACCGGCTTCCACGGTGCGCACGTGACGGCGGGCGTGCTGTGGCTGGTAACGCTGCTCGCGATCGACTACCGGCGGGGCCTTGGCTCGCGCGATTCACTGCTCGTTGACATCGCCGCGCTGTACTGGCACTTCGTCGATGTCATCTGGATCGTGATCTTTACTCTCGTCTATCTCATCAAGTAACCGGAAGGAATGATGGACACTCACGCCAGCACGACTAATCTTCCGGACTCGGCCGAAGGACGCGCCCACGCTCCGCACGGGGAAGAAGAACACGCCCATCCGACCTGGTCCACCTACTGGAAGGTCGCGCTCATTCTTACGCTCATCACGGTCGCCGAGGTCTGGGCGTACTACATACCCTCATTCGTCGCGGGCCGCGGATTCATCCCCACGCTCCTGATTCTGTCGGCGCTGAAGTTCACGATCGTCGTGATGTTCTACATGCATCTCAAGTACGACCACAGGCTTTTCCGGGTGCTCTTCACCGGCCCTCTTCTGGTGGCGGCGCTCACGCTGCTCGGGCTGATGTTCCTCTTCGGACATCTCTACATCAAAGTCATGTAGCATGTTGTCCCTGGCGCTGCTCCATCCCGTCGCCACGATCAGCTGGTGGCGATGGTCGATCCACCCGAGTACCGTCATCGGCATCGCAGTACTCGGCGTCCTGTACCTCTGGGCCGCACGGCGCCTTCGTCAGGAGCCGACGCTAACTCAGAAGACATACTTCTTCGCCGGCCTGCTGGTGATGTTCGCTTCACTCAATGGTCCGATACACGACCTGAGTGACGACTATTTATTCAGCGCGCACATGGTTCAGCATCTCCTGCTCACGCTGGCAATGCCGCCACTGCTGCTGGCCGGAGTGCCCGGTTGGATGATTCGGCCGGTGTTGTCGCGACCGCGCGTTGCACCGATTGCGCGGTTTCTCACGCGCGCGCCCATCTGTTTCGTCGTCTTCAATCTCGTGATAGCAGTGTGGCACTTGCCGCCGTTCTACAACGCGGCAATGGCGAATCATAGCCTGCACATCCTCGAGCATCTGATGTTCATGGCGGCCGCGCTGCTGATGTGGTGGCCGCTATTGAGCCAGCTTCCTGAATTTCCGCGGCTCGCGTACCCAGGGCAGATGCTCTACAGCTTTTTGATGAGCATTCCCATGTCGATCATCGCCGTCTACATCGCAATGGCCGACCACCTGCTTTATCCTGCCTACACCGCGGCTCCGCGCATCCTGCCCCTTTCTCCGCTCGAAGACCAGCTCCTCGGTGCGCTCATCATGTGGATCCCGGGCGGGCTCATCTTCATCATCATCATGACGGTGGTGTTCTTCAAATGGAACGCCCGCGGTGAGGACTCGACCGCGGGCGCGCAGGTGGACTGGAAACCGACGACAGCTTAAGAGTCGTCGGTGCCCTCGAGCGCCTGCTTCAGCTGCCGGTTCAGCTTTGGGTGCGTTCGCCACAAGTATCCGAGCATCAGACCCGCCGCGAGAAGATTGGCGATGAAGATCTGCGCCCACGCGATCTGACCAAGAGCCGATTGGGCAAAAGCGGCCGCGATCATGTAGAAGCCCAGCGTCGTCATCACGAACGCGACGAGCAGGCCGGCGAGAATCGCGGGAGTCCGTTCCGCCTGGTGCACGATCAC
>Ga0184619_10000136_pt1 | contig 23673 bp, 20 predicted proteins | sample PLM0_60_b1_FD_133146 | JGI IMG/M metagenome (GOLD analysis project Ga0184619, IMG submission 133146) | Groundwater sediment microbial communities from an aquifer in East River, Colorado, USA - PLM0_60_b1 | ecosystem: Environmental > Terrestrial > Soil > Riparian zone | place: USA: East River...
GAGGCCGAGCAGATACGTGAGCACAAACCAGGTATGGCTCGAGCGTTCGCCAATGCGGCAGTAGACGATCGTTTCCGTGCCAGGCTTCACCCCGCATTGATCCATGTAAATCTTCGCGAGCTCCGGCGCGGGCTTGAACGTCGCGTCGTCGTTCGTCGCGGTTTTCCAAGGCATGCTTTGCGCGCCGGGAATGTGGCCGCCGCGCAGAACACCTTCCTGCGGATACTCCGGCATATGCGTGATCTCGCCTTTGTATTCGCCGGGTGAGCGGACATCGATCAATGGCTTTCTGCTTTTGCTTTGCGCGAGCGCTTCATCGGCAAAGGCGCGAATTTCTTTGTCGAACCGTTTTTTCGGCACCGAGTAATTTGTGCGCGGATATTTTGGCACGTCGCGCGTCATCGGTCGCTGCTCGGCTTTCCATTTATCGCGGCCGCCATTTAGAATTTTCACCTTCTCGTGCCCGAACAACCGGAACGCCCAAAGCGCGTAGCAGGCCCACCAGTTCGCCTTGTCACCGTAAAAAATGCAGGTCGTGTCGGGCGCGATCCCGTTGCGGCTGCACAACTCCGCGAATTTTTCCGGTTTGATGTAATCGCGGATCACGTTGTCCTGGAGATCGGCGCGCCAATCGATATGCACCGCGCTCGGAATGTGCCCGGTGTCGTAAAGCAGAACGTCTTCATTGGACTCGACGATCCGGATGCCCTCGTCCTTGAGATGCTTCTCCAGCCAATCGGTTTCCACCAGCGCCTCTGGATACGCGTATTGCGTGGGGTGCGTTGCCATAGGAATAGAAATTCAATCCGCTGCGGTGCATCGGCAAGCGAATTTGCCAACGCTGCGCCGCGCTTCCTTCTTCGGAGAAGGCGAGGCAGCCGACCGATCCGTCGCGATGCCGGGGTTACTTCTTCGCGTCCATGTCCAATTGTGCGAAGAGGAACGAGTACTGGTCCGAGAGCTGTTTGATTCGCTCGCTCAGCGCTGTGCCGAGTCCATGACCGGCGCTTGAGCTGGTACGCAGAAGAATTGGATTACTGGATTTATTGGCTTCGTCCAGGCGCGCCACCATCTTGCGCGAATGATAGGGCGCGACGCGTCCATCGTTCGCTCCAGTCATCATCAAGATCGACGGATACTTCGTGTCATCGACGACGTGATGATACGGCGAGTAGGCGTAAAGCGCCTTGAACTGCTTCGGATCTTTCACTGTCCCGAATTCTGTGACGTTAAATGCGCCATTCGGGGCGAGCTCGACCCGTAACATGTCGTAGATGCCGACCGCTGAGACGACCGCGCGCATCAGATCGGGGTGCTGCGTGATCATCGCGCCCATAAGAAGGCCGCCATTGCTCCCGCCCTGGAGCGCGAGTTTCTGGGCGCGCGTCCACTTCTGTTTGATTAGGTATTCGGCCGCCGCCGCGAAATCATCGAACACATTTTGTTTTTTCGTCAGATTGCCGGCCTTATGCCAATCCTCGCCGAACTCGCCGCCGCCGCGGATATTTGCCACTACATATACGCCGCCGCGATCGAACCAGAGCCGGCGGGTGAAGTCAAAATTGGGCGTCATGCTAATGCCGTAACCGCCGTATCCGTAAAGGAGCGTCGGATTGTTGCCGTCGGTTTTCGTCCCTTTACGGCGAATAATGTTGAGCGGAACTTCAATGTCGGCTTTCGAAGCCGCGAATTCGCGCGTTACTTCAATGTCGGCAAACGAAACCGGCGAAGTATTGACCAACGCCGTCTTGACCGGCTCGGTTTTTCCGGAGGCGATTTTGAACCATGCCGCCGGCTCCGTGTAGCTCACGTCGCGAAAGAGCAGCGAATTATCTTCCAACGATTCCATTTCGGACACGGCAGAGATTTTTGGAATCGGAATCAACGTCTCGTTTTTGCCATCTAGTCCAAAGCGCCTGATTTGTGACGGCCCGCCTAACAAATCGCCGACATAAAGCGCTTCGCCCGTCGGCTCCATGAACTGGATGACCGCGTCGCTCGGCGGCACGATCATCGTCGTATTCGCGAGCTCGGGATTATCGAGCGGCAGCCGCAAAATCTTTCCTCGCGCAGCATCGGCGCGCGAGAGCAGATAGAGCGCGTTGTCCCGGCCCAGGCGCACCGCCTTGATTTGATCGCTGAACTGCGTGATTTGCTTCCAACTGCTATCTGGTCCGAGCAGATAATGCGCAAAGTCGCCGCCGTCGCCGTTCGCTACGGTGGCGAGAATAAATTTTCCGTCGCGCGACGCTTCCAGCTTGATCTCCGCGATGCGCGGAAAGTCTTCGCCTAACGAATACGTGTCTTTGGTTTCGGCCGTGCCGAGCTTATGAAAATAGATCTGCTGATAAAAATTCAGGTCGGCGTCCGGCCGCTCGCCTTTGCGTGGAAAGCGGGTGTAATAAATTCCAGTGCCGTCCACATTCCAGGCCGCGCTTCCCCCGGCGGTTGGATATTGCACATGCGCAATCAAGTCGGGTAGCGCCTTGCCCGTGGCGGCTGCGTAGATGTGCAGCGTTCCATCCTCGCTCCCACCTTGCGAAATTGAGATCGCGACATATTTGCCATCGCGCGAGGGCACGAACCAATCAATCGCGGTCGTGCCCTTGACGTCGAGCACGTTCGGATCGAGCACCATCTTTTCCGATTTCAGATTGTCCGCTGAAGCGAGCGTCACCAGCATCTGTTGCTGCTTGGGCGGCTGAAATTTCATCGCGAACAAAACGCCCGGCCGCGCGACGAGTTGGGAATAGCTCGGCGAAGTTTTCGCGTACCACTCGGTCAATTGCTTCTCGATCGCAGCTCGATCCGGTAACTTGTCGATATAGGCGCGCGTCCACTTATTCTGGGCGTCCGACCACGCCTTTACCTCGGGATCGTCATCCTTCTCCAGCCATTGATAATCGTCTTCGATTTTGACGCCTTGATACTCGTCGGTGATCGGCTTCTTCGGCGTTGGCGGATTACTCGGTTCGGCCGCTGACAAATTGATTAACCAAAGCCCGCATGCGGCGCTGAATAGAAACAAGAGACGACTCATTTTCATGATGAGCCAAGAACGCGTAGGGCCGCGGTTTACGCAATGGATTTCAACGTGAGCGCGAGGGACCACTTCGCTTTTCGTAGGGGAGTGCTGACTTGATCGGGCAAGAAATAACAGCTTAATATTGGCGCTAAATGACGCAATCGTTCAGTGCGAAAATCGGCTGTGCGCCAACAACGCTGAATCAGTGGACGATCGAATCCGCGGTGTAGACCACGCCATTCTTCACCGTCCTGTCGATATCTGAAGCGTTCTTGATGTCGCCGAGGGGGCTTGAGCGAAGGATGACGAAGTCGGCGAAGCTGCCTTTGTCGATGGAGCCTATATGCGCGCCGGTGTCGCCGCCGAAGAGTTTGGCGGCGTTAGCCGTCGCGCATTGCAGGATTTGCATCGGACTTAACCCGGCCTCTTTCATCAACTGAAATTCACGGAACAATGCTGGCCCGTGGATGGTGCCGATGTTTCCGGCATCGGTGCCGGCGGCGATGGTGATGCCGGCGTCCTCCAGTGTCTTCAAATTCTTCAGCGCGATATCGTAAGTCTTTTTGATCCGATCAAGTGCGGCGTCGGGATTGGCCAGCGCGGTTTTGATGCGGTCGGGCAATTGATCTTTCGGTAGTTTTGTCACGTCGAGTGACGCGATCACTTCCGGATTTCCCCACGCTTTTTCTTCCGGCGTAAGATTTAACTTATTCGCGAAGGTGCGGCCGTAACGCTCAAAGACGACAAGAGTTGGACACAGAATCGTGTGATGATCGCGCAGCAATTTCACAAATGCGTCATCGACTTCCTTATCGACAACGCTGTGTACGAGCACATCGGCGCCTTCTTCAACTGCGGCGCGCGCTGTCTCCAGCTCGGTCGCATGAACGGCCACCCGCAGTTTGCGCGCGTGACTCTCTTCCACGGTTGCGCGGACGATCGGGCGAAAGCTATCAACCGGATGATCTTTATCGACGATGTACCAAATCTTCACCAGGTCCGGATTTTGCGCGGCGAGTTTGCGCACGAACTCGCGCGCTTGATCGGGCGTGTCGATCTTGACGATGGGCGGGTCGCCGAGATCGAGCTGCGATCGCGAGACACTTGAGATCAGCGGTCCAGCGACCGCGACGCGCGGCGCTTTCGCGGTTGAGTTCGCGATCTTGCGCACCTCGAAATTCCAAAATGGCCCGCCCACATCGACGACGCTGGCGATGCCGCAGCGGAGATAACGCGCGAGTGTGTCGTTCAGGTGCGCCTTGATCCACGCCACTTCATCCGCATACGGCCGCACTTTCGTAAGATCGACGATGTCCGGTCGCGTGAAGAGATCGCCCGATTGGAAGAAGTGAATGTGTGTGTCGATGTAACCGGGCAAAATGAATTTGCCTTTGCAATCGATCCACTTCGAAGCGGTGGGCACGGCCATCTCTTTCCGAGTGCCGACCGCGGCAATGCGATCGCCGTCGGTAACGACGACGCTGTTTTCGAGAACTTGAGACGTCCCAGGATTAATTAATGTGCCGCCGACGAACGAGATTTTTTCAGCGTGAGCAGCGATTGCCAAGATCGACAATGCGAATGTAAGACTTGCCAGATAACTTATTTTTTTATTCATGAGGATGAAATCCGATTTGGTGTTTGGGTTTTTCAGGCGGCGTCATCAATTCACGGATCGCATCGAAAACGATTTTGAACTGCGCGTCGTATTTCTTTTCCAGCGCGTTCAGTTTCCGTGCGAGATCGGCGTTGGAAAGAAGCATCTCACGCAACCGCACAAAATGTTCGCATGATGGCAATGTTGACCTGGACCGCGCGCGGGCTGCGCAGCACTCGAAAGCATCGCCACGCCCTGTTCGGTGAAGGCCATCGGAACAGCGCCACCGAACTTACCGCGCGTAGGTATCACATTTTGTGATACCAGCTTTTCCACTTCACCCGAGGTCAACTCGAACATGAAATCCGCGGGAAACCGAATAGCATTCCGGCGAACCGCCTGTTTCAGGACGCGGGTTTCGACGTTGTAGAGCGCGGCCAACTCATAATCGAGCATCACCTTCTCGCCGCGAATCAGATAGATGCGGCGTTCCACGCGAATCGTCAGCGCATCGGCCTTCATTCCTTCGCCCTCATATCAGGAGCGGTGTTACTTGAACAGGCGCAACCTCGATTGCCTCTGACGGTTGCGTTGCCGCGGCTTCCGCGGGAGTTTGCGAATTCATTTCCAAGGAGATCATTCCGATGCATCTGAAATTCCTCCCCGCACTTTTTCTTGCGCTCGGTGTTTCGACCTTCGCGCAAAACGCTTCGCAAAATGCCGCGGCTGGCAAACACCCATTCACGTTTGAAGACATGATGGCGCTGAAGCGCGTCGGCGCGCCGGTGCCGTCACCGGATGGGAAATGGGTCGTGTTCGATTGCGTCGATGTCGATCTTGCCGCGAACACGAAGATTTCGCATTTGTGGATCGTCCCGGCAAGCGGTGGTGAATCGCGGCGCTTGAACGAAACGCCGAATCACGAGGAGCGGCCGCGCTTTTCGCCGGATGGCAAACGTCTCATCTGGACGTCGAAGGCGACCGATCCGGCGCAAATCTGGATGTGTGACTTCGATCCGAACGTCGGTGCGCTCGTCGGCAAGCCGCATCAGGTCACGAACATTTCGACGGGCGCCGACAGCGCGATCTGGTCGCCGGACGGGAAGAACATTGTGTTCGTGTCGGCGGTTTACCCCGATTGCAGAAACGACGCGTGCAACAAGCAGCGTGATGAAGAATCGAAGAACAGCAAAGTGAAAGCGAAGATCTTCACGCGCTTGTTTTATCGCCATTGGAACGCGTTTACCGAGTTCAAGCGCAGCCATTTGTTCGTAGTCGCTGGCGACGGGACTGTCGGCGCTTCCAACCACCAGCCCATTGAGGCGCAGGCAAACTCGACTGCTTTAAGCAGTCAAGTTTCAGAAGGCTCAGAAAGTGGCGGGAGCTGGCCGGTCGCACCGCGCGATCTCACGCCGGGTGACCACGACATGCCGCCCTTCCATCTCGGCGGGCAAGACATGTATGCGATTTCGCCCGACGGCCAGGAGGTCGCTTACACGAGCAACATCGACGAAGTCGGAGCGACCAGCACGAACAACGAAATTTTCATCGTGCCGATGGCGGGCGGTACGCCGACGAAAGTTTCCACCAGTCCCGGCAGCGATTCGACGCCGCTCTATTCGCCGGATGGAAAATACATCGCCTGGCGATCGCAAGCGCGCGCCGGCTTCGAAGCCGATAAGTGGCGGCTCTTCGTGCAAGATCGACAAACAGGGAAGACGCGCGACTTAAGCGACAAGGTTCAGAACTCGGTCGGCAGCTTCACATGGAAATCCGATCCGCTGCTGATCTTTTTCAATGTTGAGGATCACGGCGGCTCGCTGCTTTGCTACGCATCGCCTGACGCCAGCTTGTTCATACAGCCGGACATTTTTTCTAGTTCTGAACAACGATTCGATATGCCGTTTCATACTGATGATTTTGTGCCAGGACGAGACTGCGTGTATTTCTCGCGGAACAGTGTCCAAGCGCCGTCGGAGATTTGGAGGACCATTGCACCAGCTGGCGAGTCGATTAATTCGATGACTTTGCCGCCGGGACCTAAGACGTTCCCCGTCACTCACACGAACGACGCGCTCTTGTCGCAGATCGACATGCAGCCGTTGGAATCATTCACGTTCAAAGGCGCGAACAACGAAGATGTTCAGGGTTTCATGATCAAACCGCCGGGATTCGATCCCTCGAAAAAATATCCTCTGAAGTTTTTGATCCACGGCGGGCCGCAAGGGGCGTGGGGAAATTCGTGGACGTATCGCTGGAACGCGGAGTTGTTCGCGGCCAGCGGCTATGTCGTGGTCATGATCAACTTCCACGGCTCGACCGGTTACGGGCAGAAGTTTACCGATTCGATCAGCGGCAATTGGGGCGACAAACCGTATGTCGATCTTATGAAGGGGCTCGATTACGTGGAGAAAACGTACCCGTTCATCGACAAGAACCGCGAGGCCGCGCTGGGCGCGAGCTACGGCGGTTACATGGCCAACTGGATCCTCGGGCACACCGACCGCTTCAAATGCATCGTGTCGCACGACGGCACGTTCAACGCCGAGTCAGCATATGGAACCACCGAAGAACTTTGGTTCATGGATTGGGAATTCAAGGGTCCGCCGTGGAAGCAGCGCGAGCTTTATCGGAAATTTTCGCCGCATTTGTTCGCCGACAAATTCAAAACGCCGACGCTGGTTGTGCACGGCCAGCTCGATTACCGGCTCGATGTTTCACAGGGATTCGATTTGTTCACGACGTTGCAGCGACTGAAGGTGCCGTCGAAAATGTTGTATTTTCCCGATGAAGGCCACTGGGTGCTCAAACCGCAGAACTCGCGGCTTTGGTACAAGACCGTGAACGACTGGGTGGATCAGTGGTGCGGCGCGAAGCCATAGCTGCCAGGCGACAGGGGACCTTTCCTCTGTAGGACTGGCGTATCAGCTGACTTTTCCGATAACCTCGAGACCGCGCACGCCTATGACCAGATGGGTGGCCGGCTTGCTTGACTTCAAGTCAGATGTCCCTTATCACGACCCGACTCCTCAAGGCAGCGTGAGGGCAAGGGAGATGCTAAGCTGATGAGCCAAACAGTGAGCGAGCCTTCCGGTTTTGAGATTCACATTCGGCCGAACCAGAGCTGGCTGGGAATCGATCTCCATGCCCTCTGGGAGTTCCGCGATCTTCTGACGCTGCTGGTGCGGCGGGATTTCGTCGCGCGCTATCAACAGACTGCACTTGGCCCGGCATGGGCAATCGTGCAGCCGCTTATTATGACGCTGGTCTTCACGGTCGTCTTTGGCAACTTCGCCGGCATTCCGACCGACGGTCTTCCCCCGCTTCTTTTTTATCTCTGCGGTTTGCTGGCCTGGAATTACCATGCTCAGACGTTGCAGCAAACCGGGGTCACCTTCACCGCCAACGCTTCACTTTTCAGCAAAGTCTATTTCCCGCGTTTGATCGTGCCCTTCTCCGTGGCGCTTTCGAACCTCATCAGTTTACTCATTCAGGTTGCAATGTTCGCTCTCTTCTGGTGCTACTTTAAGTTCTTCACGACGGCGGGGGCTCATTTTGGGGCGACGGCGGGAGCGCTCCTGCTTCCGCTGGTCGTGCTCCAGGTGGCGGCCATTAGTCTCGCCTCCGGCCTTTTCATTTCATCTTGCACGGCCAAGTACCGTGACCTGCAATATGTTCTGCCGCTCATCGTGCAGGTGTGGCTTTATCTCACGCCGGTGATCTATCCATTGTCGAAAGTGCCCGCGCGGTGGCAATGGCTCGTCGCGCTGAACCCGATGGCGCCAGTAGTCGAGATGTCGCGTTATTTGTTGCTCGGACGCGGCGAGATCCATTTCGGGCAATATTTTTATTCGGCGGTTATCTCAGCGGTGCTTTTGGTCGCTGGCGTGATGATTTTTCAACGAACCGAACGGACTTTTATCGACACGGTGTGAGCTTTCGCCATGCGTCCGATTATTGAGCTTCACGGCATCTCAAAAAAATACCGTCTCGGCCAGATTGGCTCTACGACCATCCGTGATTCGGTGGAAAGAGCCTGGCACCGAATACGCGGGCTGAACGGCCAACGGAAAGTTCCTCGCGGCGATTTCTGGGCGCTGCGTGATGTGTCATTCACGATTCAACCCGCTGAAATCGTGGGCATCATCGGTCAGAATGGCGCGGGCAAATCCACTCTGCTGAAAATTCTCTCTCGCATCACCGAGCCGACCTGCGGGTCAGCTCTGCTCCGCGGGCGCGCCGCTTCTTTGCTCGAAGTTGGCACCGGCTTTCATCCCGATCTTTCCGGACGCGACAACATTTTCCTTAATGGCGCCATGCTCGGGATGCGCACCCGAGAGATCCGCGAAAAGTTCGATGAGATTGTCGCCTTCGCGGAAGTGGAGGACTTCATCGACACTCCGGTGAAGCGTTACTCCAGCGGCATGTACGTGCGGCTCGCTTTTGCCGTCGCTGCGCATCTGGAACCGGAGATCCTCCTGGTCGATGAAGTGCTGGCGGTCGGCGATGCAGCTTTTCAAAAAAAATGCCTCGGCAAAATGGGCGATGTTGCCCGGCAGGGCCGAACGGTGTTGCTGGTGAGTCACAATATGGCGTCGATCCTGGCGCTCTGCGGGCGCGTGCTTTTGCTTAAAGCCGGCGTGCTGCTCCGAAATGGCCCGACGCAGGAAGTCGTCCGCGAGTACCTGAAATCGACCAGCTCGCAGGAAATCGTCACGCTGGACCAACGCCAGGATCGTAATGGGGATGGTAGTGTGCGAATGACTTCATTCGGAATGGAGAGCGTGGACTCGGGGCATCTCATCCACTCGACGAGCCGGATGAGATTTTCGGTCGCTTACAAAAGCGATCGCCCGCTGAAGCATATGCGGTTCCTCATCACGATTTATGATTACACGAATACTGGCATTTATCTCTTCGATAGCGACGCCGTCGGCGGTATTCCCGAAGTGCTGCCCCCCGCCGGCGCGGTCAGCTGCACGACCGACCCGATCAATCTCACGCCTGGACGGTGCTACATCAATCTCGCGCTCTTTCGCGGGACCGCTCTGGCCGATCACATCGAACAGGCGGCAACGTTCGATGTTGAGCCGGATGAGTTCTACCGCACCGGCCGAGTGCCTCCCCGCGACTGGGTGCTGTGTTTGCTCAAACATCAGTGGTCGTACGACGAGAACGCACAATGAAGCAGATCATCCCCAGCGATGAGATCCGTTTTCATCCTGCCTCGTACCAAGACGAGGCCGGCCGGCTCTTTCACTGGCGCGGAGGGTTGTATCGCGGCATTAGCGCGCAGTCATCGCCGTTTCTCGCCCGCTTCGTGCAGGGCAACGCAATCCAGAAACTCGTCGCGGAGGGATTGCTCATCGAGACGGAAGCGACCCCCTTCGAAATGGAGGGCTTTTCCATGGTCTTGCGCCATCGGCTTCTGCCTCTTATTTCATATCCATTCGAATGGTGCGCTCCGATGCTCAAGGCTGCCGCTCTCACGATCATCAATCTCGCGATCGAGCTGTGCCGCCATAACCTGATGCTCAAGGATGCGCATCTGTGGAATGTATTGTTCGACAGTTGCCAGCCGGTATGGATCGATCTCACGTCGATCGTTCCCGTCGATGGGAGCGGCCAATGGCCCGCCGCGAGTGAGTTTTACGACGAGTGCATCTATCCACTTGTTCTCATGTCGCAAGGCCGCGAGACGCTCGCGAAATGGCTCATTTCACAAGACAACGGTGTGCCCCATGGCGAGCTCGAGACACTCGGTCTCTCGCGTTCTCTCACGGCAGACGTCGCCACGCTGCTCCGCCGCTATCTGCCCGAGTGGGGACGAAAAATTCTGCGCAAGACCCGTCAGTCGACACGATTTCTTTTTCCAAAACAAGAGGAACACACCGCACGGCTTCCGCTTTTGCGGCGGCTCGAACAAATCAAAGCCGAAGTCGAAAAGATCGCCGTGCCGGCGGTGAACGCTCGCGACTCACATCCATCTTTCCAGCCGCAGCGTGGGTGGAACGCGAAGCAGCTCAGCCTGCACAAGATTATTAGCGAAAAAAAACCGCGCACCGTGCTCGATATCGCGAGCGGTCCGGGCTGGTTCAGTGAACTGGCGGCACATTTCAGCGAACATGTCGCTGCGTTCGATACCGACCCGAAAGCTGTGGCCCAACTGTTTGTGAGCGCGCAGGCGCGCAACATGCCCATCCTGCCGTTGGTGATGGATTTCACGCGCCCCACGCCGGCGCGAGGCATCGGCGGACATTCGCATATCGCTGCGACGGAGCGCTTCTCCAGCGAGATGGTTCTCATGTTGGGAGTCCTGCACGAATTGGTATTCAGATACCGGCGACTCGGACTCAATGAAATTTGCGAAGGGCTGGCCTCGTTTTCCAAACGGTGGATCGTCGTGGAATTCATTCCTGGCGACGATCCGGAGGTGGCCGCGCTGCAATCGGATTGGTTCGCCGACTACACACTGGAGAACTTCAAGAAGGCGCTCGGGAAACATTTCTCCAAAATCGAAATGTTGCCTTCTTATCCAGAGGCTCGCGTTTTGCTTCTGGGTGAACAGCGACAAAGTCAGTGAGAAAGTTTCTAAAAACCGCTGCCGCCGCATTGCTATCGCGTGAGTGCTTCGAGCGCCTGCGCCACAGACGTCAACTGCGCCGCTTCGGGCCGAGACCGGTCCGTTTCGGTGATTTGCGCAGGACGACGCCGATCGCGCGGAATTTCGGTTATGATCGCGGCGAACCGATCGATCGTTATTTTATCCACAAATTTCTCGCGAAAAACAGCGATGCAATTCGGGGGCGCGTGCTGGAGATCAGCAATCGCGAATACACTCTTCGTTTTGGCGGCGATAAGGTCACCAAATCCGACATCCTGGAAGCAGCCGCAGAAAATCCAGAAGCGACGTTTGTGGGTGATCTCGCGACCGGCGCGGGGGTGCCGGAAGGGGTTTTTGATTGCCTGATTCTCACGCAGACGATCCATGTGATTTATCGCTTCCACGACGCCCTGCAAACGGCTTATCGCGCGTTGAAACCGGGCGGAATTCTGTTGGCCACATTTCCCAGCATCACCCAACTCAGCATCTACGATACGGAGCGCTGGGGCGATTACTGGCGCTTCACCGGCCTGGCAGTGAAACGAATGCTCGGCGATCTGTTTGGAGAGGAGAATGTGCACATTGAGACACATGGCAATGTGCTTACGGCAGCTTCGTTCCTCTTTGGCATTTCAAATCCGGAATTAACGGAACGAGAACTAAACGAAGTTGACCCGGAGTTTGTCATGCTGGTGAGCGCGCGCGCGCAGAAGCGCCTCCATTAGGAGCCCATAAAAGTGGTCTCGGTTATCACGATTTTTCTGAATGGCGACCGGTCTCGGGCCAAGGCGATCGAGAGCGCCCTGGTCCAAACCTACGAAGGCTGGGAGCTGCTTCTGGTCGATAATGAATCGACCGACCGTGCCGGCGACATCGCAAAAGAGTTTGCAGATCGTTTTCCCAAGATAATCGGCTATCTCGAACACATAGGTCACGCTCATCGTGGGATGAGCGCATCGCGCAATCTTGGCGTCCGACATGCACGCGGTGAATTCATTCCTTGTCTCGATGTGGACGATGCCTGGCGCCTCGATGCGACCCAAGGAGAGACTTGGAGAATTGTTCGAGGGCAGCTCCGCGTCCGCCGCCGTTCGTTTCTGCGCCGTCTTTCAGGCGAGTTCCGGCACCAGGCACAACGAGTAAAACGACGCGTCAACAGAACGCTGAAGAAGACGCGCTACGCTTTTTTCCCTCCGCCGGTGATCCTTTGCTATCATCGGGTGTTTGAACCTGAAACCGATCCATATCTTCTCGCGGTGAGTCCCAGGAATTTGCGAGAGCAACTCGAAGTGATCCTCCGAATTGCCAGGCCATTGTCTCTCGATCAACTCAGTGATTCGTTCTCCAACCGTGAACGTCCACACCGCGGCATCGTCCTCACCTTCGACGACGGGTACATCGATAATCTGAAAAATGCGCTGCCTCTTTTGCAGGAGTTTGGGGTCCCGGCGGCGATCTACGTCGCGACCGGCTACGTTGGGACAGATCGTGAATTCTGGTGGGATGATCTCGAACGCCTCATTCTCGGTCCTGGCGATCTTCCGAAAATTCTGCGGCTGGAAATCAACGGTCGAGGGCGGGAGTGGGACCTCGGCGATGATGCTCGCTACTCGACGCAGAAGTCGTCTTGCAATCGCTTCTGGAACGTTCTGAGCGCGGAGAACCGCAATCCCAGGCAGAGTCTTTTTGCCGATCTTCATGCCGCGCTGCGACCGCTCCCAGAGACATTTCAACAGCAAGTGCTGCAACAGTTGCACGACCTGACCGGTGCTCCGCAAAAAGCGCGGCCGTTTTATCGATGTATGACCGCTTCGGAATTGAAAACATTGGCCGCCGAACCGCTCATCACCATCGGCGCGCACACCGTAACTCACTGCGACCTCGATTATCGAACGAAGGAGGAACAACAAAACGAGATCGCCGGCAGCAAACAGCAGCTCGAGAAAGTTATCGGCCGGTCCGTTGAACATTTTTCTTATCCCTACGGCTCTTTCAACGAGCAATCGGTCGCGGTCTGCTCGGAGAATAGTTTTCGTTCGGCCGTCACGTGCACCGAAGAACCGGTCGGGCCCTCTGCGCAGCTTCATCGCCTGCCGCGTTTTCTGGTGCGCAACCGGGGCGGCGCCGAGTTTGAACAACAACTCAAGCGCTATTTCCGTGGCTGAAGCGAAACCGGACATCCTACTCGTGAGCACCAGCGACGGCGCGGGTGGCGCGGAGCGAATGGGTCTGAGTTTGTTGCACGGCTATCACGAACGCGGTTGCCGCGCCGCGCTGGCCGTGGGCACGAAATTGTCCGACGACGCAGCGATTCACGAAATCCCGAAAAACTGGTGGCGTCACATTTTCGAACGAGCAACGCAATCGCTGCTCGCGCGCCAGGTGCGGGTGCTGCCACAGCTCACCTTTCAACTTTCACGTCTCGGCGATTTGCGGAACGAGATCGACCGCTGGCGCGGGCGCGAACTTTTTCATTACCGCGGTACCGGCAAGATTCTCGAGCTGGCTCCGTTCAAACCGCAAATCGTGCACGCCCACAACCTGCACCGGAACTATTTTGATCTGCGCTTCTTGCCGGCGCTTTCGGCGCGCGCGCCGCTCGTCCTCACTCTACACGATGCCTGGTTGCTCAGTGGGCACTGCGCGCATTCGTTCGATTGCAATCGCTGGCAAATCGGTTGCGGGGAGTGCCCCGATCTCACTATCCCGCCGGCGATCGAGCGGGATGGGACCGCTTTTAATTGGCGGCGGAAACATGACATTTACTCCCGCAGCCGTTTTTACGTCGGCGCCCCATGCCGTTGGCTGATCGATAAAGTCGAACGTTCGATGCTGGTGCCTGCGGTCATCGAAAGCCGTGTAATTGCCAACGGAATCGACCTCGAAGTTTTTCAACCGGGAGACCGAAACGCCGCGCGCATGGCGCTCGATCTTCCCGCCAACGCTGACGTTCTTTTGTTCGCCGCGTTGAGTATCCAGAAAAACGTCTGGAAAGATTATCGGACGCTTCGTGCTGCAATCGCCCAAGTCGCGGAACGCCGTCGGTCACGCCCGCTCATTTTTATCGCGGTCGGTGAATGCGCACTGCCTGAGAAAATCGGAAACGCTGAGATCCGCTTTATTCCTTTTTTTGAGGACAGCCAGCGCCTGGCCGAATTTTACCGGGCAGCGGACCTCTACGTTCATGCGGCGCGCGCCGATACATTTCCAACCTCGGTGCTCGAAGCGCTCGCCTGCGGAACTCCAGTCGTGGCGACCGCGGTCGGCGGCATCCCTGAGCAAATCGCGAACGGCGATACCGGAATCCTAACGCCGCTGGGCGACGCCAACGCCATGGCTGAGGCCGTCATCGTGTTGCTCGCTGATCCCGCGCGGCGAAGCGCCATGGGAACAGGAGCGGCCGCCGAGGCCCGGAGGCGTTTTGGCCGCGTACGGATGGTCGATGATTATCTTGGCTGGTTCGATGAAATTTTGAGCCGGCGGGCGGAGGAAATATGCGCGTGAAATTGCCGGAGATTTCAGCAGACAAAACTGGCTGGCCGTGGCGGGGCGACGCGCCGCAAATCCCGTCGAGCGTGGCGGGGGCAAAGATCAGCATCGTCACCCCGTCATTCAATCAAGGCGCCTATTTGGAAGCGGCGTTGCGTTCGGTTCTGTTGCAAGGTTATCCCGATCTCGAATTGATCGTAATTGATGGAAGCAGCACCGACCAGAGCGTGGAGATCATCCGGCGCTACGAACCGTTCTTGACTCATTGGGAAAGCGAGCGCGACCGCGGACAGAGTCACGCCCTGAATAAAGGATTCTCGCATATGACCGGCGACATCTGGGGGTGGCTGAACAGCGACGACGTCTACGAACCCGGCGTCTTGTCGCGGGTGGCTCGCGCGTTTGAGGAAAATGCGGACGCCGGCGTGGTTTACGGCGATTGCGTTTACGTCGAAGCCGACGGCGAAACCGTGATCGAAAAGTTTCGCAGCGAACCTTATTCTCGTCTTCGCCATCTGGCCCATCGCTTCATCGCGCAGCCATCATGCTTTTTCCGGAGAAGCCTCGTTCCGCCGGAGTTGCGCGAAGATTTCCATTACTGCATGGATTACGACTTGTGGCTGAAAACCGCCGCGCGCGGCGTAAAGTTTCTTTACGTGCCGGAACTCTTCTCGCGCTACCGCTTACACGAGGAATCCAAATCGGCCGGCGCTTTGGTCGCGCTTCATGCCGAGATCGTGGACCGGATTTATCGGCCGCTGCTCCAGAGTGGCGCATCGCGCGAAGAACGCCGCGCCATCGGGCGCGCTGCGGGAGACATGATTCACCAATTGAACTCGTTAGGCGCACGCGGCGCGCTCCTCAAAACGCTGCTCTTTCGCGTCTGGGAAGCCCGCACCCCGCCGACTGCGGCGCTGCTCGGTCTCGCCCTTCAGGCGCTGCTTGGTCCGCGCGCTGTGCGCCTGATTCAGCGACTGAAAGGACGGCACTGATCGGGCGAATCTCGGGCACAACCGGTACTTGCTTTGCTCTCGTAACGATCTTGGTTGGCCTAACGAGTCGATTGGAATGAGAATCGCGATCGATTTTTCGACAGTTGACCACTTGCGCATGAGCGCAGGCCACTACCGCTATGTCGTGCAGTTGGTTCGCGGCCTCGCCGAGATCGGCGGCGCGCAGAAATTCCTTCTCTTCGGCTCGACAAAGGAGCCCGTTCCAGAGTTAAAAGAAATCTTTCTCCCGGGTTCGCGCTGGATTTATCGCCGTATCTCGCACTGGCGGCACCGTGGCGTTTATCTGGTCGATGAGCTCGCCTACCTCCGTCATTTTCTCGCCCAGCCCATCGCGCTACTTCACGTGGTGCACAATTTCATTCCGCGTTGTGCGCGCTGTCCCATTGTCGTGACCAAACACGACCTGATTGAGGAAATACTGCCAGAATATGAAGCGACTCGACAGGGGCTGTTCTATCAAATCCATCGGCAGCGCGTGGAGAATCGCGCCGATTGCATCATCTGCATCTCGCAAACGACGGCCGCCGACCTCAAGCGTTTTTGGCGCATCGAGGCCGAGCGTATCGTTGCGATCCATCACGGCGTGGAGGCAGACTTTTTCGATGAGCCGATAAATGATCTCCTGAGGGACGATCCGGTTTATCATCCCGAGAACATCGTGCTCGCTTCACCCTATAATCTGGAGCCGCGAAAAAATGTGTCTGGCCTTCTCGAGGCCGCGCGCGCGCTGGCGCACGATTTCCCCAGGCTCAAACTTGTCCTCTTCGGGGAGGGCTTGCTGACTCCCGAGCGTGAAAAAGAATTTGAGAGGCGCGTCGAAAATCTCGGCCTCCGCGACGTCGTCGTACGGCCGGGAATTATTTCGGACGCTATGTTGAAACAGCTCTATCGGCGCGCCGACATTTTCGTCTTTCCCTCGCTATACGAAGGCTTTGGCCTGCCAGTGCTCGAAGCATTGGCTTGCGGCGGTTGCGTGTTGGCGGGCGCGGCGCCGGCGATGGCGGAAGTAGCCGGGAACGCCGCCGTTCTGATCGACGCGTCGGAGCCCGCGAAGCTCGCGGGAGAGATCGCTGCGCTTCTCCGGAATCCAACGCGCCGGGCGGAGTTGCGGCGCGCGGGGCCTCGCCGGGCCCGCGAGTTTCCGATTGAGAAGATGGTGCGTCAAACTTGGGAAACGTACCAGATGGTGCTTCAATCTGGGCGAAGAAAAATGGCGGTCGCTCGCTAATGGCGCACTATCTGGTCATCGGCGGCGCTGGATTCATTGGCTCGCATCTGGTCGAGCATCTGCTCGCCGCGCGCCATCAGGTCACGGTTATCGATAATTTCAGCACGGGAAAAAGGGAGAACCTTTCCGCCGATCCCAAGCTCGTGGTTCTCGAAGCTGATATTTTTGAGCTGACTGCGAATCAGTTGTCCGGCCGCTTTGATGGGGTTGTACATCTCGCTGCCTTAGCCTCGGTCAACGATTCCTGGAACGACGTCCTCGGAGCGCATGAGTTAAATCTCACCGCGACGGTCCGCCTGATCGAGCTGGTAAAACAAGTGAACATCCCTCGGTTCGTCTTTGCCAGCTCCGCCGCCGTTTACGGAAACCCGCACGAGATACCCATCACGGAAGAACATGACACCGTGCCTCTTTCTCCTTACGGGCTGCAAAAACTGGCCAGTGAATACTACGGACGATTATTTGCTCAAGACAATCAGATGTCATTCGTGGCTCTCCGCTTCTTCAATGTTTTTGGGCCGCGGCAGGTGACGACGTCTCCCTACTCCGGTGTGATCACGAAATTTTCAGCCCGCATGCGCGCGGGCCAGCCGGTCACAATTTATGGCGATGGCAGTCAAACCCGCGACTTTGTCCACGTGCGAGACATCGCGCGCGGAATCGCCCAGGCTCTGGTGGCTTTCGGTCTGGGACAGTTCACGGTTTGCAATCTAGGCACGGGCCGAGCGGTCTCGATCCGGGAATTGGTCGAAATCATAGGCTCGTTTTTTCCAAGCTGGGACGGACGGTTGGAAAGTGCACCTGCTCGCCCCGGCGACATTCTCAATTCGCAGGCCGATATTTCTGCCGCTCGCCGCCTGCTCGGGTACGACCCTGCCCATTTGTTGGAGGCAGGATTGGCTGCGATTGTCCATTCGAACCAATAACGTGTCGGAAATTCCGCCGGGCGCTCCGGGGATTAGACGACGAGCGATCGGCGAGAATGAATCAGCAGGTTGGTTCAGCGGCTGCGCCGTCGGCCGAACGAATAGCCGCGATGGGTGCGGCCGCCGCCGATGGCGCGTTTGCCGCCAGAGGATTCCGGTTCGAAAAGAGCGGTGTAGAGATACGGAAAGTTTTCCAGTTTCAGGCGCGGGATTTTTTGGCCGATGAAATGCTCGATCGCCTGGAGCGCGGGAAGTTCTTCGCCGGTGACGAGCGTGAAGGCGTCGCCGACATTTTGCGCGCGGCCGGTGCGACCAATTCGATGCACGTAATCCTCCGAATGTTCGGGCACATCGTAGTTGATGACGTGGCTCACACCGGCGATGTCGATCCCACGCGAGGCGATGTCGGTTGCAACCATTACTTCGTATTTGCCGCTCTTAAAACCCTCGAGCGCTTCGACACGTTCACGCTGGGTGCGATTGGAATGCAGCACAGCCACCGAATGCCGGCCCGCTTTTAGTTTGTGCGCGATGCGATCGGCGCCGTGTTTTGTCCGGCAAAAAATCAGCGCGCTATCGAAGTTTGTCCGCTCGAGCAGCGCCATGAGCAGCTCGAATTTCTGTTCCGCCGCCACTGGATAAACCGCATGCGTGACCGTTTCTGCCGGCGCGCGGCGTACGCCAATTTCTACAACCTCGGGATCGCGCAAAACCCAGGCCGCCAGCCGTTCGATCTCTGGTGGCAGCGTCGCGGAGAAGAGCAGCGTTTGTCGATCCTTCGAAATTTGTTCAACAATGCGCCGCACATCGGGCAGAAAACCCATGTCTAGCATGCGATCGACTTCATCGAGGACCAGCACCTTCACCTGGCGCAAATTCATCGTGCGTTGTTCGAGCAGGTCGAGCAGTCGGCCGGGTGTGGCGACGACGATGTCGGTGCCGCGCGCTGCTTCTTCCCGTTGTTTGCCGTAGCCGACGCCGCCGTGGACCAGAGCGACGCGCAAATCGGTGAAGCGTCCATAATCGCGAAACGCGGTCTCGACTTGTGCCGCGAGCTCGCGGGTGGGCTCGAGCACGAGGCAGCGAAAAGTACCGTGCTTGGCGAGCAACGTCAAAATCGGCAACGCGAACGCCGCCGTTTTACCGGTGCCGGTTTGCGCGGTGCCGGCTAAATCTTTTCCCGCCAGAATAATCGGGAAAGCGCGGAGCTGGATCGGCGTCGGTTCGGTGAACCCCATCGCCTGGGTTCCGCGCACGATTTCCGGCGAAAGTCCGAAGTTGTTAAATGACACGGCGGAAGTTAATGCTCGCACAAAGGACGCAAAGGGGCACGACGAATTGCAAACAAAAATTAGCTGTGTCCCTTGTGAAACGTCGTGACCGTTGCGCGAGAATTTCCTGCGATGAAGAGGTCATTAAGGATTTTTGTCCTGGCCGATACACACAATCGTTTGCCCGAGAAAGTCTCGATCCTGGCGCGAGAGGCCGGCGAAATCTGGCATCTGGGGGATGTTTGCGCGGAAAGAATTTTGGATGAATTGCGCGCCATCGGTCCGCCGGTCACGGTTGTGCGCGGCAATTGCGACAACAATTTCGACTGGCCGTTGGTTGTCGATCTTGTGCGCGGAGGCGTTCGCTTTCGCCTTGTGCACATTCCGCCGAAGCGTCCGCCGGAAGATGTCGATGTTGTCTTGCACGGTCACACGCATGTGCCGCGAAATGAGAGACACAGTAACGTCTTGTTTCTGAATCCCGGTTGCGTTACGCGGCCAAATCGTGGCTCGCCGGCGAGCGTGGCGTGGCTCGAGATTGTTGATGGGAAAATAAACTGGCGATTGGTCCCGCTGCGTTGATCTGTCTGTAGACGCTCTCTAAGCGACGCGATGCGCGCGAGATTGGACTATGCGCGTCGCGCTTCGCAGGGCGAAACGTCTGCAGAAGAATGGCGCGAAATTATTTTGCCTCTTCGTCCGATTTTTTGCCGAACCATCTGCGCTTTTTCGGCTTTGGCTCGTCGGCTGGCGGCGCGGCCGTTTCCTTCTTGGCCGGAGGAGCCGCTTCTTCTCGTTTTGCAACCGGCTGTTTCGGTTTCGCGCGCGGCTCGCTCTCTTTTCGTTTCGCCTTCTTTTCTTCTGCCGGCTTTTCTTCGATCACTTGCGCGGCATCGACCCATTCGATGAACGCCATTGAAGCGGAGTCGCTCTTGCGTTGACCGAGCTTTACAATGCGCGTGTAACCGCCATTGCGATCTGCGCTGCGCGGCGCGATCTCGTCGAACAATTTTTTCACGGCATCTTTTTGCCGCAACGTCGACAACGCCATCCGGCGCGCGTGGAGCGAGCCGTTTTTCCCGAAGGTGACCATTTTTTCCGCGAGCGGGCGGACGGCTTTCGCTTTCGCCAGGGTGGTTTTGATGCGCTGGTGCGCGATCAAACTGCAAACTTGGTTGGCGAGCAGAGCTTTCCGATGCTCAGCCGTGCGGCCGAGCTTGATCGTTTTCTTTTGGTGCCTCATCAGCTGGCGAAGGTAATTCTCGATCGAGCGGCGGTTACTTTTCGGAAGGCGCGCCGTTCGAGCTCGCGGCCTCGGCCACCGCAGGCGTATCAACCATGCCGGGATCGAATTTCATGCCGAGACTCAAGCTAAGCTGCTGCAATTTGTCTTTGATCTCGTTGAGCGATTTCTTGCCGAAGTTGCGATACTTGAGCATCTCCGCCTCGGTCTTTTGCGCCAATTGACCCACCGTGGTGATGTTGGCGTTGTTTAAGCAGTTGGCTGCGCGCACGCTCAGCTCGATCTCATTCACGCTCATGTTGAGCAGCTTCTTGAGCTTTATGTTTTCCTCGCTCACGCCCGCGGGCGTCTCGTCGAACTCGATCACCTCCTCGTTGAAGTTGACGAAAACATCGAGATGGTGCCGCAAAATCGCCGACGCCTGGAGTAACGCATCGTCCGGTGTCAATCGTCCATCGGTCCAGATTTCAAGAATGAGCTTATCGTAATCGGTGCGCTGACCGACACGAGTATTTTCCACCGCGTATTTCACCCGCGTGACCGGCGAAAAAATGGAATCGATCGGAATGAGACCGATCGGTTGATCCGGCCGCTTGTTTTCGTCGCCGGTGGCAAAGCCACGGCCGACGCGTACGTCGAGCTCAGCATCGAACTTATGTTTCTTATCCAGGGTGCAGATGACCTGCTTGGGATTGAGCACTTCGTAGCCTTGCACCACCTGGATGTCTCCAGCGGTCACTTCGCCCTCTTTGTTCACGCTGAGCGAAAGCTTGCGGGCTTCATGATCCTCAGCTTTGAACTTCACGCGCTTGAGATTGAGGACGATGTCGGTCACGTCTTCGACTACGCCTGGCAGCGTGGCGAACTCATGTTGCGCCCCGGTGATTTTCACCGCGGTGATGGCCGCGCCTTCGAGCGAGGAGAGCAGGACGCGCCGGAGTGAATTTCCGACCGTGTGCCCGTACCCGGCTTCAAACGGCTCGGCCACAAACTTGGTGTAGGTTTCAGTGGCAGTGTTCTCGTCTTTGACGAGAGTTTTCGGCATTTCAAAACGACCGTAACGAACTGGCATAGTCTTCTTCTAGTGATGGAGCGCTGGAGTATTGGAGTGCTGAAAAGACGGCTAGTCCATTACTACATCACTCCATGATTCCACGTTTTCTTCGCCGGGTTTCCCCTGGCGAGTGCGGCTTCACGTCCAGCGACGGAGACCCAGGGACCAACGGCGCAACTTCAAAAAACTCGCTGCGGGAAGGGAAACGAACACCAGTGTGAGAATTTTGCAAGCGCCGATTTTACCCAACGACCAGCGCCGCGACTGAAAAAGAAGCGACGCACGGAAGAGCGCAGGAGCGATTTCTTTATTAAAGATTAAGAGGTAAGATGATGAGTGCACGCGGATCGGAAACCATTGAGGCCACTGTGCATAAAATCGTCGCCGACTGTTTCATTGATCCGCTGCGGATCATGGCGGACATGCAATCGCTCTGGCCGATCGCCACCGGAGCAAACGCGTAAATCTTATGTTTGGGCAGTCTGCCAAGCGCTGGTCTAGCTTTAGCGACCGGCACGAGGCGGGTCGCATACTTGCGGAGCATCTGCAGAAATACGCGGGGCACCCCGACGTGATCGTGCTCGCTCTGCCGCGGGGTGGCGTGCCGGTCGGGTACGAAGTGGCGACGGCACTGCGCGTCCCGCTCGATGTTTTCGTCGTGCGAAAGCTCGGTGTTCCCGGTTATGGCGAGCTCGCGATGGGCGCGATCGCCTCCGGCGGCGTGCGAGTTCTCAACGAAGACGTGGTGGCGCAGCTCCCGAATGCGGACGAAATGTTGGCTGCCGTAACTGCCGAGGAGACCCGCGAGCTTGAGCGTCGCGAGGCGGAATATCGAGGCAACCGCCCGCCGCCCGATCTGCGCGGCAAAACCGTGATTCTGGTGGACGACGGCCTTGCCACCGGCGCAACCATGCGCGCGGCGGCGACCGCGCTTGAACAACGCGGAGTCGCCGCTTGCGTGGTTGGCGTCCCAGTCGCTTCGCCGGAGACTTGCGCGGAGTTTCGTCATGAAGTGGACGAGATCATTTGTGCGGCGACTCCCGAGCCCTTTTACGGCGTCGGGCAGTTCTACGAAGATTTTTCGCAGACCAGCGATGAGGAAGTGCGCGAGTTGCTCGCCCAGGCGGGAATGCAACAGAAAGTGTGAATCCTGCCAAGGGTTCACGCGACATTTGTCGGCGCTGCCAGTCGCCTAGTCGGTTTTTTCCTTCTTTACGATTTCGTCGCTCATCTCATTTCGAGCGAGGCGCGTTTTCGGAAAATGAGCGGCCAGTATTTTTCCGATTTCCTCGGTCGCCTCGACGATAGCGTCACTGAATTTCTCGTTCCGAAAATGCGCGCGCATTGCATCGACAAGGCGTTGCCAGAATTTTTCGCCGCATTCTTCGTGAACGGCCTTATCGCCAATCACGGCAAACTTGTGTGCGCGCGGGGCCACGAAAATGAGCACGGCGTTCCGTTCGCGCGTCTTGTGCATTCCCATCCAGTGGAATTTTTTCTGCGCCGCGATCAGTGGATCGACATTTAACTTTCCGCGCTGAATATAAACGCGAATCTGACCTGAAGTTTTTGCTTCCGCCTGTTGGATCGCATGCACGATCCGGTCGTGCTCAAGCTTGCTCAGAAATTCCTTTGTTCGCATGTCGTTACCAACTCGAGCCCGCGCCGCCGCCGCCGAAACTGCCGCCGCCGCCGCTAAATCCGCTGAATCCACCGCCGCCGGATGACCAACCGCCTCCACCGCTCGACCAACCGCCGATGAATGGTCCGCCAAAGCTGGAATACCTGTAGCCGCGCCGCCGCCAACCGCGCGAGGCGATGAGAAAAATGATGAGAACGAACAGAAACAGCAGAAAACCGAATGGCCTGCTTGCGCCTCGGTGTCTTTCGAGGTCAGTTTGACCGCCGCCCGTGTACTCGCCACGGATCGCTTTGCAGATTAGATCGATCCCGGTGGTGAGGCCTCCTTCGTAATTGTTGTTACGGAACCGCGGCTTGATGTGATATTCGGTGATGTCGAATGCGGTGATGTCCGGCAGCGCGCCTTCCAATCCGTAGCCGACCTGGATGTACATTTTGCGGTCGTCTTTAAAAACGAACAGGACCACGCCGTTGCGCCGCTCTTTTTGTCCGACGCCCCACGCTTGCGCGACACGTTGCGTGTAATCTTCCATCGAAGAGTCGCTCTGCATTTTGGGAAAGACAGCGACAACAACTTGATCC
>Ga0184619_10000137_pt1 | contig 23596 bp, 27 predicted proteins | sample PLM0_60_b1_FD_133146 | JGI IMG/M metagenome (GOLD analysis project Ga0184619, IMG submission 133146) | Groundwater sediment microbial communities from an aquifer in East River, Colorado, USA - PLM0_60_b1 | ecosystem: Environmental > Terrestrial > Soil > Riparian zone | place: USA: East River...
CGCGAACCAGATAATCGAGAAGACTGTCTCTGCGGCACTAGCTCGCGAAGCTGCACGCAAGGCGCGCGATCTCACGCGCAAGAAATCAGCGTTGGATGTCGGCAATCTTCCCGGCAAGCTGGCCGATTGCTCACTGAGCGATCCCGCTTTGTGTGAGATCTACCTGGTGGAGGGCGACTCCGCCGGCGGCTCGGCGAAGCAGGGGCGCAATCGCGCGTTCCAGGCGATTCTTCCATTGCGTGGAAAGATCCTCAACGTCGAGAGAGCTCGTATCGACAAGATTTTGGGGAACGAAGAGATCCGGACGATCATCACCGCAATCGGCGCGGGGATCAAGGAAGACTTCAACATCGAGAACGCGCGTTATCACAAGCTGATTCTGATGACTGATGCGGATGTAGATGGTGCCCACATCCGAACTCTATTGTTGACGTTCTTTTATCGGCAAATGCCGCAGCTGATCGAAGCGGGCTTCGTGTACATCGCACAGCCGCCGCTCTATCGCGTGGCCAAGGGGAAGGAAGAGTTCTACGCGTATGATGAGAAGGAGCGAGAGGAATACGTGAAGCGGCTCAGCAACGGTGAGGCTAAGAGCACGGTCAACATTCAGCGATACAAGGGACTGGGTGAGATGAATCCGTTGCAGCTATGGTCGACGACTATGGATCCGGAGACGCGGACGATTCTTCAGGTGACCGTTGAAGACGCCATCCTCGCGAATGATACGTTTGAGAGATTGATGGGGGATGACGTGGAGCCTCGCAGACTCTTCATTGAAGAGAATGCGAAGTTTGTGAGTAACCTGGACATCTAAGCTTTTGGGCCCCCTTGTGATAAATAAAGCCGCCACGCTCTCCAGAGCGTGGCGGCTTTTCAATTTGTCGTGCAAGAAGAGAGGATACAGCTTGACGCTAACCACACTGCACGCTTCATGGGCGTGAGGTACGTCACGCTGGTAGGAAAATCGACAGTCCAGTGATACGGAACCGGCATTGCTCGCACGCTGCGGGTTCTTCCTCTTTCTACCCTGTCGGTCTCTGAGGAAAAATGCGCCCAGGCCGTGACGAATAAATCGCTATTGTATCCCTGTTGCACGGGGGCTTTCTGGGCATAGCTTAGCGGCATGTCGCCAGAAAGAAGACTCGGGTGGGGATTCTTGCTGGTCGGAACCGGGGTTGCCGGAGTGATCGCGCTTCTCTCGCTAATCTATCCAGTCGTTGCCCACCCTGTCCCGCTCTTTGTCATGTGCGGTCTGGTGACAGTCGCCGGAATCGCGATGATTTTGCATGGCGCCTCGTCCTCTGAGTCGCAGGGAGTGGCACCGGAGATTCAAGGCATTGCGTTGTTCATGCACCGATCCAAGCACAACATGTTCGATTTGCGGGTCGCCGTTTTGGTGCATGACGAAACCGCCTTTCGGGATGAATGGGAACTGGATGTTGTGCTCGCAAACGGCGAACTGGTTGCTGGCATGCATGGGGTAATCGCCCAACACTCACTTCCTCGCGTTGGCACCTATGCGTTGACCGTCAGCTTTCCGTTTGGTGCGAGGATACCGGATTTAGCTTCTTTGGCGAACACATCCGTCAAGCGATTGTCTGGTATTGACGCACACTCGCGCAAGGTTTCTTATCCGCCGCGCGATAGCCCTGCCATACCGCTCCTGCCGTGGCAAAATGAGGAGCCGTACCCTGTCGGGACGCTCATTACACCAAGGCCCGGCATCTCGGTTGAGATAACAAAAGAACCCCGCTGGAACACGCCGAACTCCGCCCCCGGACTGACGCCCTTCTTATGGGGACTGAAGATCCGCAACGATGGAGTTGCCGCGGACTTTCAGGCTTGGGCCGAACTAAGAATTGGCAACGCTCCGCTGGCCCCCGCTGGGAGGCTCCGGCTTTCTTTTCGAGATGGTGTCAAGACGAGGATTTTTGAGGGCGCCGAGGATCGACTCTTTTTTGCGGTCGTTTACTGGACATCGATTTATGGCAGCGTCATTGCGAAGGCGCTTTGGTACTTCGATGAACAGGAGCGCCGCGATACCGAATCACAGCTTTTTCCGGCGCCGCCAGAATCAACAACCATTAGCGCGAGCGCTGTCCTCGCCGAAGTAGAAGTCACCATTGCCTCTGAGCCTAGCATGGCAACGCCGTGGAGGCGCCGCTATCGGCTGGGGCCGGGCAATGAGCTACATGATGTGACGCCGTCAGGGCCGAATACCAAAGCGCTTCCCCCGTGAGAATCCTCTTCATGACGTCCCGAAATGCGTGCTGGTTGTTGCGGTTGTTTACCCGAAACTCTTGCTCTTGGAGATAGGCGTCTAAGTTCTTAACGCTAATCTTGTGGAACGCGCCAACGATGGGGCCCTTAAGCGTAGGGGTCGCAAATATCACTGGGCCATCGCCTCCCGTTAGAGCAGCAGGCAGGCTGGAGCTCTTGGAGCGTGCCTCACGCCGGATGGGCATTAGGTCTGGACTTGAATAAACCAGAGTAAGGGCTACCAGCCTCGTCCTGAACTGCGGGACCGAGATCAGCGCTGTCGATAGCGCTGTCGATTAGTGAGCGTCCATCGCTCGATTCGTCGGCGCGAGGTATGCGTGCCCCAGGATCACATAGTATGCGGAACGCTTGCGATGTACTCGGGCTTGAGAGCGATAACACCTTTCCGTTAGCGTGCGTCGGGGAGTCGCACTACCAGGACGCACTTGAGGCGATCTGTGGCCCTCGTACTGAAGACGGCGAGGATCTCGAAGTACCTGCTCTGATCGCCCTTGAGGATACGAATCCCTACGACCTAGAGGCTGTCCGCATCGAGGTCGACGGTCGCACCGTTGGCTACTTGAGTCGCCCCGATGCTCGTGCATACCGCCGGGCTTTGCAAGCCGCCAGTCTCTCAGAGGTGCTCGTCTGTCGTGGTCGCATTCGAGGTGGATGGGACCGTGGTCGAGACGATCGCGGCAGCTTCGGCATATTCCTCGACATGGCACTATGCGGTTTGCACTCGCGTGACGCCTAAATGGAAGCTTGCTCAATCGCCGAGTTCTCAATCACGAGCTCTTGCTTTCCTTGACATACACGACCGTCTGCGTCGAACGTTCATCGAATGCAAGCCCTTCTCATTCTCGCCCTCCTGAGCATCGCGGCAATCCTGTTCTATCGGGAAGTCGAGCGGTCACACAAAATACTCGTCGCGAAAGTCGCGCTTGGAATCGCGGTCATCGCTGGAATCGCCTTGGCTATTCCGGCGGCGTAGCGCGTGTATCGAGACCGCGTGTCGAGTGCCGAATTCCAGCGAACGGTTGAGCGGGAGGATGTTGAGCGGATCGAGCCAACGCTCAAGAACTACGGGCTGGCCGTTAAGCTAGTAAACATGGAAATGGCGAAGGGGCGTTTGATCTAGTTATGGCGCCTCCGCCAGAGCACGCAGTCAATTGGTTATCACTAGTAGTCTCTGCGGTAGTCGGCGGCTTGTTCGGGTATGCCTCGGCCAGACTCCAGGAGTTCCAGAAAAACCGCAGGCGGCTCCGAGCGTTGGCTGGCGCCCTCAGTCAGGACTCACGACGCATTCGCGGCCAGCTCGGAGAGCCGTCCGACAAGTACGTCGAAGAGTTGGAGTATGGGGCGGGAGCGGCGCCACTCACCGTCCATCCATGGACCGTGGGGCTCATCGCTGACGCGGCAGAGATTAGCCCAGCACTAGTCGGCGAATACATGACACTCGAACACGCTCTGCAAAACTTTAGTGCATTCAGGGCTCTGTTGCGCGAGTCACCCGCCACAATAGCGAATCTCGAAGAGGGAGGCCGGAACGCCGAGCAGGAGGGTGCGGCCGGGGAGGCTACGCTTGTCACAGTGCGTCAGCGCATCCGGGAGGCTGAGGAGATTGAAAGCGCCCGACGCCAGATCGTCGTGACAGCTCGCAGGCAGGCATGGGCCGCACTCACCAAGATTGACCGCCTGCTCCGGCCATACACGGAATTATAGATTCTTCACTCGAGATGCCCACTGACGCGGAGCGCTGGAGATTTCTGGCCGATCATGGATTGACGCTGCACACTAACGGCGGTGACTACGCCTACATGGTGCATTGGTGCAGGAGTGCCGGTCCGGGTCAGCCGCCAAAGTTCTATCCAGTGTCGAACGGCAAGACAGCGGATGAGGCTATAGATCGAGCAATTGAACGCTATCGCCTGAAGCATCATCTCCCGCGAGAAACCAGTGGAAGCCCAACGCCGAGAGTCAGAATTCTCCAAGTGCGGGGGTGGGTTGGCTAGGACGAGATTCAGCGAGAAACGGTGCTGCTTGTAATCGTCGGCGCTGGTGCCTCCTACGACTCTATTCCCTCTCGGCGTCCGGGAGAGAGCCGCCTTGAGCTGTCCCGGCCCCCGTTAGCTAATGAGCTGTTTGAATCGAGACCGCTATTCGAAACAATCCAGCGTTACTTGCCTCAGGTTATGCAGATCGCCCCAAGTCTTTTGAACAGACCCAAGGGCGAATCTGTGGAGGACGTCCTGGAGCGGTACTCTTCTCAGGCGGGCGATTATCCCCAGCGAGAGATTCAGCTGGCCGCGGTTCGCTTCTACCTGCAGGGGATTGTCCCCGTCGTGGAAAGCGCGGACCTACTTCTTCCAGGGCGCCAGCGGCAATGACAAGCCCGATAGTAAGACCATGCGATCCCTGGACTCCACACCACTTGGCAACCCACTGACCACGTACGCGAACATCGCGTAGGCGCTCAAGCTGTTCCAATTGCTCTTCACGTTCATCATGCTACCGATCTTCAGAAAGAAGTCGCCCTCTACCAGGAATTTGTGGGTGTAGTTGCTGTTGCCAGTCGCGGCCGGGCCATAAGCGAACAGCCCGTCGACATCAAAGCTCCAGTACTTCTGATTAAACACGTTGACGACCGGCCCATACACGAATGCCGGAGAGTTCGCCTTGCCGCCCCTGCCGTTGTCGGCGAACGGTGTCCATTGAATGATCCCGACCAAAGTCGTTCGATCGATCCCCAGCGGGATCGCTGTCACAAAGCGGGCGTTGAATTCAGTCGACGCCCCCCTGCTGAAGGAATGAACAATCCCCGACTGTGCTACAAACACGGGGCTGTGAAAGAACCCCTCCTCCTGAGCGGCTGCCAGACTCGTTCCGCCCAACATCAGTGCCGCGGTTGCGACAGTCCCTAACATCCACTTCATGATCTGATCTCCGAAAAAAGGTTGAAAGTCGCACGCCCTCAAAGGCTCGTGCTGCTATTGCCGCAACCGCTGATTGATGGCTGACAGGGCCAAATACAGCGGGGTGGGAACGTGATTATCCCACCAGTAGAATTCGTCGAGCTGGTTCGCATAGACCATGTGCCCGAACGGGAATTGCAGCGCGCCCGTCCGGGACAATGAGTCGACTGTGGTGCGAATCACGGCGGTATCACTACTACTCACCGCCGCGTTGGCGGCGCCGGCCAGAAAACCGGCGACGTACGCCTCCTTCTCCTTGGGCGCGAACTGGGTCCAATCGCGTCCATCGAGGGCCGTCCAGCGGCGCGGCTGTTCTGCCGCGCTCGCCCCCACGACCAGACCGCCGCCGGACAGCGCCGCACCGGCAACTACTGCGATCGCCGCCGCCCGACGGACGGTCATGGAAGTGATGCGTTCCACTTACCTACCCGCCTTGGGAAGTCCGAACACGAACACCGCATCTCCGAGCGGATAATTGAGCTGGAAATTCCCGCCCGCGGCGACCGCGACGAACTGCTCGCCGTCGACCTCGAACACCGAGGGAGCGGCGTTGACGCCGGCGCCGCAGTAGAAACTCCACAGGACCTTGCCGGTCCGCGCATCATATGCCTTGAACCAACCGTTGCCCTCACCAGTGAACATCAGGCCGCCGGCGGTGGCGGTCGCGCCGCCGATCATCGGCTGCTCGGTCTTCACCTGCCAGGCGATCTTGCCGGTCTTGAGGTTGATAGCCGACACGTATCCCCACTGTGCCTCGCCCGGAATGGCGACGAACGCGCTTCCCAGCCACAACCGGCCGGTCTCATAGGGCGCATAGTGCGTCTTGTAGTTCATCGGCTGATGCAGCGCGACGCTATAGGCGTACTGCAGCTCCGGATTCACCGCGACGGGAGACCATTCCTGGCCGCCGTTTGCACCGGGCAGCATCCGCGTCCCTTCCGCGGTCGGCTGCGCGAACATGTTCTCCTGCGGAACGAATGCATCGGAGCGGCGAATCAACTTGCCGGTCGCGGCATCGAGCACGTACATCCATCCGGTCTTTCCGGCGTGGACGATTGCCTTGCGACCGTCGACCATGGTGATCACGGGTGGGCTGGTCGCATCCAGGTCCCACACGTCGTGCGGCACCATCTGGTAACCCCATTTGAACTTGCCCGTCGTCGCATCGAGAGCGACGATCGATTCGACCCACAGGTTGTCGCCCGGGCGAACCGAGCCGTCGAGATCGGGCGATGCATTGCCGATGGAGATGTACATCGTCCTGGTGTCCGGATCATATGCGGGGGTCATCCACATCGAGCCGCCGCCAGTTTTCCACGCATCGGCGTACTTCGCCGAGTCAGCTTTCTCCTTGGCGATGTTGCGGTGCAGGGGTGTCCCTTCCGGTGTGGTAGGCGACCAATGGCCGTACCAGCCGTTGATTCCGCCCTCATCCGCTCGCGCATTGGGTGCTGGGATCGTATAGAAAGTCCAGACCAGCGCGCCGGTGGCGGCGTTGTATGCCCGCACGAATCCGCGGATGCCATACTCGGCGCCCGACGAGCCGATGATCACCTTATCGTCGATGATGAGCGGCGCCATCGTTTCCGTGTATCCTTCGGCCGGATCTGCCACGGTGGTCACCCACTTTTCCTTACCGGTCGCCTGGTCGAGGGCAATGAGCTGTGCGTCGAGCGTCGCGACATACACATTGCCGCCCGACACTGCAACACCGCGGTTGTTGGGTCCGCAGCACGCGGTGCTGACTGGGGCGTTCTTGTGCTCGTAGCGCCACAGCGTCTTCTGCGTTCGCAGGTCGACCGCGACGACCACGTTGTTCGGGGTGGCCGGTGACGTGAAGTACATGATGCCGTTGACTACAACCGGCGTCGTCTCGAGACTGCCGAGCCGGTCCGTGCCCGTCTGGAAAACCATCCGCGGCACCAGATTGACGACGTTGGCCGTGTTGATCTGTTTCAACGGAGAGTAGCGGTTGTTCGTGTAGTTGTGCCCATACATCAGCCAGTCGCCGCTCTGCGCCGCCTCTCGCAGCATCGCCGATGTCACGTTGGTCTGCGGTGAAGCCACTGGCTCACTCGTGCCGACGGAACCCGACCCCTGCGCTACCGCGGACTGGGGCGCGGACGCGGAGCCGATGACTCCGATTGCCACGGCCATTTTCCATATTTTCCACTTCCTCATTACTACCTCCATAAAAAGATTCGACCTACCGACCAGCTCCGATGGAAATGCCGAGATAGACATTGCGGCCCGGGGCGGGCTCGTAATACCGACCTCGCGCCGCGTTGATCACGACCGAGCTGACGTACTGATGATTGAACGCGTTGTTGATGCCGATGAAGGGCGCGAGACGCATGCTGCCCGCGCTACCGTCCCATCCGGCGCGTACGTTCGTCGACCACCACGGTGACGTGCGCGTGTTCACGACGTCGCTTACGAGGTAGCCTGACGAATAGGTCGGCTGCACCTCGGCCCACACGCCCGCGAGCGCGGCAGGCCGCGCGCGGATCGTCAGGTGCAGCCAATTATCTGGAATCCCGGCGAGCCGCCGTCCGTCGAGCACATGGGTGCCGGCCGTGTCGGTGAACGAGTACTCTCGGAACCGGTAGTCCGAGTAAGTCCAGGCGGCGCCGAGGCTCACTCCAGGCACGACGGAGAGATCACCGCCCACCTCCACGCCCTGGTGGCGTGTGCTCCCGGCGTTCCGATAGAAGAACCTCGGTGCCGCGATCTCATAGGGAATCAGCGCGTCACGCACCTCGGCCTGAAACAGCGCAACGCTATAGGTGAATCGGCGATCGAGTGAGCCGCGCGTGCCGAGCTCGAAGTTCCAGGCGTGCTGGGGCTTGAGCCCGGTGTTGAATCCGCCCGCTCCCGAGGGTGAGTTGGCGAGCTCTGTAGTCGTCGGCGTCTCGAAGGAAGACCCGACGTTGCCATACACGGTCAGGTTTGTGGACGGATTCACGGCAATGCCCAGCGAGCTGGACAGCGCGCGCATCAACCGTTCGCCGCTATCATCGGGATTCGTTCCCACGATGAGGCGGTCGCGAACGGAGAACTTCACCCAGTCGTAGCGCAATCCAGCCATTAGCGTTGTTCGCGGCGACAGCTCGAGCGCGCTCTGGACGAAAGGACCAAACTCCGTCACGTGCTCCAGCTGATTGAGCGAGCGCACATCGCTGCGCGTCGCGGAGTCGCCCGGCGTGTTCAGATAGTTGAAGTTTTCGCGGTCGTCGCGTTGCCGCTGGAAATCGAATCCCGCCGTAAGCCGGTGTGCGAGCGACCCTAGCGATAGCGGGTAGGTCACACTGCTGCGGGCGCCGTAGGCGACGCGGTCCAGATCGATGTAGGTGGTGGTGATCGGGTTCTTGAGATCGCGCGTCAGACCGAAGATGGTGAAGGTCGCTTCGCCGCCGTTCGTCATCGCGCGGTGCAGAGTCGCGCCGCTCTGGATCTGAGTGACATCCTTGCCAGCATTCCGGTTCGTGTTCAGCGCCGGAACGGTATCGCGGTTGGCTTGCAGCTCGGCGAGCGTCAACGATCCGGGGTTGTCGGCGCGGGGATTGTCACCCACGTCTGTGACCAGCAGCAGCGACCAGCCGTCGGCGATGGGCATCCGCAGCCGGGCGTTGAGCACGCGTTGATCGGCGGCGCTATGGTCGCGCTCTCCCTCGTAGTCGAGGCGCGAGACGGTCACCTGTGCAGTGCCGCCGCCGACACGCATTGCCGTTGTGGACTGCCACTTGTTCCAGGTCCGATCGGATCGCTCACCAAAACGGCCCGCGACGAAGCGCGTTTCCTGGTGCACGTTCTCGATCGCCGGCGGCCGCGTCCAGATGCTGAGGACGCCCCCCGACGCGTTGCCGAACAGCGCTGATGACGAGCCGCGCAAGACCTCGATGCGGTCTACCTCGCCCAGCTCGAGATTCGTTAGCTGCCCTTGTCCGTCGGGGAGCGTCTGCGGGATGCCGTCGAGCAGAATCTTGATGCCGCGCACAGCGAACGCCGAGCGGGCGCCGAAGCCGCGAATCGAGATGCGCTGGTCCTGCGAAAAATTGTAGCGATTGGCGACGAACACGCCCGGAACAGTGACGAGCGCTTCGTCCAGTCCCCACGTCGGCCGCGCGCGACTGATCTGATCGCGATCAACGCTCTGGATCGAGAGCGGAATTTTGGTTAGTGGAAGTTCGACTCGGGTGGCGGAAACAGTGACAACAGGCAGTATGTGGGGCTTTAGTGTATCGGGGAGCTGTGCGGTTTCCGGCGTCTGGCCGACGAGCACCGTCGGCGCCATGCAGCAAGCTGCCACTACACCCGTCGCCCATCGCATTGGCCATGTCATGATGGAGCCAGTCTACCATGGGCTCCATGAGTCTATTGGGAAGAAGGTCTGAAGCCTTCTTCACAGATCCGCGCGGCGCTATTCAGATGGCGAAGAATCTTTCTAACGCTATTCACACTTACTTCACGTCGTCTGGCTATTCTGGATCGCGAGCCTTCCATAAAGGACGTGATCCTCATGACCGCTGCACCCCGCGTTACCGTCGATGCTATTCGGCCTGCTTCACGACAGATAGTAGCAACCGTCGCCGCCACGCTCCGTCCCATCCATAGTCAGTTGATGACCGAAACGATGCGCGGACTCGCTGCGGCACTGTCGCCCAACGCAGACTTTTGGAGCGGGTGGAGCGCGGTTCGGTATCTCAACGATCGGTTCGACTGGCAGTATCGCTGTCAGCGCATCCTTGTGGCGGCCATCATGCCGCTGCTCCCGCCTGCTGATGCGCGCGTGCTTTGCGCCACAACAGATGCGCTTGAGGAAGTCCGTTACGATCTCGATCGTGTCGGGCGTTGGCGGAACATGACCGCCTTAACGGGCGGCCTGGCTTACCGATTTCTCAAACTCCTAAATGCGTGGTTCGTAGAAATCGAGCGCGTAACACAGGGCGTCACTGACGCCGAACTTTCGCCAGAGGGCCGTCGCGCTCTGACGCAGCTCGAGGGCAAGTCGCCGAAGCTACGCGGGTCTCGCGTATAGTCAGGGGCGCGGCAGGGTTTCGTCGTCGCTTCCGCGGCGGAGCGTGAATCCGACGCCGCGCACCGTGGTCACCAACGGCTCGCCCGACGCCTGCATCAACTTTCGACGCAAGTTGCCGACATGGACATCGACCACGTTGCTGTCAGGGTCGAAGTGCATGTCCCATACTTTCTCGAGGAGGGTCGTGCGGCGAACGACCTCCTCGGGGCGGAGCAGAAAGTACTCGAGCAGCTGAAATTCCTTGGGCGTGAGATCCAATCGTTGATCGTTCACCACTGCGACGTGACGCAGCCGATCCAGGGCGATAGGGCCATAACGCAGCACCTCGAGACGTTCCGCACCGCCTCGTCGGAGCAGTGCGCGGATGCGGGCCACGAGCTCGTCGAACTGAAACGGCTTGGAGAGGTAATCATCGGCGCCGGCGTCCAGTCCGCGGACTACGTCTTCGGTTGCGTCACGCGACGTGAGCATCAGGATCGGAGCGGTCCGACCCTCGCGCCTGAGCTCAGCGGCAATTTGGAAGCCGTTCTTCTTCGGGAGCACAACATCAAGCAGGATGGCATCGTACTCGTTGACGTGCGCCATCGTCGTCGCTTCGTCCCCGTCACGAGCAACGTCCACGACGTATCCTTCCTCCCGCAACCCTTGTTCGATGAATCCGGCGACCTTACGATCGTCTTCCACGAGGAGAATCTTCATCACCGAATGAATGTTGGGGTCGGTTGATGAGAGTGATGAGAAGCCAGTATGAAGATGGCTTCATGATTGGCTGGCAGGAACCTCCAGGATGAAACAGCCGCCCTTCCCCGGCAATGAGACCGCGTGGAGTTCTCCTCCCAGCAGCCGAGCAAGTCGCCGGGACAGCGGCAGGCCGAGCCCCAAACCTTGGGCCTCTTCGCCCGGCGTCGTCACGTAGATGTCAAAAATCCGCTCCAGGTCGGCGGCTGGTACCCCGGGCCCTTCGTCCTCGACGCGGTATACGACCCGCTTGTCCACAGCCGCGATGCTGACTGTCACGGAACTTCGCTCGGGTGCGTGCTTGATGGCGTTGCTGAGCAGATTGACGAGGATCTGCTCGACCCGGCTGGCATCGGTTTCGGAATTTGGCAGCCCGGGACTAGGGGTAAGGTACAGGGCGACCTGCTTCAGATTAGCCGCCGGTGTTACTCGACCCACCGCATGGCGGGCCATTGATACGGGCTCGACGCGGCGGATGACGGGCTTCAGGCGATCTTCGTCCAATCGGCTCAGGTCGAGCAGGTCGTTGATGAGACCGATTGCGTACTGAGCTGAGTCAAGCACCTCGAATGCGGCGCGGGGAACAGTCGCCGGATCTTTTTTCCGCACGAGCATCTCCGACCACCCGTAAACGGCCGCCAGAGCATTGCGGAGCTCATGGTTCACCATCGCAAAGAATCGCTCCCGGGCCCGCTGAAGCTGTTGCACTTCCGCCAGCAGCCGCGCGCTCTCCTGATGGTGACGCGCATTCTCGACCGCCGCCGCTGTTTTGGCCGCGAGCAGGATCGCGAGATCCTCGTCTTCCTCAGTAAACGCCTCGCCGCCGGCTTTTTCGGTCAGGTAGAGGCTTCCGAAAACACCTCCTCGGCCGAAGATCGGGACTCCAAGAAACGAGCGCATCGGCGGATGGTGTGGCGGAAATCCGCACGAGTCGGCGTGCCTCGTCAAATCCGCTAGCCGGAGTGGCTTCGCGTCGCGGATGACAAGGCCCAGAATGCCGTGGCCCTGCGGAGGCGCGCCGATGCTCGCACGCTGTTCGGCGTCGATGCCGTAGGTCGTAAAGTGCTCGAGCACCTTTCCGTCGGATCCGAGGACTCCTATCGCGGCGTACTGCGCGCCGATCACCTCTGCGGCGACCTGCGTCACGCGCGCGAGGACTCCTTCAAGGGAGACCTCGGTGATCATATCCGAGCTGGCAACCTCGAGTCGCTTGAGGCGTTGCTGTATCGAAAAAGCGGGGGTGATCACTGGCGCGGACACATCAAGAAGATAGGCCGCGGAGAAAGAGCTGGTAACTACATATAAAACTTCGTCGCTTATTCACACTTTCTTCACGAAAGGTCGGCTACTCTCCGCGCAAGTAGACCAGACCCCTTCACACGGAGATACACATGAAAGGTCTCGCGCTTGCAACCGTTGTCACTGCGCTGGGCATCGGGATATTCACTCTCCCCGATGTTGCTGCGGCGCAGCGCGAATCGCCCCTGCCAGTTGCGTCGAGGATGCATCCTGATTCGTCCACAGCGCCGCTTCAGGAGCCGCCGGGCGGCAAGTACAAGAAAGTCAGCACGCTCGTTCCGCTCCCCGACTTCATCCCGGGGCTCGGCACACTGTATGTCGATCCAGCGACACTGCCTGCCGGGCCGTTCCTCGCGTATGACCACCAAGGGCACCTGGTGAGCTCCATCTACATGATCCCGCTCAAGGACATGAACGCCCAGAAAGCGTTCAGCGGTCTGAAGATCGCTCATGCGCCCGCCGATCACGTGGACATCGTCTACAACGCGGGACACCCCGGTGTAGCGGAACCGCATTACCACATAACAGTGTGGTACGTCTCAGCTCAGCGCGCAGCCCAGCTCGCGAAATGACGAGTGGCTCGCGTCGCGAGTTCCTGAAGGCCGGCGGGCTCGTGCTCACCGGCCTCGGGATCGCACCGCTGTTCGGGACGCGGCTCCTTGCCTCACCGGGCCCAAAATTGATCGAGATGCGCAGCGATGCGCTCGGTTCTCGGGTCTGGTTCGATCCAATCGGGCTCTATGTGCAGCCCGGCACGACGGTGCGCTGGATTGCACGCGAAAACGTGCACACGACGACCGCCTACCACCCGAAGAACGATCATCACTCGCTGCGGATTCCAGATGGTGCAGCGCCGTGGGACTCGGGCTTTCTCATAAAACCCGGCGCAACCTTCGACGTCACGCTAACGGTTCCCGGAGTCTATGACTACTACTGCATGCCGCACGAAGCGGCAGGGATGGTCGGCCGGATCGTTGTGGGGAAGGGAACCGGGCCGGGGTCACAGCCATTCGGTTACTGGGTCGGCAACCCGGGAACCGACGGTTGGCACCGCGTCCCGGATGCTGCTCGCGCAGCGTTCCCGAGTGTCGCGCGGATTCTCGCCGAGCGCGTGGTACATCCCATCGGAGGCCAGAGGTGAAACACCATGTCGTGGCGCAGGCGATCAAACTCGGCTGGCGTCCGGGAATAACTATCAGGAGTGCTCCGATGTTTCGACTTGCTCTCGCGATGGCGCTGATCTGCTCGCTCGCCGTTCCCGTGCGGGCGCAGCAACAGCGACTTGATCCCACATGGTTGAGTTTTGATCCGGCCGCCAAGACCGCCCGATTTCAACTGATCGCCGGGCTCACCGGCCTTAACGGCGCTTTGAACTTCAACGGGTTCCGGGACGGGGGCGTGACACTCGTCATACCCGTCGGATGGAAGGCGGAGATCGCGTTCAAGAATCATGACGGGATGCTGCCGCATAGCGCCGAAGTGATCAGTCCGCAGACTCCGCTTCCGACGCAGCCTGTGAGTGCCGCCATCCCGCGTGCTTTCACGCTCAAGCTTGCGGAAGGACTCCCGCCGCAAGGAACGGACGTCATGCGCTTCGCAGCACAGCCTGCAGGTGAGTACCTCATCTTCTGTGGGGTGCCCGGACATGGCGCAGCAGGGATGTGGATCCGTCTTCAAGTGAGCGCAACAGCGAAGACGCCGGCGCTGCTTCTCACGCCATCCACAGGGGCAAAGTGAGATGGTAACGAACCAGGGCGTTCTAACCGGTTAGCAGGAGCTGCATGTCGAGGACCTGAATCAGCTATCGAGTGTTCTCATCGTCCGAGCGGATGATGCGGTCGCGCCCGCCCGGTGACGCGCGTCGGCGGCGTTGAAGGTGCGCCAGAGGTTGTAGACGAAAGCAAACGCGCCGATCGCGAAGAGCGATCCTCCGGTTGATGTAATCGGGGCGCTCTTGATTCCAATGTGAGGCTGAGAACAAATCCCAATACCATCAACGCCAGGCCCACATTGGCGAGCCACCAATGCGCAATGGCTAGCGCCCTGCTTTGAATCTTGTGCCCGAACAATCTCGGCAACAATTGATAGCCGACACCAAAGACCATCATGGTGATGAAACCGACAACGTTCATGTGGGCGTGCGCCGGTCGGTAGACGACCCACGCAGGATGAACCGCCATGGCAAGACCGAGTGCGATGCCGCCGGTAAACCATAGCAGGCTCGCACGGATGAATGCTTTTACGTACCAGTCCATTGGTGTCTCGACTCGCGCGACCGGGGCTGATGGAACGAATTGTTGGCTGCTGTGAAAGCTACTCAGGCGCACGATAACCGCTGCACGCTCCCCACTCATGGAGAATTCCAATGTTCAAAGTATTTATAGACGGCAACGACGACCGGCTCCGATTGGAAGATCTGGAAGGTAGAAAAGTTGGTTGGATTCGTGGTCATACAATTGGCTTTGGCGGACTGCCCAGCGAGAAGATCGCACTTCGAGCTGTTCCAGAAGCATGGATGGCGCTGGAGATGACGCTCCAGCGCGGTTATCCCGGGTATGCGCCAAGGCCGGTTAAGAAATCGAACATCGACATGGTGCACGACGGCGCTTATGAATGGGTAGCCGATGGGTTTCGCCCGCTCGCTCGCCTGATTCGGCCTCACACCGCACGAAATTCTGAGCAGTCATTCGCGCTGGAGTTCTTAGTGCCCTCTTATGCGACGCAGCACGTGACAATCGCCGCGGCTCAGGCTGTGTGGCAGGTCTTATCGGACTACATCCCAGTCCGCACTGATGACGTGTCACGCCAGGCTTTCACCTCGGATCAGGAACTTGACTCGGCTGCGTTGGCTGTTGGGGGACGGTGAAGATGCAATTCAAGAAAATCCTTATCGGAATCGACTTCAGTGACGCGTCACTCGCCGGCGCGCGGTGGGTTGCGGACCATCTTGCACCAAAGGCGGATTTGGTTCTCGTCCACGTCGTGTCGCTGCCAAGGCCGCCGATCTATCTGCACGAGCACATTGCGTCAACGATCGATCAGCGCTCGACTCTCGTCCCCCGGTTATACACAGCGCTGCGTGGGTTTGCCGACCTTCTGGGCCATGACCGTGTTCGCGTTGGAATCAGAACGGGAGTTCCCTGGTCTGCCATCGCGCGCGTGGCGGACGAAGTGAAGGCGGATCTCATCTGCGTTGGCCGTGGGAACAAGCGTCAGGGCAGCAGCAGGTTTGGGGCGACAACACCTCAACGTCTACTCGGCGTCTCGCACGTTCCTGTGTTGGTTATTCCTCAGGGCGTCGTGACGAAGCCGAGTCGGGTGCTGGCGGCGCTTAGTGGCCGTCCCGGCGGAGAACGAGTGATGCCCGTTGCCAAATCGCTGGCATCCGCATGGGATTCGCGGCTCCAGGCAATTCATGTTGTCGAGGCCGACGTGCGTCAGGATTCACGAATATCAACAGGCGCGAGCCGACCGCATCTAATCGGGGCACGGCCCGCTGACGACGGACGCAGCATAGGAATTGATGCGTTGGACGAGAGTGCTTTGCGCAGCCTCGCCAGTCAATGGCTTGCATCGACGATTTCGGAGGCGGGGGCGACGGCAAGCGACGAGCCTTCTATTAGAATCGGAGATGCTGGACAGGAACTGATAACGTCGGCGCGAAATGAACCAGGTCCTTCGGTGGTCGTGATGGGCCGCGTTGGTGAGACGCTGCCCAAGCCACCACTGCGGGCGCAGTACAGGTGCGGCAGCACCACGCGCATGGTATTGTGGGCGGCGCCAGGACCGATATTGGTTCTGCCACTCGAATCGAGTGAGGCTCACGCGCTACCGCATGCGATGCAGACTCAACGGTTGGACATGCAGGTTCCGACACGCACTGAACCGCTTGCACTAGGATTATAAACAATGCTGACTGACAGCGAATCATCGGGAACGAGGACTGCACGTCCCGATCTGGACGAGGTTAATGACGCTTCGTTCGACAGCTTTCCAGCCAGCGACGCGCCTACGTGGAGCTCGATGCACGCTGGAGCGCCACAGTTAAGCGAATCTTCTTCTGCGTCCGAACGCATCTCTGGCACTCCTGGGAAGGACCGCGACTTGGGGGTTTAGTGCCAACTACTCGATGAGCCCACGCCTCTGCGCGTGTGCCTGCCTCAAGTCGGTTATGTGTCGGAGAAAGAGCTGGTAACTAAGTAAAGATTCCTCGCTTATTCACACTTTCTTCACGAGAGATCGGCTACTCTTCGCGCAAGTAGACCAGACCCCTTCACTCGCGCATTCTCGCCGAGCGCCGGGTGTCCGCGACAGGAGCGCGAAACTAATATGACAACCGATCTAGATCGTCGAGCTTCACCGATCCGCCGAAAGGCACCGCCTCCGATTCCGCACTGGCTGCGTTTCGTCCTCGAGGTCCCGCTAGAGATGAAACTGCTCGGCGCGAATCTGATCATTGTGGCGGTGGCAGGTCTACTTCTGTTCGGACCGGTCCAGCTACAGCCCGCACGGCTGACCGATGCCTACATCGTCGTGGTTGCTCTGATTCTCGGGGCGACAGTGAATCTCGTGCTTGTGAGACTTGCGCTTGGTCCGATTGAGTCTCTCGAGCGTGTCGCGAAGTGGGTTTCTGAGGGCCGGCTCGCCGAGAGAGTACCTGCATCGATCGTCGCCGACCACGAGCTGGCACGGCTCTCGAAAACCATCAACGAGATGCTCGACAGCCTCGCGGCCGGCCGCGAGCGAGTGGAAAGGCTGGGTGCAGAAGTGATATACGCCGAGGAAAGGGAGCGCTCGCAAGTTGGCCAGGAACTTCAGAATTCAGTGGGTCAAAAGCTCGCAGACGCGAGTTTTCATATTGCCGCGGCTGCCAACGAGACGGACGCTTACGCTCGCTCGGCTCGACTCGCGGAGGCAAAGGACCAGTTGCGCAGGGCAATCGAGGAAATCCGCACGATCGCTGGCTCGTCGCATCCTCATGTTGCCGCGGATCTTGGTTTGCCCAGAATGCTAGAACAGCTCGGTGACGTCACTTGGCAACGTTCGCCTGCCAATGGGCGGTCAACAGCAGATGACAACGAAGGACTGATACGTCGTCGGGACACCGTCGTAGTGGGTCAAGGTCTACGAGAAATGCGATCGGGAAGCCCGAACGTGAGACAACGATGATTACGGCGAAGCGAGCGTATGAGCCGGCAGAACGCGCTGATGGATACCGGGTTTTGATCGATCGTCTTTGGCCACGCGGCGTATCGAAAGCGAAAGCGCGACTCGATGCATGGGAGAAGGAGATCGCCCCGTCCCGGGAGCTTCGCGAGTGGTATGGACACGATCCCGCCAAGTGGCTCGAGTTCCGCGCGCGTTACAAAAAAGAACTGCGTGCTGCGACGGCGAAGACGATTCTCACCGATCTCGTGCGGCGCGCCCAACGTGGACGGGTGACACTCGTGTATGGCTCGCGCGCCGCTGAGATCAGTGACGTGGCCGTGCTCGAGCGCATGTTGAGACGTCGCGTCCGCGCGGCAAACTGGAGACGCTGACCAGGAACCAATGACGAACGCGATGCTTCCGGCGCTTATGGGGACGCGTCGTAAAGTACAAGGGGACAGAATGCCAAAAGTTGAAGCGCGCCCGGCTCACAACGATCCGGAGACGAATGTCAGGCTCGTGCGAATCGGTAGCTCAAAAGATGTCGTGCCTGAGCAGATGCGGGTATTCGATCTTGCCGGGACTAAAGTAAACGTGGCAAGCGCTGGCGGGAATCTGTACGCCTTTGATGATACCTGCACTCACACGGGGTGCTCGCTCGGCAGAGGAAAGCTGGAGAGGACGACGGTGACATGCGGGTGCCACGGCAGCCAGTTCGACGTCACCTCCGGCGCCGTTCTCCGTGGGCCAGCGAGACGGCCGGTGCGTTCCCGGTTGGTGAAAGTCGAGGGCGAGAATCTGCTCGCCGAGGCCTGAAGAAAGTGTGTGAGACCTGAAAAGAGGACTGAAGATGAAGATTTTTCTGGACACAGCCGAAATCGATGAGATCCATGCGGCGGCTCGCTGGGGCGTACTGCACGGCGTTACAACGAACCCGTCTCTTTTTGCCAAAGTCGGCGGCAGTTACGACGATGTTCTCAAACGCATCTGCGCTATTACGCCCGGACCGGTGAGCGCCGAAGTGGTTGCCGAGGACGTCGACGGCATGCTTCGGGAAGGCCGCCATTTCGCGGCGCTGGCGGCAAACATCGTTGTGAAAGTGGCTATGAGTGAAGAGGGGCTGGAAGCAATTGCGCAGCTCAGGCGAGATGGCATCAAAACCAACTGCACACTGATTTTCAGCTCGAATCAGGGACTGCTGGCGGCCAGGGCTGGTGCCTCATTCCTGTCTCCCTTCGTCGGCCGCCTTGACGACATCAACGAGAAAGGTATGGAAGTCGTTCGCGAACTGGTCGTCATGGTGAAGACTCACGAACTGCACGCCCAGGTATTGGCTGCCTCGATCCGGCATCCGCGGCACATGACCGAGGCTGCCCTCGCGGGAGCGCATATCGCCACAGTGCCTCTTAAAATCCTCCGGCAGATGATCCACCATCCACTCACGGAGACGGGAATTCTGCAGTTTCGCAAAGATTGGGAGGCGGTCGAGAAGCCCTCTCCACGCAAGAAGAAATCTGACGATGCACACCTCGTCATGACCGCCTCTTAGGGAATTGTTATGAGCCTCGGTTACGACAGGCCCCTTTACCTGCTGCCTTGCGATCACAGGCATTCCTACCTGACGGGAATGTTCCACATTTCTCCTCCACTGACTAAGGAGCAGAGGCAAGCGGTGATCGACAGCAAGCGGGTGATCTACGACGGATTCCGGCAGGCGGTCATGCGTGGGGTGCCTAGCGACCTCGCCGGTATTCTGGTGGATGAGGAGTTCGGTGCCGACATCCTGCTCGACGCCACCAGGAATGGATACGTGACGGCCCTATCGACAGAAAAAAGCGGTTCGGAAGAATTCGAGTTCGAATACGGCGACGCATTCGCGCAGCACATCGAGATCTTCCAGCCTACCTTCGCCAAGGCTTTGGTGCGATTCAACCCCGAGGGAGCTGCTGCTCTCAATGAGCGACAGACGACCCGACTCAGGCTACTGTCGGAGTACTGCCGGGCAGCCGGTCAAAAATTCATGTTCGAGCTGCTGGTGCCGGCGACGAACGCACAACTGGATCGTGTCGGAGGTACAGACAGATACGATCGACACATCCGGCCGGCACTGATGCTCGATACCATTCGCACGCTGCAGGACTCCGGAGTCCAACCTGATATCTGGAAGGTCGAAGGACTCGACAGTCCCGATGACTGCGAGCGAGTCGTCGAAACGGCACGGCGTGATGGCCGCGATGAAGTCGGCTGCATTGTATTAGGCCACGGTGCCGATGAAGAGAAGGTGAATAGCTGGCTCCAGATCGCGGCGTCCGTCGAGGGGTTCATCGGGTTCGCTGTCGGCCGCACCACGTTCTGGAGTCCGATTGCCGACCTCCTCGCGAAAAAAATCACACGTGAGCAGGCCGCCTCACGCATCGCCCAGCGCTACGGCGAATGGGTCACAATTTTCGAGCGGGCGCACCACGCCCAGGCGGCCCATGTTGTGTGATATAGGGGCTGGGCTGCCCCTCATCGACACCCGCCTGCAAGGCGCAGTCGCGCCGTCGATCGGCGCTGGGTCGACGCGATCGCATTCGCGGCATGAATTGTCTGTTGCGGCTCCGTTCCGACTCGACCTCACTGTGGGCGCGCTACGGCGCCTGTCGACGAATATCGTCGATATTCTGACATGGGATGGACAGTATATCCGAGCGATCGAAACGTCGCGCGGGGCAGTGGTCGCTCGTGCCGCCCAGGTGAATCCGGCAACGCTCATCGTCACACTCGACGGCGATCCGCGCGAACACAAACCGGCGCTGGCGCTCGTAAACCGCATCCTCGGGATTGAACGCGACGTGGCGGATTTCAGCCGCGCAGCCGAGGGCATACCGTGGCTGAGGCCGCTGGCACTGCGGATGCGCGGCGTGAAACCGCCTCGCTATCCAACACTCTGGGAGGCCTGCGTCAACGCGATCGTCTTCCAGCAGATCAGCCTGCATGCAGCGAGCGCGATCATGCGCCGCCTGATCCTGGCTCTGGGTCAATCCGTCGATAGTGAGGGCGTCGCAGTCTATGCGTTTCCGACCGCTGAACGCTTTCTCGGCGCAGAGGACGATGTCTTGCGGGCCGCGGGTCTCAGTCTCGGCAAGCTCTCGACGCTTCGACGCGTCGCGCAAGCGCTTGCGGCGGGCGTGCTCGAGGAGGCGATGCTCGAGGAGCGTGCGAGTCCTGATGCGATTGCACTTCTCCGCGAGATCAAGGGAATCGGGCCGTGGACCGCTACGGTCATCTTGCTCCGCGGCCTCGGGCGCCTCGATGTGTTCCCGATGAACGACAGCAGCGTGGCGCGAAATCTTTCGCTCGTTTCCAGCTCGGATCGAATCGATGTTGAAAGTATTCTGGATTCACTGAGTCCCCAGCAAGGGATGCTGTATTACCATTTGTTGCTTGCGCGCCTCGAGGGCCGGGACGACTTGGGACGCGCTTCCGGTTCCATGAGGATCGAATGACCGAAACCGCAACGACACTCGTTGAGCCTGATCTCGCCATGGGCGTCCCAATCTCCGCGATCGGCGACGGGGCGATGTTGCTCGGGCAGGTGAGTGGAGAGCCGGTGATCCTCGCGCGGCGCGGACACGAACTGTTCGCGTTCGATGCCTTCTGTACGCACTACGGCGCGCCTCTCGCAGACGGGCTGCTGGTCGAGGACACCGTTCGGTGTCCCTGGCATCACGCGTGCTTCAGCATGCGCACCGGCGAGGCCATCCGCGCTCCAGCACTCAACCCCATCGCGTGCCGGCGCGTCGAGCAGCGGTACGGCAATGCGTATGTCGGAGAAAAACTCGGACTACCGGCGCGGCCACGATCCTCGACATCAACCTCGATACCGCACTCAGTCGTCATCGTCGGTGGCGGCGCCGCCGGTAACGCCGCGGCGGAGATGTTGCGGCGTGAAGGATATGCGGGTGGAATCACGATGTTGAGCGCCGATGCGGCGGGGCCATGCGACCGTCCCAATCTCTCGAAGGGCTATCTCGCGGGTATTTCGCCGGCCGAATCCAATCCACTCCGACCACCCGATTTCTATGAAGAGCAGAGGATCGACGTAAAGTTGAATGCACGGGTGGCTTCGATCGACACAGCGAAGCGGCAGGTACATCTCACGGACGGCACAAGCCACCCCTACGCCGCGATGATCCTTGCGACTGGCGCCGAACCAGTCCGGCTCAACGTGCCGGGCAGCGATCTGCCGCACGTCCACTACCTGCGCACTCTCGCTGACGGCGATGCGTTGGTTGCCAAAGCACTGACTTCACAACGCGCCGTAGTCATCGGCGCGAGCTTTATTGGACTCGAGGTGACATCATCCCTTCGTGCGCGAAACATCGCCGTGGATGTTGTCGCGCCAGCTGCAGTGCCGATGGAGAGAATTCTGGGCACGGAAGTAGGGACCTTCGTCCGCGGGCTTCACGAGCGGCATGGAGTCACATTCCATCTCGGAACGACTGCCGCTTCCATAGACGAGGGCGGCGTCACTTTGAAAACCGGAGAACGCCTCGCCGCGGATCTTGTCGTCATTGGGATCGGAGTGCGGCCGGCGCTCTCGTTGGCGGAAGGGGCAGGACTTGCGATTGATCGCGGCGTCACCGTCAACGAATACCTCGAGACTAGCGTGCCGGGCATCTACGCGGCCGGCGACATTGTCCGCTGGCCCGATCGGCTCACCGGCGAGCGCATTAGAGTCGAGCATTGGGTGGTAGCCGAGCGCCAGGGGCAGACCGCAGCGCGAAATATTCTTGGCCGGCGGGAGCGGTTTCACGCGGTGCCGTTCTTCTGGACCGAGCAGTACGATTTCAGCCTCGCATATGTCGGTCACGCAGAGCGGTTCGACAGTGCGGAGATCGAGGGGCGACTCGATGCTGAGAAACACGAGTGCACGATCACTTATAGCCGTGGTGGGAAGAAGTTGGCGGTGGCCCTCGTTCGGCGGGATCTCGAAGGACTGCGTGCGGAAGTCGAGTTCGAGAAGACTATGCGAGGCGAGCAGCCGAAAATCGTTACCAGGTGACGCGGTTGACGACATAACCAAATGGCAGACGAGCAGAAAGTTGGTGACGAGATTCCGGCGGACTGCGAACTCATTGAGGTTCACGTAGCCGAGCTGAGGCTGCTGTTCAATCCGATCGATCCATCGCCTCCGCGCGAGAGGGATCTGGACGCAAAGCCGAAGAATTCATTGTGAGTTGGGCTCGCTCCTTGCGCCGCGACGCTCGTCTGGCGCTTCAGGTTGACGTCGACGAGCCGGAGTTGCCGGCCCAGGCGGAAGCCGTCGGTGATGCCACCCACGGGTTCTTCAGGCAGCGCTCCCTCAGCGCGAGCCGCCGATTGAGTCAACTTTTCCGCGTCGGTCGAACCAGCCTAGTAATCGGTGTTGCGTTTCTCGCGCTTGCGGTGATACTCGCTGGTCTGGTCAGCCGCACTCTTGGCGAAGGTGCCTTCGCGGCCCTCATAAGAGAGAGCATGGTGATTGGTGGCTGGGTCGCGATGTGGCGGCCCCTCGAGATCTTCCTCTACGATTGGTGGCCGATTCTTGCGGAGAGGAAGTTGTACGATCGTCTGAGCGTTATGCCGGTCAGCGTCAGCTTCAGGGCAGCGACGCCAACAAGGCAGTGAGGTCGAACGTGGGCTTACAGCGCTGGTCGGAAAGATGTTGGGCGCGCTGGCGTGACACGCGATCTGTCCGATGGGTGCCGTCTGAGCGCCGAGGAAGTCGCGGCGGCCGTCGGCCGCAGAAGTTAGAGACTTCCTACGAAACCCAGCCCCTGACCTCCAGCCACCTCACCGTCGGCGGTTCTTTTGACGATCGGCGAGGGTGTCGCCGTCAGCAGGGGTGTGACCGACCTATGGCAGGCCGAGATCGATTCAAAGATCCCGAATCCGTTCGTCGGACTAGGGGGTGACCCTTCGCCAGCCGATCCCCTAAAGAAATTGAATGCAGCCCTTAGCTCAATTCACCTGCGATTGCCTGGAGTCACCGTAAAAAGTGAGTCTGCGGCAACGCTATCTACCCGAGGTGTCGTGTTCACCAATCAGCTCAGTACGATGCGACTCTCCGATATTCGAGACACCACAGTCGACGACGCAACGCTCGCGGTTCCCG
>Ga0184619_10000139_pt1 | contig 23497 bp, 30 predicted proteins | sample PLM0_60_b1_FD_133146 | JGI IMG/M metagenome (GOLD analysis project Ga0184619, IMG submission 133146) | Groundwater sediment microbial communities from an aquifer in East River, Colorado, USA - PLM0_60_b1 | ecosystem: Environmental > Terrestrial > Soil > Riparian zone | place: USA: East River...
AGCGTCTTGTTGTCTTCGCGAAGTTCGGCGAGCATGTCCGACGGCTCGACATACTCTGCATCGTTGTCCAGCAGACGTTGCGTGCGAGCGATATGGCCGATCGACCTGATGGTGAGACCACCCAGCTTGCGAACCCGTTCCGCGATCGGGTCGGTCATCGCGAAGATCTGGTCAGCCTGTTCATCCAGCAGCAGATGGTAATCACGAAAGTGCGGACCGCTCATGTGCCAGTGAAAGTTCTTGGTCTTGACGTAGAGCGCGAATGTATCGGCCAGGATGCCGTTCATCGCGGCGGAAATGTTTTTGGTCGCGACTGCTTTCAAGTCGGTCGGAGTCGACAGCGGAGCCTCGCGCCTACGCACGAGATCCTGTGTCTTCTTCGGTGTTAATGTCGTCGTCATGACTTACTCCCACGCAGATGATGAATTGTCGCGGCGCTCCTGGAGCAGGCCTCCCATTGGGAGGCCTGCTCAATGGGTAACATCAGGTTTTGAGAAACGCGAGGAGGTCGGCGTTGACCTGATCTGCAAGGGTAGTGCACATGCCGTGGGGCGCATCCGGATAGATCTTCAGTTTTGAGTTCTTCACGAGCTTTGCGGTCAGGAGGGCCGAGCTATAAGAATCTGGTTCATGCGATCATTGGCTGCAAAAGATCTGGACTGTAGCTCGGCCGAGTTGAGTGTGAACCTTGTGTTGACGCGTGGTCGCGGCTCCCTTCTCCTTGACCTATAATACTTCCGGGCCGTCGGCTATCCGGAAGTAATCCATTCATCCGTCGCGCGGAGCGCGCAGGGCGGGCCAGACGACCCGTCGTTCGACTAACGGGCTTAACAAAGGATCAGTCGATGTTATTCTTTCGCTCCTCTTCCCCTCGCCAGCTGAGTCTCGGGCTTGCGGCACTTCGTCTCGCCGTTGCAACGATCTTCATCAGACACGGGGCGCAGAAGTTGTTCGTCTATGGTTTCGCCGGCGTTACCAGCGCGTTCACGCAGATGGGCGTCCCCTTTCCGGGCGTCATGGGACCGTTCATCGGGCTGCTCGAGTTCTTCGGCGGCATTGCTCTGGTGATGGGCTTCCTCACCCGTCTGGTCGCGGTCGGGTTCGCGTTCGACATGCTCGCTGCCATCCTTTTAGTGCAGCTGAAGAGAGGGTTTTCGGGCTATGAGCTCGAATTCTTGCTCCTCGGGTCGAGCGTGGCTCTTTTGCTTACGGGAGCTGGCAGGTTCTCCGTCGACGCGTTACTTGCTGGTCGTGACGAGCCGTCGGCTCCAGGGAACACCACAACGGCTTCCAGCACAAAAGAGAAAAAACCCGCCAGCGCCTAAACGGTGGCGGGGTATGATGTGAGGTTTATGGGCCTGGGTAGAGTTGAACTACCGACCTCACGCTTATCAGACAGCTTCGTACGAACATGAATTAAGCTCAGAAGTTCTAACTCGCCTACCTTTCACGAACATCCTGCTCGGCATGTCGCGCATTTGAGAACATCTTGCGCACTTCCGCGAACATTTTGCGCGTCCGAATGGACACCATAACGGACACCATTCACGCCACGCCAAGGATCGTCATGAGCACCCATGCCACCGCCGTCTTTGAAGTGAAGACCTGGGACGAGAAGTCGTATCAGGAGATCGAAGGAGGGTCGAAACTCACGCGAGCCAGCGTGACCAAGGCCTACCGAGGGGACATCACCGGCGAGGCGACGTCGGAGTCGCTGATGTTCTACGGCGCAGACGGCTCGGCCGTGTTCGCGGGCCTCGAACGTGTAGTGGCCGCCATCGGCGGACGCGCGGGGAGCTTCGTGCTCCAGGTGAGCGGGACCTACCGTGACGGAACGGCGACGTGCGATTGCACGGTGGTCCCGGACTCGGGGTCCGGTGAACTGCGCGGCCTGCGCGGCGAGGGGCGGTACGTCGCTACGCACGTCGATTACCCGAACGTGCCGTTCACGCTGGACTATTCCTTCGAGTGAGACCCACTCGCGTAGCCTTGTTGAATGGGCCTGGGTAGAGTTGAACTACCGACCTCACGCTTATCAGGCGACCGAAGAGGAGTAAGAAGTCCGGCAAGAAATCTGTAAATCGTTGACGGACAGCGTGATCTGCCGTTGTTCTCCTCTCGCGATGCCGGATAATGTCGGGGTGAATCGACCGCTGAATCGACAGCAAGAATGCTGTTCATGCGCGAAAACTTGCGGAATGGCGCGCTGCTTCGAACACGTCAGTCGGACCATCCAGGCAGGACCGGTGTAAGCCTCCCTACAATGAATCACCGGATGTTTGCTCGATAACATTCCTTAAACCTGAAACCGGATTTCGCATGCCGCCCGTTTCCCCCTGTTTTGCAGATGGCCTTTGTGCGCGCGGCGCACTCGGCGCGGGCCTTTATGAATACAGCCGCCCGAGCAAGACGAAGCAACTAGGGCTGATTGAGCTCTCGTAGTGGGTCTGATGCTTCACGCGCAACCAGGTTTTCCGTCGAGCAGGCATTGCGGGGCTCCATTCAACAATCCCCGCTGCCATTCGCGCTCACGCTCGGCCCGGAGCACACTCTCGTTTACGCGAATTCGGCCTTCGGCCGCCTGACCGGCGTCGCCATTGGCGACGCGCTCGGCGCCCCAATCGCCACCGCTTTCGCCGGGCCAGTGGGACCCGCACTCACCGCAATTCTCGATCGAACAGCGCGCGATGCAGTCGAGTCACTGGACCAGCGCATCGAGGGAGCGACCGGATGGCTGTACAGTGTGTGGCCCGTGATCGCCGACAAGGGGAGCGTCGAGGCCATTGCCATCGAGATTCGTGAGTCAACTCCATCGGACGCTGCGCTCGAACTGCAGCGGCAGGTTGCTGAGCAGATGCTTCTCGGTGCACTTCGCGAACGGGGCTTGGCCGACGATGCAGAAACCGCGGACCGGGCGAAGACAGCGTTCCTCCGGGCCATGAGCCACGAGCTGCGCACGCCACTGAATGCGATAGGTGGCTACATCGACCTCCTCGACCTGGGGCTGCGGGGGCCGGTGACCGAGACACAGCACGCCGACCTCGCACGCGTTAGAACCAATCAGCAGCATCTGGCCGCCCTCATCACCGAAATCCTCAACTTCGCTCGAGCGGGAAGCGGCAGCGTGTCCTACGCCGTGAGCGACGTCAAAGGTTGTGATGCGCTAAGGCACGCGATCGAGCTGATCGAGCCACTCATCGCGGAGCAAGGGCTCGTCTTCGATGGGATCACGGGTGACGTCAGCATCGTTGCACGCGCGGATCCCGAAAAAGTGACTCAGATTCTGGTTAACCTGCTCTCAAATGCCATGAAATTCACACCGGCAGGCGGGCACATCAGCGCCGAGTGCGCCGCGACGGATGACACCGTGACTCTAAGCATCAGTGACACGGGGCTGGGCATTGCCCCAGACAAACTGGAAACCATCTTCGCGCCATTCGTGCAGTTGAAGGAGGGTCTCGCGGATCGGGAGGGCGGCATTGGGCTTGGGTTGTCGATTAGCCGCGACCTTGCCCGCGCAATGAAAGGCGATCTCACCGTCGAGAGCAGCGAAGGGACAGGTACGCGCTTCACACTTTCTCTTCCGCGAGCGAGCGAGCCTGAAAAGGTCTAGTCAGACAGATCAAAACGCGCCGGCGTGACGGTTCCGGACCTCATAGATGTGGGTAGAGTTGAACTATCGACCTCACGCTCACCGAGCAAGAGATGGTCGGCTAGCCTGACGCCCATCAAGCGAGAGCTTGGTTACCAGTTGACACGCCTTCCCGGCGCCCCAGCCCGCCGCCACGTACGGCCAGGCTAGCTTGCCATATACGGCTGCAGCGATGCGCCTACGGGCCCGCGGGGCCGGGTGCATGAGTCCGTTGTCGTGAGTGGGACCAAGCTGCTCTCACAGCGGTTCGAAGGGTTGACACTCGAGCCGTGTACGCTTGCACGCAATGATCCGAAGTTGATGGGCCTGGGTAGAGTTGAACTACCGACCTCACGCTTATCAGGCAGCTTCTTGCAAACATGAAATAGGCTCAGAAGTTTCTACTCGCCTGCCTTTCACGAACATCCTGCTCAGCACGTCGCGCTTTTACGAACAGTTTGCGCACTTCCGCGAACATTTTGCGCATCTGAATGGACACCACAACGGACACCATCCTCAACCCGCCAATTAGGATGCGACTTAGTCGGAATGGTGAAAACATTCTTGCAGCTGCACTAAGGCGTTAGATAGGATAAAGCCTGAACAATCGGGAGGGGCAATGCGGCGCAGGCACTTTATCATCTCGGCCGGGCTTGGTGCCGTCGGGGCATCGATGGCGCGGCCGCGATCGACGCAGGCTCAAGACGTTCGCTGGCAGTATGACGGTCAGGGTACGCTCGCTCGGGTCGGCGTCCTGACCCCTGACTTCGACCCGGTTCCTGAATCAGAGATGTGGGCTATGGTTCCGCGCGGCGTCTCGATCCATGCCGCTCGAGTTCCCCGCGGCGCCGGCGCAGGGCACGGATTCGCCGATCCACCTTACGTGGATGACGCAGTGGATCGGCTGGCGGCTCTCACCCCGCATTCAATCCTCTTTGCTTACACCAGCAGTAGCTACGCGCTCGGTGCTGAGGCGTCCGATCAGGTCCGCATTCGCCTTGAGCAACGCTCGAAAGGAATTCCAATGTTTTTTACTTGCACGGCCGCGACGGCTGCCTTTCAATTGCTTGACGTCCAGCACATCAGCGTCGTGCATCCCCCCTGGTTCAGCGAAGCATCCAACGAGCAGGGGAGGCACTATTGGCGCGACGCCGGATTCGACGTCGTCGAATGCACGCCCATACGACCAGCACGCTCATTCACTGAAGTTCCCCCCGACGAGATCTTTAACTTCGTTAGTACCCACACGCCACGAGGCGCTGAGGCTGTATTCATCGGTGGAAATGGGTTGCGTGCCGTCGGGACAATCCGTGCACTAGAGGAGCGGCTCCAGAAACCAGTACTGTCGGCGAATCAGGTGGTGTTGTGGTACGCGCTCCACGCGATAGGACAAGCCGACAGTGTGGTGAGGTATGGGAGCATATTTTCCAAGCGGAGCGCATCGAGAAGTCCGACCTAGAGCCTTCCTTCATCGTCTCGGCAATCGCCGGTGAAAGAGAAACCCCGTTCAAGGACGTATCCCTGAGCGGGGCAATAAGTTCTGATTCATGGGCCTGGGTAGAGTTGAACTACCGACCTCACGCTTATCAGGAATGAAAGGCGCGCCATTGGGCGCCATTGGGCGTTGTACCGCTATCCATCGTAGGAGCATAAACGAATTTCACGGACGCCATTGGGAAACAGTGGGCGCTGTTACAGAAACTGTTACAGTATCGCAATCCACAGTCTACGCCAGCTTGGTGGCTAGCTGCTCCTCCAGAATCTCCTTCACGGTCAACGGGATGATAACCTTGCCCGACTTGCGGAAGAATGCGTCGATCTCGCGCATAGCATCGGAGCTGAACGCGAAAGCCACGAAGAAGCCCTTCGTCCGATCCGTCCGCGTCATGACAGCCTCGAAGGAGTCTACGTCTGGACGCCCCGCCTTATCCTTCTGCTTCACCTGAATCGGATACCACACATCCATGAAGTCGAATGCCGGGTCCTTCTGGGACGCATGGGCGGGGACTGACGAGACCGGATAGATACGCCCGTCGATTCCCATATCACCAACTTGTACCTTGTTAGGGATCCCGCCCAATGCAATGACTGCCCAATTCTCAAACTCGAATGGTGGAAGCTTGCGGAGTTGATCCTCGCTCCGCGGGAGGTCGCGCACCACAAACCCGCGTCCGGCCTTCCACAAAGCTTCATCTTCGCTGATGTGGCACACATCGCGTAACCGTTTCGCCATGACGCGGCAGGCAGTCGGAGATATATCAATGCCGATCCACTGGCGCTTGAGTAGTTGAGCGGCAACGAGCGCCGTTCCGCAACCACAAAACGCATCGAGCACTACATCGTTTTCGTTACTGCTCGCTCTGATGATCCGCTCTAGGAGTGCGAGCGGCTTTTGCGTTGGATATCCAAGGCGTTCGTTACCCGTGGCATTGGCAATATCGTCCCAGAAAGTTTGGAGCGGCACACCCGGCGATTCATCCAGGTACTGCTTGTAGCGGGGAAAGCCTGTCTTGCTGTAGTGAATAATTCCCTCGCGCTCAAACTTCTCCATGTTCTCTTTTGAATAAGCCCAATAGCGTCCAGCCGGTGGTTTGACGCCCTTCCACTCATAGCTCACGTCTCCACCCGGCTTGTTCGCCGTCAGCTCTTGGAGGCGGTAGCGCCGCCCGTTAGGGTCCTGATACCGGAAGGTGCTTGTAACGTAGTCCTCACTCAGCGGTAGATATTGAGGCGTCCATGTCCATTGCTTTCCGCCCGTGTAGAAAAGCAACGTGTCGTGGTTAGCACCGTACCGTTTCGGGTCATTGTGAGGGGACGAGCTGCGCCGCCAGATGACTTCGTTTTGAAAGTTGTTCTCGCCGAGAATCTGATCGAGCATCACCTTCACATAGTGTGAGGCATGCCAGTCGCAGTGATAGTAGAAGCTGCCAGACGGCTTGAGAACGCGAGCCAACTCGACACACCGTGGACGCATGTACTCGATGTAGGCTTGGGTTGAAGCGTGACGATCTGCGAACGAGCGCTTCTCTTTTGTCTCGCCCCAAAAGACTTCGTAGTTGCGATTGGAGTTGAAAGGCGGGTCGATGTAGATCAGATCGACGCAATGGTCCGGTAAGGTCTGAAGGCGATCAAGGCAGTCGCCACAGTAGATGACTCGCGTGTCGACTAATGCGGATCGTTTCGGCATGGGGCAAATCTGGCGAGGGAGCACCAGCCGACGCCAGTAACCCAGCAGGTGGTCGGACGCTCTCCCCGAGAGAGAGCGCCGACCGTTTGCAAAGGTGCTTTAGCGCAAGGCCACTTGGGCTGTGATAACAGCCGTATAGGTACCAGCAGCCTGCGCGTTCGCGATGTTTACGCGCACTTCACGCGTCGCGTTCCCGGTACTACCCATCGGATCGCCGAGCGTGAAAGTTAGGAAACCGCTCGTGATCGGCACGGTCGTTGAGACCGCTGGATCGCCGAGCAATATATTCCCGCAATTGCCGTCGCAGTCGTACAGCCGCAACGACAAATTGCCGTAAGTGATCGGAACAGTCTCCGATCCACCGACGCGCGTCAAGTTCGCTGGCAGCGTGGGGAACGAAACGTCCATTACGCCGTTGCTCTGATCAATCGTGCATCGAGCACTAACGTAATTGCTCCCGTTGCTTGCGAGCGTACCTTCAGCTTTGAAATGATTTCCAAAGTCGAAGGACGGCCGTATGACCGAGCAATTGATACTACTCGCGACGGTCACTGAGGCCGCGAACTGCAGCGGACAGGTAGCGTTCGCGCAGCTCTGTGCCTGTAGCGCGCTCGGCCGCCCGAACAGTATGGCGACGAGTGCAACTACAAGTAGGGTAATTCTGTGCAACATTTGAACTAACTCCTTGAAAACAGTTTGTACTACTTGTCCCACACACGGAATGTGCATGGGCATTGAAAAGGGCTGGCGTAACGAAAGGACCACCGAAACTCGGGCGGCGGTCCTAGTGCTGTTCCAAGTTCGTAGCCAGCAAAACGGCCAACTTGCATGGCCGATGGTGTGATGGATTAGTGCCGCAGCGTCGTCACGGGGAATGAGAACGGCGATGCGTACGACGGACCGATACTGATCCGCGTAGCCGTGCGACCCGTCTTCCAGTTCCGTGCGATTTGCGCCGACCACTGTGGGGCCGGAGTCATGGTTACGATCCCATAATCACGGGACGCGAACGCCTGTACGTCTTTGATGCGAATCAGCCCGGACATATCGACCGGGCTGTGAGGGGTGTAGGAGGTAGAGAGCCAGAAGGGCCCCGCTGAGATTCGTCCACCTACAGTCGGCGGGCGAGCAGTCGCATCGGTGTAGCTGACGAACACGTGCGGGTTAGGTGCGAGCGTGACACCCCACGATCCTGCTTTCCGATCGTCCACGCGCCCCGCCACTGCTGCCTGCCCTCGATATGAATAGCCCACGTCGAGGAGAGCGTGAAGCGAATCATCGACTGCAATCGAAGCGAAAGGCGCCGACTGCACTGGCAACGAGAATGAGTTTTGCGAACGCATCACGATCTCAGCGTGAGCACGTCGAGACGCAGGCAGTACCTCCATTCTGTCGATGATCACGACTCGCATTTCCGTCGGCATCCACACGAAAGCAACCGTTGGGTAGGCTGCCTGGAGTGACACGAGTGAGATCCACGGTGCTGGTGGTGTACCGAGACCAAGAAGCTGGTACACAGGCCCTGCTGGTAGTTGAAGTGCAGAGTCGGGATCCACGACGGCTTCTATAATGATCCGCTCCTGAGTGGAAGACAGTTGCACCTCCACCAGTACCGAGTCTGGCGGAGGCATCAGCAAGAGCAACGCAAGCAGGGCGTTCACGCCGCCGCCTCCACCGGCTGCTCCTTCACCGGCTCCGGTTTCGTTGTTGGCGTCTTCTTGGCTGGCGTCTTCTTGGCTGGCGTCTTCTTGGCTGGCGCCTTCGTCGCGCTACGCGCCTTGATAGCACGCTTCAGCATGGCATCGTACTTCACTTTGCCGCCGAGCAGCTCTGTGAGTGCGCGGTTGAGAGGTTTCGAGCCGTTGAATCCTGCCGCCATTGCCTCAGCGATCAGCCCTGACTTGCCGGACTCGACGCGCTTGAGGATTGCGGTGAGTTGCTCCTTCGAGAGAGTGATCTTCTTGGCGGTTTTCTTTGCGGTCTTCTTGGTGGTCTTCTTGGTGGTCGACATTTTGAAACTCCTTTGTAGTGAGTGGTGGTGCGTGAGTTGGTGCGGTGGGAATTAGTTGCGCGCGGCTGAGCGCCGTACTAGCTCGGCTTCGCGGTGGTCGGCGGCGACCTCCGCCCCCGACTCTATGGTCATCAGGGCGAGGTCTGTATCCAGCGTCAACAAGAAACGTTGCAGGCCGACAAGGACGGCCTCGAGGAGATTGTCGTCGCAACTAACCGCGACTACGAAACCGTCGGCGGTTACGGTGACGACTCTGTCAGGGATTGCGGGCGAATGGCTCATCACGGTGCCACCGCCTTCACCTTGGTGATCAATCTCGTCCGGATTAGTAAACGCACCCCGGTACTGGAATCCGCCGCTTCCGCCTCACGTGGTGTGAACAGAATCGCCAGGCGGAGCAGTTCGTTTGGCTTGAGTATCTCATGCACTCGCAGCCTGACAACTTGAAGCTCACCGGGCTGCAAGACAAAAGTGCGTGGACTGATCCGAGCCGAGACCGAATCACCCAGCGTCACTGGCTGACCTTCCTGCGTGGCGTCGCGGAACAGTGTCAGTTCAACGGAGAGGGGCGACGCCGTTGGATTGGCCACCCGTAGTTCTCCCACACCGTTTCGTAGTTCGGTGGTGGCCGTCACCTGCGCCGACAACCCACCCGCGCAGATCAAGAGCGACCACAATAAGAACGACCAGAACGGCCAGAGGTGAACCCAGCGCACGTGTCGTGGTTCTGGTGGTCGCGCCGCTCGGGCAATTACGCCGACGATGTAGCCACCAAATTCCTTTTCAGCACACGGGTCGCAGATTCCGTGGCTGGCAGGTCCGGGGCCTTCCCTCTTGGTTTTCCCGCACCACGCGCATATCGACATCGGTAGTTCTTCTTGCTGCTCTTGCCGCTTGAGCGCCGCCTTGTTGTCAAGGAACTTCAACGCTTCGCGGATTTCTTTCCTATCGGTGTCGCTGATCCTGTTTTTCATTAGTGTCTCCTGAAAAAGAAAAACCGCGGGACCATTTAGTGGCCCAGCGGTTGTGGTGGTTACGGACGTTTGGTTTTCTAACGAACCCTACAAAACGGACAGTGGGGATTCACGATCCCTCGGTTGACGTGCCAGCGAGTGTGAGCGCCGCGATGAGTCTTACTTCGCTTGGCTGCGCTGATATTCGCCCGGTGCTCTGTCGAGAAATACTTGCCTTTTTGCGGATGAAGTTCGTTTGAGCGCCGCCCACCCTTGCGTCCCCGCTCGCGTTGCTTCGCTGGTGACAGCATGATGAAACCCGTATTGTGATCCGGTTCTTTCGAGTGACATTTCGGACAGCGTGGGACGGTGTTCTTGAGTGTGTACCTCCCGCCTTTGCTGCCGGGAACTATGCGGTGCTTCTGCGTCCACGAGCCATCGGGATACGGGGGCACTGCTCCGCATTTCCCGCAAGGAGAATTGCGGATTGCATTCTTCTCGGCTTTGGTAAGTAGTCTGTCCATATAACGGTAAGTACCGTGAATGGCTCTTATTTTTCTTTTGTTACCAAAACTGACGCAACAAGCTTCAAGTGGATCTCACCATTCGCTGAGCGAATCTTTTTGTGAAGCGCTTTTCCGATCTCGTCTTGTTTGGGCTCAGTGGCCAAAATGTTTGGCGATGGAAGCGCACTGTGTGTTCCTATTGAAGTGATTCGGTGGCTAACCGTTCTTTCATCGTTGCGTCTTTCGCCTTACCGACTGCTGCCTGACTCTGACCATCTACCGCTCTGGCTGAGCGTCAACTGAGGAATCAAGAGCAGTCGGTGGGTCAGCGAATCTCCCAGCCTGTGCGGGTCTCAGTTGGTGTCGGGTTTTTACCGAAGGCAGCTCCTGTTCACGAGTCCGCTGGTCGGTAGTCCCTAGGGATTTGATTTCTGGGTCTCTATCTCCCGAATTAGTGGCAAAAGGTCACTAATTCAAAACATAGCCTTCCTCCGAGGCGTGTCTATAGAGGTTTTGGAGACTTTTAGAGGGACCCAGTAGGGGTCGGCAGGAGCGCGCCTACTACGCTTGGCCGACTGTAGGAACGTCGATTGCTTCGATTAGGGGAAACTACAGAGGCTCCTCGACCAAGCGACCGGGTCTTAGTCTACGTCTTGAGACGCCGCCATCTAGCAATCGCCCTGGCACTCATCTTCGCGCGGATCTCTGGCGTCATGGCTGCGCGAATTGCGGCGCTCATCTTCGCCCGAGTCTCTGGTGAAACGATACGGCCTTTCAACCCGATACTGATCTTTTCGCGAGTCTCTGACGAGCAGGGATGATGACCTTTGAGAGCGGCGCTGATTGCCGCTCGGTGCTCTACTGAGAGGTGCTTACCTTTTTGCCAAGGACGCGGCTTGCCTTTCAGAGTAGCACTGATTGTGTAATGCTTGCCCTTGTTCCACGGCACCTTTCCTTTCATACTCGAGCTCCTCTTCGCGAGAGTCTCGGGCGTAGGATGTTTGCCTTTTTGCTGTCCCGGCTTTCCTCTCCAAACTTTCCCAGCGTAGCGGAGCCGAGAAGAATGGCCGGGCTCCTTCGAGTGACAGTCAGGGCATCTCGATACCGTGTTCTCTTTCGTGTACTGGCCGCCCTCGCTTGCCGGTATCAGCCTGTGCACGTGACAACACTGACCGTCAGGAAGTGGAGGAACTGCTCCGCACTTCCCACACGGAGAATTACGAATCGCTCTCTTCTCACGCTCTGTGAGCAGTTTCATACACATTTAGTAGCGACCTACTCGCTTACGCTCTGCGGATGATCGCGGGCAATCTTCGACAGTGCAGCGCGCAGTGTGTCAAGAAATCGCAACGGCACTGTGAGCGGCGAGCATTCGGAAAAGAAGGCGTCGTTCGCGTTCACAATGTGCCACTTGTGGCGAAGATCACCGCCGGGGAATGACACGTTCTCGCGGGTGTTGCGCTCAACAATTCTCCCACTCACGAGTGCGACAACATCGCCGTACACCCGGATGCGGAGCACTTTGTTGCCGATTTTGATTTCCTCCCCCGCGCCATCTATCGGCTCCGACTCCGGAACAACTACGGAGCTATCACGGACCCGCCGACACGAGATGCAGAAGCCGTCCGGGTCCGCGCGCTTGAACCGGTGGCTGACCTGCGCCTTCCTGCACTTCGGGCACCGGCGCTTGGTGCCGCGCGGTACCGGAACCCATTTCTTGGTCGCCATGGATCAGAGCGAGCCGAGTGGAATGCTCCCGTCAGTAGGAATCTTCGGCAAGCCGGCAAGTGCTCGACGCGTTTGCTCTTTCTCACGTTCTCTTGCGGCGAGAATTTCCTGCTGCCGTTCCGTAAGCGGTTCCCATGGTTTCAATCCTGCTGCCGCAATAATTTCAGCACCGAGTGTACCGTTGGCCTCCTCGTACGTTCTGCGCGTTCGCATCTCGTGCTCATCCTGCTCCGTGGGCTCCGATCGCCACGCGCTGGCCAACAAAGTGTTCGGCAGAATAGTTAAGGCGACGGCCACGTCTCGGCGCGCAGGTGGGGGAACATCGGGGAATGTTGGCTTCGGAAGATTGAATCTATCGCTGAGTGCGGCAGCTTCGGCACGGAGTTGAACGCTTCGTGAATACCCGTCATTGAGCTTAGCGATTTCGTCCGACAACTCAGCAATCTTCTTGACAACGCGCTGTTCGGCAGCCTCGATGCTTGAAACAGCAACCGAATCCCACGCGCGGCGGATACCGAGCAGACGATCCTTTGCCTTTCTCACGGCATCAGCCTCTCGGTCGCTCACCAGCTCTGTCTCGATGGAAGCTATGATCTCGCGAAGAGCCGTGATGTTGCCACTTTCTATTCCCATGGCTTGCCAGTCATTCATCTCTTTGGCGAGAGCGTGACGCCCGCGCGCGTCTTCCAGCGCCTTCTGCTTTTCCGCGAGCTGTTGCTGCTTGGTTACCACCGCTTCGCCCACAGCGTTCGACACTTCATCGCTTCTCATGGATCTATCCCTCAGTTGAAATTCGTTCACCTTCACCAGCACCTACAAAGCCGCCCTCGGGATGTGCGCCCGACCCAGCAGGTATGAAAGCCCACCGGGGAACTGATCGAACGGTTCGCCGCCTATCACCCCACAGGCGACTTCGCAAGATTTTCCCCATCGACTTGCGCACCGACCAGCGCCGACAGACGCGCCGAAACGCGGGGAAGCCTTCATGCTGTCTCACGGCAGAACTGGCAGCGGGGATTCACGATCCCACGCCGAATGTGCCAGAGAGTGTGCATTCCTCGATGGCGCTTACCTTTCTGTGCGGCACTTATTTTTGCTCTCCACTCCGGAGTAAACTGCGGGCGATGCCTGCCTATATTGGCAGCACTGATCTTTGCGCAATGCTCTGGGGTTAGGTGCCTGCCTTTGTTGGCGGCGCCGATCTTTGCTAGCCACTCTGGCGTCTTGTGTCGCGCAGGATGATCCGGCGAGAAGTGCTTGCCTATATTGGCAGCACTAATCTTCGCGCGGTGCTCAGGGGAGAAATGCTTCCCTTTGTTGCACGAGGTTCTGCCTTTCAGCGCTGCGCTGATCTTCGCTCGAACAACTAGCCGTTTCGCGGGATTGTTGTCGCCCGCTACTGTCGGTTTCGGCTTGCCGCATTGCGAGGCACCGACCTTCTTCCGATGTTCGTCTGGATTCTTTAGCCAACTGTTCTTTCCAGCTCTATAAGCACTAAGCGTGAAACGCCGACTGTGCCCCGGCTCCTTCGAATGACACAGAGGGCATCGAGGAACAACATTGCCCTCGACGTACCCTAGCTCGGGAACAATCCGATGCGGCTGACATCGTGAGCCGTCAGAGAATGGAGGAACCGATCCACACTTCCCACACGGGAGCATGCGGATCGCGTCCTTCTCGGCGCTGATCAGGCGGCGCATTTTTCGCATCTGTATTTTCCCGCGCAACAAACCCCGGCGCTGTGTGTTGACTGCGCTGGCCGTGCGGCAGTCTCAGCAATGGTGGTTTCACCCTGGCGAAACTTCTCCAACAGCCGCCGCTCCTGTTCAGGCGTCCAGACTTCACGAATCCACCTCGCGAGCCCCGACTCCTTTTTCCCCTTCACCTTCGGCTCAGCAACAGCCGCCGTGACTGACGCCTTCAGTTCAGCAAACGACTGCGAGTTTTTGCCAACTGTTGGTGCTTCGCCGATTCGCTTCGTCCGCAGCGGTGGGTCTGTGGTGGGTGGCGCTTGATCGCGCGTTCCACCTGTGCCTTTTCCAAACTCCGCCGACGCCAATTCATCCTTGAGCAACCTCACGGCTTCCTCGGCCCGCATTATCTTGGTGGCCGCGGCGCCAGATGCACGCAACTCTCCCAACGCCTTCACCGCCTCTGCGACTTTTGCACGCAGCGCTTTCACTTCTTCGGATACGGGCGCGGACTGCTGCGTGTAGTCCACGATCTCAGCGAACTGCGCACTGGAAGGTGCTGACTGCTGCGCAGGAGGAGGAGCGTCGTCACGACCGACGCCTCCCTCTCTCAGTCTCTGCTGGCGACGTGGATCTTCAGCCACGTCGAGATCGCGCTTGGCGATTTTGACCGCCGATTCAAAACGCAGCAACTCGGTCGGTGAAACTCCACCACCCGACTGCGCGCGAAGCAGATTGGTTTCTGCGTCGAGCACAGCCTTACGGAGTTTCGCCCGCTCGGCGTCATTCGCCACGTACGAGACCGGCGCCATGAACTGGCGTGGTCCTTCATCGTTGATCTGGATCTCCTTCACTTCACCGGGCGTTCCGTCCGGGCTCATTGGATTCAAGTACACGTGCGTCTTCATAACTTCTCCTTTTGAATGTTGTTCAACCTTCGTCCAGTACATCACGTAACGCCGCTGTGGCTTTCTCACCGGCGCGCACCGTACCGATTTCGTTATACTCGTACAGCGCTTCCAGCGCGCGATCACGTCTGTCCTGCTGCTCAAGCCCCGCAATTACTGCTCGCCCAAGCACGCTGAGAGCAGCGCACTGATCGCGCAACCTTTCCTCGCGACTGCGTTCAACTGGTGGAGCGTCACCAGTTGAGAACACGACGCGGTGTTTCTTCTGGCGACCTGTGGACTTTGATTTCTTCTTCGTCAAGTTCCTTTTCTTTTTCATGCGAACATCACCTTCTTGCGAACCTCTGGCACCACGCCCAATTCCAGCGCCGCCGAGATTGCTCGTGCACCGACCACGGCGAGGTCGTCATGCTTTCGTGTCTCCAGAATCGTTGGCCTTCCACCACTGGCGTAGTCGCGTCGAAGATTCAGCCACTGACGACGAGCCTTGGAGTTGTCGAGGAACCGCACGCGGCGCGTGTTGATGATCGCGAGGCTGTCGAGCACGCACTCGTTCGTCTTTCTCTCGGACACTGTGTAGGTAATTCCGTGACGGCGAAACTCAGACGCAGCAAACCCTTCGCTGAACTGATCGCCAATCACCTCACTGATGCCGAACCGCGCACAGTGGCCTGCAAACTCAGCGACCATCGTGGCGGGGTCGAATGGCGGCTCGGCCTCCACCAGCAGATCTTGCGTGAACACATCCGGGCCTTCCGCCTCCTCGATGTGCCCGATGCAGAGCGACGCACTGTCCTGTCCCATACCACCCGATAGATCGACAGCACCGACGAAATAGGCATCGCCGAGTGGAGGTTCTGGAGTGCGCTCGAAGACTCCCGTGTCCACGCACTGATCGTAGGCAGCAGCATGAACCAGTGTGCCGCCCGCCACTCTCCACGACTGCCCGTATTCACTGGCTGCGCTCTCGGCGTCCTCTTCTTGCGCAATCGCAATCGTTGCCGCATCGAAGGACGGGTTCAGTACTCGGGTGGGCGCATCGACTACGAGTATGTGCTGCGAGGTTTCATTCGCGTAGTGGCGCTTATGAATCTCATACGCCGCGCCTTCTTCGATCCATCGCGTGGTAGCTGCGAGTAGCTTGCTGCCGGGCACCTTACCAAGGCCAGGACGCAGAGCACGCACAATTTCTACGTCCGGGTTTGCGTTCGTCGTGTCGCTCCACCAATACGCCACTTCATCGAGTAGCGCCGCAGCCACCGAGTACGCGCGCACGCTGCGATAATCACCACCGATGGTCTGCACGCGCACGCCGTGGGCGAGTGTCAAGGAGGTATTGGTGCGCCGTGTGATCAACTTGCGCAGTTCACGATCCTTGTCGAAGAACCCCGAGACGTACTCGAACGCAACGCCCGCCTGCTCCTTCACGAACGCGAGCAACAGCACACGTGGTATGCCACGCACCGCCGCATACCCTCTGCACGATGCCTTCACTGCTTGCAAAGCCATGAACGATGTCTTGCCACTGCCTCTACCAGCGAGCGCCCAAAGTTCTCGTAGATCGGTCGGTACGGTGGTGCGCCCCGTGAGTGTGGTGTAGATTACCATCTCTTCTGCGCTGAGGGGTAAACCGTCCAGCACCTTGCCCACGATGCGCCAGCTCTCCCAACTTCCGTTCGAGCCGGTCAGCCCTAATCGCTGCATCCAGTCGCTGGTGCTGTACGTCAACAAGTGACCGAGCAGACCCTTGGTGAGAGGATCAGCACTCGCACGCGTCAGACGGTTCGCAGCAGCGACACGCCCGCCCAAGCGCCCATGCTCTGCGGCACTGCCCTTCTCGAAGGGGGGTCGGTTTGGATCCATTGTGCTCATGTATTCTCTACCGATTTATGGCTACTGGACCCGTGCTACTCTTGCCTGGAGGAAGGGCAGGAGGAAGGGTGCTGTAACAGTTACAGAGACATCGATGGGCTGGCTGCGTGTAGGCGACGGGCGCAGCCGTAGACCTCATTACACTTTGGAGTGAGCCACGGTGCCGCACGCGGGCGGATCGACGAGCTGTTGGTGGCTTGCGCACGCGAGGGTGAGGCGTCTCGCTGGTAGGGGTCGCTGCGCGTGCTGGGATCGTGCTGCGTAGTGGTGCTGCGCGAGAGGACATCGTTGTCATAGCTTCCACGTCTTCACTCCAGGTTTATCGGGGAGTCTGCCCTCGGCGGACCCGATGTACTTCCGCCACATTGATCTCGAAAGATTGGGCAGGACTTCTCTGCGACAGCGCCAGCAGAGAGGCACTTTTCCCGCAATCTTTTCTTGTAGGCAGTAGTAGCACTCTCCGTCCCCCGTCACGTCATCGTCCACTTGGATCAGACCTCTGCTTGCTCTTCTGTGCGCTTGGCCACAAACTCGGTCAGTGCCCGCCTACTCAGCTCGCTGATGCTGATGTCATCCCTGCGGCACAGCTTTTCTATTGATCGCCGGACTGGGATCGTCACGTGTGTTATGACCGCTTGCGTATTCCTGCGCTGCACCGAAATACCTTTCCTGAACATTGTCCCTTCCCTTCTTGGTTTCTGAAATGACAAATCCCGACACGACGTGTGTCGGGAGGGTGAATAGTCGGCTTGATTTAATTAGTAATACGCGCCCTCACATTGTCCATCTCACTTGGTGTGGGACAGAAGAGTCTTGGCGTACGACAGCGACTGCGCCCACAATTCCACTTGCTGATTGCCTTGTGGCGCGAACGGAATCTCGGAAGGTATTTCGAGCAGCATGGAGAATGGAACGCCGCAGCGCTTCTCCAAGAATGCCTCCACTGCCGACTCACTGAATCCGCGACGAGCAAGATCAGCTTGAGCAAGAGTCACCAGCCGAGCATACTGCTCCTCGGCCGGTGTTCCCTTGGGCGGTTCATACACGAGCATCCGCTTCGGGTGCTTGATCATCTATGGTTCTGCTAACCGGTTCTCCATCGCCGTAATGAGGTCAATTGACGGGCGAAGGTAATTGTGAATCATGAACGCCTTGGCCTCCGGCGAAAGGCTTCCCGACATCAGCGCCACCCCAACGCGTTGCTCCAAATCTTTTACGGTGCGCCACACCGACCCGGCCATGATCGTCGTGTTCGCTGCTTCACGCGGGACGGGCTCCGGTCGCGATTCCCATCTCTCCGACGGTAGCGCTCGCGTCGTCTCGATCCGTGTGGCTTTCTTCGGGCGCGGCTGTTCGGTCTCTTCCGCGATGAGACAAGTCATTTCGTTGCGCCCCATGTCCGGGTTTACGCGCCGGAGCGCTCTGCGGAACACATCGTCGGGCGACTTGGCCAATTCATAGAGTGTATACCACTCAGGCGGCAAACTCTTTAGCATGCTAAAGAGTTCCTTGTGGCGTGCCCCAATCACCGCCAAACAAGAGGCGGTGGACGACGACCGATCTAACTCCTCCTTCGCCCACGCGCCGAACGATCCGGCGTTCGTACCCTGCCCTCCTTTCCCGCCAATCGCCTCACGGACCTCATGGACGGCCTTTGCAGCAGTGAGAATTCCCGCGACCGTATCGTTCCAGGCCGAGAGCGCCACCGTCGCTTTCCTTTTCGCCAGCTTGATCACGGGCAGCGGCAAATCCTTCATCCATAATTTCTGCAACGAAGTGCTGGTCATATAGCCTTACTCATCCTCATCCCAGCCGCTGGGCGCCGGTGTCGTCATATCCATAGCCGGGTAGACCAACGTCACGCACTGCGGGCTGTCGTGCGCCCAGAGATCACCGTCGCGCGGCCCCGCGTGGTCCCAGTTCGATACGTAGTGCCAGTTCCTCTCGTTGGGCCAATCCACGTGAAGACCGCAAGTGATACATACCCACCGGCCTGATAAGCGTGAGGTCCGGTCATCTGCGTCGAGTAGTCCTCCGTATGGGTCGTCGAGCCACCACTCCCGACCTTCCGCGTCCATGGCGTGCGGATTCTCGCCGAGTACCTCCCGATTCGCGTATCGCGAAGTGAGGCGCAACGGCTGCGCTGCCATCTTGTCCACTTCAGTGTCCGTCAGTTTCGATTTGGTGCTCATAACACTCCTTGTGGTTGTTAGTGGCGACGTGGCGCCTTATTGCGCCATTCGCCGAGGTCTACTGGAGCACCAGTTTTCGGAGATCCATTCGACTGCGCGTCGAGATACACGCGAAGCGCTTGTCGCGGCACGCGCCAGTCGCGCGAATTCAACCTGTACGCGCCAACTATCTCTCCACGGTAGCACCAGCCCCTAACCGTTCCAGGCTTTCGATGAAGCAGCGCCGCCACATCGGCGCATGATAAATCACCATCGGCTTCGACTAGCGCCGGAGCATCGAGACGCGCTCGAATCCACGACACCGGAACGAGCGCATCGTCTGGAAGTTCAGAAAGTATTTTCGACAACTCTGTGGCAATCATGTTCCAAATCCTTCCTTTCTTGACTCTGAACAACAAAAATCGCCCGACACTTTTCCTAACCTTGCGAGTTAGGTAGCGGTGCCGTGGCGTTCTCCAGCCCTTCATAGCTGGAGCAGCGGGTTTTGGTCGAGTCTGTTTTGATTAATTCATGATTAGAAATCTACCCTAGAGGTGCGCACGCTGTCTACAGGAGCTTTGCGAGAGTACGAGTGCTAACGAAAGAGCCCGTGCTGTTCAGTCCCCGGTTGCTTTTGCATTTGCTCTTTCCTCTCTCCGGCGGTTGAAAAACCGCTGGAGAGGTAATCTTGGTAAGGTAAAGCTGATAAGGTCCATGCCCGTCTCCCTAGTGCAGCAGGGCAAATAACCATTGCCCTGCTTCCCCCTGCAACGGGCAAATAACCATTGCCCTGCTTCCCCCTGCAACGGGCACACAATGGATTCTTAATGAGTTAGCATTTTCGTCGTACCCTTCCGGCTCTGTATTTCATCTGGGCCTGACCATGCTCCATGCGCAGCGCTCGCAGGACGGAGCAGTTGGTACAGCATGGTCGCCCGACGCCACCCCTGTGAGAGACGCTGGTGCGTCCGAATCCAGCCCGCCTTGACTGCTTCCTTTTCTACGCTGCGCACTTTCTTCGTGGACCACTTCAGCGCCGCCGCGATCGCGTCACGACCCGGAAAGATATTCACTGCCGTTCCGTAGTCGGCGCACGTCAGGAGCCACAACAAATACAGTTTGAGATCGGAGTCGATCGGAGCGGCGAAGACGTCGGCTTTCCACTTCTCGACTTCACTGAGCAGCTTTGCAGGGCGAGCCCCAGTGTCGCTCGTAGTGGGTGACGTTGGCGCTGGGTCGTCATCGCGCACGATATTCAACTGGTGTTTCGTCTGCTCCCAATACTCTGGACTTCCGCTTTCGAGTCCACGCTTGCTTGGATCTCTGTACCCGCTGACGCCCGGAATTACGCGGCACGTCGCGCAGAGAAAGTGTGCGTCAAGCTCGCGCCGCGCGAATGGCTTGTCGCAGTGATTGCAATGACACGTTTTCTTGCTGGGGGTGCTGCTGGTAGGTACTGAAGCGCCGGACATTTTGTCCCTCAATCAAAGGCAGTAGCATAAGCGTGGCGACGAAGGGGCCGCCCCGAGTGGATTGCGTCACGTGGATTGAGTCACGTGGATTGGGTCACTCGGGGCGCTTGCGGGAGCTACCACCCGATTCGCGTCGCGTACTACTTCAAATTCACAATAACCTAGTGAACGCGTATGTAAACCCACCCCAGTCGCCGCGAATATTCGTGGCATAAATGCACAAAAATCCTCACCGCCGACCCCGTAAGGAGCCGCGCGGTGAGGACTATTTCATTCGTTGATCTTTACGCTACCAATTTCAAGTGTCGTGCAACTCTCTCGAAGCGATCTTCGAAGTCGCGCCGAGTTTTCGCGTCGCTGATCTGCTCGACCATTGTAGGCCGGTATTCGACAACCTCGCCTCGAGCGCGAACGTCACCGAGGTGTGAGTACACTTGCTCCACTAATGCAGTCCCGCCGTGGCCTAGTTCGCGCGCTACTGTGTAGACGCTGACGGGCGCGCCGTGATCTGTGGTCTGAAGCCGCGCGGCGCAAAACGAATGTCGAAACGCGTACGGTCGGATATCACCAGCAGCCCATCCTGCGGCTACAGCAACCGTATCCAAAGCCTTCCGAATATCACCAAGCATTTCCTCGCCGCCACGACCGCGTACGCGTCTGTGCAGACTCGGGAATAACAACTTGCCCTTCGGCGCATTCGGACCTTTGAGATACGCGGTGAGGATTTCTGCAAGCTGCGGGTGCAGTGGCACGCTCCGCTTCGAGTTGTCTGTCTTGAGTCGGCGATGTTCATGCGGTCTGAACGTCACCGTCTTGCGCGCGAAACTGACGTCAGCGATTGCAAGGCCGCGTATCTCGGCGGGCCGACCACCAGTCAGCAAGTGCGTTGCGACGAGGGCGTGCAGGTCACCGATTGCCGTATCGCTCCGTTCGGGCCGGTACGTCTTGCACGCTTCGAGTAGCAGTGCTGCTTCATGGACTTCTAACCACCGTGCTTCCTTCCGCTTGCCTTTCGGTCGATTGCGTCCCCATGCAGCGACGGGGTTGAAACTAACCTTCTCATCCATGATCGCCCGCACGTACAAATTCGCGAGCGCATTCAAGCTATGGCGAACTGCTCCACCGCTCAGTGTCTTGTTGCCGCGCAGCCCTTTGTAGTTGTTGCGCAACCACGCAGCCCACGCCATTACGTCTTTCACGTGGATCTCCGTAAGCGGTTTCGACTCACCGAAGTATTCGACAGCGCGTTCCAGTGAGAGCTTAATTCCGCCGTACGTCCACTCAGTTACCTCCTCGTTGTCCTGCTTCTGCCGCAGGTGATACTTTGCGAACGCACCGAGCGTTGTCTCCTGACTGCGCCCAGTGCTGACGATCCCCTGTCGACGGTTGTTCGCTAACTCTGTGATACGCTCGCCGACCAATACCTGGGCGGTGATGAGATCGGTAGTGGCTCGCGTCTCACCCTTTGGCTTGAGCGCTTCGATCCTGCCGCCGAGTGGCCGGAAGTCGGCGTAGAGCCGGCCTCCGTCCCTCGGGTAGGGCGTCACTCCCTTTTGTCTTTTGCTCATGGGTAGTCTCCTTGTGGTTTATTAGTATCGTGAATGGCTCTTAACCATTTAAATGCTTGTCCTGCAACAGTTTGCAGCACTGCGATTACCTTCTTGTTACAGCTTTCTGTTACAGCAGCCCGGAATTGGGGTAGGAATAGCAAATGGCCCCACGACCTAATTGGTTGTGGGGCCATCGTTTACTGGTTTATGGGCCTGCGAGGAGTTGAACCTCGGACCTCACGCTTATCAGGCGTGCGCTCTAACCACCTGAGCTACAGGCCCCTGGGCACGGGCTAACAGCCCATGACGCAGAGTTTTGCAAGTTAGTCCCGCCCTAGATCATGGTCAATCAGCGCGTCACGTCGATTATGACGATTTCGTAAGTCTGGTTTCACGATTCCGTCATGCGCAGTGGTGAGTATTTCGTCATGCCCCGCAACCTCAGGCGCGCCTCCTCCGCGCTGAAACACCCGATGACCAGAAGCAGAGACGGGTTCACCCTCGTCGAGCTTCTCGTCGTCGTCGTCGTGATCGGCATTCTCACCACCATCGCCATACCGCGATATGCCGGGAGCAAAGACAAAGCTTACGTGGCGGCGATGAAAGCCGACCTGCGAAGCGCGGCCATGTACGAGGAACAGTATGCCCTCGACAACCACGGCCAGTATTTCTCGGGAACGGCGACTGCGGCCTCTACGGTCAACGGGTTCAGAGCCTCGCCAGGTGTCACCGTGACTCTTACGGCGTTCACCATTCTTGGCAGCCAGCTCGCAGACTGGACCGCGATCGCACGGCATTCACAATCGCCGGAGAGCTGCGAGCTCAGAAGCGGCACAGTCGTGTGCACGACAGAGAACGGGCTGACTACGGGGCTCATCGCCCGAAACTAAAACCGGAGCTCAATCCTCGTACTTCCGCGGATGCGCGGGGTGCGGCTTCTCGATCTCCTCCGTGTCGAACTCGTCGTCGAGATCTATGAGATCGTCGTCCAGATCGTCGTCGAGGTCGTCGTCATCCTCGTCATCGAGGTCATCGTCGTCGATCGCCCCGTCGTCGAGCTCATCGTCGTCGGCCCACTCGTCCTCGACGTCGTCGTCATCATCATCTTCCAGATCGTCCTCGAGATCCTCGTCCTCGGGGTCACCTTCTGGTGCTTTCTTCGCCCGCCACGCTTCCGTTTCCCCGTCGTTCAGGAAACACCCCGCGGACTCCAGCATGGCGCACATTACCGTGATCTCCTGGTGGTTAGACCGAAGCGCGCTCGCGCTTCGCCTCACGTGACAGCTTCTTACGATCGTTCGCGCTGAGGAAGCGTTTGCGCAGTCGAATGGCCTGCGGCGTTACCTCGATCAGCTCGTCTTCCTCGATATACTCCAGCGCCCCTTCCAGCGTCAACTCCCGCGGCGGCTCGAGCTGAATGTTCTCGTCACTCGACTTCGACCGCATGTTGGTGAGCTTCTTCTCCCTGGTCGGGTTGACATCCATGTCACCCGGCCGGGAGTTCTCGCCGACCAGCATGCCCTCGTAAACTGCGTCGCCGGGCGCAACGAATAGGGTAGCGCGCTCGGCGAGATTTGCAAGCGCGAACGCAACTATGACTCCAGCTTCCATAGACACGAGCGTTCCACGCATCCTGCCGGCCAAGGGTCCCGCCCACGGCCCGTACTCGAGGAAGCGATGATGCATGATGCCCGTTCCACGGGTGTCGGTGAGGAACTCGGAGCGATACCCGAACAGTCCGCGCGCGGGGATTCTGTACAGCAGCCGCACCATTCCCTGCCCCGGATTCTTCATCTCGAGCATCGCCGCGCGGCGGG
>Ga0184619_10000140_pt1 | contig 23398 bp, 16 predicted proteins | sample PLM0_60_b1_FD_133146 | JGI IMG/M metagenome (GOLD analysis project Ga0184619, IMG submission 133146) | Groundwater sediment microbial communities from an aquifer in East River, Colorado, USA - PLM0_60_b1 | ecosystem: Environmental > Terrestrial > Soil > Riparian zone | place: USA: East River...
ACTTGAACGCCGTTGACGAACACATCGCGCACGCCCGTCGAGTACTGATGCGGTTTCTCGAACGTCGCGTGGTCCTGAATCTTGTCAGGGTCGAAGATGACGATGTCGGCGTAGTATCCCGGAACGAGCTTGCCGCGGTCGCGCAGCCTCAGGTTCTCCGCGGGAAGAGCGGTCAATCTCCTGATCGCTTCCTGCATCGGCACGATCTTCTCGTCACGCACGTACCTTCCGAGCAGACGCGCGAAGTTGCCGTACGCTCTCGGGTGCACGTTCGACTTGAGGAAGACACCCTCCGGCGCGTAGGATCCCTCGTCCGAGCCGAAGCTCACCCACGGCAGCTGGAGCTGTCGACGCACGTTGGCTTCAGACATCAAGAAGTACACTGTCCCCACGCGGCTGCCGTCCTGAACCACCAGGTCCATCGCCGTTTCTTCCGGCGATTTCCCGCGCATGCGCGCTACCTCAGCGAGGGTTTTTCCAGTGAGATATTTGAGTGAATCGGCTTTGAACGAGATGAGAAGGATCCTGTCGGGTGAGCCCACGCCAACGAAGAAGTTCTCCCATTTGTCGGTCGGAGTGCGCATCTCCTGCGCGACGCGCGCACGGATCGCGGGATCCTTCAGCCGCGCCGCCCACTCTTTATAGCCACCTTCCTGCACCCACGGCGGCATCGAGGCATCGAGTCCTGTAGCGCCGGCGATGTAGTTGTACATGTCGGCGGTGATGTGAAGACCGCTCGCGCGCGCCTGCTCGATCTTTGCGATCGCCGGTTCGAGCTTGCCCCAGTTCGGCTGACCGGCCGCCTTCATATGGTAGATCTCTGCCGGCAAGCCCCCTTCACGCGAGATCGCGATCAGCTCGTCGATTGCTTCGAGAAGTCGTGTGCCTTCGCTCCGCATGTGAGAGATGTACATCCCGCCGTACGGTGCGACCGCTTTCGAGAGGGCAACGAGCTCGTCGGTCTTTGCATAGAACGCCGGTGCATAGATGAGCGCGGATCCAATCCCCAACGCCCCTTCTTCCATCGCCTGACGGGCGAGCGACTGCATGCGCTGAAGCTCCTCGGGCGTAGGTGGACGATCCGCATACCCGATCTCATGCACGCGCAAACTTGTCGCACCAACAAAAGACGCGACGTTTGGCGAGATGCCCTTCTTTACTAGGAAATCGAGGTATTCGCCGAGCGTGGTCCACTGGACGTCGTACTTGATGTCGGCTTGTTCCTCGATCATTTGCTGGCGCATCTTCTCGGTCAGCGGACCCATCGACGAGCCTTCGCCCATCACCTCGAGCGTCACGCCCTGCCGGATGTCGCCCTGACTGCGTCCGTCCTGAATCAGAGATTCGTTCGCCCAACTCAGCATGTTGATGAATCCCGGCGCGACGGCCATTCCACGCGCGTCAATCCGAAGCTTCGCCCCCGATATCGACATGTCGCCGATGGCGGCGATTCGATCGCCAATGATCCCAATACCGCTGACGTACGGCACTTCTCCCTCGAGGCCGCTGTAGATGGTGCCGCCATCGATCACGACCTCGTAAACCGTCCTCTGCGAATACGGGTACATGCACGAGAGAACGGCGAGGAGTATCCAAATGAGACCGCCGGTACGCGCGGCCTGCAGGCCAAGCCTGACGCTATGTTCGCTGCGACGGGAGGACGGATTCACGTTGGCCTAGTCATGTCGGGTTGATCAATCCTGCCGAGTGGCGTTTTGATGGCGGAGGTACCGAATTGGATGCCCATATCCGAACCGTCAGGTCTAGGATAACAGACGAAGAGCTACCGTCGCTACGCTGCCCTTGTTGATGATCTCCGGAATCGTCCAATCCTGCGCTTGCCCACCTGTGGGCCGATACTATATTTGATATCATGAACAGCCGGAGTCGCGAGACGCTCCAGGCGCTGTTCAGGCGACCAGTGCCCGCGGATATTCGGTGGAGCTCAATCGAGTCGCTAATTCGCGCTCTCAAGGGCGAAGTGTCCGAAGGAGCCGGGTCACGAGTCCGGTTTGAGCTCATGGCAGAAAGGCCGTCTTTCACCGGCCACATCCAAAGCCGGAGACAAACAAATCTACAGTCAGGGACGTACGTGACTTTCTCGAGTCGGCAGGCGTTTCACCGTAAGACGGGTTACCAACGGGTTGGGAGGTAAGCGTGGCGACGATCGAACATGAGGGCTACATAGCCCGGATCGAGTTGGATGAAGACGAGAAGATCCTGCACGGCAGAGTGATCAACATCAGCGACGTAGTGACGTTTGAGGCACCCAGCGCCCCGCAACTGCTAAGGGAATTCAAGCGCTCGATGGACGACTATTTCGCTTTCTGCAAGAAGCGCGGAGAGGAACCGGAGAAGCCATTCTCCGGGAAGTTCGTCCTTCGCGTCGATCCGGCTGTTCACCGCGCAATCGCTGTTGCTGCTGATCGCGAGGCGAAAAGCATCAACAAATGGGCGGAAGAGACATTAGCAAAGGCGGCGGCGGGCTAGACACTTGTTGATCGCTTAACTCCCTCAGTTATCTCGCCTTAGGCCAACCGTTATTCGAGCGGTCGATGTCCGGGAGCGCGTGTCGCGGATCCACCTCCGCGCGCGTGACCCGCTTTTTCTCCGCCACGCGGTAGACGAACTGTGAGCCCAGGTTCCACATCTCGACGGGCAGCTTGACGATGATTCGAGATCCGTCAGCGAACGTGAGCGAGAGCTCCGCGGGCATCACCATCGTCCCGCGGTTCGATAAATGGACATCGGACCCACCGTCGGTTCGAGTGGTGACTGAATCGACTGATTGATCGAGCCGAGAGGTGGACAAAATCCAGCCGCGCCAGAACCAGTCGAGATCCATTCCGGACTGATCGCGCATCATGCGGAAGAAATCGGCGGGCGTGGGATGCTTGAACGCCCAGGCTTTGATGTACTCGCGGAAGGCGGCGTCGAAGCGATCCTTGCCGAGCACCTCATAGCGCAGCATCTGCATCATTAGAGCAGGCTTCTGGTATCCGACCCAAAAGAGATCGTGCACCTGCGTCGGGTTCGTGATGAGCGATTGCTCTTCACCGGGCTTGGCGTGATCGGGATAGAGATGAAGTGGGTGCACCTCGATCGAGTCGCCGTACGGCGTGCCCTGGAAATATTTTGCGGCGTTCGCGAGATCGATGAAGGTGTTGAAGCCTTCGTCCATCCACGGATAGAGCCTCTCGTTCGAGCCGACCGTCATCGGGAACCATTCGTGCCCGAACTCGTGCGCGATCACCCACTGCTGGTCTTCGCGGGTGGGGCTGTTCGGCGTGAAAGTCAGCATCGGGTATTCCATTCCCTCGATGGGACCTTCGACGGTCGTGGCGTGTGACCACGGATATGGGTACCACTGCTCACTGAAGTACTTGATCGCTTCCCGTCCCATTCGATTCACTTCGGACCACTTGTCTGCTGAGGGCCGATAGAGACTTTCGATGAGGATCCCGTTGTACCCGCTCGCATCCCAGCGGAAGGTGGGGCCGGCGGCGAACGCGAAATCGCGCACGTTGGTCGCAGTGAAATGCCAGGTTAGCGACCGCGCCGAATTGACCACTGGCGCCTGTCCGGCGGCAGTAGTGCGAGGCCGCGTCTTCTCCATGCTCCCGACTTCGTCCGCGCCGATGATCGCGACGGGAGTCTCGGATCGTTTCGCCGCCGCGAGCCGGGTCCTTTGCGTAGGCGTGAGCACCTGCTCCGGATTCGCTAGCTCCCCCGTGGCAGCAACGATGTAGGACGCCGGCACGATCAGCGACACGTCGAAGTTTCCGTACTCGAGGTAGAATTCACCCGCGCCGATGTAGGGCTCGTGATTCCAGCCGCGGACGTCGTCGTAAACCGCCGTCCGCGGATACCATTGCGCCATCTCGTAGAGCTGACCGTCGTGCCCCATGCGGCCGCCACCCATCGGCGGGACATTGAAATGCCACGCGATGTCCAGATCGAGCGACGCGCCGGGAGCGAGCGGAGCCACGAGATCAATCCTCATCGTAGTTCCATAAGTCGTGTGCTTCGCATCCACGCCGGCAATGCGGAGGGACTCGAGCGTCAATCCGCCATTGAATCCCTGACAGGAGAAGTCGAAGGTCGCGCCAAGAAATACGAGCGGCGGTTGATTGAGCTGGTTGGTGATGCTGTTGGGTGCGCAGAGATCCTGCTCGACAAACAACCAGAGATATGGCAATCGCTCCGGGGAGTTATTTAGGTAGTGGATCGTCTCGCGTCCGCGCACCTGATTGCGCGCGGAGTCGAGCGTCGCCGAGATCTTGTAATCGACGCGTTGCTGCCAGTATTTCGGACCAGGCCGGCCGCTCCCAGTGCGAACATCGTTCGGAGCCGGGAGTACGAGCGCGCGGAACGGGTCGGGCACCGGGGCCAGAGATGTCTGGGCCTGCGCGAGACCGGAGGGCATGGGCAGGCAGAGAGCTGCGAGAAGGGCAATGTTCCGCACAGGCGTGGTCCTCAAGGTGCAGGCTTTACAACCGATTGGACGGGAAATATGTCCAACCTTTCGTGATCGGCCACGCCGGAACTTTGTCCGGGCTGGTCACGTAGGGGAGTTTGGAGGCCGCTCGATGACGAATCCTCAGCACTCGATGGGATATCCGACCGACGGGACCGCGGTTCGCCCCGGCACGAGTGACGCGCTCACCGCGCGTACGATCGATGCGACTATTCACCCGCCGCTGGTGCGGGCGCAGGAAACGGTAGTTGCTCTCGTCCCCCGCGTCGCCCAGGCCGCCGCGCCTCTCGCCGCCCCGCTCTTCCTCGGCGCGCTTGCGCTGACACTCGTGTTCAGTTGGGTCGCGATCCGCACCCGGTACAGGCCGAGTGCGCTGGTGTTGGGGGCTTTGCTGGTGATGACGCTCACTTCGTTCCATCCGGTGCAGAAACCGGAGCAGTTACGCATTGCCGATGTCAGAAGGCCGAGAACCGTTGCGGGAGGCGGGAAGCGGGAGGCGGGAAGCGGGATGCGGTCTTACCGGGACCATTATATGCCGCCGCCACAAGTCGAAGCGCCGGACATCGACGTTCACGTCGATCCGGTCCAGGTCTATCTCCCTCCTGATTTTGCCGAGCGGATGCCTGATTGGAGCAGAGACGCGATGCAATCCGCCGAGCGGATGATGCGCGAGAACGAGCACGTCAGGGAGATGGTGAAGCAGATCCGCTACCGTCTGCGCGAGGAGGCGCGGCGTCAACGATGGCGTCAGATGATAGCCGAGCGGAAGGCGCGGTCGAGGGAATTCGATCTGATCGATTCGCCTTGAGACCTGGCGCGGGTCAATGAGTGGCTGGCCCGCGCCTGAGACGCTACATCGCCGGCGGCTCTTCATCCGCCGACCTGCCGTAACTCCACGGCACCGGCGTCTCCAGCATTCGAAGGTAGACACCGAGCTGCGCGCGATGATGCGCCGAGTGCGTGACGAACGCGGTGCGGAGTATCTGCGTCCGCGGCGCGTTGAGAACGACTTTGTTGCCGAGTCGCAGTTTCCACGGCGCATTCGCCTGGTCCCACGTCATCTGCTGCAGTATCCCACGCAACTGCGCGCTCAGCTCGTCGAACATCCTCACGCGCTCGGCGCTGGCGGTGAACCTGGGTTCCGGTGGCCGCGGGGCCAGGCCGTCGAATTCATCGCGCGTGCACATCATCAGCCCGAAACCCGGCAGTTGTGCGAGGTGCGTGGCGAGCTCGCCGAGGGTGCGCGACTTCGTGTGCGGGCGCCAATCGTTGTTGCCGTTGGGAACGCGCTCGAGCATGCGTCGCGTCGTGGCGAGCTCCGATTCGAGGTCGGGGAACAGGAGCGCGAGCGGGCGCTGCTGCTTGCTCGACGCGCTTGACTTGCTGGGCTTGGTCGACTTGGTCGACTTGGTCGACTTGGTCGACTTTCTGGACTTGCCGGACTTTCTCGAGGATTTGGAACGGGCGGATGCTTTAGCCATAAAATTGACTTCGAATGAGAGGGTCGTCGAAAATTTAGCGTCCCCGCTGACGACAGGGCGAGCACAGCTGGGCCGATGCTCTGCGTGCTGAGCCTGCACCGCAACGGACCGCCGAATATTCCGGAGTTCGGGACCCTGATCAGCGTCGTTGTTTTCGGACGAGCCCTTTAGTGTTGTTGCGTTCCCGGTTCCACAGTTCTTTGTATCGCTCCCTGGCCGCATCGCGAACAACGAAATACCACGGTTCCGTGCACTGAATCGGGGAAGCGCCCGTCCCAAACCCCTGGCCATTCTCCCTCGACCCTATCGTGGTGCGACCTCGCTCATCCGGACAAGCGAGCAGAACCCATCCCGTTAACGCTGAGGAGACTCCAATGACGGCGATTGCGCCGACGACGATGGGCCGGCGAATCGCACGCACCATCCACCGCCTCACCAGCCGCTCGTGAATCGTTGTCGCCAGCACCAGGGGCTGGAGAAAAAACGGCGCCACGACCATCTCTGCATCCGCTCGGCTCGCCGCCACCAGCTCGGCGAGACGCGAGATCTCTTCCCTGCACGTCTCGCACTGAGCCAGGTGACGATCGATCTCCCCGCGCTCTCCGGCGCCCACCAGACCGTCGACAAGATCGTTGATCTGCTCGTCGGTGAGGTGGGGGTTGGAGCTGACAGGCGAGCGCTTCCCGTACCGAGACAGGATCATCGCTCCAGCACCTCGCGCATGAGCCGTCGTGCGCGATGCAGCTGGGCGCGTACTGTCCCCGGCGCAATTCTTAGCAGTAGCGCGCACTCCTCGTTCGAATGACCCTCGACGTCGTGCAGGATGTAGACTTTCCGCGCTTTGGGAGGAAGCCGGCGTAGCGCGGTCTCGAGCGCAATCCGCTTGAGCGGGATTGGGGTCGCGGGAGTCTGCAGCCGCAAGTGCGGAGTCACATCGCCGACCAATTCTTCCCGCGCCCTGAGTCTCCGGTCCGAGCGCAAGCCATTGAGCACCACGTTGACGGCGAGACGCCACACCCATCCACCAGGATCCGAGCCGATACGCAGGCGATCGAGGTTGCGCCAGACGCGAATGAACACATCCTGCGCCAGCTCCGTCGCGCGGGCGGAGTCGCCGCTCATTCTGAGACAGAGCCCGTAAATCCTGTCCGCGTGCTGTTCATATAGGTGAGCGAAGCGCTCGGCCCTGATTTCGTGCAGGGAATCTTCTGCCATGACGAGACTACACCGCTCGTCGCGCTTGCGCTTGAATGCGTGGAGCGGGTGCAGCTCACGTCCGCGTTCGACGATTCGGGTATTCAAGCAGATCCCCCGCGGTTGGTGTTGTTCAGATGCGCCATTGCAATCCAACGGGATTTCAGGTGGCAAAGTGTCATCAACCCAACAAGAACACCCGTACGCGGAGATACGATGAGCAAACGCACTCTCTGGTCCACGATCATTCCGGCCGGACTCTTCCTGCTGCTCGGATGCGCGAGTCTCAGTCATTACGAGGGCCGAGCGGAAGCGGTGGGATTCTCCAACGGTCCGGTCAAGCTTTCGGGAATTCTCGTCGAGCCCGCAAGCCAAGGACCGTTTCCGGCAGTGGTCTTCGTGCACGGTTCTGGTCCATCGACAGTCGACCGGCCGGCGTGGAAGGCACACGCGAATGCGTTTACGAGCAGGGGTTTCGCCGTACTGGTCTATGACAAACGCGGGAGCGGCCGCTCGAGCGGCAACCTGGCGACCGCCGACTATGACGACCTCGCGCGCGACGTGATCTCGGCCGTGGAATATCTCAGGACGCGGCGGGACATCAGGCCGAACAGCATCGGGATTCTGGGACGCAGCGAAGGTGGATGGGTGGGCCCACTCGCGGCGTCAGAGCTCGGAGATATCGCATTCGTCATCATGAGCTCGGGCTCGGCGGACTCGCCGTACGATCAAACGCTCTACGCGCTTTCGACGGAGCTCAGAGAAAAAGGATCGCCCGACAGCGTAATCTCCCGTGCCATCGAGCTGCGCAAGCGAGTATGGGACTACTATCGGAGGGCGGGCCGAGACCCACGACTGGCGACGTCGAGGGAGCGCGATTCGTTGAACGCGGCCCTCGCTGGTTTTAACAGGTACAAGTTGAACGAGATGCCTCCCCAGCTCGCGCCGTTCGACTCGGCGGTCTATTCCGCCTCGGCCAGGATGCGTTTCTTCGATCCGGTGCCCGTACTCGAGCGCCTGAACGCTCCACTGCTCGCCGTCCTGGGCGAGAACGACAAGAGTGTCGATGCCAGGAGTACGGTCGCGAAACTCGAAGCCTTAAGGCGCGGCCGCCACAAGAACATCACTATCAAGATTTATCCTGGTACGGATCACACTTTGCTCTCGGCGCCCCGGATTTTCGGTCGTTACGTGCGCGGTTATCTCGATTACGTCGCTAACTGGGCGGCGATCTCGATCAGATCTATTTCGGCAGCTCCGCGCTAGCGACGGCGCCAGAGTTTGCCGACGTTCTTGACGAACGCAGTCGATCTCCTTAAGGTGGCAGACTGGGAATCAGATCATCGAGGCGGATGATCCACCGCTTGAATGGACACGCGAAAGACATCGCGCCCGCCCCTTCAGGAGAACCAGAATGAAGCTTCGCTCGATCACTCCGATTGTTCTGTCGTTCACGCTTTTGTGCGTCACGACCGCGCCGGCTGTCCTCGCCGCGCAACAGACTGCGACGGATCCATACATCTGGCTCGAGGACATCGACGGCAAGAGATCGATGGAGTGGGTCAACGCGAAGAACGCGGCGACGGTTGCGGAGCTGAGCAGCTCACCGCTCTACCAGCCGCTCTACACGCGCATCAAGCAGATCCTGGACTCCAAGGACAGAATCGCCTATCCGAACATCATCGGCGACAGGATCTACAACTTCTGGCAGGACGCCAACCACCAGCGCGGGATTTGGCGACGCACCAGCGGGAGCGACTATCTCTCCGGCAATCCGACGTGGGAGACGGTGATCGATGTGGATGCGCTGGCCAAGGCGGAGGGCGTACCCATCTCGTATGGTGGCGCCGATTGCTTCGAGCCCGAAAACCGGCGCTGCCTGATTTTCCTCTCGCGCGGCGGTTCGGATGCAGCGGAAGTCCGTGAGATGGACGTAGTGACCAAGCAGTTCGTGAATGATGGTTTCAAGTTGCCCGAGGCCAAGACAACGAACGGGTGGGTTGATGAGAACGCGATGCTGATCGGCACTGATTTCGGCCAGGGCAGCATGACGACGTCCGGATATCCGCGGGTGATCAAGCTGTGGAAGCGTGGCACGCCGCTGTCGTCAGCCACGACTGTGTTCGAGGTTCCGGCGGATCATGTCTCGGCGGACGCTTCCGCGGTCGATGCTGTTGGCCGTCGCTACATTCGCATCTCCGACGGCAAGACGTTTTACGAGTCGACGCAGTATCTGTACGAGAAGGGCAAGCTGGTGAAGCTCGACGTTCCGAGGGATGCGGACCTCTATCTGGTGCGCGATCAGATGATCGTGTACGTCCGCGACCCGTGGAACGTCGGCGGCACGACCTGGGGCACGGGCTCGCTGGTCGCGACATCGGTGGATGACTTCCTCGCGGGGAAGCGAGACTTGAAGCTCGTGATGAAGCCCGGCCCACGCGAGACAATCAACGGTATCAGGGCAACGCGCGATTTCCTGCTGCTCAACGTACTGAACAACGTGCGCGGCGAACTGCGGCGTTATCGCTATGCGAACGGCTCGTGGACGTTCGAGAAGGTACCGGCCCCGGAGCTGGGCACTATCAACGTGATCTCGACTTCAACGAAATCGAACCGGTTCTTCTTCAACTACGCGAGCTTCCTTCAGCCGACGACGCTCTACCTCGCTGACCAGGATGGAAAGGTGACCGAAGTGAAGCGGCTGCCGGCGATGTTCGAGGCGAAGGGTCTAACTGTCGAGCAGCTGGAGGCGACATCGAAGGACGGAACCAAGATTCCATTTTTCATCGTGCACCGCGAAGGAGTTACATACGATGGCAATAGGCCGACGTTGCTCGCTGCTTACGGTGGATTCGAAGTATCCAATACGCCGGGATACAATACTGTCATGGGCTCGTCGTGGCTCGAGCGCGGCGGAGTTTACGTGTTGGCGAACATTCGTGGGGGTGGAGAGTTTGGTCCGCAGTGGCATCGCGCCGGACTCAAAGAGAATCGCCAGCGCATCTATGACGACTTCACTGCGGTGGCCGAGGAGCTGATACGTCAGCGCATAACGTCACCGGAGCATCTGGGGATCATCGGTGGTAGCAACGGCGGCTTGCTCGTGGGCGTTGCGTTCACCGAGAGGCCGGATCTGTACAAAGCGGTGGTGATAGCGTCGCCGCTACTCGACATGCAGCGCTACAACCACCTGCTCGCGGGCGCGAGCTGGATGGCGGAGTACGGAGATCCCGATAAGCCTGATGAGTGGGCTTACATCTCGAAGTATTCGCCTTATCAGAACCTACGCGCTGGTACTAAGTACCCCAAGGTAATGTTCACCACGACGACGCGCGACGATCGCGTCCATCCCGCGCATGCGAGGAAGATGGCGGCGAAGATGGAGGCGATGGGGTTGCCGTTCTATTACTTCGAGAATACTGAGGGCGGGCATGGGGCGGGGGTGACGAACGAGCAAAGGGCGAAGAGTTTGGCGCTTACGTACGCTTATTTGTGGCAGCAGTTGGGTGGGACCGCTGCCGCTCACTGACAGCGGCTCGGCGCTATTCGCGGGAAGTGCACGTGAGTTTATCACGATGGCTCCTGCAAGCAGCCTTACGGCTCACTTAAAAGCACACTTTGGCCGGCTCTACGGGACTCCAGGAACCTCCGAAGTTAACTCATGGCGCCAAAGCCTTACTGCGCTCGCAACAGTTGCAGACCACTCTGACTTGGAACAAGGCGGAGTTGGTGTCGAGCTCCGTCTACCGTCGAATAGCCGACGAATAGACGCGACGTTCGTTGGTAGGAACGCCAACGGCAAACCGAGTGTCGTACTCGTTGAGCTAAAGCAATGGGAGAGCGTTAATCCGAGTACGATTCCAGATAACGTTCTACTCGGTGGACAGGAATACCTTCACCCGTCTGTCCAAGCGCGCGGATATGCAGACTATCTCCGCTCGTCGCACTCCGCATTTACGGAGCACGATTTCCATCTAAGTGCGTGTGCTTTTCTCCACAACATGCCAAGGGCGGCTTCGCTAGCTATTCGAGGAGTCGAGTATGAAGGCGCCCTGAGAGATGCGCCGTTGTTCACGCTCGGAGATGAGGACAACTTCGCCGAATACTTGGGCAATGCTCTTGAGGGCGGAGATGGCATGATGCTCCTCCCAGCCCTGGTAAACGGAAGACACAGCCCTTCCAAAAAGTTGATTGACACATTAGCGGCAGCCTTCAATGGTAATCCGCTTTGGACGCTCGTCGACGAGCAGCGCCTTGCCTTCAATTTGGTACGAGGTCATGTCGAGCAGGCAGCTGCAACAGGGCAGAAAGCAGTGGTTATAGTTGTTGGCGGACCCGGCACTGGGAAGAGTGTTATAGCGCTCAATCTACTGTTCGCCTTAACACCTCAGTACAGAGTCGTTCAAACAACGGCTTCAAAAGCATTCACGACCAATCTTCGTGCAGTTGGCCCGGAAGGATCGGATTCAGTGTTCTGCTGGAATCGAAACTTCGCCCACAAAGTAACGCAACCCAATAGCGTCGACGTGCTGCTGATTGACGAAGCCCATCGTGTCCGACTCACTTCCAATAGCCGCTGGATGAAGCGTGACCTTAAGTCGGAGATCCCCCAGGCAAATGAGCTAATTCGCGCTGGCAGGGTGAGCGTATTCTTTCTCGATGAAAGGCAGAGCGTCCGGCCAGATGAGATCGGAACGGTATCTGATATTGAACACGCTGCAGATGAAGAGGGCGTACCTCACGTCCGAGTAGAACTGAAGCTGCAATTCCGCTGCAACGGGTCAGCGGAATACGTCGAGTGGGTGGACGCTCTATTCTCTGATACGCCGGTCGCGGCTAAGGGTTGGTTGGGAGAAGAGTATCATCTCCGCATATTTGATTCGCCAGCCGCCGTCGAAACGGCAATTCGCAAGGCCGACGCAGGCGGAAAATCGGCGCGCCTTATCGCAGGGTTTTGTTGGGCTTGGTCCGATCCGAACCCTGATGGCTCACTTGTGCGCGACGTTCAGATCGGCGATTGGGCAAGACCATGGAACGAAAAGCCGCCTGAACAGCGAAAGCCGCCCCGTCCCGCAGGGAGTAATCAGAACCACCCCTATACTCGATGGGCTACTTCTCCCAAAGGTCTCGATGAAGTCGGTTGCACCTACACGGCCCAAGGGCTGGAGTTCGACTACTGCGGTGTAATTATGGGAAACGATCTTGTGTGGAGAGACAAAATCGGCTGGATCGCCAATAAGTGCGGATCCCACGACCCCTCAATTATGAGAAGCCGAAATACTCCGGCACGATTGCGCACTCTACTCGAACAGACTTACCGGGTTCTCTTCACGAGAGGTATGGAAGGCACATTTGTGTACTCGACCGATCACGAGACCCGGGCATTCCTGAAATCTCTCGTCTTGGGTTAACTCCCTTTTCATTCGCCTACATCCGCTCGGGCCGGCCCGTCGGGTGATCGGTTCACGTCGATCGAGTGCGTCCGGTCGGCGTTAATCACTACTTTCTCAGCCCTCGGTGCGTAAGTAAGTCCAGTACCTTCCCGCCCGGTACGAGGCTTATCGCCGTATGCTGATGTGCTAGCGCAATCGGAATGCTCGCATTGGTATAAAGGTCCGACTCGAAGTACTGAACAATACGAAGCGCACGGGCGAGAGTAGCGTATGCCATAATACTAGTCTTTGCTTCCTTAAACGGCTTTCCAGTTAGGCCTTTAGCTTCACGTTTTGCCCTAAAAGGATAGGGCACCGAAATGACGAATGTCTTGCTTGAAGGTGTTTTGAAAATGAAGTCTTGACCGTAATAGGTCTCGAGCCCAAATCCGATTTCGTCTGCCTGTTTATTGGCAGAAATGGTGCGCGGAGAAATGTACTTGTAACGGTATTCGTCGCTGATCGGAAATATTCGGTTTTTCTTAATAAAGCGGTCAATCAAGTCTACATGCTCGCGAACTGCCCCGGTCTTCTGGAGGCCAATCATAATCATCGGCTCTCGATTCGCCTTCGAAAGCTTCTCGTTCAGTTCGTGGTAAAGCCTCAGTATTCCGGAGTGAATCCAGGCAGCGTTGCCAAAGACTGCTAGAGGTCCATCCACAAAAAATGCGAGCCCGGCTATTGCGTCGAGCGACGTCTCGGCAAGGTGGCGCGCATAATGGAGTGGCAGTAAGTGCTCAATTGCAGACATCGTCCGACCGAGGGCTTCGCCAATTGGGGCGCCTTCGCCTACCGTCTCCCATATTCTTAAGCAGTCGGTGGCGAAGATCTCCTCTCTGCAATGCGGACAGCGTTGGACCTTGCCATCATTGCGCACTTCAATGGGTTGTGTGCTCGTCCCATCAGTGCTGCAGCTCGGACATTTGTGAAGTCGCAAACGGTTTGGGTCACCCGTATACAGTGACGTTTCGGAACTTCGGTTTGTGGCAACGGCGAAGAGTGTAGACCGAAGGCTGCGCGTTGGATTCTTATCGATCCAGGTCTTCTCGGACAGGAAACTATCTTCGAGCGCTGCTCGAAACCCTTCCCTCACAGTATCGCGACTTTGATATCGCACGTTGGAGCCCGGCAAAGGCACCGCGAGCGAATCCGAGCTGTCCCGAAGTCTTGCCAGCAAGAAGGGATCTACAAGTCCGGTTGCCTGGTCTCGAATCCCCGCGAACTCCGCCGTTTTAATCAGCAGAGTTACAATCTTTACATAGCCAACGCGCGTGCTGGGTAAGGCATTCTTGTAAATCTGAGATTCGTATAAACTTCCGTCGATAGCCACAACAGCGTCGGGCAACGCCAGGCTTTCGTATGACGGAGGTTCAACAAACTGGGAAGCGAACTCTTGCGCTTCTTCCTGAGTCGGTACCGTAATTACGGCGCAGTCACCCAGGAACGAGCTGACATCTGGATTCTCTACTAGATCACGGTGGGAACTCTTGTTAGCCCTTTCATTTTCAAACGGCATTGCTGGATCAAGTAGCTGTGGGCGGCTCGAACTTATCTATTTGGACTGGGATAACGAATGGGCTGGATAATGTCTTTACGCGAGCAAATCCGACATCCTGGGCCTGAATCAAAGATCCACTAAAGTCGTCGAAGTCGTAGAACTTTGAAAGTTCCTTTACTTCGCCTGCATTGTTGAGATGCGTTACAAACCAGTTCTCGGTGTTTGACATGATATTAGGATGCATCGATGTCACTTCCTGGGTCGCATAGACAAGACCGATACGATACTTAGATCCTTCCTTCGCAAGTCTGGGCCACGCCTCAGTCAGGGCAGCCCCTTTGCCAAGGAGGTTATGAGCTTCCTCGACATATACCATGACGTTCGGCGGTGTGTTACCGGCGATAAAGATCCGCATTGAACTAGTGAAGACGTCGCGGGCGATCTGCTTACTGATCCGCTCACGGAGAATGGGCTCGCCTACTGATAGGTCCAAGATCACGATTTTGCCGCTTTTCAAATGGTCGTAAATCTCGTCACTAACCTCGGTAGCTCTTCGATTGGAATGGTAATCTCGGGCGGGCGTAAGCACTGTGAAGCCTCTGATATAGGCGTCAGTTGCGCTCTTCCGAGCGAGCATGTTCAGTATCGAAACCGTATCATCTTCCAGCCACTGTTTGCCTTTAGTCGAACTCTCCAGCGGCGAATTCTTGTTCGCGGTCCTTGCGGCTATAAACCAATCAGCTGCCTCGCTCAGTGTCAGTCCGGAATTCGGATCTTTATCACAACTTGGACTCACTGACTTAACCGCGTCTCTTACCTTCTGATTCGCTGCGAATTTGACTTTGTGACCGGCCGGCGGTTCGAACCCGGCTTTGAAGAGCACAGCCTGATACGCGGCGGCCCGAACTTGCCAGCGTTGATGCTCACTCGAAAGCTTGTCCTCTGGCTCTTCGAATGAGGTGTCCATGAAGACGCTCACGGCGTCTGATTTGGTGCCTTTTTCGTTTCTCAAGAGTTCAACTATTAAGTTGTGGCCCTCGACAAGCTGCACATAGAAATTGTTTTGCAGTTCGAGGAATCCGGGTGTGCGAAGCATTCTGTAACGAACCGTTTCCTTGGGGAAGACGTCAGCGATTGACCCTTTGTCTTGCTGGTTCGCGTTCGCATATTCACCGTTTATATCGTAAATCAGCTGTCCAATCCTGATCCCGCTCTCGTCAGCTATCTTCTTGACAACCGAGACTGTTGTCTTGACAAAATTTGACTTGCCAGTTCGAGACATCCCGAGAACGGCTGTACGCCGTGCAAGGAAATCGGACGGGTAGATTGCTACAGGCACTAGCTCGGAATCAGCCGATCGATGCAGCCGGGCCGTAGAGGTGTACCTCACTGTTCCGATCCTGATTGCCACAGGCGCTGACTTCATCCCGGCCGCTTTGGCTAACTCCTCCGCTTGGGCGCGCCGCGTCGGGTCCACATGGTTGACAATCATGTTGAGTGCTTCACCCTTGGGTCTGTACACGCGAAGCCTGGCTGACGCGCTAAATGACTCCTGATCGCTGCCGAGGTGCAGTTCGCCGTTTTCCATATAGAACGTACCAAGCACCCTGCATTCCAATCCTCCATACTGGATTTGATTCTGCGTTAGATCGTCCGTTCCTGTGTCGATCATTTCATTCTTGTCTTTAATGTTTTGCAGCATGTCCACTTTAGTGCGGGTTAGATCACTGTCCTGAGGAAGCGGGCAGGATCCGACGACTCTGAGCAGGATTACTTCCTTCTCCACATCGCGAACTGAATGGAACTGATCCGGGTCGAAGGTCGCACAAACGAGAAACGAGTTATGGGGAATTCCCTGAACAATTCCTTTGAAATAATCATTCGTTAAGACCCTGATCGTGCTGAAATCGGCATAGTAGGACCAGCCAACAAAGTTTGGTTTCTGAACCAGCTTGGGCAGAGAGCTTTTCTCTGCGGCGATTTTGTCGACAATTGTCATACTCTTGTCCCAGGCAATCGGTGTGAAGCTGCTGCCACTCTATGCGAGCGGTCTCCTCTCATTTCCCATTGAGCCGCGCCATTCTAGCCGAGTTCCTTTGTGTTCCGTTTTGGTTTCGGACAACTCGCCTGAGGTTTGGTATGATGGGCAAGTTCGAGAGAAGTGCTTCGCGCGTGATTCTCCGGTCTCCGCCGGCAGACATACTGTACACTATCTCGACGGATCGCGAACGCGATCCATTGCCGTAGAGTTTCACAGCCCGATCGGCATCGTCATAACTGAGAAGCCATGGGTTCTGCAAAGAGCTTCTCATCCGCCGGAGACTGCTACACAGCTCTTTGTGATCTTCGTCGGTGAAATAGTGAGTATACAGATTCTCAGCTTTGGAAAAGAACGGCGGGTCAAAGTAGTAGAATATCTTCTTGGATAGCCGCTTCCTTTGCTGCATTCCGCGTATTCTCTCAAGTCCTTGCTTCCAATTAATGTTCCAAACGAATGCGACTTTGGCCTTGTGATGAGCTAGAGCTTGGATTCGTTCGATTAGAGTTGCCCTCGGAAATCGGCAATCAATTCGATAGTCGCTCGTTTGTGAATAACCGCCGAGGGGTCCTGCTCTTTGGTGAAGGATCCCAGAGAAGCTGGTCCGATTCAAGAACAGGCACATTAGGGCTCGTGTCCGATCAGACCTGGGTTTCATGCCGCGATACGCTTCCCACTGTTTCAGAGTGACAGGCACTGTGCGTATCTGCTCACAGAGCCAGTGACTGTCGAAAAACGCCGTCTTCCAAAACGACGCAACTAGAGGGTCAGCATCCATTAGCCCTATTGTCTTCACCCCCTGAACGTGTAGAAGATGAAGCGAGACACTTGCACCCCCCGCAAATGGTTCGACAAACAGATCCGGAATTCGTTTCGTGCTTCTAATGATCCTATCGATCTGACCCGCCAGCCGCCGTTTGGATCCGGGGTACCGAAGTGGACTAATCAACTTCTGTTGGTCGTGCGCCATTATAGGATGAATCAATGCATTGGTCCCCTAGTGGGCGTGCGCGCGGTGAGCTCTGTGACTTTCACTCGGACGCGACGAAGGGCAGTTGACGCCAAGTACGAGGTTTGAGCTGCGTTAATCGACGCCTAACTCACATGACTCGGCTATTCCTGCCACACGAAAAATGCAGTGTCCTCTACCTGGTCGCTAGGTAAAAGGATTCTACAGGTTGGTTACTGGATAGCGTAAGGGCCCGACGAACCGTTTACAAAGGGACGACGTCAGATGATCAGCCGGCTCGATAGAAAACTGACACTCGGTGATAGGGAAATGACATTGACATCGTTCTAGCCGCTATCCCTTCACTCGACAGTGCGCATGGGCCAGGTATCCGAACCGCTCTCCACTTACGTGAGAGCAGCGGCTATAAAACGCAGCGGCAATGCAAAAAGGCCGCAACCGAATCGCGACCTCCAATTGCCCCTCCTGGGCTCGAACCAGGACTCTCCTGATCCAGAGTCAGGCGTGTTGCCAGTTACACCAAGGGGCAGTACTTAGATTTTTTCGCTGAGCAGGGCAGGCCCTCCAATCTAAGACCCTGGACCAGCCCCTACAATCCACAGCTTCACACCTGCCGAGCCTCGGGAATACCTCGCTAGAACATTCGCCGCCTTGCAGAGTCAATCGCGGCCTCATCCCGAAGACTGTCGGCTTAGAAGCCGACCTCGCCCATCGCCAAACCACTTCAGGCATCGACACGTTCCATGGAGATCACCTCACCTAGTGATAGAAAACCGACATCACGATGATATGAAATCGACATATCCGAAATGTGTCCGAATCCCTAACGTCCGCTCACACGATGGACATGGCTATCGGGTCGTTCCATATTCGGCGTTCGTTGCAACCCGGAAGTCTTGGATGCAGTCGCGGCTGGCGCTGGAGGCTCGATGAACGAGATTCTTACGATTCAAGTAACCGACCTCTTCTTGGACGTGCGAAACCCGCGTTTCGACGCCATTCACGAGGGTCAAGCCGATGCTATCGAGGCGATGGTTCATCGTCTCGGCGATAAGCTCCTTGCGCTCGCAACTGATGTTGTCGACAACGGTGTGGATCCGACATCGTTACCCCTCATCGTGCCTATTGCGGGGAGAAAAGCGCAGTACACTGTGCGCGAAGGAAACAGGCGTGTCGTTGTTCTCAAACTGCTGCACAACCCAGATTTAGCGGCGGATGCTTGGACTGGAACACGAATTAGACGGTTAAGAGCCCTTGCAACCCGATTCAAGGAAGGGCCGATCCGGGAGATTCGATGCGTCCTCGTCACTGATGAAAAAGCGGCCAACCATTGGATAGGCCTGCGCCATCGCGGAGAGTCTGAAGGGGCGGGACTTGTTGGTTGGGGAACCGAAGAGTCGCATCGATTCGACGCGCGGTCTGGAAACAAGTCTCTTGAACTTCAAGCTCTCGATTTCGTAAAGCAGAACGCCAAGCTTGATGACGCTACCCGAAAAAAGGTGGAGTCGAAGTTCCCCCTGACGAATCTTGCGCGACTGCTCAGCAATCCCGACGTATTAGCGACCCTAGGATTAGAAAAAAACGGGTCAGAGCTTGTCACGAGTTACCCTGAAGGGGAGATATTGAAGGGCCTCACTCGGGTGGTGAAGGACATCGCTACCGGTGTAGTGAAGGTCCGCGATATCTACGATCAGCAAAAGCAGATCAACTATATCAGTTCGTTTGGGAAATCCGAGCTGCCCGACCCAACAAAGGCGCGAACCGAACTTCGGGGACTCGAAGGGGCTTTCGCTTCAGAAACCGGAAAAGCCAAGCCGGCAAAAAGGAAAGTCGCTGGCGAGCGAAAGAGTGTCATTCCGAAAAATCTGTCAATACCAATTTCTGATCCACGCATAAAACACATATTCACGGAGCTTCGAGCTCTTCGGTGCGACAAATTCGTCAACGCGGCGGCGGTGACTCTGCGAGTGTTCATCGAACTTAGCATGGACGCTTATGACGACGAGTTCGATGTTGTTCCTGCCGGGGCAAAGACGAAGGGGCACCCGAAGCTCCGTTTGAAAATTGAGCGTGTGGCCGACGATTTATCTTCTCGGGCGCAAATTACCGAGTCTGTACACAGAGCGATCAAGAAGTCTTTCAACGATACTAACTTTCTTGCGACTGGTGTGCAAACGTTTCACGAATATGTGCACAACAAGCACATATTCCCGAAACCCAGGGAACTGCAGGAGGCTTGGGACTCGTACCAGCCATTTATAGGCGCGCTCTGGAAGGAAATCGAGGCAGCGCACTAGGGTGTCGGCCGAGGCTTTACGGCTTCGCCGTTACCGAGATCTTTGGCAGAGGGCGTGAGCTTCGACTTAAGACGAATATCCGCGCTTCAATCAGGTGAGGCTTTCCGGCGCGGCGAGTGTTAACCTGCATTCACTTTGCCTTGTCGGACTAAAGCCAAGAGTTCTAAAAGGCTGGAGACATGAAACTCTACATCTATCCGACCGACCTTAGCTGGTTTGAGTTTCTTGCCAGCCAGCCAGGTATTGACGAAGTCAATTTCTGGCGGCCTGGCGGTCAGACTGTATTCGGCCAGCTTAAGCCGGGCGAGCTGCTGTTGTTTCGCCTCAAATCTCCGATCAATAAGATTGCCGGCGGCGGCTTCTTCCTTCACGCCTCTCTCTTCCCGCTGAATTCTGCTTGGGAAGCATTCGGAATCAAAAACGGCACTTCAGATTTCTACAGTTTCTTTAGGAAGATCGCGAGTTTCAAAGGTTTCAGCCGTCCGGAAGAGATGCCGCGCGATTCTCAGATAGGCTGCATCGCCCTAATGAGTCCATTCTTCCTACCTCAGAATGAGTGGATTGATCTCCCGTCAGATTATCCATTGAACTCAATCAAAGGAAAGTCGTACAGTGGCGAAGCTAGCCCGGGTCGCGAGCTTTTCGAAACGATCTCGCATCTGATTCAGCAACCGCCCCACGAAGTCCGCGAGGTTCCTAATCTGCCGTCTGCTGTGCTATTCGGAGAACCAACCCTTATCAAACGAAGGATCGGCCAAGGCGGATTTCGCATGATCGTCACGGATCTGTACGAGCGCCGATGCTCAGTCACCGGCGAGGCCACGCTTCCAGTTCTGGAAGCCGCCCACATTCTGCCTGTGAGTAAGGGCGGGGTGCATAGTCCTGACAATGGACTCCTACTGCGCTCCGACATCCATACTCTGTTTGACCTCGGGTATGTTACGATCGACAAGAAACACCAATTCCTTGTCAGCAAGAAGTTACGCGACGCATGGAGCAATGGACGCATCTACTATGATCTTCACAGGTCAACGGTCAGATTGCCGAAAAAAGCGGAAATGGGCCCGTCCCCATTATTTCTGGAACGGCACAATGACGAAGTTTTCCGCGCATAAGTTCTGTTTTGACCGGCCGGGCTCTCCGAACACGACGTCGTCAGTGGTTCGTTTGCCGGCAACATAGACAAACGCCCCGCCGGCCCAGCGCTCGAGAATGGTCCCGTCGGCTTGCCGGAAGTTCCACTTGTTGTACCGCTCGATGCCCAGCGACTCGAGCGCCTCGGCGGGCACCCACGACAATTCCGCGCGAGTGTCCACCAGGCCGGACGCGAGCGTTCGTCCTCGCCCGGACGGGCGGGGTTCTCGATCTCGATGTCTACCCGGATGGTCCCCATGTCGGCGGGCATAATGGCTCCTGAGGGCATGCCGAGTAGTACTATATCGTTGCGGAGCGTGTCAACGCCTCGCACCTGTTGCGAGCGTGGGGCTGCGGCTCTGGGGAGCTGAGCGGCGTGCTTCGCGAGGGCTATCAGTTCCATCTAAAGGAGCTGCGAGCACGCCAATATTCGGTGGAGCTCATAGAAACCGAACGAAGCTGCTCCTCCAGTCCAGGAACGTAGGCAAGCTCAAGCGCGGCGGCATTCGATTGGATCTGCCCGACCGTCGCTGCGCCGGTCAACACAACATCCGCCCAGGGGCGAGCGAGCGCGGCGGCTAGCGCAAGCATCTCTATGGTAGTGCCGCGAGCCTCGGCCAGCTCGCGGATTCGCGCGACAAGCGGAGAAAACACCTCGTCGTCATCTCGATTTCCGTGAGTCAAGCGCCCATTAGCCAGAGACTCCTTCACGACGACCTTCATGCCCGCGGCATGCGCGTCCTCGAGCGCTGACTCGGCGCCCCGCTCGAAAGGATTCCAGGTCGCCTGTACTGAATCGAAGACTCGTTGGCCATCGCGACGCACTTCGAGAGACCGCCGGATAGCGATCTCCTGCCCCGCCCCGCTGACGCTCAGTCCCGCCCTGATCCCTCTCTCTCGCAATCGCGCAATCGCATCGATGAGCGAGTCGCGCTCCAGTGTCTTGCTCTCGGCGGTCACTGAGTGGATCTGATAGAGCGATAGATATCGTCCCAGCCGCTCTACGCTTTCGGCGAGCTGGCGTTCAAAGGCTGCCAGGGAGTGATCCTTGACTTCGTGCTGCGTGGCGCTCGTCGACCAACCGGCCGTGTAAGTGTATCCCCACTTCGACGCTACCGAAACTTCACCGGGCTCGATCGCCCGCTTCCGCAGCCATGACGCTAAGAAATCTTCCGCGCGGCCGTATGAGCGCGCCGCATCGATGTAGCGGATTCCGGCGTCGAACGCGGCATCCAAGACGGTGTGCGCATGTAATTCCATAGTCGACGGGTCGTAACGTCCGCCCAGATCGCTGGCATGATTCAACGTCACGTATCCGGGCCGTCCAAGCGCGGCAAGCCCGAGCCCGAGTCGTGCAGTCATTGGGTTGAAGGTAGCCGCGCAATGTTTTTTCGCCGCCGATCCAGGCGGCACCCTTGCCGTCCCGACGAGCGCCACCCCATCGTTGGGATGGGAAAAGCGAGGAGGCAAGCCCCGTGGCGAATTCCATTAAAAGCATCAGGACGATCGCGCTCGTCGGCCAGGCGGGCAGCGGCAAGACCAGCCTGGCCGAGGCGCTGCTCGCGAAAGCGGGAGCGATTCACGCCGCCGGCAGCGTCGAGCGCGGCACTACCGTCTGCGACTATTCGCCGCTGGAAAAGCAGCTGCATCATTCCCTCAAGCTCGCGGTGGCAACCTTCGAGGCGAAGGTCGAGAACGAGCCGACCCGCGTCCACCTGCTCGACACGCCGGGCTACCCGGACTTCGCCGGCCACGCGCTTCCCGCGCTGGCGGCGGTCGAGACAGCGGCGATCGTGATCAACGCGCAGAACGGCATCGAGATGATGACCAGCCGCTTCATGCAGTACGCGCAGAAGCGCGGGCTCGACCGCCTGATCGTTGTCAACAAGATCGACGCCGCGAACGTCGATTGCGAGGATCTGCTCCAGCGCATTCAGCAGACGTTCGGTAAGGAATGCCTCCCGCTGAATCTTCCGGCGGGCAATCGCAGCAGGGTCTCCGACTGCTTCTTCGCGCCCTCCGGCGAGGCCGACTTCTCGTCCGTGGAGGAGGCGCACCGCAAGCTCGTCGAGCAGGTGGTGGAGGTCGACGAGAACCTGACGGAGAAGTACCTCGAAAAGGGGGAGGTCACCCCCGAAGAGCTACACGAGCCCCTCGAGCAAGCGATGCGCGAGGGGCATTTGATACCGGTGGTCTTCACTTCCGCGAAGACCGGCGCCGGCATCGCCGAGCTGCTCGAAGTCATCGTCAAGCTGCTGGCGAATCCGACCGAGGGGAATCCGCCGGTCTACGTAAGCACACCGATGGGGGGCGGGAAGGGGGAAGAGGGAAGCGGGGAGCGGGAAGAGCTGACGGCGGTTCCCGATCCGGGGAAGCATGCGCTTGCGCATGTGTTCAAAATTGAGACGGATCCGTACATCGGCCGCCTCGCGGTATTCCGCGTCCATCAGGGGCGCCTGACGCCGAACATGCAGCTCTACATCGGCGAGGGCCGCAAGCCCATCAAGCCTGCGCACCTCTACATGCTGCGCGGAAAAACGCAGACCGAAGTGCAAGAGGCCATCCCCGGTGACATCTGCGCCATCGCCAGGATCGAAGAGATCCAGTTCGACCAAATCCTGCACGACTCCGCGGAGGACGCTCACCTGCACGCGCGAGCGCTCGAGCTGCCGACTTCCGTCTTCGGTCTCGCTGTGACGCCGAAGAAGCGCCAGGACGAGCAGAAGGTGTCCGACGTGTTGCACAAGATCGCGGCTGAGGATCCCTGCTTCCGCATCGAGCATAACTCGCAGACGAATGAGACCGTGATGCGAGGCCTTGGCGAGATGCACCTCAAGACGATCCTCGATAAAATGGCCTCGCAGTACAAGATCGAGC
>Ga0184619_10000141_pt1 | contig 23367 bp, 21 predicted proteins | sample PLM0_60_b1_FD_133146 | JGI IMG/M metagenome (GOLD analysis project Ga0184619, IMG submission 133146) | Groundwater sediment microbial communities from an aquifer in East River, Colorado, USA - PLM0_60_b1 | ecosystem: Environmental > Terrestrial > Soil > Riparian zone | place: USA: East River...
CACAGATGATGAGGGACTCGGTCCTATTGTAGGCACAGGCGGCCCGTCGCGCGGAATTCGTCCCCAGTATTCCGATCCGCGCGTGTGGGAGCCGCCTGGCATCGTCGTATCGCCGCCAAAGACCGTTGCAGAAACGATCGACAGCATCATCGGTGTAGCGATTGCGCCTTACAATGATTCGGTCGCTGCGGCAGCTCAGAAGCGCGATCCGACGGATTGGACGGTCGAGAAGGGTGGCTACAAGTGGGGAATCGACAAGCGCGCAATCAGGCTCGGTCCTGTCTCCATTCCGACGGCTCTCCTGGCCTTGCTGCCGCTCAACCTTCAGGGCAATCCCATAACGATGCAGCGTGAGCGCTCCTACGCGGCGATGAACCAGGACATCGCGTGGCATGCCCGGCAGGCGATCAACGAGGCCGATTTCATGAAGGCTGTGCGCAGCATCAGAGAACGGAAGGAGCGGGAGCGAGCGGCGGCACTGGCAGGCTCCTCCGCGCCAAAAGATGGGTCAGGAGACCGGCCGCAGGACTAGTAGGCATTTTTTAAAGCCCCTATTGCTATTTTTCTAGCATGTGCTAGAATTGCAGCAGTCAGGGCGGTTTGGATCCAACTTCATTTGCAGGTTTCCATGTCCCACGACGACGAACTCCGAGGCTTGAGCCGCAGAGAGCGGCAGATCATGGACCTCCTCTTTCAGCGCGGCAAAGCGTCCGTTGGAGAAGTCATGGAGGGCATCCCCGACCCACCGGGTTATTCCGCGGTGCGTGCGACCCTCCGCACTCTGGAGCAGAAGGGCCGCGTCACGCATGAGGAGGACGGAAGGGCGTACATCTATAGACCAACACTCCGGCGTGAAGCAGCGCGGAAGTCCGCTCTCACCCACGTCCTGAAGACTTTCTTCGACAACTCCGCTGAGCAGGCCGTGGCCGCGCTGCTCGAACTGAAGGGACCGAAGCTGTCCGGTGCCGAGCTCGAGAGAGTATCGCGTCTGGTCGAGAGCGCGAAGAAGGAGGGACGCTGACATGCTGTTGCAATTTCTAGCCGACCATTCATCGGTCCAGGGCATGTTGCCGGTTTTGACGGACGCCGCGCTCAAGGGCGCAATTCTCGTCTTGATCGCCGCGGTTGCCGCATACGTTTTGCGAAATCGTTCGGCCGCATCTCGTCATGCCGCCTGGACCGCGGCGGTGGTTGGGCATCTCGCCATTCCCGCGCTGGTGCTGCTGCTCCCCGCGTGGAGAATGCCGCTGCTTCCGGCTACATCATGGATGCCCGCGGAGTCTGCGCAGATCTCGGCAGTCACAGCGAGCTCCGCCACCGACGCAAAGGCGACGATTGATCCCAGCAAACAGACCACTCCGGTTCCGCCGATTGCGAAGAACAACACCGAGCCGGCTCCTCAACCCGCCATTACAACTGCCACCGAAGCGCCGGGAATCATTCCGATCGTCGCCACGATCTGGCTCGTTGGCGCGCTGCTGGTGCTACTCCGACTAGCGTACGGCACCTGGCGCGTCGGACAACTGGCGCGCGATGGCGCGCGCGTCGAGGACGGAGTCTGGCTGTCTCTCACTCAGCGTCTTGCCAACCGGCTCGGCGTTACGCGGCCGCTCATCCTCCTTCGGGGAGAACGGCTCGCCGTGCCGGTTACCTGGGGAATCGTCTATCCCGCCGTTCTTCTGCCACAGGACGCCGATAGCTGGTCAGAGGAGCGGCGGCGCTTCGTACTGGTTCACGAGATGGCGCACGTGAAGCGGTTCGATGCGCTGACTCAGCTTCTGGCCCAGATCTCCGTCGCCGTGTTCTGGTTCGATCCGCTGGTGTGGCTCGCTGCGCACCAAATGCGCGTCGAGCGCGAGCACGCGTGCGATGACTACGTTCTGCGCGACGGAACCGCTCCTTCGCTCTACGCCGGCGAGCTGCTCGAGATGGTGCGCTCCATCGGCATGCCCGATCATGACCGCGCGGCGCCCGCGTTCGCTGCACTAGCGATGGCCCGACGCTCCGAGTTCGAGGGACGCATGCTCGCGATCCTCGATCCTCGCCTGGACAGGCACACACTAACCAGAAGAGGGACCTTCATGACCGCAGTCATAGTCGCACTTCTCGCACTCCCGCTCGCGGCGTTGCGGCCGTTCCAGCAGCCGGCTCCAGCGGCTCCGACGACCGCGGCTCGCACGGCGACGGCTCCGACGGTCACCGCAATTCCGGCCTTCCCGGAATCGTTCAAGGTGTCGATCAGCGACGCCAAGGACTCATTGTCTGCGCTATCCTCGTCGGCTGCGATAGCGTCCAAGGCTGCCAACGCACAGCGAACCAGCAGTGTCTCGCTGCAATCGATGTGGTCGTGCGACAAGTACCCGGTTGGAACAACGCGTCATATCAGCTCCCATGACGACGGTTTCAGCCAGATTCGCGAGCTTCTCATCAGCGAACCGGGCCGATGCACCGAAGCTGCTGTCGTTGGAAAAGCAGTTTTCTCGCCGGACGAAACCCGCGTCGCCCAGCTATCGCCGGGTGGATTCGCCCGGTTCCGTGAGCGCACCGCGACCTTCGATCGCGCTGTATCGATTACTCCCGTCGGCGACGGATCGTTGAGCTACGCGGCGACCGTCAACGGACGCACCGTTCCCTTCGACGACACGATGGTGGCGTGGCTGTCACGATTGCTGCCGGAAATTCTGCGCGAGGCCGCGATCAACGTTCCCGAGCGCGTGGCGCGCCTTCGCGCGCAGGGCGGGGTGGCAGCGGTGCTGCGTGATATCGGTCAGATTCAGAGCTCGGGCTCCAAGGCTGCCCACTATGAGGAGCTGATCAAGCACGGTCCGACACTGAGCTCAGGCGATCTCGAAAGAATCACCCAGCAAGTTGGTCGGGACCTGACCAGCTCCGGCGATCTCAGCCGCGTGCTGCAGATGCTTCCCCGCAGCGCTTTGCAGAATCCCGGGGCCCGACAGTCAATTGCATCGGCGCTCTCGGGGATCAAGTCGAGTGGCGACAAAGCGAATACGCTCCAGATACTGGCGCCAAATGCTGATCGCGAAATGCTGCTTCTCCTCGCGAAAGCCGCGGAGTCTCTACCGTCCAGCGGAGACAAGGCAAACTTTCTGATCTCGACCGCTTCGGAATACCTCACGCCCGGGATCGAGCCGCTCAGGAACGCGTATTTCAAGACTGCGTCGACTCTTCAATCCAGCGGCGACATGGCAAATGTCCTGATCTCTGCGATGCCGTACGGTCATTCGTCGCTTCCGATCGCGCTGGATGTCGTCGAGACCAGCAAGGGGCTCACTTCGAGCGGCGATGCAGCGAACGTTCTGATCTCGTTGGTCTCACAGCGATTGCTGGACCCGAAGTCTACGCGCGCGACTCTGGCAGCGATACAGCGGACGTTGACAATGGCTTCCAGCGGAGACAGAGCGAATGTGCTTATTGCGATCGCGACTGCCAACCTGCTCTCGACGTCGGAGCTGCACGATGCCTACGCCAGGGCGGCGATGGCACTTCCATCCGAAGGCGATCGTGAGAACGCCCTCACGGCGGCAGCAAAGCGCTAGGGAAAAGAAATCGCCGCTACGCAATAACGCGCAGTCGGCTCACAACTAAAAAACGACCAGCCGGCGTGCCGGCGGATTGAACGGAGGAGTCGTGGCTTCAAGTACGGTCAAAAGAGCAGCCATAAGTGCTAGAAAACTAGCATCTGTCTTCGCAGCGATGATGTCGATCGTACCGGTACTCGGCGCTCAGAGCATTCAGGCTCAACAGACGCCCGTGCCCGCTCCTGCGGCTACAAAATCTGCGGTGCAGGCCACGGCTTTTGCCGCCGAGCATCCACCGGTGATCGACGGGCGCGACGACGATCCAATCTGGAAATCAGCCACGCCCATCACCGGGTTCCGGGTCTTCGATCCAAAGGAAGACGGCGATCCGACGTTCCAGACGGAAGCGAAGATCGGGTATGACGCAGAAAACCTGTACGTCTTCACCCGCATGTTCGACCCGCATCCGGATAGCATCGTCTCGCTCCTTTCGCGGCGCGACGTGAGGACACAGAGCGAGCAGGTTAAGATCATGATCGACTCGTATCATGACAGGAGAACCGGGTACGAGTTCGCGGTGAATCCGGCCGGTGTGAAGCGTGACTACTACACCTACGACGATTCCCGCGAAGACATCACCTGGGATGCGGTTTGGGATGTGGCGACCCGCATCGACTCTCTTGGTTGGACCGCCGAATTCCGGATTCCGCTCAGCCAGATCCGGTATCCACACGCGGCCGAGAATGTTTTCGGACTGATGATCATTCGCGACGTCGCTCGTACGAGTGAGCGAGACAGCTGGCCGCTTCTCCGCAGATCGGTACGCGGCATCGCTTCGCAGTTCGGCGAGCTTGAAGGGCTTCGCGGGCTCGTGTCGCCGCACCGGTTGGAGGTTGCTCCCTACGTAGTGACCAAGAACCGCAGCCGACCGCAGCCGACTGGTTTTGGCCGCACGCAAAAGGTGGCTCTCGGTGGAGACATCAAGTACGGACTGACATCGAATCTTACCCTCGACGCCACCATCAATCCTGATTTCGGTCAGGTAGAAGCCGATCCAGCGCAGCTCAATCTTACTGCGTTCGAGACGTTCCTTGCCGAGCAACGGCCGTTCTTTCTCGAGGGAACGGGGATATTCAGCTTCGCGGGAGATGCATCGAAACTCTTCTACTCGCGTCGCATTGGGCGCGCGCCGCAGCTTGCGGGCCTCGTGGGTGATGCCAGCGTTGACGTGCCGTCAGCAACTCCCATCCTCGGTGCGGCCAAGCTCACCGGGCGCCTATCGAAAGGCACATCGCTCGGCAGCATGTTCGCGGTTACTGGCAGACAGTCGGTTGGGCCGACTGTGATCGAGCCTCGAACCTCCTATGGTGTTCTTCGCGGGTCCCAGGATTTCCGAAACGGAGAATCGGGAATCGGAACCATTTTCACAATGGTAAACAGAGAACTGGACGACGCCTCCGCGCTCAGATTGCGGCGCCAAGCTCTGACTGGCGGCGTCGATGCCAGGCACCGCTTTGGAAGCGGGAGGTACAACCTTGCAGCCTCGCTGGCGACGAGCGTGGTTCGCGGTAGTGCGAGCGCGATCGACAGGACTCAACGGAACGCGGTCCACTTTTACAACCGTCCGGACGCGGGGCTCCCTTACGATCCAACCCGTACGTCCCTCTCGGGAACAGATCTGCGGCTCAAGGCAGACAAAGTCGCGGGGACTTTCACCTACGGGGCCCTGTACGAACGACTCTCGCCCGGATTCGAGACGAACGATCTTGGTTTCCTGTCGCAAGCGGATCAGCAGTTCTCGCAGGTATACGCGGCAGTACAAAGCAGCCAGCCGCGCGCTTTCTGGCGGAACGCCGACGCCCAGATTTATCAGTACAACCAGTTCACCGCTAACGGTATGCCTGTCACGAATTGGACGGAGCTCGACCTGTTCGCCGAGTTCAACAATCGCATGACTTTCTCGGCGAACATGTGGGCAGACAACCTGATGACGGCGTATTGCGATCGCTGCGCGCGCGGTGGACCGGCTGTTCGAGCGAGTCCCGACGTGAATCTGCTCTTCAACCTGGGCGGCGATCCACGCCGGACGGTCGTGCCGACGTTTGCTGCGATCTACACTGTGGGTGACTACGGGAAGTCGACCCTTTGGCGGGTGCGGCCGTATGTGACTGTTCGCGCGCGGAGCAATCTGAGCTGGGAGATCGGGACCCGCTACCAAAGGAATCGGAACGACACCCAGTGGTTCGTGAATCAGGGGGTGATCGGCAGTGATACGACCCACTACCTCTTCGCACATGTCGATCAGGAGCTTCTCAGCTTCACGACGCGATTGAACTACACTGCGACTACGGCGCTCTCGCTGCAGCTCTACGCCGAGCCGTTTCTTACCACAGGTCGCTACTTCAACGTGCGAGAGCTCGCAGCTCCACGCTCCGCCAGCTATGACGCGCGTTACCGGCCATTTCCGCTCGCAACCGACAACGCCAGCTTCAACATCAAGGAGCTGCACGCGAGCGCGGTAGCGCGGTGGGAGTACCGGCCGGGCTCCACGGTCTTCCTGGTTTGGACTCAGGGGCGCGAACAGGACGATCGCAATCCTGGAAGCTTTGTCCCGACGCGGGACTTCAGGGATCTCTTCGCGGCACGTCCGGACAACACCTTTCTGATCAAGGCGTCGTACTGGATGAACTTCTAGTCTCCGGTCAGGAGAACTGCGCGAAGCCGACGGTGTTACCGCCCGGCTCGCGCACGTAGATCTCCGTGCTCCCGTAAAAAGTTTCGTGGCGTGGCTTCACGACCGGCGCTCCGGCGAGGGACTTCTCCACCGTGTCCAGGTCGTCAACGGTTATGAACAGCGCGACGGAGTGTCCGGTGAGATCGCCAGCCGATGCGGGCTGCTCGCTGATCACACTGGCGCGCGTCTGATACATGATCTCGACGGCGCCCTTCTGGACGCTCGCGAAGATCAGTTTCCCATCGGGGGCCGGAACCTGGTTAGTAACCTTGAATCCGAGGCGGTCTGTCCAGAACTTGATGCACGGCTCGACCGCATCAACGATGAGCACCGGCGTGAGCTGTTTCAGCGTCGGTGACTGGCCGCCCGAGGGGTTTACGATTGTGGCGCGTTTCCGCCAAGGTTCGAATCGAATCCCGGACGGAAAACTCCGCACAGCACTCCGAGAATGCCAAAATCCATTCCCGGCTGAATCGGTATGTCGCGCTCCGCGGGGTTCGCTGCCTCCAGGACCACCGAGCCGCTGCGACGCGAATAAGTCTTGACCGTCGCTTCTTCGCCGATCCGCGCGGCAACGACGTCCTGTTCTTTCGGCTCCTGCTTCGGATTCACCATCACGTAGTCGCCGTCGTTGATGCAGCGCCCAACCATACTGTCGCCTTTCACCTTGAGGAAAAACACTTCATCGGAAGGAACGAAGCGGCGATCGATCGTGATGAATCCCTGTCGATGCTCCGGAATGAGCGCCGGCTCGCCTGCGTGAATTCTTCCGTAGAATGGTACGGGCTGCGTGCGCATCGCCGCACCGAAACCGAGCAGGTTCACACCACGCGATCTGGCGGGGTCCCGCTCGATATATCCTTTCTTCGCTAGTGACTGCAGCAGGTCGGATACCGTCTTGGTCGACTTGATCTTGAACTGCTTGCCGATGTCTCGAATGCTCGGCTGGTAAGTGTGCTCGGCTGTGAAATCGAGCAGGTAGTGATATACCGAGCTCTCGAGTTTTGTTAGTTGCTCGGCCATCTGAGCATCCTTGTGGAATTGGCGAGGCCGGGGGTCGTCCGGGCGCTCGCGTCTGGGACTAATGTGTGTACGAAATGGTACCTGGTCAACAGTTTCGTCTCTTGCTTTAATTGCTACGCGCCAAGCACCGTTAACGCCTTGTCGATCCGCTTCAAGGCGAGCTCCCGGCCCATTTGGATCAGCATTTCGAAGATGCCCGGGCTGACCGTGAGACCTGTTAAGGCCACCCTGAGGGGCTGAAACACCTTTCCGGCCGATGTCCCACGGGCCTCGGCCAGCGACCGGAGCGCGGTTTCCAGAGGCTCGGTACTCCAGTCCGGCACGTTTGCCAGCGCGTCACGAGTCGATCGCAACAAGTCGGCGGCCTCTGCCGGATCCTTCCAGTTCTTGGCGACAGCGATTGGATCGTACTCTATGTCCTCGAGGAAATACGGCTTGGCCTGGCGGACGATGTCGTCGATCGTGCGCGAGCGAACGCGCAACAAATCCAGTAGTCTGAGATACCAATCACGGCGCGCTACGAGCTCTTCCTCGGTGGCGAGGCGCGCCGAAACTATCGCGGGTGTAACGCGAGGCTCCAACTCTTCGATCGGGATCATCGACAAGTGCTGGCCGTTCATCCACTCCAGTTTTTTCGGATCGAAAATGGCAGCCTTCTTCTGCAGCCCATCGACACTGAACAGCTCGACCATCTCCGCAAGCGTCATCACCTCGCGGTCTCCTCCCGGTGACCAGCCGAGTAGGGCGAGAAAGTTGAGCATCGCTCCTGGAAGGAGACCGTAATGCTGGTAGTCTCCCACCGCCGTAGCCCCGTGTCGCTTGCTCAGCTTTTTTCCGTCGAGACCATGAATCATGGGCAGGTGCGCAAAGGTTGGTAGCGGCGCGCCCAGCGCTCGATAGAGCAGAATCTGTTTTGGCGTGTTCGAGATGTGATCGTCCCCGCGCATTACGATGGTGATGCCCATCGCGATGTCGTCGGAAACGACGGCGAGGTTGTAGATCGGCGTCGCATCAGAGCGCAGGATGACGAAGTCCTCGATGTCCTTGTTCGGAAACGCAATGCGCTGGTGGACCATGTCCTCCCACTCGGTGGTGCCCGCGGGAACGCGGAAGCGGATCACGTGTGGATCTCCCGCGGCGACTCGCCGCTTTACTTCTTCGGGCGAGAGGCGGTCGCAGCGACGATCGTACTTGAATGCTTCCTTCCCGGTTGCCGCCTCGCGCCGCCGCGCCTCGAGCTCCGCCGGAGTGCAGAAGCAACGATAAGCGCTTCCATTCTCGAGCAGCTTGCGCGCATCGGCCTGGTGGCGGGAGAGATTTGCTCCCTGGTACACGACACCGTTGTCCCAGAGCAGTCCGAGCCATTCCATCCCGTCAAAAATTGCGCGGGTGCTTTCGTCGGTGCTGCGAGCCTTGTCGGTGTCCTCGATGCGAAGGAGGAATTGTCCGCCGTACTTTCGAGCGTAGAGCCAGTTGAAGAGCGCGGTCCGCGCGCCGCCGACGTGCAGGTATCCTGTCGGGGAAGGTGCGAAGCGAAGCCGCGGTTTGGTGCCGTCTGTCATTGGTGAGTCGAAATAAAGAACAGCGGGCCCAGACTGGAAGCTTGGGACCCGCCGAGCGGAGAGAGAGGGATTCGAACCCTCGATACGCGTTTCCACGTATGCCGGTTTAGCAAACCGGTGCCTTCAGCCTCTCGGCCATCTCTCCAGGAGAGTCTTGAAACTTAGACGGTCAGAGAGGGCTACTCAAGCTCGCGTGGGGAACTTCAACGCAGAACTTTGACTTCCTCTCGACTCCTAGCCCATCCAGCCCCCCCATGCTGGCGAAATGCAGCGCTTGCGTGCATCAATTCGAAGCACGCATCACTGGAGGAATTGATGCTTTCCCGGTACGGTCGCAGTCTCGCTTCGCTATTTCCCGCGCTCGGCTTCATCGCCGTTGTCATGTCGCCGCTTGCCGTCGTCGAGTATCAGATCCCACGCGAACGCGCCTTCCCGCACGATCCTGCCGTCGGCAAGGACGGAATCGTGTGGTACACGGACCAGGCGAACAGCTTCATCGGGCGGCTGGATCCAGCTACCGGAAAAATCACCGATTATCCGACTCCGACGCCCGCGTCCGCACCTCACGGGATCGTCGTGGCTGCGGACGGCGGGGTGTGGTACACCGCCCAGCGGGCAAGCAAGCTCGGGCGTCTCGATCCCAAGACTGGAAGCATCGAGGAGTACTCGCTGCCTGCCAACGCCGGCGATCCGCATACCCCACTGATTCGCAAGGGGGCTGTCTGGTTTACAGTTCAACGGGGCAACACCTACGGGCGTCTCGACCCGCGGACGCGCGAGGTCAAGATGTGGACTGTACCGACCAACCGCGCGCTCCCCTATGGGCTGGTCAATGCTCCCGATGGGTCGGTCTGGGTTGCGCTGTTTGGAACCAACAAGTTGGGGCGGATCGACGGAGAGAGTGGAGAGCTTCGGGAGATCACGCTTCCCGACGCGGGCGCACGTCCGCGGCGTCTCGCGGTCGACGAATCGGGAATGGTGTGGTACAGCGATTACGCGCGTGGCTATCTGGGCTCCTATAACCCGAAGAACGGCGCGTTCAAGGAATGGCTTTCACCAGGCGGTGAGAAGTCTGCGCCCTATGGAATCGCGATCGCGCCGGACGGACGGATCTTCTACAATGAAGCGCGTCCCGGAGCGATGGTCGCGTTCGATCGAAAGACGGAGAAGATGGAAAGCATCACAATCCCGACAGCGGGCTCGATCGTTCGGAACATATCGGTCGACAGCACCAGGAGCCGGATCTGGCTGGCGTTGAGCGGAACCAATCGGATCGGGAAGATCGAACTGAAGTGAGATCCGCTCTGCGGCTTTTCCCATTCGTATTGCTGGCAGCTTGTGCACTCGATGCACGTGCGCAAGCGTCCGATACTTCGCGGACTGCGCGACCCTCCAGCCCGTCACTGATATCCGCAACGCGCCCCGGCCGCGATCCAAATCAGCCGATCGACGAGGAGTACACCCGGAAGATCCGTGAGTACACAACGGAGCCGTTCTTCCTCTCGCCATTGGTGGATTACCTGCCGGCGTCCACCACGGTGCCGACGCCCAAGGTCGTGCTGGGCGACATCGCCGGTGCGCGCAACAATCTTCCATACTCGAAAGAGGTCTACGCCTACATGCGCCTGCTGGCGAAAGCCAGTCCGAGAGTGCGCGTGTATTCGATCGGCAACACGGAAGAGGGAAGGGAAATGATCGCCGTCGCCGTCGCCTCGGAGGCGGTGTTCGCCAATCTCGAGCAGAACAAAGCGAACCTCTCGAAGCTGGCGGACCCGCGCAGCATCAACATGGACGATGCTGAAGCGGCGAGGCTCGTGACGCAGACGGTTCCGGTCTACTACATCACCGGCACGATCCACTCGCCGGAGTCTGGCGCGCCTACGGCGCTGATGGAGCTTGCCTACCGACTCGCAGTCGATGAAAGCCCCTACATCAGAAACATTCGCGACAATCTGATCACGCTCATCACACCGATCGTCGAAGTCGACGGTCGTGATCGCCAGGTCGACATCTTCCGCTGGCACATGGCCCATCCCGGCGAGACAACGCCGCCGCTGTTGTACTGGGGGCACTACGTTGCGCACGACAACAATCGGGATGCGATGGCGCTGACCCTCAAGCTGTCGCAGAACGTCCTCGACACCTACCTCGGATGGAAGGCACAGGTACTCCACGACCTGCACGAGTCCGTTCCGTACCTGTACGACAACACCGTTGGCGATGGACCGTACAACGCGTGGCTCGATCCGCTCCTCACCAACGAGTGGCAGATGCTCGGCTGGAACAACGTGCAGGAGATGACGCGGTTGGGGATGCCTGGCGTCTACACTCACGGAAATTTCGACACCTGGTCGCCGGGTTACCTGATGTTCATGGCTGCGACTCACAATGGGATCAGCCGGCTCTATGAGACGTTTGGAAACGGAGGGACCGCGGAGACAGTCGATCGCACACTCTCTCCGACCGAGACCGCACGTACCTGGTATCGGCAGAATCCACCCCTGCCTCGGGTGAAGTGGTCGCTTCGCAACAATAACAATTACCAGCAAACGGGATTGCTCGTCTCCCTCAGCTACTTCGCGAACAATCGCCAGCAGTTTCTCGGGAATTTCTACGAGAAAAGCAAGCGCTCGATTCTCAAGGCGCGCGCAGAAGGCCCCGCCGCGTATGTGCTTCCAGCCGACGACAGGCGACCGGGCGCACAGGCGGAGCTGCTCAGGATCCTGCAGAAACAGCACATCGAGATCTCGCGCGCAACTGCTCCGTTTACGGTACTCGTCTCGGTCCCGAGGTCGCGCCCGGCCGCGACGCCGACCGCGGCCGGCCCTGGCGCCAAGCCGGCAGACAGCACAAAGCCGTACGATTTCGCGCGAGCCCCGGACAGCACGAGACCGAGCGAAATGGCCAGGCCGTCGAATGCACCGCCACCAATCAATCCTTACGACACGCTTCCTTTGTCGGTCCCGCGCATGGAGCCGCGTCAATTTCCTCAGGGAAGCTATATCATCCGGATGGATCAGCCCTACTCGCGGATAGCGGACGCACTGCTCGACTATCAGTACTGGAGCCCCAACGACCCGCAGCGGACACCGTACGACGACACCGGCTGGACCTTTCCGGAAAACTTCGCTGTGCGCTCCTTCCGCGTCACCGATCCGAAGATTCTCGCCGTTCCGATGGAAAACGTGAGCGGCGAGATTAGAGCGCCAGGAGGAGTCACCGGGAGCGGAGCTGTGTTCGCGATAGATCACAACGCCGACAACGCGCTGGCGACGCTGCGTTATCGCTTCAAGGGGGGGGACGCCGATTTTCAGATTGCCGAGCAGCCGTTCGAGGCGGCGGGTCACAAGTTCGGGCGAGGATCCTTCATCGTCCGCCGAATTGCGGCGAGCGAGCTGGACAAGGCGGCGCGGGAGCTCGGACTCAAGATCTACGGGCTCCCGGCGGCGCCTACTGTGGCGACCCATCCTGCACGCACAGCGCGGGTCGCGATCATGCACACCTGGATCAGCACTCAAACGGAAGGCTGGTGGAGACAGGCGTTCGATTTCAACCACATTCCGTACGACTACATCAGCGTTCAGGACGCCGCGAAAGATGCGAATCTCAATGCGAAATACGATGTGATCCTGTTTCCTCCCGGTGGCGGCAGTCCGCAGACGATCGTGGCGGGGCTGCCGATGTACCGGAATCCGATGCCCTGGAAGAAGACCGAGCTCACGCCAAACCTTGGTATCGATGAGACGGATGACATACGTCCCGGGCTCGGCTGGAAGGGCGTCGAAAACCTGGCGACGTTCGTGAAGAATGGCGGAGTGCTGGTCACGGTCGACAACACCGCCGACCTCGCCGTGACATTCGGACTGGCAAACGGAGTCTCCCTGAACCAGCCGCCCCGGCTGCACGTGGTCGGAAGTCTGCTTCGCACGAAAGTCGTCGACGATTCGAGTCCGCTTGCGTACGGCATTCGCGATAGCCTCGCCGTGTACAGCGACGGCGGCTCGAGCTTCAGCATCACCAATGTGCTTGGCACCCGCGGCGGGCGATTTCCAGATTCGGCGAATGCGCGGCCGACAGGTCGTGGGACTACCGACGACGTCGACGTTCCTCAGGGCCGATTCGCTCTCGATCCGCGTAACGACGTACCGCAGCGCAGGCCAGTGCAGCCGTGGCAGGCGGCGCCGGTAACGGACGAGCAGATGCGGAATCCGCTGACGATCATCCCGCCGGCGCTGCGACCGCGCGTGGTGCTCCGGTTCAGCGAGCAGCGCGATCTGCTCGCGTCGGGTCTCCTCGATGGCAACGACGTCGCGCAGCGTCCCGTCGTAGTGGATGTTCCACTCGGCAAGGGTCATGTCATTCTCTTCGCCAACAATCCAATGTGGCGAGGGGCAACGATCGGGAGCTATTTCCTCGTCTTCAATACGCTCCTCAGTTTTGACCGTCTCGATTCAGCGAGGAAGCTCGATATTCGCTGAAATGCAGAGCGAATAAACAAGAAAAACGGTCGCCGAATTGGCCCTTCGTGGCACCCGCCCTGCAACGCAAAAAGCCGAGCACAGACCTTGGCGCGCAAACGGCGATGGAGGACCTGGCGATGGGCTATCGGACGTTTCTCGACTCGACGGGCAAGCGGTGGGAGGTATGGCTCGTAACGCCCGCCGCCGCGGAGAGACGAAAGGCGGACCGGCGGGCCGCCGCTGCGGGCGCCGAGGGCTTCGGGGGTACCTCCGAGCGGCGCCATACTCCGGATAGGCGGAAGGTCCCATTTCGACGGAGCGTGGCCGTCGCAAGCGAATACAGTCAGGGCTGGCTGTGCTTCGAGGGCGAGGGTGAAAAGCGGCGGCTCGCACCAGTGCCTCCAGGTTGGGAGGAGTCGGGCCCCGACCGCTTATCGACGTGGCTGCAGGCAGCGAAGCGCGTTGTGAAATGCGCGCCGTAATATAGATTCCGCCTCCGGGCATCGGCTCCTCCACTCGGGTCGCAACAAAACCAAATCGAGATATGCGCCAGGTCCTCCGTGAACGCGATGCGATGATTTGCCGGTCCTGCAACAACGAGGAGCGTGCGTCCGAAGGTTATCCCTGCTCGAACTGCGAGACATTCATCTGCATCATCTGCACGTTTCGCGGCGTGGTGTACTGCAGGAAGTGCGAAGCGGAGAGAGTGAATTCTCTGACCCAGCGCAGTGCCTAAAGCGCTGTCGGCGCTTCGGTTCACCAACTCATCTGAAATTCAGAATGAAAAGAATCTCCAGATCGTATTTCATCGCGCTGGTCATTTGCCTCCCGTTCGTCGCCAGCGGTCAGGAGAAACAGCGCTTCTCGAGCCTCGACGAGGCGCTGCAGGCGGGCGGCATTCTCCGCGGCCGACAGGGTCCGCAGAACGTGAACTGGATCGAGGGGGGAGCCCGATTCTCCTATACCGATCGCGATCCGGCCACGGGTACGCCGCTGATTCGCGCATACGATCCTCCCACTGGCAAGGACACGGTTCTTTTCGCGCCCACGGGCATCACGTTCCCCGGCACCAACCAGCCGTTCGCGTACGACGCGTTTGAGTGGGCGCAGGACTCCAAGCACCTCGTCTTCCAGACGAACTTTCGGCCCCTCTATCGAAACTCCGGCATTTCCGACTACTACATCTACTCCCTGGCCGACCGCAGAATGCAGCTCGCCACCAAGGATGCGCGCACCGGTGAGCTGTCTCCCAACGGCGCAATGCTGGGGTTCGAGCGGGGCGGTGACATGTACGTCACCGATCTCGCGAGCCATCAGGAGAAGCGACTGACGAGAGATGCCTCGGAGCACGTCTTCAACGGTCACTTCGACTGGGTATACGAGGAGGAATTCGGCCTTGCCCAGGCGTGGAAGTGGTCGCCCGACAGCCGTTACATCGCCTATTCGCAGCTGAACGACTCGGCGGAGCCGGAGATTCAAATCTCCGATTACTCGGGCCTCCACCAGCAATGGGAGAAGCTGCGGATACCGCAGGTTGGCGATTCCAACGCAACGGTGCGGGTTGGAGTTGTGAACGTTGCTACGGGCAAGAACACCTGGCTCGACACCGGCGAGCGCGGTGAGTTCTACATTCCGCGCATCTACTGGACGAGCCGCGCCGACACGCTTGCCGTCATCACGCTCAACCGACCGCAGAACGTGATGAAGCTCTTCTTCATCGACGTGCGGACAGGCGGGCGTCGCCAGGTCATGACGGAGGCATCCAAAACGTGGCTCGATGTCTACGACTTCTACGCCGGCATCGAAGACATGATGTCATTCCCGGAGAATTCACACGAATTCTTCTGGCTCTCCGACCGCGACGGCTATCAGCATCTCTACCGGTACGACTACTCGGGCAAGCTGATCAACCAGGTGACTCGCGGAAGCTGGAACGCTACCCGGATCGAGGGAAGCGACGCGAAAGGCCAGACCATCTATTACACGTCCACACAAGGGTCCCCCCTGCAGCGGCAACTGTACTCCATACGCTTCGATGGAACGAACCAGCGCCGCATCACGACCGTCGAGGGCACGCACCGAATCAACATGTCGCCCAGCGCGACGTACTTCATCGACAGGTACTCATCGCTCGGACAACCAACCCAAATAGAGCTGTGGACGGCGGCGGGACAGAAGCTGCGCACGATGGAAAGCAACCCTGCTGTGACCAACTGGCTCGCGACACACGCCTATTCGCCGGCCGAGATCTTCTCGTTCACCACGTCGGATGGGACACGCATCGACGGCAGCATCATCAAGCCGATACCATTCGATCCGAACAAGCGCTACCCCGTGGTTTTTGACATTTACGGCGGTCCGGGATCGCAACAGGTCTACAACCAGTTTGCATCCGCCGGGATGTCACAGTGGCTCGCGCAGCAAGGCTACATCATCGTCGGCCTCAACAATCGCGGGACGAACAACTACGGCAGCACGTTCATGAAGGTTGTTTACAAGCAGCTGGGCAAGTACGAGGCGCTGGATTTCGCCGAGGCGGCGCGATACCTGGGCAAGCAGACCTATGTCGATCCGAAGCGCGTCGCGATCGTGGGAACCAGTTACGGCGGTTATAGCGTTGTGTACACGATGGAGATGTATCCGGAGTTATTCCCTGTCGGCGTCGCCAACTCGCCCGGGACAGACTGGCGCTTGTACGACACGATTTACACCGAGCGCTACATGAGCCTCCTCGGCGACAACCTGAAGGGCTATGTCGAGAGCTCGGCAGTCGAGCAGGCTGCGAAGATGCGGGGCAATCTTCTGCTCATTCATTCGATGATGGATGACAACGTCCATCCTGTGAACACCATGCAGCTGTTGACAGCGCTGACGAACGCGGGCAGAGATGCGGAGCTCCGCATATACCCGTTTGGGCGGCACGGCGCGGCGTACAACGCGCAGAGCGGGCGACTGATCCGTCAGGTCACCTTCGGGTATCTCGAGCGCCATCTGAAGGGCAGTACTCCTCCGGCGCTCGCACCCGCTCGCTAGCTGACAAGAAAACGCCCGGCGCTGGACAACCAGCGGCGGGCGTTTGTCATTGGTGCTACAGCGGTCTGACTTACTTGTGCGCGTCTTTCCGAATGTCGCGCACGTCCTGCCGTCTGTCCTTGCGATCCTGGCGGAGGTCCTTGCGGTCGGACTTGAGCTCCTTCTTGTCCGCCTTGAACTCCTTCTTGTCTCCTGCCTTGATGTCCTTCCGCAGCTCCCTGCGATCGGCACGGACTTCCTTGCGGTCCGCGCGGATCTCACGGGTGTCGGAACGGACTTCTCTGCAGTCTGCTCTCGCGTTTGGATGATCCTTGCACCAGGCTACGAGTCTAGCTCTCGTCAGCCCGGGCGGCGCTTTTACAGCGAGCTGCGAGGACTGAGCGGAGGCATTCGATGCAACTGCCAGGATCAAGGCGGTCGCGAACGACGCCAGCTTTGCTTTCGACATCTTCTCTCCTTCCCCTTTCGAGGAGTGTTTTCGGGTGGGCGTATTCGCGCACCGTTCTTCATGAGAGACGCGCCATCGGAGGTCATGTTAACAGCGATGGCGTGATTGAAAGCCTGCGGTGTCCATTCGGGTTATAAAAAGGTCACAAATTCCCTGCCCATTTGTCCCGGCGATACGCGCTCATCGAGCGGAGGCTGGATTGGTGGTCGTCTTCGCTGGCAATGGCGCCATTAGAACGCGGTACTCCGCGTCGGGTGGTTTCCCTCCGTGAGGCCAGTCGCGGACCTTCGCCGGGAAATTCGGACGCGGGCGGGTGTTGATGTAGGTCGCGATGTCAAACGCCTGCTGCGGCGTGAGCGACTGCGGTCGATCGATCGGCATGACGGCGTGGATGAAAGACGCGGCGGTCACGATTCTGGCCATGCCCGCGCCGACGTTGTACGATCGCGCCCCCCACAACGGAGGAGCCAGTGTTGTGCCTTGTCCAGTCGCTCCGTGACAGCGTACGCACGTCGATACGAATACCGCCGCGCCACGAGCGGGATCGCCCTGAAGCGCGGGCAGCTTCGGCAGGCCCTGTCCTTCCATTTCAACGCCGACCGGGATTCCGCTCGAGAGAAACGCGAAGTAACTAACGATGTCACGCATGTCTCGGCCGGCCGGATTCAAAGCGCGACCATTCATGCTTCTCATGAAGCAGTCGTTGATTCTGTCTTCGATGAGGTCGACTTTGCCGCTTCGTGCGCGGTATTGCGGGAAGCGCGCATAGGCCCCGACCCAAGGCATTGCTCCGGGCTGCAGACCATCCTTGAGGTGACAACTGGCGCAGCGCAGCGAGTTGCCTACATGCCGCGGCAGACTGTCCCGGGTGGCCAGAAGGATCGCGCGGCCTCTGAGCGCTGACGCACGATACACGCTGTCGCGCAGCTCCGCATCGACGGGAATCCTGAAGCGCGCCTTCTGCCTGGTGCCAGACTGGGTTACCAGCTCGAAAGTTCGAGGACGCGCAGGCACGTGCTCGAATGCCGCGAGCAGGAACGAGCCCGCTACGACGACGGCTGCGTAATAGAGGCGAGGCGTCAGTCGGCCCTTATAGGCAAGTCAGCTGGTATTTCAGTCGATCCAGCGGCGCGCGATCTTGCTTCGCCGTTGCCGGTGTCTCCCTTGATGGAGGAAACGAGGTCGCTAACGACGCCGTCGATTCGCGAATTGAACGATTGGGCGACGCCGGCGATCAGCGCTGCGACGACTCCGTCCAGAGCGCCGCCAAGCTTGCTGCCGGTTTCCTTCGTCGCATCAGCTGTCACCTTCGCCGCCTTCACGTCCGCGTGGGATGCACTCAGCGCGATTCCTGCTCCAAAGGCGACGCCGACGGCGGCCCATGGATGGTCCCTGACTTTCTGCGCCACGTCTACCTTTCGCTCCAGCTCGGCGATCGCTCTGGACATGCGCGCTTTGGTCTGCTCGATGTCGGCCCGCACCTCCGTCGTCGTCTCAGGCATGATCGTTTCTCCGTAGCGTTGCCAGTGTTTGCTCGGGCTTCAGTTTTCCTGGCGACAACATAGCGCTGCTGCGCTTGAGCAGGTAAAACGCCCCTCCGGCGAGGATAGCGGTCAGCACGAACGCCGCAATCCAGTACCGTCCACGAAATAGGGCATCGCCGAGCAGGAGGACCATTCCGAATACGAGCATCTGGACCGTCAGCAGGCCAAGCATCGCCGCCGCGATGGCGAAGCCCGTACCCTTGCCGATATCGCGCGCAATCTGGGCAAACTCGATTCGCGCGAGGTGAACCTCCTGGCGGGCGAGATGCGCTCCATCTTCCGCAACGTCGCGGATGAGTTGGCCGACTCCGCGGTTGGTTTCGGATGCGCGTAACATCGACATGGCTAACGCCGGAGCGCTTTGCCGATCAGGTAACCAGCGCCGAGCGCAACGAGCAGGGAACGAGCAGGATGTTCCTTGACCTGCCTTTCAACGCCATCCTTCACCTTGTCGAGATCCGCATCACGCAGCCAGTCGGCGCTCGACTGCATTCCGCTGGCGAGGGTGTCGGTGACGGCGGCAATCGTCGGGTCGCTGGTGATGGCGACCGATGATCCCGCGCCTGAAGTCTCCGTCGATGGCCTCCGCTGACGCAGCGCTTCTGCGCCAGCTTGCAGTCCGTCGGCGAGCATCGCCGGAATGCCCGACGCTTTTTCTTTGACGCTTGATACTACGCTCTTCACCTGACCGCTGACTCCACGGTCGGTATCGGTGCCACTATTCTCGATGGGTTCGTGGTCAATTCGTTCCATGGATACAGCCCTCGACAGTTGTTGAGCCGCATCGCGCGGCGACGAACTATTGACCTGCAGGAGCCGCGCCGCTGTGCGGCCCGTCAACGAGAGGAGCGGCTCGCGAGCTGGGTGATCGTGTGGAGTTCCGACGCGCGTCGCTTGAGGGCGCGCTGGCTTTGCTCGATCGTGATCAACTCGAACCTGACCATTTCGCCGGGCGAGCGTTGGCTAATGATCGGAAGATCGGCCTCGACGACAACGGCAATCTTGGGGTAGCCACCAACGGTAGGCGCGTCGGCCATCAGTGCGATTGGAAATCCATCTCCCGGAACCTGGATAGCGCCCGGACAGCTCGCTTCTGAAGGAAGAGCTCCGGCCGTGTTCGCGAGCGGGGGTCCTTCGAGCTTGTAACCAGTCCGGTCCGACGCAAGTGAGATCCTGAACTCACTTTCGGTCAGGGTGCGCCACGCAGTTTCGTCGAACAAGTCGGAGTGCGTACCGCGGGTGATATGCACTATTCCCGCGGTATAGCGGGGAAGAAGATCGGCGCCGCAATGGAACCCATCGGCTGGTGTCTGACTCGATGGTCCCAGCGCCAGCGAATCGCCGCTCTTGAGCATTCTTCCCAGGTGGCCCCCGAAGCGGCCGGGAAGGTACGTGGACCTGCTACCAAGGACCCTGGGGACATCGATTCCGCCATTGACCGCGAGATAGAGAAAACGGCCGCTGGAGATCTGCTCGATCACGAGCTCTTCGCCGGCCCGGGCGTGAATTGTCGAAAAAGGTGCGATGGCTCTCGCCGAAAGCGTTGCTCGCCCGCTGGCGCCGCCAAGCGAGAACACGGAATCCTGCTCGAACCTTATCGCGCCGCCGCCAAGAGCCCATTCGAGCCCCGCGGCCTCCACCTGATTTCCCACCAGCGCATTCGCCGCACGAATGGCGAATGAGTCGATCGCGCCACCCGGTGGAACTCCGGAAGCCCTCGAGTGCCTTCGCCCACAGTCCTGAACCGTCAGATAAGGCGGCGCGCGCGTGATGGTGATCACGGCACGCGCTCGAATCGCACAGTGTCGCCCGCCCGTAACAGCGCCGACGGCTCTCGGGCGGGATCGAACATCACATTCTCGGTTCGGCCGATGATGTGCCATCCGCCGGGAGTGTCCAGCGGATAAACGGCCGTCTGCGCCGCGGCGATGGCCACGCTCCCCGCCGGAACGCGGGGTCTCGGCTCCGGGCGACGAGGGAGTTGAAGCGAGGGATCCAGCTCGCTGAGATAGCCGAAGCCGGGGACAAAACCGAGCAGATCCACGGTGTAGGAGCGCGCGCTGTGGCGCGCGATCACTTCGCCCGGAGACAGCCGGGTCGCTGCGGCAACCGCGTCGAGATCCATTCCGTCGTAATGAACAGGAATCACGTGATTGCGCGGTTTTGTTTCCCCGCCGCGAACCTGAGTGGCCGCTTCGCACGCGTCGAGCAGCTTTTTAGACATCTCCTCGTACGAAACGTTGAGCGCATCGTAGAAGACCGTGAGCGCGAGATACGCGGGAACGATGTCTTCTACGTGAGGTATCCTCGCTGCCTCGAGGGAACGGGCTGTCGCGTGAATTCGCTCGAGAAGTTTCGGACTGCGCTCGGTACCGAATGCGATCGTGACCGCGGAGTCGCCGAGCGAGTGCGCTCGCAGGCCGGTTGAGATCACGCCGCGAAAGGAGCGATCACGACGCGGGATTGCTTGAGCCGGGCGTTCAGCGCGCGCAGAATCGATGCTGCATCGGGATTGTCACCGTGCACGCACAGCGATTGGGCCGAAATGCGGAGCTCAGAACCGTCGTCGGCGGTAATGGTCTGTCCTTTGACGAGCATCACGGCGCGCTGGACCGCGCTCTTTACGTCGTGGATTACCGCTCCCTCTTCGTGGCGCGGGACCAGTGTCCCATCGGGTTTGTAAGCTCTGTCGACGAAGGCCTCGGTCGCGAATGCGATCCCGGCGCGCTGTGCCGCATGCGCCATCTCGCTGCCAGCAGGCCCGAGCAGGGTGAGAGACGCTTCGACGTCCCGAATCGCCGTTACGACCGCACTCGCTGCTTCTCGATCTCGGGCTGCGCGGTTGTATAGCGCGCCGTGTGGCTTGACGTAGGAGAGCCTCGCACGCTCCGCGCCACATACGTCTCGCAGCGCGCGGATCTGGTATGTGACATGGAGGGTGATCTCTTTGGGAGAAAGACCGAGCTCGCGCCTACCGAAGCCGGGAATATCGGGATACGACGGGTGGGCCCCAATGGTGACACGACGAAGTTTGGCGGCTCTGACAGTGTCTCGCATCGTTGTCGCGTCACCAGCGTGGAATCCGCACGCGATGTTCGCTGACGACACGAGGTCGAGAAGGGCTTCGTCTTCCGCGGCCCGCGAGCGGCCGAAGCCTTCTCCCAGATCGGCGTTCAGGTCTATTGTAAGGGGCAACAGGCTATTTCTTGCGGACTTTCTTCCCGCCGCTCACCGGCTTCGCTTCGACGATCCCCCATTCCTGCACGTCGTCCTCGAAGCCGCCGCGCCCCACCTTCGGGAAAAGCCTTTCCCTCACGACGACAGGAGTCAGCCAGTAGGTATATCCATCGTCCGCTTCGACCGGCAGCCACGCGAACTTCGTGCGGACGCGCTCGTCGCCAATTTTTCCACGCAGATGTCGCCGACGCTTCCACTTCACGGTTTAGTCCCCCTTTCCGTCTGAGTCTAGACGCGGTCTTCGAGTCCCTTTACGCCCGCCAGTTCGGCGCAGTTCGCACAGCAGTAGAACGTGCCGTTGCTCTCGACGCCGTGGCCGATGATCTTGCAGCCGCAATGGGAGCACTTGGGTGCGAGCGCATGGATGGCGCACTCAAATGAATCGAAGGTGTGAGTCTTACCTTTCATTGTGACGGTGAACGATTTGTCATAATCGTTGCCGCAGACTTCGCACTTCGCCATTAGGCCCCCATGGTGCGGTCACTGACGGGCCCTCTACGGCGAATCTAATGCCGCTGTGACGGGGATCTCACCTGAATACTTTCCTCATCTTGGTGTCGGGATCGCGTGCGAAGCGGAAGGCGAACCAGGCGAGATCAGTGACGAGCTCGTCGTACGCCTGGGGATCCATTTTGTCCGCTACGACGTTCATGCGTCCCGAAATCTGGGTCTTGAGATGCTCGATCCATTCTTTCGTGAAGTCGGCCATGGGGCGGGGCTCCGGTAGCGTCTGAGTCTGCGCGCGTGCCGTAAAATCTACGCCTTTTTCGGTCGAATACGTTACCGTATCCGAGGCGGGGAAGTCTAGCGAGCAATGGATTCGTCGAGGGAGATAGAGTTCGCGGAGCGCCTGGCGAGAATCGAGCAATCGATCGCGCTGGTCCAGCGCTCGGTTGATCTATTGCTCGCTGAGCGCTCGTCTCCAGCCCAGCAGGGGACACCCGCGCGCGTCTTTCGAGAACAGAGACCGGACCCCCTCGCCGAACAGGCTGTTCACGGGCGCAGGTCGGGATTCGCACCGGCAGCAGCAGCTCCTGGCAGCCGATGCCGTTCATCTCCTCGCGCACGACCGGTGCCGCGTTCTCGTGCGCGCGCCAGCCCGCGGGCATGTAGCTCCACAGGCCCGTGCCGAGCTGGCGGACGAGGCCGGCGCGCACCATCAGCTTGTGCGAGAGGGCCTCCGCGTCGGCGGGAGCCTCCTTCTCGGTGGGGAGCAAATAGCTCGAAAGGCGGGTCACGTCCGGAGAAAGCTATCTTGCAGGCTCGTTCCGAACTTGAGGAAGGAGTCGCAATGGCCTACGAGGTCCCGCCCCTGCCCTACGACTACGCCGCGCTCGAGCCGCATATCGACGAGGCGACAATGAAGGTGCATCACGACAAGCACCATCAGGCCTACGTCGACAAGGCCAACGGCGCGCTCGAGGGCACCGATTACGACGGCAAGCCGATCGAGGACGTCCTCAAGGACCTCGACTCGCTGCCCTCCGACAAGCAGACCGCCGTGCGCAACAACGGCGGCGGCCACTACAACCACACCCTCTTCTGGGAGAGCATGAGCCCCGACGCCGGCGGCGAGCCCGACGGCGCGCTCGCCGAGGCGATCGACTCCGCCTTCGGCTCCTTCGACGACTTCAAGGCCAAGGTCAAGGAGACCGGGGTCGGCCAGTTCGGCTCCGGCTGGGCGTGGCTGGTGCACGACGGCTCCGGCCTCGCGGTCGTCGGCTCCGCCAACCAGGACAACCCGATCTCGAAGGGCCAGACCCCGTTGCTGGGCGTCGACGTGTGGG
>Ga0184619_10000142_pt1 | contig 23339 bp, 30 predicted proteins | sample PLM0_60_b1_FD_133146 | JGI IMG/M metagenome (GOLD analysis project Ga0184619, IMG submission 133146) | Groundwater sediment microbial communities from an aquifer in East River, Colorado, USA - PLM0_60_b1 | ecosystem: Environmental > Terrestrial > Soil > Riparian zone | place: USA: East River...
GTCAGGGCGAGCGGCCTGCCGCCGGCGCACGCCACGTTGCGCGCCGCGCTGAACACGGCGCTCGCGCCCGCAGCGAACGGATCGAGCTCCCCGATCGGCGGGCCGTCGAGCGAGACGGCGAGCCCACGATGGGAAGGCACCAGGCGCAAAACGGCAGCGTCCAATCCAGGCCGCCGAACGGTGCGCGACTGGACGAGCTGGTCGTACTGCTCGTAGATCCATGCCTTGCTCTCGTAGTTCTCGGTCGCCACGGGCCGCGCCGGGCGCGCGTGCTGGGGCTCCTGCTCGACCTCGTAGCGCGGACACTCGTCGGTGAGGAACGAGGCGGGAATCGCGCCCTCGAGGTCGCCGCGGAAGAAGCAGCGCAACTCGCCCGTGTCGGTCACCGAACCGATCGGCGCATGGTGGAGCTCCCACTTGTCGAGCACGGCCTCGACCTCGGCCAGCCGTTGCGGCTCGACGACCGCGACCATCCTTTCCTGGCTTTCGGAGATCATGATCTCCCACGGCTCCAGGTCTTCCTCGCGCAGTGGCACGCGGTCGAGGTGGACGTCGACGCCGGCTTCCCGCGAGCTCATTTCGGCGAGGGAGGAGGCGAGACCGGCCGCGCCGCAGTCCTGCAGCGAGGCGACGAGCCCGCCCTCGACGAGTTCGAGCGAGGACTCGATCAGCTTCTTGCCCGTGAACGGGTCGCCGATCTGGACCGAGGGTCGTTTCTCCTCCGCTCCCTCGGCAAGCTCCTGGCTGGCGAGCACCGACGCGCCGCCGATCCCGTCGCGGCCCGTCGTCGCGCCGTAGAGAACGACGAGGTTTCCGGTCCCGCGCGCGCCGGCCGTGGTCACCCGCTCGGCAGGAAGAAGACCGACGCACATCGCGTTGACCAAAGGGTTGTGCTCGTAGGCCTCGTCGAAGACCGCCTCGCCGCCGACGGTCGGCACGCCCACGCAGTTGCCGTACTGGCCGATCCCGGCCACCGCGCGGCGGAAAGACCAGTCCGGCGAGCCGAACCGCAGCCCGTCGAGCAACGCGATCGGCCGAGCGCCCATAGCGACGATGTCGCGCAGAATCCCACCGATGCCGGTCGCCGCCCCCTGGAACGGCTCGACCGCGCTCGGGTGGTTGTGGCTCTCGACCTTGAAGGCGACCGCAAGCCCGTCGCCGACATCGATCACGCCGGCGTTTTCTCCTGGCCCTTGCAGGACACGTTCGCCGGAGGAGGGGAGCCGCCGAAGCAGCGGCGCCGAATGCTTGTAGCCGCAGTGCTCGGACCAAAGCAACGAGAAGACCGCGAGCTCGAAGTGATTCGGCTCCCTGCCGAGGAGGGCGCAGATTCGCTGGAGCTCGCCGTCCGTCAGCCCGAGGGCGCGATGAAGCGGTTGTTCCGCTACCGGCGTCAGAGGATTGAGTGTAGCCGTCTCACAGGACGGGTCGCGGCCACGTTCTACAGTTCATGAGCCGGCGCCACCTGGTGATGCTGCTCGGCCTCGCGGCGCTCTGGGGCGCATCGTTCATGTTCATCAAGATCGGCGATCGCGAGCTCCAGCCGATCACGCTCGTCGGCTTCCGGATGGCGCTCGGGGCGCTGACGCTCGTGCCGATCGTGCTCGCGACCGTCGGCGCGAGGCGGGCGCTCAGAGAGCTTCGCGCCGCCGCCGGGCCGCTGATCGTGACCGGGCTTTTCAACTCGGCGATCCCGATCCTCGCGATCACCTGGGCGGAGACGAGGATCGACTCCGGCCTGACGGCGATCATCCAGGCCTCGGCGCCGCTCTTCACGGCGGTGCTTGCTCTTCGCTTCAGCCATGACGAGCGCGTGCGAGGGTCGCGGCTCGCCGGACTGGTGGTCGGCTTCGCCGGCGTGGCGCTTCTCGTCGGCGGCCGGCCGAGTGGGGAGATCGCCGCGGCGCTCGCGGTCGTCTTCTCGGCCCTGTGTTACGCCGCCGCCGGTCTCTACGCGGGACGGCGGCTGCGCGGGATCTCCCCGCTCGTCACCGCGCTGGGCACGCTCATCGCTGCCACCCTCGCGACGCTTCCGGTCGGCCTCTTCCAGCTGCCGAGCCACGTGACCGGCTGGAAGGTGACGGTCTCGGTGCTGACGCTCGGGATTGCGGGCACGGGCCTCGCCTACATCCTCTACTACGCCCTGATCTCGGGCGCGGGCGCCTCGCGCGCGATCCTGATCACCTACCTCGTGCCCACCTTCGCGGTCGTCTACGGGGCCGTGCTGCTCGGCGAGCCGGTGACGGCCGCGGCGATCGGCGGCCTCGCGCTCGTGCTCGCGGGAGTCGGCCTCGGGACGGGTGCGATCCGCCTCGGCCGGCTGCGGCGGCTAGCCTCGAGCGAGACTTGATGTCACGCGTCTACGTCCCCTACATTGCCGCCCTGGCCGCCCTCTGGGGCGCCTCGTACATGTTCATCAAGGTCGCCGACCGTGCCTTCGAGCCGGCGACGATGATCCTCTTCCGGCTCGTGATCGCGTCAGCGCTTGTCTTCGCAGTCCTGGTGTCCCAGCGCGGGCTCGCGCCGGCGATCGCTGACATGCGACGGCTCGGCTGGCAAGGCTTCGGGCTCGGTGTCGTCAACGGCGCAATCCCGTTCACGCTGATCGCGTGGGGGGAGAAGCACATCGACTCGGGCGTCGCCGCGATCGCGAACGCAACGGTGCCGATCTTCGTCGTCCTCCTGGCCGTGCGGTTTCAGCCGAGCGAGCGGGTCACCGGCCTTCGGCTGGGCGGGTTTTTGCTCGGGCTGGTCGGCGTCGGCGTCCTGGCGGGCATCCACCCCCGCGGCGGCTGGTGGGGAGCGGCAGGGACACTCGCGGTCGTAGTGGCGTCGCTGGCGTACGCGATCGGCAGCATCTGGGCGCAGCGGCTCGTCACGCGCACGAGCCCGCTCTCGCTGGCGACCGCCACGATGATCGGCGGTGCGATCTTCCTGTTGCCCTTCGGCCTGGTGCAGTTGCCCTCGCACGTTCCCGGCTGGAAGGAGACCGGGTCGGTGGTCGCGCTCGCGGTGCTCGGGACCGCTCTGGCCCAGATCATCCTCTATCGCGTGCTCCAGAGCGACGGAGCGGCGCGGGTCAGCCTCGTCACCTACCTGCTGCCCGTGACGGCGCTTTTCTATGGCGTGACACTGCTCGGCGAGCCGCTGACGGTCGAGGAGCTGGTCGGCATGGCGCTGATCCTCGGCGGCGTCGCGTTCGGCTCGGGCGCCGTTCGCCTGCCTCGACGCGAGCCCGCGCCCGCGACGCCCTCGCCTTGAGCGCTGTCGAGGGCGAAGGGCTACGGCTTCGCCGCGCCGAGCCTGGCGACGTCGACTTCATCGTCGAGCTGACCACACACGAGGATGTCGAGCCGTACCTCGCCGGCTCGCGCCCTCGCGACCGCGAGGGGCTGCTGGCCGAGATCGAGCGCTCGCAGCGCGAGCCGGAGGAGTTCGGCCGCTTCTTGGTCGAGGTCGAGCAGGAGGGAGACTGGCATCGCGCCGGCGCGATGGGTTTCGAGCTCGCGAACCGCCGCTCGCGGATCGCGAACCTCGGCAATCTCGCGATCCACCCCGACTTCCGTGGCCGGCGTCTCTCCGACGACGCGGCGAAGCTGCTCCTGCGGCACCTGCTCTTCGACCTCGGCTTCCACCGGCTCCAACTCGAGATCTACGGGTTCAACGAGCGCGCACAGCGTCATGCCGAGCGCGCCGGCTTCGTCCGCGAAGGCGTTCGCCGTCGCGCCTACTGGCGCCACGAGGAATGGGTCGATGGTGTCATCTACGGCCTCGTGCGAGAAGATCTGGAACCGTGAGCTCTTTGGACGAGTACATCGAGACCCACAACGCCGCCGTCCGGAGCGGAGACTGGGAGGCGTTCAGCCGCTGGTTCGCGGACGACGCCGAGGTCCGCTTCGAGGGCGTCCCCGTCGGCCCATTCCGCGGACGCGACGAGATTCGCGCCGCCTACGAGTCGCGGCCGCCCGACGACGAGGTCGAGGTACGGAACGTGAGCAGCGACGGCGACCGGACCGTCGCTGACTACGGCTGGGGAGCCGAGCCGGGGGTGCGTGCCGGCGAGCTTCGTGTCACCTGGGACGGCGACCTGATCCGCGAGCTCGTGATCACGTTCGAGTGAGCGTGGACGAATCCGGGATCGCAGAGCTGACTCGGGAGCTGGACGACCTTCGCAGCCGCTATGACGCAGTGGCCGACGTCCTCCATACCTTGAGCCGCTCGGGGCTTCGGCTCCAGCCGATCCTCGACCAGATCGTCACCGTGGCCGCCCGCCTGTGCGAGTCCGACTCCAGCTTCCTCTACCTCGCCGACGGTGAGCTGTTCAGAATGCGTGCCAACATCGGCCAGCCGGCCGAGGTCGTCGAGTACGAGCGCCTGCACCCGGATCGCGCGGGTCCAAACAGCGCCACCGGACGGGTCGCGATGACGAAGAAGCCGGTGCACATCCCGGATGTGGACGCGGACCCCGACTACGCGCATCCGTCGGCGGACCTCGAGCGCTTCCGGACGCTGCTCAGCCTCCCGGTCTTTGTCGAGCAGGAGCTCGTCGGAGTGATCGGGGTCTCACGACACGAGGTCAGGCCGTTTCAGGACCGGGAGATCGAGCTCATGCAGACCTTCGCCGACCAGAGCGCGATCGCGATCAGCAACGCGGAGCTCTTCGAAACGGTCGAGAGGCAGAAGGCCGAGCTCGTCCGATTCCTGTCACCCGAGGTCGCTACGCTCGTCTCGAGCGACGAGGGCGCGCAGCTCCTTGCCGGCCATCGGGCCTACACCACAGTCGTCTACTTCGACCTGCGGGGGTTCACCGCGTTTGCGGAGGCTGCGGAGCCCGAGGAGCTGATGGATGTCGTCGGCTCTTATCACGCCGCGGCGGGTGAGCTCATTCACGAACACAAAGGCACGCTGGAGCACTTCGCAGGCGATGGCCTGATGGTCTTCTTCAACGACCCGGTACCCCTGCCCGACCACGAGCTCCACGGTGCGAGGCTGGCACTCGCTATGCGCGAGCGCATAGGGACGCTCGCAGCCGCCTGGCGGAAACGGGGCTACGAGCTCGGTCTCGGCGCCGGAATCGCAGTCGGCCACGCGACGTTCGGCCGGATCGGGTTCGAGGGACGCTACGACTACGGGGTTCTCGGCCGGGTCACGAACCTCGCCGCGCGCCTCAGCGACCAGGCCGCAGCGGGGCAGATCCTCCTGAGTCAGCGTGCGTACGCGGCGCTTGAAGGCCGCGTCGAGGCAAAGCCGGTTGCCGAGCTGCAGCTGAAGGGGTTCGCCGGTGCCGTTTCGGCTTACGAGCTGGTGCGCATCGCCTAGCTCGTCCTTTGGTCGCCAGGGACGCGGAGTACGCTCTCGCCATGACGCGATACCTGCACACCATGTACCGGATCACGGACCCTGAGAAGAGCCGGGCCTTCTACGAGGCGCTGGGCTTCGAATTCCGGCGCGAGACGCCGATTGTCCGCGACGGCGAGCTCGAGGCGACGAACTACTTCTTCGGCGTTCCTGGCCAGGAGGAGGAGCTCGAGTTGACTTTCAACCACGATGGTCGCACCTACGAGCAGGGGACAGGCTACGGCCACGTCGCGATCGGGGTCGACGACCTCGACACGACGCTTGCGCGGCTGAAAGATCAGGGAATCGAGCCGGAGCGCGAGCCGTACAGCATCCGCGAAGGAGGGTCTCGGCTCTGCTTCGTGCAGGATCCAGATGGGTACCGGATCGAGCTGATCGAGCGGGGTGGTTAGCAATTAGCTGGGCTGCGCGGCTACTCGAGTCCGGCCCAGACGGCGAAAGACAGAACCCCGAGCGGGTCGACTCGGGGTTCTAACCTCTCGCGGCGCGTCATTTTCGGCTGGCGTCAGTCCTCGTCGCCGTGCTTGTCGTCGAGCTGCGCGCGGATTTCGCCGCTCGGGCGGCCCGTGGTATGGACGTTGACGTAAGTCGCCCCTGCACGGATGGCCCGAACCAGCTCAGCGAACTCACCTGCGGCAAGTCCCTGGGCCGCGGCCCCGGCGCCGACGTCAGCGGGCCTGATCGTGCCGCTGATCGTGCCGCCGCCCGGCGGACAAGACTGTGTCCCCGCGGGCCCGTTGCCCAGATTCGTGCACAGGAACACGACGATCGGGCCGGAGTTCGTCCTGTTCTCGAAATGGATGTGGGACTGTGTCGCGGGCGATTCGAGCCCTCCGTAGGTCAGCTGATAGCGGATCTCATTGGCCCCGCGGTTGATCGACGCCCGGAACTTTCCAACCCCCGGCGTCGACAGGGCTGGGACCTCCTGGTAACCGGTCAACCTCTCGCGAATGCTTTTCCCCCCGCCGGCCACTGCGACCGTCGCGATTCCGATCGCAAGTGCGCCGGCAGCGACTACGGCGAGCGCCAGCTTGACGCGTAGACGCTTCATGTCTGCCTCCCCTCATCGAGGACTAGAAGCGTCCTAGTCAACCTTCTTTCACCGTTTCGGGATGTAAAAAGTCCGGACGCGCTGGGGCGCCGATTCGACGCAGACCGCCTCAGGAGCGGTGGACGCCCATGGTGATCTTGCCGAGGTAGCCGCCCGCCGTTCGTCGGCGCAGGCTCAGGATCGACTTGCGGCCGCCGTTGACGAAGATCGAATCGTTCGCGTTGCGTGTCGTTCGGCTCGGTCGCTTGTTGTACGGGGTGTTGCGATAGACGCGGTCCGTGAGCACGTCCGAGAAGAACAGTTGACCCGTATGGACGACGCGGCCACGGACGTGAACCTTGACGTGGATGTGAACGCTTCGGCCCTGGTACCAGCCGGGATAGATGGTCCTGAAGGTCGCGATCCCGCGCGCATCGGTCTTCTGGATCCCGCGCATGAAGCTCCGGCTGGCGCTGCCGGCGCCGAAGCCGGAGTAGTTGCCGGCCGCGTCGGCGTGCCAGATGTCGACGGTGGCGCCTCGGATCGGCTGGCACGTAGAGGCATTGACGACGGCGAGCTGCAGGACAAGCGGTGCCCCGGGGCGTCCGTCGGTGATATTCCGCCGTAGCTTCTCGTTCGCGATGTAGTACGGGCCTTCGGTCAGCTCCGGCGTCAGGACACAGGAGACGTCACCTGACTCGACCGCAGCCGGGCCTCCACCCTGGGCGTCCCGGGCCTGCCAGCTTCCGACGCCGAGGCTCGCGGCGGCCAGACCGGCGAGGCGAAGGATCGACTTGCGCGTGAGGCGCTCCTCGTGCACGCGTCGAGCGTAGCGCCGTCGCTTGAGAAACAGATGAGAACTGAGTTGCTTTCGCAACTCGCCGCCCCTGCCGATAGAGAGCATGCTGTGAGCACCTCGTCCGGCCTGCTGCTGATCGTCCTTGCGACAGCCCTCGTCTGCGTCGCCGGCATCGTCGTCCTCGGACGAGCGCGTCGCGCGTCGCGCGCTTCCGACGGCGAGGCCGTGGCCTCGCGCGGCGGCACACACCGGATGCTCGCGGAGAACTGGGCGCTCGTGGAGAAGACCGCTCGCGAGACCGGGATGAGCGAGGACGAGATCGCTCGCGTGCGGGCGAACGTGCTCGGGCTCGGGGACGGCTAGAGACCCGGCCGCCGAGCCAGCGGTTGTCACAAAACCGGCACGAAGCGGTCACACACGCGTCACACATTTCCGCCTACGGTGGCTGAAATGGACGCGAACGGAGCGAGCAAGACGGCGACGCCGTGGGGCGCGGCGACCCTTGTCGACGAGTTGAGGGTGCCTCAGCGGGCGGGCGAGAAGCGTTTCGCCTTGATCGTGCAGCTGCTCGAGGCGCCGCGCGGCGAGCGGCTCGTCCGGTTCGCGTATTCGACCGGCGGGGCGGCCCGGCGAGGCCCGGTCACTCTGCGCCTGCGTGACCTGGAGCGCCTGCGGGCGGCGCTGGCGGATCACCCCGACCTGGCGGAGGTGTTGCGGCTGGGCGTGGACTGAACCTCTAAGAAGCCGTTAGCGCCGCCGTTTCCGGGCCGCGGCTAGACCCCGGCGAGGAGTGGCTCGGCTATCGGAAGCTCGAAGATGAACGTTGCTCCACGTTCCGGCTCGGACTCGACCCAGACCCGGCCGTTCATCGAGCGAACAAGCTCGCGACAGATGTACAGGCCAAGCCCGCTTCCGCCCACCCCGCGGCGAAGATCAGGGTCGAGGCGATAGAACTTGTCGAAGATCCGGCTCTGCTCGCCGCTGGCAATCCCGAATCCGTCATCTCGGACCGAGAATCGAATCGACTTCCCCTCTTGCTCGGCGGCCACTTGAACCCGCGCTCCGGCGGGCGAGTACTTGATCGCGTTGTCGATCAGATTCGCGAGCACCTGGTGCGTCCGCATGCCGTCGCCGACGACGTACGGCAGGACTGTTGGTGCAGAAATCTCGAGGGTCGTCCCGTCGGAAATAGGGATCCGGGCTTCCTCCACCGTTGTGCGGACGAGTTGCTCAGGATCGAATGGCTCGCTGGCGATGCGCAAGGAACCGGCGTCCAGCTGGCCGGTCAGGAGAATTTCCTCGACGAGCTCCGCAAGCCGGTTCGATTGCCCGGCAATCATGTCCAGCAGCTCGTCTTGGGTGTCAGCATCCAAACGTTCGTGGCGCTCCCTGAGCGTCATCGCCGCACCGTGGATCGACGCGAGTGGCGTCCGCAGTTCGTGTGAGACGGTTGCGACAAACTCGGTTCGGATCGCTTCGAGCCGGCGCTCGTTCGTGACGTCCCTGAACGCGTACACCGTGCCGTCTGTGAATGCGACGCCGGTGATGGAAAGCCACAGCTCCCGCCCCTCTATATCGAGCGGGACGGTCTCGGCCCGTGAGATCTCGGCCTGTTCGCCGGGCCGTGAGGCGACAGGGACTAGCGGTCCGACGTTCTGCCAACCCGACAGCGCGACTTCCGCGGAGCGCCCGCACACGTCGTTGGCGGAGAGGCCGGTGATCGCCTCCGCCGCTGTGTTCCAGAGGCGGATGACGCCGTCCGAGTCGATCAGAAAGACACCGTCGCCGACGTGCGAGAGCACCTGCGCCGCCTGGATTCGCTGTTGGGTTGCGAGCCGATTTCGGGCGATTATGGGAGCGACCGCGTAGCCGACCAGCAACACCGCCACAAGCACGCCGAAGCCGACCACCAGGATTCGCCAGCGAGCGCCGTTCGCGTCCGCAAAGATCCCTGCGGCCGGTGCGAGCGCCACGAGCTTGCTCGCATGCGGTCCGGTGCTCAGGAACGTCGCGAGCGCCCGGTAGCGCGTACCGCCGACTGTGAGATCGACCGCGCGGTCGAGCGGAAGCCTCGCCCGCGTCTCAGCGCCGCCTACCCCGACCGTGATTGCGTCAGCGTGTGCGAAGCTGAGTTTTCCGCCGTCCCGGAGATTCGCGGCCCGTTCGAGTCGCGCGAGCAGACCGGCGTCGAACGGCACCCTCACGATCACCCGGCCCAGCGTTCGCCCGTGCGCGACTACTTCGACGCTGCGGGTCACGGCGTCCGCGGTTGGCGATGCGGCGGAACCTCCTAGCCTGAAGGAGAGGTTGCGGCCGGCGAGACGCGCAAGCTGGCGCCGATCGCGACGAGCAAGCGCTTTTTGAACGCCGCGCGATGAAGCCAGATCGCTCGCTTGTTGTTCGGCGTTCCGGAGGATGCGAGCGTAGTCAGCGACGGCGGTCTGCAGCCAGCCCTGCAATCGTGCGTCGGCCTGCGCTCGCTGCTTGCCTGAGTCCCACCCGGCGAAGGCCCAGACAGCCACCGCCAGCGGCAACACGAGCAGCATGAGCGCCGCCCCCAGGCGGAGTCTTTCCGTCAGCGGCCCGTTGATTTCTTCTCTCCGTTTTGAACGGGGCCATGTTCGGCGCCCGTGGCCGCCGGCGGCCCCGCGCCGGCAGACGTCGCCTGGTCTTTTCGGTCGTTTGCCCCCTTACCCGGCGATCCAGTTGATTTCTTCTCGCCGTTCTGAACGGAGTCACGCTGAGCGTCCACCTTCGTCGGCGGCCCTGCCCCGGCGGACGCCGCCTTGTCTTTTCGCTCTTTGGCCCCTTTGCCCGGCGGTCCAGTGTGTTCGTGATTGGGATCTCCGTAACCCCATCCCGGTTTCCCTTTGACCGTCGAAGCCTGGACGGCCGGCACGGAGGCGGTAGGGCCCGTAACCGGCGGCGCGGAGGGCGGGCTCGGGTGCGACAGGGGCGGGGGCGACGAAGCTCCGACCGGGCTGACCTTGGTCGACGGACGGTGAGAGGCCGGCCCCGATGGCGCCGGCCCGCGGGCCGGCGAGGAGAGACTCCGATGGACGGCCGGAGGCGCGACCGGGCTCCCGCCGCCCGACGAGATTTGCGCAGAAGGCGAGAGCGACGCGACGACGCGCCCCGCTTCGCTCGTCAGCGGCGGCACCACGCTTTGCGGTCCGAGCGTTTGCGGTCCCGTCGCGAGCAGAAGAGAGGACACGCAGACGGAAGCGCCCGCGGTCGCGAAGGCGGGCACAAGAGGACCGAATCGCTCCACCGTCCGCTTCATTTCCTAGTCCAGCACCTCCCCCACTGGCGTTTTCGACACCTACCTTCTCTTCGGCGCAATCTGACGGTCACTTGAACGCCATTCGCGCCTCGGTTGGCGTCCGTCAAATAGGCGTGGGAAGCGAGCGCTTTAAACCGCGGCCGGCGCTGCGGTCCGGCGGCGAGCCGCGTCGACGAGCGAGCCAAGCACGAGTACTCCGTCGGTCGAGCCCGTGAGCGGGTCGACCGCGTGCTCGGGGTGAGGCATCAGCCCCATCACGTTGCCCTCAGCGTTCACCACTCCGGCGATACCCGCGACCGAACCGTTCGGGCTCTCGCCCTCGTAGCGGAGCACGACCTGGCCCGAAGCCTCGAGCTCGGCGAGCAGCTCCGAGTCCGCGAAGAAGCAGCCCTCGCCGTGCTTGACGGGGATGCTGAGGCGCTGTCTCTGGGTACACCGCGCCGTAAAGGGCGTGTCAGCCCGCTCGACCCTGAGCGGCACGTCGCGGCAGACAAAACTGAGCGAGTGATTTGCCCGCAGGGCCCCCGGCAGCAGACCCGCCTCGCAGAGGACCTGGAAGCCGTTGCAGATGCCCAGGACGAGCCCACCGTCGGCCGCCAGCGCTCTGACGGGCTCCATGACCGGCGCGAACCGCGCGAGCGCACCGGCGCGCAGGTAGTCGCCGTACGAGAAGCCGCCTGGCAGCACGACCACGCGCACATCGGGAAGCTCGCGGTCGGCGTGCCAGACCGGGACGGCCTCCGCTCCGAGCCGCTCGAGGGCGAGCGCTGCGTCGCGATCGTCGTTCGAGCCTGGGAAGGTGACGACCGCGACGCGCGGCTTGGGCTCGGCCTGGGTCATGTCTCCTGGACGAGCTCGATTTCGTAGGACTCGATCAACGGGTTCGCGAGCAGCTGGTCGCACATGCGCTCGAGCTCGGCGCGCGCTTGCCCGCTGTCGGCGTCGCGAAGCTCGAGGTCGACGACGCGGCCGACCCGCGCTGCCTCGACTGCGAAGCCGAGCTGCTGGAGCGAGCCGAGCACGGCCTCGCCCTGAGGATCGAGAATGCCCGGCTTCGGGCGGACGAGAACCGTCGCTCTCATCGAAGCACCGTCTCCGGGTCGGCGAGGTAGCCGTCGAAGGGGATTTCCGTCAGCCGTTCGAAGGCCTCGATGTAGCGCGCGCGGGTGCCGGCGACCACGTCATCGGGCAGCTCCGGTCCGGGAGCGGTCTTGTTCCAGCCAAGCGACTCGGAGTAATCCCGGACGAATTGCTTGTCGAAGGACGGCTGCGATCTGCCCGGCTCGTACTCGGCGGCCGGCCAAAAGCGCGAGGAGTCCGGCGTGAACGCTTCGTCCGCAAGCACGAGCCTGCCTTCGCCGTCGATCCCGAACTCGAACTTCGTGTCGGCGATGATGATCCCGCGAGCGAGGGCATGCTCGGCCGCGAACCGGTAGAGCTCGAGCGAGATCCGCTCCACCTCTTCCAGGCGCTCGGCTCCTACGAGTCCGGCGGCCTGATCGAGATCGATGTTCTCGTCGTGGCCCTCGTCTGCCTTGGTCGAGGGCGTGAAGATCGGCGCCGGGAGGCGATCGGATTCCCGAAGCCCGGTGGGCAGCTCGTGACCGGAGGTCCCACCTGTCGCCAGGTAGTCCTTCCAGCCCGAGCCCGTGATGTAGCCGCGCACGACGCATTCGAGCGGGAGCATTTCGAGCCGTTGGCATTCGGTCGAGCGCCCGTCCTCGCGCAGTCCGAGCAGATGGTTGGGAACGATCGAGCTCGTTCTGGCGAACCAGAATCCGGCCAGGCCTGTGAGAACCCGGCCCTTGTCGGGTATTTCGGTCGGCAGGACGACGTCGAAGGTCGAGATCCGGTCGCTCGCGACGAGCACGAGCCGATCGTCGTCGAGCGCGTAGAGCTCCCGGACTTTCCCGCTCCCGACGTGCGCGGCTTCAGGCATGGATGGGCTCCTCCTTCCGAACGAGCGAGCGCAGCCGCTCGAAGACGGTGTCGACGTGGCGTGTATAGGCGGTGAGATCGAAAACGGCGTCGAGGTCTACGCGCCCGGCGAGCGCGCGATCGGCCCGAACGAGCTCGCGGAAATCTTGCTCCTCGTCCCAAGCCCGGAGTGCGTGACGCTGGACGAGGCGGTAGGCCTCGTCGCGCGCGAGGCGGGAGTCGACGAGTGCGAGCAGCAGCCGCTGGCTGTAGAAGAGGCCGTGACTCGACTCGAGATTGCGGCGCATCCGCTCCTCGCGTACGACCAGACCTTCGACCAGCCAGCCGAAACGATCGAGCATGTAATCGAGCGCGAGGAAGGCATCGGGGACGACCACCCGCTCCGCCGAGGAATGGGAAATGTCGCGCTCGTGCCAGAGCGCCACGTTCTCGAGCCCCACGGTCGCCGCCGCGCGGACGACCCGCGCGAGCCCGCAGATCCGCTCCGCGACGATGGGGTTGCGCTTGTGCGGCATCGCCGAGGAGCCCTTCTGACCGCTGCCGAACGGCTCCTGGACCTCGGCCACCTCGGTGCGGGCGAGGTGGCGGATCTCGAGCGCGAACTTCTCGAGCGACGCCGCCGTGATCGCGAGGGCCGAGAGCAGCTCCGCATGCCGGTCGCGCTGCAGAATCTGCGTCGAGACGGGTGCGGGCTGCAGACCGAGCCGCTCGCAAGCGACGCGCTCGACCTCGGGGTCGGTAGCGGAATAGGTGCCGACCGCTCCCGACAGCTTGCCGACCCGCATCCCCTCGAGGGCGCGCGTGAGCCGGGTCCGGTCGCGGTCGAGCTCGAACGCCCAGCCGGCGAGCCTGAGCCCGAAGGTGGTCGGCTCGGCGTGGACTCCATGCGTTCGGCCGATCTGGAGCGTCTGCCGATGCTCCTCCGCCCGGGTCACGACTGCGGCGAAGGCCCGCTCGAGGCCGGCGAGGATCAGCGCTCCCGCGTCGCGGACCTGGAGCGAGAGCGCGGTGTCGACGACATCGGACGAGGTTAGGCCGTAGTGAAACCACCGACCGGCTTCGCCGAGCTCCTCCGTGACGGCGTCGACGAAGGCGGCGACATCGTGGTGAGTGCGCGCCTCGATCTCCGCGACCCGCTCGGGCGCCGGAGGCTCGGCCTCCGCGAGTTCGGCCACGACCTCGGCAGGGACGACACCAAGCTCAGCCCACCCTTCGAGTGCCGCCAGCTCGACCTCGAGCCAGCGCGCGAGCTTGCCCTCGTCCGACCAAATCCTGGCCATGGCCGGGCGGGAGTAGCGGGCGATCACCGACGCCAGTCTAGAGGCCGCGCAGGCCGTTGTTGGACGTACAGGCTCTGCAAAAGACACACATTTGGCACGCCAGCGTCACCCGCGTGCGCGGCGATGTGCGCGACTATCGTCTTCTCCCCTTGGGTGGGTGGGGGATTGGGATGGGACCCGGCACGAGGCCGAGGCGGGACATGTCTCGTCTGGCTAGGAGCCGAGGATTCGCGCGGCGAGAACGGCCGCGTTCTTGGCGCTGTCGACGCCGACCGCCGCGACGGGGACGCCTGGCGGCATTTGAACGATCGCGAGCAGGGCGTCGAGGCCATCGAGCACGCTCTTCGAAGAGCGGAGCGGCACGCCGATCACCGGCAGGTCGCTATGCGCCGCAACGACCCCGGGTAGCGCCGCAGCGAGGCCCGCCCCGCAGATCAGGACGCGCAAGCCGCGCTCTCTCGCCGAACGGGCGTATTCCGCGACCGCGTCCGGCGTGCGGTGCGCCGACCGGACCTCGAACTCGTAGGTGACGCCGCGCTGCTCGAGCTCGTCGACGGCCTCCTGCATCCGCTCACGGTCGGACTCGGAGCCGACGAGGATGCCGACGAGGGGCCCGTCAGCCAACACGGGCCTCCGCGGCCGCGGCGATGTCGGTTCGGTACTTCATGCCGGCGAACGAGATCCGACCGACGCTTTCGTACGCGGCGGCCCGCGCAGCTTCCAGATCGTCGCCGACTCCTGTCACGTTGAGGATCCTGCCGCCATTCGTGACAAGCTGATCGCCCCGCATCGCCGTCCCGGCGTGGAACACGAGCGCGCCGCCTGCTTCGGCGTCCTCGACCCCGGCGATCGGCGCCCCGACATCGTTTCGCTGCGGATAGTCGGCTCCAGCGAGCGCGACCGTCACGGCGGCGGTCTTCCCGGCCTTCGCATCTCCAGTCAGCCTTCCAGTGGCGGCTCCGTGCAAGAGCTGGAGCAGATCGCCTTCGAGTCGCGGCATGATCGCTTGCGTCTCTGGATCGCCGAACCGGCAGTTGAATTCGAGAACGCGGGGCCCGTCGTCGGTGATCATCAGACCGGCATAGAGAAGGCCCACGAATGGCGAGCCCCGTCGTGCCAGCTCCGTCAGCACAGGTCGATGAACCGTCTCAAGCAGCTCGTCGACTTCCGCCGGGCCGAATCTCGGCACTGGCGAATAGGCGCCCATGCCGCCCGTGTTTGGCCCCGTATCTCCGTCGCCCACGCGTTTGAAGTCTTGCGCAGGGGCGAGCGGAATCGCCTCGCGCCCGTCGCAGATCGCGAAGATCGACACCTCTTCGCCTTCGAGCAGCTCCTCGATCACGAGCGAGTCGCCGCCGCCAGCGGCCTGGAGCCCGGCGTCGAGCTCTTCCTGGGTTCTGCAGACGAAGACACCCTTCCCCGCCGCGAGCCCGTCGGCCTTGATGACACAGGGGGGCCGCGCCACCGAGAGGCGTGCCGCCGTCGGCACGCCGGCTGAGGCCATGACGTCCTTGGCGAAGCTCTTCGAGCCCTCGATGCGAGCCGCGGCGGCACTTGGACCAAAGACGGCGACGCCGGCATGTCGGAGCTGGTCGGCGACGCCCGCGACGAGCGGCGCCTCCGGCCCGACCACAACGAGGGCAAATTCGTGCTCGCCACAAAACGCGAGCAGCCCCTCACCGTCCTCAGCCCGCACCGGATGACAGTGGCCGATCTTGGCGATTCCCGGGTTCCCGGGCGCGGCGTGCAGCTCACTGCAGTGCTCGCTTTGGGTCAGTTTCCAGGCAAGCGCGTGCTCGCGCCCACCCGACCCCACCACCAGAACCTTCACGCGAGCAGTGTTTCAAAGGGGTCGTACGCGCGCATCCCTCTTCCGTGGTCGAACCCGGCGCCGATCGTCACGACTGGGAGACGGAGTGGCAAAGTCTCGAGCCCTTGGTGGTCGACACCCCCGCCGAGGCCCTGCCGGAGGTGGATCGGCTGATCGAGCGCATGTTGGTCGAGAGTGGTTACCCCACCACCGAGGAAGAAGCGCCTGACGCGGCCGACCCCGAGCTCGTCGCCGAGTTCCTGGAAGCCCGCCGGATCACGAACCTCGTCGAGGCGGGCGAGACGGTCGACCCGGGCGACATCGGCGCTGCGATCACCGCCTATCGCAGCCTCTACGAGCTCCTTCTTGGCGAGCGCAGGTCACCGTAAGTCACGTCCACCCGAGCCACGGAGCCTGAACACCCATAGCCCCACCCTTGGGTGGGGCGTGAGACCACCCGCCACCCGCGGTGAGCGTAGCTCGGAAAGGCGCACGAGTCTGTGACGCCGTTGTGACGGATGGGTGATTCTTTTTCCACACTTGTTTCCGCACTCGTCTCGTCGATCGAGGACCGCTTGCGACGCTGCCTAGACTGACGAGATGAAGGCCCCGCCGTACAGTGCTGCGCCGGTTGAGGTTCTGCGTCTGCCGGACGGACAGCGGGAGCGCGACGCGGTCGCTGTCGAAGAGCCGCTCGAGATCCGCGTCAACGGTGCGCCGGTTGCGGTGACGATGCGTACGCCCGGGCACGACGAAGAGCTGGCGCTCGGGTTCCTGCTGTCCGAGGGGATCCAGCCGAGGGGAGCGGCGCCGCCGACCGATCTCGCGGCGAACACGATCGAGGTCGAGGCCGGCGCGTTCGACCCGGCCCAGCTCGAGCGCCACTTCTACACGTCTTCGTCATGCGGGGTCTGCGGCAAGGGCGCCCTCGAAGCGATCGCGGTCGAGGCGCCGGCCGTCGCGAGCGACCTGCGGGCTACGGCCAACGTGCTCGCGGGACTCCCCGACCGGCTGCGCGAGCAGCAGGCCGCGTTCGCCGAGACCGGTGGGCTGCACGCGACGGGGCTGTTTGCCCCTACCGGCGAGCTGCTCTGCCTGCGCGAAGACGTCGGCCGGCACAACGCGATGGACAAGGTGATCGGCTGGGCGTTCGGCGAGCAGCGGCTGCCGCTCGCGGACTCGATTCTCTGCGTGAGCGGGCGCCTCTCGTTCGAGCTCGTTCAGAAGGCCGCCGTCGCCGGCTGCCCGATCCTGGTCGCAGTCGGCGCGCCCTCGAGCCTCGCGGTCGAGCTTGCCCGGGACCGGCGAGTGACCCTCTGCGGTTTCGTGCGCGGCGGGCGGGTCAATGTCTACAGCGAGGAATGGCGCGTCGCGAGCTGACGGGGGTGCTGCTGGTCGGAGGCGCGAGCCGTAGATTCGGTTCGCCCAAGGCGCTGGCCCGCTTCAACGGCAAGACGTTCGCCGAACAGGCCTGGGGAGTTCTCGGCGAGGCCTGCGACGAGCGGCTCGCCTTCGGCAAGGCGCACGACGAGCTTCCTTTGCCTTTCCCGGTCCACGATGACGGCACCTCTGTGCGCGCGCCGCTCGCCGGGGTCGTCGCCGGATTGCGGGTCGCGCGCAACGAGGTCTGCGTCTTCCTTCCTGTAGACGTGCCGTTCGCCACGCCCGAGCTCGTCCGGAAGCTGGGGGAGGCCTGTCGGGACGCCGCCGTCCCGCCGAGTGGGCCGCTTCCCGGCGCTTATTCGCGCAGTGCCCTGCCCGTGCTCGAGCGCCGGCTTGCCGCGGGCAAGCTCGCGCTTCGCGATGCGATCGCGGAACTCGATGCCCCGATCGTCGAGCTCGACCCGGACCTGCTCGTGAACGTCAACGCGCCCGAAGAGCTGGCCGCGCTGTGATCCTGCTGCTCCTCGGCCTCGCGATCGCCCTCGTCGTCTTCCTCGTCAGCGGCGGGCACGTGATCTTTTTGCCGCTGTTCCTGATCATCCCGCTCGGCTTCTTTGGCCTCCGGCGCCGCTCGCGTCGCCTCTAGAAGGGTTTGGCGGAAAACCGACGACACAGACTGTTTTGCGCCAAACCCTCCTAGCCCGCCAGGGCAGCCGGCCCGTGCTGGGCCAGCACGCGCTCGCGGTCCCGGCCCGTGCCGATCAGCGAGATCTCGACGTCGAGCTGTTCCTCGACGAACTCGACGTAGCGTCGCGCAGGATCCGGGAGGTCGCGAAGCTGCGCGACCTGGTCGAGCGATTCCGCCCAGCCCGGCAGCGTCTCGTAGACAGGGTCGCAGTGGTGGAAGTCCGACTGGTAAGCGGGAAACTCAAACGTTTCGCTGCCGTCGCGGAGGCGGTAGCGGACGCAGACCGGCAGCTTGGCGAACGCGGACAGCACATCGAGCTTCGTCAGCGCGAGCGACGTGATCCCGTTCAGGCGCACCGCGTAGCGCAGGGCGACGAGATCGAGCCAGCCACAGCGGCGCTCGCGGCCGGTGACGGTCCCGAACTCACCGCCGAGCTCCCGCAGGCGCGCCTGATCGCGGCCTTCGATCTCGGTCGGAAACGGGCCCTCACCGACGCGAGTCACGTAGGCCTTGGCGACGCCGATCACCTCGTCGATCCGCGTGGGGCCGATCCCGATACCCGGCGCGGCGCCGCCGGCGACGGTGCTCGACGAGGTGACGAAGGGATACGTTCCGTGATCCAGATCGAGCAGCGTGGCGTGCGCGCCCTCCAGCAGGACAGTCTTTCCTTCGCGAAGCGCGCGGTCGACGAGGAGCGACGTGTCGGTGATGTACGGGCGCAGCCGCTGGGCCAGTTCTTCGTAGCGGGCCGCGAGCTGCTCGAGCTCGAGCGGCGGCGCGCCGTAGACCCGCTCGAGCCAGACGTTCTTCTCCGCGAGAGCGACCTCGAGCTTCTGCCGCAGGATCTTCGGGTCGAGCAGATCCTGGACCCGAATCCCGAGCCGGAAGGCCTTGTCCGCGTAGGTCGGGCCGATTCCCCGCTTGGTCGTCCCGATTCTCAGCTTGCCGAGCCGCCGCTCGCCGCCCTGGTCGATCGCTACGTGCCAGGGCATGATCACGTGGGCGTTCGTCGAGAGGTGCAGGCGATCGATCGCGATCCCGCGGCCGGCGAGCTCGTCGAGCTCCTCGACCAGAACCTCCGGATCGACCACGCAGCCGGCGCCGATCACGCACTCCTTGCCGCGCAGGATGCCGGACGGGATATGTCGGACCTTGTAGGTCTCGCCGTCCGCGACGATCGTGTGCCCGGCGTTCGGACCGCCGTTGTAGCGGCAGACGAGATCCGAATGCTCGGCGAGCAGGTCGACGATCTTGCCCTTGCCTTCGTCTCCCCACTGCGCGCCTACTACAACAGTCGCCGGCACGTGGGTGAAGTCTGCCCGAACGGGCGGCTACGTGAAGCTCACCAGAGCGGCGAAGTCATCTCGACATGCACGTCGCGGCCCGCGCGGACGGCTCGGATGCGGTGGCCGCGCCGGCACTCCGTCCAGCCGAGGTCGTGCCCGACGCCGAGCTTGCCGCGAATGAGCGGCGGCTGCTCCTCGCCGAACCCGAGCCCGCCGCTCTCGCAGGCCTGGCAGACGACGGCGAAATCAGTTGCCGAGCCGAGGAGGACGATCGTCTGCTCGAACAACTTCAGTCACCTCCCGATCGGTTACGCCGCCGCTGCCAGGTCCGCGAACTTCGCGTACCGCTTCAGGAACGAGAGCTTGACCGAGTCGGTCGGCCCGTTCCGGTGCTTGGCGAGGTGGATCTCAGCGAGCCCTTGCTGGTCGCTCTCGTCGTTGTAGTACTCGTCTCGGTAGATGAACATGACGAGGTCGGCATCCTGCTCGATCGACCCCGATTCGCGCAGGTCGGAGAGGATCGGCCGCTTGTCGTGGCGCTGCTCGACCGCCCGCGAGAGCTGGGACATCGCCAAGATCGGTACGTCGAGGTCACGCGCGAGCACCTTCAGGTTCCGGGAGATCTGGGAGACCTCCTGGACGCGGTTCTCGACTGTCGCGCCCGAGGTCATCAGCTGCAGGTAGTCGACGACGATCAGGCCGAGGTTGGGCTCCCGCGTCTTCAGGCGCCGCGCCTTGGAGCGGATCTCCATCATCGTGATCGAGCCCGTGTCGTCGACGTAGATCGGCGCCTTCGCGAGCTTGTCGCAGGCTGCCGTCAGGCGCGGCCAGTCATCCGGGCCGAGTTTGCCGGTCCGCAGCCGGTTCGATTCGACCTTGGCCTCGCTGCACATCAGGCGCTGAGTCACCTCCGACTTCGACATCTCGAGCGTGAAGATCGCGACTGGCGTCTCGTGGCGCACGGCGAGGTTCGCCGCCATGCAGAGGCCGAGCGCCGACTTACCCATGGAGGGGCGGGCGGCCGCGATGATCAGATTGCCGGGCTGGAAGCCCGACGTCAGCCGATCAAGATCGCGGAACCCGGAGGGAACACCGGTAACGTCGGCGCCGGCCTCGTAGAGGGCGGTGATGCGTTCGAAGCCCTCCTTCAGAAGCTCGTCGATGTGAGTGAACTCGCCCGTGACTCGCGCCTGCGAGAGATCGAAGACAACCTGCTCGGCCTTGTCGACCAAGTCGCCGGCCGCGCCCGGGCGCTCCCAGCCCAGACGGGAGATCTCACTGCCCGCGTTGATCAGGCCGCGCAGCGTCGCCATCTCGCGCACGATCCGCGCGTAGTGGCCGGCGTTCCCGCTCGCCGGGACGAGCGCCGCGAGCTCGTGGATGCGGACCTTGCCGCCGACCCCTTCGAGTTCGCCGCGCTCTTCGAGCTCGTCGACAAGCGTGATCGCGTCGACCGGCTCGCCCTTGGCATAGAGAGCCAGCGCGGCGCGGTAGATCTTCGCGTGGCTCTCGCGGTAGAAATCGGAGGCGTCGAGCTCCTCGCTGACCGCCCCGATCGCCCCGGGGGAGATCATCATCGCGCCGAGGACGGATTCTTCGGCGTCGAGATTTTGAGGCGGGACAGGGGCGGTCTGCGAGGGCTGCGGTGCCTGGGCGAGCTGGGCGACCTTAGCCATAGCCGCGTAGTCAATCCCGGACAGGCCCGAATGTGAAGGCCTGTGCATAAGAGGCTCGTTCCTACTAGACAGGTTCCGGCGCTCTGCAGGCACTATGGAACATATGTTCGCAAATCGACCGGACAGATCTGTGGGAAGTTTCTCCGCTGCTTGCGGGAAGTTCGTGTCGCAATCCCCAGCGGTGGAAACCGCTGGGGAAAAGATTGGTGTAGAACCGACCTAGACCCGAGGCGGAGGCTTCTTGACGATGACTTTCGTCGCAGCGGTGCGGCAGTTGTTGCGCTCGTTCGCCTCCCTGGCGACCCTCCCGCCGTCGGCGCAGGCGACCAAGGAGTAGGCCCCGAGCTCGAGAGTCACGGGTGCAGTCGCAGTCGCCGAGCCGGTCGACGATCGATGCGATCTCAGCCGCGCCACCGAGCGGCGCCCGACAGCCGTCCGGTGCCCGTTTGCGCGCAGGTAGTACTGCGTCACCGTCGCGCGAGCGGACGCGCCCCCGATGTTGCGCGTGCGGTCACGGACCTGGAAGCCGCTGCCCTGGAAGACGACGAAGCCGTCTGGAGTCAAGACGGAGCTGACGATCAGGTCCGGTCTCGCGCTTTCGTCGGCACGCGTACCCGCGAGCGCGAGCCCGGAGGCGATGAGGGAGACGACGAGCGCCCCCGCGAGAGCTTGGAAGCGCATGCGGGCGATCTTCCCCGGCAAGCCGGGAGCCAAACTAGAACTACGTCTGTTGGCTCTCGTCCGCCGGCGCTTCGGCGGAGGTCTCCACGGCAGAGTCGACGGCACGATCGAAGGCGTCGTCGGGAACCTGCTCCTCGGACTCGGCCTCGGCCTCCGCCTCTGCGACGGCCGCCTCGGTAGCGGCTGCCTCGGCCGCGCGCGCCTCTTCGGCTTCCGCAGCGGCGGCTGCTTCCTCCTGGGCAGCGACCTCGTCGAGTGCCTGCAGCTCCTCCTCCGGCGGCAGCTCTCCGCCCTCGGGCACGACCGCGAGCCGAAGCGTCGCGGTCACGTCGGCGAAAAGCTCGACCGGGACCTGGTAGCGGCCGATTCGCTTGATCGACTCCGGCAGGTCGAGCTTGCGCCGGTCGATCCGGACCCGCTGCGTCTCCCAGACGCGGTCGGCGATGTCCGTCGCGGTGACCGAGCCGAAGAGCGTGCCGGTCTCGCCCGCCTGGACGTCGAAGCGGAGCTCCGCGCCTTCAAGCTTCTGCACGAGCTCCTTGGCCTGCTCGAAGCTCTGGGCCTCGTGCTGCGACCGGCTGGAGGCGAGCTTCTCGAGCTCGGCCACCCGGCCGGGTGCGGCGGGCTCGGCGAGCCGCCGCGGCAGGAGATAGTTGCGCGCGAAGCCCGGGGCAACGTCGACGACCTCGCCTCGGAGCCCGACCTTCTCGATGTCCTCCCGGAGGATGACCTGCATCGCCGCTCAACGCTCCCGGTCGCGGTCGCCGCGGTCGCCGCGGTCGCGCCGGCCGTCCGGGCGCTCCTCCCGGCCCTCGGCGACGTATGGCAAGAGCGCCATCTCGCGCGCCCGCTTCACCGCCACGGCGACCTGCCGTTGGTGACGCCGGCAGGCGCCGGTGATCCGCCGCGAGCGGATCTTCCCCTTCTCCGAGACGTAGCGGCGGAGCTGGTTCGCGTCCTTCCAGTCGACCTCGACGATCTTGTTCCGGCAGAACCAGCAGTTCTTCTTCCGGATCGGGCCGGTGGTCGGCCCGCCGCGCCGGCGCTGCTGCTGTCGGTCCTTCTGTTGCGCCATTAGAAGGGAATGTCGTCGTCCGCGCCTGCGGCGAAGTCGGCGTTCTCGGTCTGTGCGGCCGCGCCCGCGGGGACGAACTGCGGCTGGCTTCCGCCCTCGCCGTCGCCACGGCTGCCGAGGAACTGAACGCTGTCGGCGATGACCTCGACGGCCTGGCGCTTCGTTCCGTCCTGGGCGTCCCACTCGCGCCACTCGAGGCGGCCGTCGACGGCGACGGGCCGGCCCTTGGCGAGGTACTGCGCGCAGCTCTCGCCCTGGTTGCCCCAGACGGTGATGTCGAAGTAGTTCGGCTTCTCGGTCCACTCGCCGGTGGCGGCGTCCTTGCGGCGCGTGTTGACGGCGAGCCGCAGGCTGCAGACGGCAGTCCCGCTCGGCGTGTGCCGGAGCTCGGGATCCTTCGTCAGATTCCCCACGAGCACGACTCTGTTGATGTTGGCGGCCATCTAAAACCTCCTCACCCGACGGGTGTCGCTTGGTCTTCGGAATCCTGCCTGCGTTCGACGCTACTTTCTAGCGGCCGCGCCGGACCTGTCGCCGCCGTACGCTTGACCGCGAGGTGGCGCATGACGCCGTCGGTGATCTTCAGCACCCGGGACACCTCGGCCAGCGCCTCGGGCTCGGCGTCGAACGTGAGCAGGTGGTAGACGCCCTCGGCCTTGTGGTCGATCTCGTAGGCGAGCCGGCGCCGGCCCCAGACGTCGTGGCCCCCCCAGCTACCGCCCGAGCGCTCGATGTTCTCGCGCACGCGCTGGACGATCTCGTTCTGGCGCTCTTCCGGCAGCTCGGGGTCGAGCATCAGCAGAATTTCGTAGTCGATCATCGTCCCGAATCACTCCTTCCCACGGTCTGAGTCGGCCTCGCCTGCGGGCGCCGCTTCGGGGCGGGACGGCGCGACGGCGAGGCAGGAAGCCGGGGAAGAGTAGCATCGCGGGCGTGAGGAACCGCGCAGCCTGGATCGCCGGTGCGCTCGGCGCCGCGGGCGTGGCGTACCGGACGCTGCGGCGTCAACCCAAGCAGGCTGCCGACCCGCGCGCCGACGAGCTGCGGCGCAA
>Ga0184619_10000144_pt1 | contig 23267 bp, 22 predicted proteins | sample PLM0_60_b1_FD_133146 | JGI IMG/M metagenome (GOLD analysis project Ga0184619, IMG submission 133146) | Groundwater sediment microbial communities from an aquifer in East River, Colorado, USA - PLM0_60_b1 | ecosystem: Environmental > Terrestrial > Soil > Riparian zone | place: USA: East River...
CCATTCGACGAAGCCCGGAGCCCCCAGCCCGATCAGCACGCTCAGGACCACCAGCGAGATCATGACCTCGATGAGGTTGAGGCCGCGCTGCGAGGCGCGCACGCTCAGCACTGGCCGCCCTTTTTGGTGGTCCAGCAGTTCGGATTGTTCGCGTACCCGGCTTGCTCCATCGGCGAGCCCCCAGTCACGGTGGTGGCGCGCACGTTGCCCTCGTTGATCGTGAACGTGATCCCCGACATGCTGCCGTCGGTGGCCGAGCCGCCGGTGGCGGTGATCCTGTAAGTGGTCGCCGTAAGCCCGCAGGGGGGGACGATGGTGAAGTACTTCAGGGGCGGAACCGCCACGCTCGAGCCTGCCGTGCACGGATCCAGCACCGGGGCGCCGGGCGAAACGTACGAGCGATTGTCCTGGAAGTACTGCTCCATCTTGGTTCTCATAGCGAGCAGAGTCGAGGTCGCTTCCTGGATCTTGCCGCGCTTCACATAGTCCGTGTAGTTGGGGATGGCGACCGCCGCCAGGATCGCGACGATCGCGACGGTGACCATCAATTCAATCAGGGTGAAACCGGTTGGGCGCTGCATAGGGACTCCTTCTTTTGCGGCTCAATGATAGGGAACTCGGGGAGTCCGCCGCAAACCTTCCCGACGAGTGGCCGAAATCGGCGTACGTACGGCACGAGCGCCGGAATTCTAGCGGAATTAGTTCACGTTCCCGGAGCGCGACTCCCGGGATATTTTCATGGAATGCAATCCGAATTAGACAAGGTCCAAATGCTCGTCTAGAATGGTTTCGTGAGAAAAGCGCAACACCGAAATCGCGAAAATATCGCCCAGCTGCTGCGTCGGCATGGCATCACGCCGACGCATCAGCGCATGGAAATCGCCCACGTGCTGTTCACACGGCGCGAGCACCTCTCGGCCGATCAGATCCTGACGTGGGTCAACTCCCGCTACGCCGAAACATCGAAGGCGACCGTGTACAACACGCTGAAACTGTTCGTGGAAAGGAAATTGATCCGGGAGCTGGTCGTCGATCCGGCCAAAATCGTCTACGACCCGAACACCGAACCGCATCATCACCTCTACGATGTCGTGACCGGACGGCTCACCGACGTTCCCGCCGGCAATATCCGCGTCGTCGGCCTTCCGCCTTTGCCGCAGGGCACGATCGCCGACGGCGTGGACATCACCATCCGCACGCGCCGGCAATCCGAGTAAACCGGGGACAGACCACCGTTTTCGGCAGGTGGAGTCCTGCGGCATTGTCGCCAAGGAGAATGGTGGTCTGTCCCCGGTTTTGCCGCTGATATAATGCGGCTCACCCTTCGTGCGCGGGACGCAGGCTGGCGTAGCTCAGCTGGTAGAGCAACTGATTCGTAATCAGTAGGTCGGTGGTTCGAGTCCACTCGCCAGCACCATCCGAGGGCTACGAACAGGCTCGCTACGGTTCTTCCCCCGGCACCGCACGAGACGGAGAGGCACGATGAAGCTGTTCGGAGGAGGCGCGTCCGATCATCCCATGGCCGAGGTGAAGGGGGCCCGGGCGATCCTCGACGCCATTCCCCCGGGCGATCCGTTCAAGGCGCTCGAAGATCTGAATCACTGGGTGGAATCGGTGCGCGCCTGGGAGGGCTTCACGCCCGAGCACCGCGCGCGGATCGTGCAGATCGTCGACGAGGCCGCGCAGATTCACCTTCGCAAGCTCCAGCGGGAATACCTCTCCTCGCAGCGCCCGTCCAAGTTCCAGGAAAACCGACTGTGGACGGTGATATGCGAATGGTATCGGCAGTCTGCGCTTGCGTTCGCGATCTGCATCGACGCTTACGCGACCGGCCGGAAGGGCTGGGAGGATCTGAAACAGAGCGTGCCGCTGCTCACAGTGCGTGCGCTGCGTGCGTTCGCCGCGCAGATGAAATGGCAGCACATGCGCTACGGTCCCCCGGAGAATTCACTGTGGGAATCGGTCGCAAAGATTTACGCGCTCTCCGAAAGCCGCGAGTACTCGCAGTCCAAGGTGGTCGCGTACGCAGGCTTTCCCGGGGAGACTTCGCCCGAGCAGGAATTTCTCAAGGCGGTGATGTTTGCGGCATCGTCGCCCGACAGCCTGCTGCCGGTCGAGATCGAGTTGGTCGAGCGGCTGATCGCGCATCTTGCCGGCTCGTTTAAGCTCACCACCAGCCTCCGGCCCGATATCGTCTACTGCTTCGATCTGGCAAATCACGAGCCTCCGGTACGCGCCGCGCATCTGCCGCACCGCGCAGCGACGCTCAGGTTCTTCGCCGCAGGCGGCGCGGTGAAGGAGATCGAGAAGCTCGCTCAGACAGTGAAATCCACCGGTGCGATGCCCTCGAGCATCGCGTTGGGCGGTAGCTACGAACCCAAGGTCATACTGGACGTTCTCGATCACCTTGCTCTTCACTGGGCGCCGAAGCCGCCGGAGAGGAGAGCGCAGCGTCACAGAGTCAAATCGCGGCTCACCGTCACCTATGGCTTCGACGGAGTGCGTGCCGCGCTCGACCCCACAGGGGAGGTGCAGTTTGACCCGAGCAAGGTCGAGAGCTGGATCGTCGAGAACGTCAGCGCCGGAGGGTTCGGAGCGAGCGTGCCGCAAATCAAGGGAGAGTGGCTGAAAATCGGCTGCCTGCTCGGGCTGCAGCCCGAAGGCGGCTCGAACTGGGTGGTCGGCGTGATTCGCCGCTTCCAGCGCGAATCCGGGCAGCAGGGGACGGTGGGAATCCAGACCCTGGGGCGGGCCGCGTTGCCGGTGCAAGTGAGGTTGCTGAGCGGGCAGATGGGGACCAGCCGGGACTCGGAAACGGCGATCCTGCTCAATCCGATCGATTCCGCTCCCGAGGCGCAGCTGTTGCTCCGCGCCAATGTCCTGCTTGCCGGCCAGAATCTGGAACTCGAGCGAAACGGGAAGGCCTACCTGCTGCTGCCTACGGGTGACATGGAACGCGGCGACGACTACGCACTGGTGCGCTGCCGCCAGATGGTCCGCGATACACGCGAATAAGGGGCTGCTCTTCAGGCGCCGGGGCCGAGCACCTTTCGCAGCCAGACGCCGATATCGGCGAGCTCCTCCGGGCAGACCGAGTGCGGCATCCGGTATTGCCGCCATTCCACGGGGTAGCCGAGCGATTGCAAGAGCCCGCGGGACTGTTCGGCCCGGCCGAGCGGGATGATCGGGTCGTCGCTGCCGTGCGCCATGAAGATCGGGACATCGCGGTTCGCCGTGCTCGCCTCTACGGAAAGCTTTTCCCCGACCGGCATGTAAGTGGACAAGGCCATGACTCCGGCGATGCGCTCGGGGTGGCGCAAGCCGGTGTGCAGCGCGATCGCGCCGCCCTGCGAGAACCCCGCAAGCACCAGCCGCCCTGCAGCCGTCCCGCGTTCCTTCTCCCGGCCGATCAAGGCCTCGATCAGGACCTGCGAGGCGCTCACGCCGCGCTCGTCCTCGCGCCGGTCCGCGCCGTCGGTGATGTCGTACCATGCGCGCATGCGCATGCCCGCGTTGATCGTCACCGGCCGCACCGGCGCATGCGGAAAAACGAAGCGGATCGCCGTCTTGGGAAGTTGAAGCTCGGGTACGATCGGCGCAAAGTCGTTGCCGTCCGCACCCAGCCCGTGCAGCCAGATGATGCTCGCCGTCGGGTTCTTTCCGGTTTCGATTTCGATTGCGGCCAGCAGCTCGGGCATGAGTCAACTCGCTTTCGGGCGGATCGCCGACTTCGGCCGGAACGCCTTCACCACCTCCTCGTGCGTCTCGACGTAAGGCCCGCCGATGAGGTCGATGCAGTAGGGGACGGCGGCGAAAATGCCCGCGACCACCGGCTTGCCGTCCTTGTCTTTCAGGCCCTCGAGCGTTTCGCGGATCGATTTGGGCTGGCCGGGCAGGTTGATGATGAGCGAGCGCTTGCGCACGACTGCGACCTGTCGCGAGAGAATCGCGGTGGGAACGAATTCGAGGCTGATCCTACGCATCTGCTCGCCGAATCCCGGCATGGTCTTGTCGGCAATCGCGAGCGTGGCCTCGGGCGTGACGTCTCGGGGAGCGGGGCCGGTGCCGCCGGTGGTCAGCACCAGGTGGCAGCCGTGCCGGTCGACGAGGTCGAGGAGCGTCGCTTCGATCACGAGTCGCTCGTCGGGAATGAGCCGCGTTTCGGTTCGCCAGGGGGTCGCGACCGCGCGCGAGAACCATTCCTCGAGCGCCGGAATCCCTTCATCCTTGTAGACGCCGCTCGAGGCGCGGTCGCTGATCGAAACGAGTCCGATCAGCAGCTCTTCATTCGCCATTATCTTCGGAAACCGGTTGCGAATCCGCGATGATATCGCGCAGCGCCCGGAACAGCTCGCGATAGGCTCGCGGCGGCCGGCCCGCAGCGCGCTCCTCGCGCGCGTTGCGTGCGAGCGCGCGCAGGCGCTGGGTGTCGATGCCCGGATGGGCGCGGACCAGCGCGCCGATCGTGCCGTCGTTCTCCAGCAATTTCTCGCGCCAGCGCTCGATCCGGTGAACCCGCGCGGTCTCTTCGTTCGAGACCCCGTCCCACGCTCTGAGCTTCTCGCGGATCGGTTCCGGATCGACCGCGCGCATGAGCCTGCCGATGTATTGCAGCTGTCGCCGCCGCGCCTCGTGCTTCGTGATGCGCCGCGCCCGCTCGATCGCGTCTTGCAAGTCTTCGGGCAGCGCGATCGCAGCGAGCTGCTCCGAGTTGAGCCCGACCAGGCGCTCGCCAAGGGTCTGCAGCTCGTGCATGGCGCGTTTGCGCGCGGTCTTGCTGGGCTTTTCCTCGGCCTGCACGTTCCAGGGAAGGGAGTGATGAGCTGATATCATAGCGTCTTTCCCGCTGCGTCCCCGCATGGGTCCAAGTCGCTTCGCCCACGATCTCGACGCGTTGAAGACCATCGCTTCGGATGCCTTGGCGTACGCCCTTGAAAAAGGCGCGAGCGCCTGTGAAACCGAAAGCTCCGATGGCTACGGTCAGACCGTGACGGTGCGCAAGGGCGAGGTCGAGACCATCGAATACAACCGCGACAAGAGCCTCGCGGTGACCGTCTACGTCGGCAAGCGCAAAGGCCACGCGAGCACCGCGGATTTTGCACCACGCGCGGTCCGCGATACGGTCGAGGCGGCCTTGACGATCGCGCGCTTCACCGCCGAGGACGAGAGCGCGGGGCTCGCGAATCCGGAGGAGCTGGCGCGCGGCCCGGGAGATCTCGACCTCTTCCATCCCTGGAATCTGCCCGTCGAGCAGGCGATCGGGATCGCGAAGGCCTGCGAGGCCGCCGCATTCCGCCTGGACAAGCGCGTCGTGAACTCCGAGGGCGCCAGCGTCTCCTGCCAGCAGTGGCATTTCGCCCTCGCCAACAGCCACGGCTTCCTCGAAGGTTTTCCCACGTCGCGGCAGACGATCTCCTGCGCGGTGATCGCCGCCGAGGACGGCCGGATGCAGCGCGACGACTGGTACGTATCGCAGCGTTCCCCGCAGGACCTGCCCGGGCCCGAAGCCATCGGCGACTATGCCGGGAGGCGCGCCCTCGCACGGCTCGGAAGCCGCAAGATCGGAACGGTCCAGGCGCCGGTGCTGTTCGAGGCGCCCGTGGCGAACGATTTGCTCGCGACCTTCGTCTCGGCGGTGAGCGGTGGAAACCTCTATCGCAAAGCCTCGTTTCTCCTCGACAGCCTCGGCAAGGAGGTTTTCTCGCCGCAGGTCACGCTGGTCGAGCGGCCGCACCTGCCGCGCGCACCGGCGAGCTCCTGGTACGACGACGAAGGCGTCGCCACGCGCGATCGCGACGTGGTGAAGGAGGGCGTGCTGCGCGGCTATTTTCTCGGCAGCTATTCTGCGCGCAAGCTCGGAATGAAGACTACCGGCAGCGCGGGCGGCAATCACAATCTGATCCTGGAGGGCGGCGGGCTCGATCTTCCGGGGCTCATCAGGACGATGGGTCGCGGGCTGCTGGTCACCGAGCTGATCGGGTTCGGGGTGAATCTCGTCACCGGCGACTACTCGCGCGGCGCGGCGGGCTACTGGGTGGAGGGAGGCGAGATCCGGTACCCCGTGGAGGAAATCACGATCGCGGGCAACCTGCGAGACATGTTCCGCTCGGTCGCGGCGATCGGAGCGGACAAGCTTACCCGCGGCTCGCGCACCTGCGGGTCGATCCTCATCGAGGAAATGACCATTGCCGGAAATTGAACTCTGCGCCTCGGAACCGGGGTTATAATCGGCCCGCTTTCCATCCAAGGAGGGGATCACCCATGAAGAGACGCGAATTCCTGAAGAACGCCGGGCTGGGAGCGGCGGCGGGAGCGGGCCTCGTCACGGCGGCGCAGGCGCGCGCGCAGCAGACCTCTGGACTGCCCAGCCTCCAGTGGCGCCTCGCGGCAAGCTGGCCGAAGAGCCTGGACACGCTGTTCGGCGGCGCGGAGCTCGTCGCGAAGCGCGTCGGCGAGATCACCGACGGCAAATTCCAGATCCGCGCCTTTGCTGCGGGCGAGATCGTACCCGCACTACAGGTGCTCGACGCAGTGCAGGCGGGCACGGTCGAGCTGGGCCACACGGCGACTTACTACTACTTCGGCAAGGATCCGACGTTCGCCTTGGGCACCTCGGTGTGCTTCGGCATGAACACACGCCAGAACAACGCTTGGCTGTACTTCGGCGGCGGCACTGAAGCGCTGGCACCCTTATTCAAAGAATACGGCTGCGTCGCGATTCCCGCCGGCAATACCGGCTGCCAGATGGGCGGCTGGTTCCGCAAGGAGATCAAGTCGGTTGCCGATCTGAAGGGCCTCAAAATGCGCATCGGCGGTATGGCCGGGTTGATTTTGGCAAAGCTCGGCGTCGTACCTCAGCTGCTGGGCGCACCGGACATCTACCCGGCCCTGGAAAAAGGCACGATCGACGCGGCCGAATGGGTCGGGCCCTACGACGACGAGAAGCTTGGCTTCAACAAGGTCGCCAAATACTACTACTACCCGGGCTTCTGGGAGGGTGGGCCGACGCTGATGACGCTCATCAACGAGAAGAAGTGGAACGAGCTACCCAAGGCGTATCAGTCGGCACTGATTGCAGCGTGCGGCGAGGCCAACGCCTGGATGCCGGCGAGGTACGACGCCCAGAACCCTGCAGCACTGCGCCGGCTGATCGCGAGTGGCACCAGCCTGCGGCCATTCCCCAGACCGGTGATGGAAGCGGCCGAGAAGGCGTCCTACGAGCTGTACGACGAACTCAAGGAGAAGAGCAAGCACTGGGCCACCGTATACCCGCAGTGGAAGAAATTCCGCGACGAGCAGTTCCTTTGGTTCCGCGTCGCCGAATCGACTTACGACAACTACACGTTCTCTTCGAAGCTGGGCGCAGGGAAATCGTAGCTCCGACGAGCGCAGACAGCTGCAACGCAAACCCCGCCTCGGCGGGGTTTGTTTTTTTGGTGCGTCCGCCGGTTATTTCTTGAAGAGGTTCTCGAGGTCGTCGGCTTCGCGTTTCTCCTTTGCGCTCTCGCTTGATTTCCGCTCCGCCTCGGCCTTTGCGCCCTCCGGTGTGCCGAAGTCGGGCGGCGTCTGGTCTTGAGTATTCTCGCTGTCCGCGGGGACGAAGCTCTGGACCTTGGACGGATCGCCGCTGCTGTGCACCAGGTTCCCGGTGACCAGTCCGGGAAAACCGATGACGATGCCCACCATGATGACCTGAATGACCACGAAGGGCACCGCGCCCCAGTAGATCTGGCCGGTGGTGACCGGAGGCGTCGGCTTGCCTGTCAGCTTGTCGAGGTACTCTTTGCCGGGTGCCACGCTGCGCAGGTAGAACAGCGCGAAACCGAAAGGAGGATGCATAAAGGAAGTCTGCATGTTCACACCGAGCAGCACGCCAAACCAGATCAGGTCGATACCGAGCTTGTCCGCGACCGGCCCGAGCAGCGGCACGATGATGAACGCCAGCTCGAAGAAATCGAGGAAAAAGGCGAGGAGGAAAACCAGAATGTTCACCACGATCAGGAAGCCGATTGCGCCGCCCGGGAGTCCCGTGAGCAGGTGCTCGACCCACAGATCGCCGTTCACGCCGCGAAACGTGAGGCTGAACACCGTCGAGCCGACCAGGATGAACACCACGAAAGAAGTCAGTTTGGCCGTCGAGTTCATCGCCTGCCGAAGGAGTGACCAGGTGAGGCGTCGGTTGATCATGGCGAGGATCAGCGCCCCGGTCGCGCCCATGGCGCCGCCCTCGGTCGGAGTGGCCCAGCCGAGGAAGATCGTGCCCAGCACGAGAAAGATGAGCGCGAGCGGCGGGATCAGCACCAGCAACACGCGCAAGAGCAGTTTAACGCCGCGCAGCTTGCGCGCTTCCGGCGGCAGCGCCGGAGCGGAATTGGGGCGGAGCATCGTGACACCGAACACGTAAGCCGCATACAGGGCCGTGAGCACCAGGCCGGGGAAGATCGCGCCGGCGTACATGTCCCCGACGGATTTCCCGAGCTGGTCGGCGAGCACGATGAGCACGAGCGAGGGCGGGATGATCTGCGCCAATGTCCCCGAGGCGGCGATCACGCCGCTCGCCAGGCGCCTGTCGTAGCCGTAGCGCAGCATGATGGGGAGCGAGATGAGTCCCATCGAGATGACCGAGGCAGCCACGACGCCCGTGGTCGCGGCGAGCAGCGCGCCGACGAAAATCACCGCGTACGCGAGCCCGCCCCGCACCGGGCCGAAAAGCTGCCCGATGGTGTCGAGCAGATCCTCGGCCATGCCGCTGCGCTCGAGGATGAGGCCCAAAAAGGTAAAGAACGGCACCGCGAGCAGCGTGTCGTTCGACATGATGCCGTAGATGCGCTCGGGCAGCGCGCCGAAAAGCGCGGGCGTCAGGAGACCCAGCTCGATGCCCAGAAATCCGAATGACAGGCCGATCGCCGCCAGCGCGAACGAAACCGGATAGCCGAGCAGCAGGAACACCACCAGCGCCGCGAACATCAGCGGCGCCATGTAGGCGATGAGGAACTGCGTCATTTGGCGGCTTCGTCGCGCGCGATGGCGAGCTCGAGCGGCACCTCGTGCTTCTCCAGGGGATCGGGGATGAGGCCCTTCAGAAACGCGATGCGCTTGATCAGCTCCGAGACGCCCTGCAGCGAGAGCAGGCAAAAGCCCACGGGAACCAGGAGCCGCGCCGGCCAGCGGATGAGGCCGCCCGCGCTGCCGGAAATCTCGTTGCTGTTCCAGGCATTCATGAATATCGGCCAGGAAAGCCAGGTGATATAGAGCGCCATGGGCAAGAGGAAAAACAGCGTGCCGAAAACGTCGATCCACATCTGCGCGCGGCGCGACAGGTTGCCCGCGACCACGTCGATCCGGATGTGCTCGTTGTGCCGCAGCGTGTATCCGGAGCAAAGGAGGAAAACCGCGGCGAACAGATACCACTGCAGCTCGAGCCACGCGTTGGAGGCAATCGAGAAAAGGTAGCGGGACGTGGCGTTGCCGGCGCTCACCAGCACCATGATGAGAACCAGCCAGTACACGAGGTGCCCGATGCGCTCGTTCATCGCATCGATGAGGCGCGAAACGGAGAGCAGGAATTTCACTTGGAACTCCTCCGCTTTCTGTAGGCTGACGGCGTCGCGGCCGGGAGGGCGTTGTTATGGTGATGCCGCATCTTTCCCCAGGACGGCGTAGCCCCGGCCTCGCACGCCGGCTGGGCATTCTCCCCCAGAGTTGCGCCTCTTGGCAAAGGGTTCCGACCTCAACCCGCGGTTCGCGCCCGGTGGCCTCCGAAGCACGCAGGTCAAACGGCCGGTGGACTTCCGAGGTCCGCCGGAATAAGATTCAGCGGCAAATCTCTTCGCTACCCAGAAGGAGTTTTCATGGTTTCCCTCGTCGTCAACGGCAAGACCCGCGAGGTCGACGCCGCACCCGATACGCCTCTCTTGTGGGTGCTGCGCGACTCGCTGCGCCTGACCGGCACCAAGTTCGGCTGCGGCATCGCCCAGTGCGGCGCCTGCACCGTGCACCTCGACGGGGAGCCCGTGCGCTCCTGCTCGATGCCGGTATCCGCGGCGGCGGGCAAGAAGGTCACCACCATCGAGGGGATCGGGGCCACGCGAGCCGGCAAGGCGGTGCAGGCGGCGTGGATCCGGCACGACGTGCCGCAGTGCGGCTACTGCCAGTCCGGCCAGATCATGAGCGCGAGCGCGCTTCTCGCCAAGAAACGCGCGCCGAGCGACGCCGATATCGACGCGGCGATGAGCGGCAACGTCTGCCGCTGCGGGACCTACAACCAGATTCGCGCCGCGATCAAGGATGCGGCCGCGAGCGCGAAAGGAGCGTAATCATGCGCGCCCAACCCATGAATGCGTCGCGCCGCGAATTTCTCAAGACCTCCGCGATGGCCGGCGGAGGCTTGGTCATCGGTTTCACCTTGCCGGGAGCGGCCCGGCTCGTTCAAGGCGCCGACAAGGCCGTGCCGATGAGCGCCTACCTGCGCATCGCGCCGAGCAACGAAATCACTGTGGTGTGCGGCCTCTCGGAGATGGGCCAGGGCGTGCACACGGCGATCCCCATGCTGGTCGCCGAGGAGCTGGACGCCGACTGGTCGCGGGTACGGGTCGAGCAGGCCGGGGTCGATCAGGCGTTCGCCAATCCGATCTTCGGCATGCAGGCGACCGGCGGATCGACCTCGGTGCGCGGGCACTGGGAGCCGATGCGCAAGGCGGGCGCGACGGCGCGCGCAATGCTGATCGCCGCGGCGGCGCAAACCTGGAAAGCCGACGCCGCCGATTGCCGCACCGAGCGAGGCATGGTGGTCCATAAGAGCGGCAAGAAACTCTCCTACGGTCAGCTCGCCGGAAAAGCGGCGCAATTGAAGCCTCCCGCGGATGTGAAGCTCAAGGACCCGGCCCGGTTCACGCTGCTCGGCAAGAGCGGAACCCGGCGCCTGGACAGCGCCGCCAAATCGACGGGCAGAGCCAAGTTCGGCCTGGACGTCTACCTCCCTGGCATGCTCACCGCGGTGATCGCTTACCCGCCCGTGCCGGGCGGCAAGGTCGCCTCGGTCAACGACGCGAAGGCGAAGGCCGTTCGCGGCGTGCGCCAGGTGGTGCAGATTCCGAGCGGCGTGGCGGTGCTCGCCGACGGTTACTGGGCGGCGAAGCTCGGCCGCGACGCGCTCGAGATCCAGTGGGATCACGGCGCGAACGCCTCGCTCTCCTCGGAGGGCATTTCGAAAATGCTTTCCGCCGGCGCCGCGACGGGCGGGGCAGTCGGCCGCAACGAGGGCGACGCCAAGGCTGCTACGCCTGCGAAGAAAATCGAGGCCGAATACGAGGCGCCGTATCTTTCGCATTCATGCATGGAGCCGCTCAACTGCACCGCCTGGGTGCGCAAGGACGGGGTCGAGATCTGGGCCGGCACTCAGTCGCAGGGCCCGGCGCAGGGAATCCTCGCCCAGGTCGCGGGCGTCGCCCCCGGCAAGGTGAAGGTCAACACGATGTATCTCGGCGGCGGATTCGGACGCCGCTTCGCCCCCGATCCGGTCGTCGGCGCGACGGTGCTCTCCAAGATCACCGGCAAGCCGGTGAAGCTCGTCTACAGTCGCGAGGACGATATGCGCGGCTATTTCTACCGCCCGGCCTCCGTGACCCGGATGACGGGCGGCCTGGACGCGGACGGACGCGCGACGCTCTTCAGCGCGAGCGTCGCATCACCCTCGATCATGGAGGGCTCGCACTTCATGAAGCTGCCGCCCGACGGCGTGGACGCTTTCGGCGTCGAGGGCATTCGCGACTGCCCCTACGACATACCCAACCTGCGCGTCGAGTACTCGCGCCAGGAGCCAGGCGGCCTCCAGGTCTGGTTCTGGCGTTCGGTCGGGCATTCGCAGAACAGCTTCTTTCTCGAGAGCTTCGTCGACGAGCTCGCGCACGCCGCGGGCAAGGATCCGTTCGAGTTTCGGCGCTCCCTTCTCGGCAAGCAGCCGCGCTACAAGGGCGTGCTCGAGCTGGCCGCTGAAAAGGCGGGCTGGGGCAAACCGCTTCCCGCCGGGGTCCACCGCGGCATCGCGGTGGTGCAGTCCTTCGGCAGCTTTTGCGCGCAGGTCGCAGAGGTCTCGGTCGGCGCCGACGGAACACCGAAGGTGCAGCGCGTCGTGGCCGCGGTGGACTGCGGCATGACAGTGAACCCGGACATCGTCAAGCGCCAGATCGAGAGCGCAGTCGTCTACGGCCTCACTGCGGCCCTCTACGGCAAGATCACCTTCAAGGATGGCCGCGTCGAGCAGTCGAACTTCCACGACTACCGCATGCTGCGCATGAGCGAAATGCCGGCGGTCGAGGTGCACATCGTGCCGAGCACGGAGGCCCCCGGCGGAATCGGCGAGCCGGGCACGCCGCCGATCGCGCCCGCCGTGGCGAACGCGATCTTCGCGGCCACCGGCAAGCGCATCCGCAAGCTGCCGATCCTCGGCTGAGGGCGTCTTCGCCGGTTGCCCGACGCAGAGGCGAGCACCGTGCCGAACCGGCGAGGCCCATGGACCGGTTGACCGGGCGCGGCGCGCGCCGGCGTGCACTCGCCGCGCTCGCCGCTCTCTTTGCGCTGCCGTGGCGGGCGCGCGCGCAGCCGATCATGAATCCCGCGCCGGGGGTCGACGCACGAACGATCAACACGCCGCAGGGAGCGCTGCAATCGATCCTGAACGGCGCCGCGATGCGCCGAGGTCGCGTGCGGCTCGAGCTGCCGTCCGCCGCCGAGAACGGACATTCGGTTCCGATGATCGTGCGCGTCGACAGCCCCATGGGCAAGGCGGACTACGTTCGCCGCATCGATCTCGTTTCGGAGAAAAACCCGGTTCCGCTCATGGCGACCTTCTTTCTCGGTCCGCACATGGGTCGAGCCGAGGTCGAGTCGCGCGTCCGTCTGAACGGCACCCAGCGGGTGACGGCTCTCGCCCAGCTCTCCGATGGCAGCTTCTGGTTCGACGCCGCGGACATCGTGGTCAACGAATCCGCCTGCCTGGACGGAGGCTGAACGCGATGGCGGCGCGAATCCAGGTTCCGCGCGAAGCCCGGCGCGGCGACTCGATCGAGGTGCGCATCGTCATCCAGCACCCGATGGAAACCGGGTTTCGCTACGATTCGCTGGGACGCCAGACGCCGCGCAACGTCATTCACCGCTTCGAGTGCCGGTACGGCGGGGTCGAAGTCTTCCGCGCCTCGATGGGCGCCGGAATCGCCGCCAACCCTTACCTGAGATTCTTCGTGCGCGCCGAGCAGTCAGGCGACATCGAGTGCCGCTGGGTCGATCAGGAAAACGCTTCGGGATACGCGAGTGCCTGGGTGGCGGTGAACGGATGACCTAGGAAAACCGGGGACAGACCACGGTTTGTCGGAACGGCGGTTCGCCGGGACGACCCGTGCAGCAAACCGTGGTCTGTCCCCGGTTTTCCCCCGAGCTCGAATCAATGGGCCGGCTGGAGCGCGAGGTAGACGAGAAACACCAGGAGCAGCGCACCGGCTACCCACCAAGCCGGGTGGATCCGTCGCTTCCCGGTCGCAGACGCTGCCGCTCCCGCGGCCTTGGCCGCTGGCCCGGCGAGCTTCTCGTTGAACGCGGTGAAGAAGTCGTCGGCCATTTTTCTCGCGACCCCGTCGATCAGCCGCGACCCGACCTGGGCGAGCTTGCCGCCGACGCTCGCCTTGGCCGTGTAGCTCAGGCGCGTGCCCGCGCCTTCGGTCTTGAGCGAAACCTGCGCGCTGCCCTTGCCGAATCCCGCCGCGCCGCCCGACCCCTCGAAGGACAGCGAATAGGAATTCGGCGGGTTGAGATCGGAGAGAACGAGCTTTCCGTTGAACTTGGCCTTCACGGGCCCCACCGACGCCACCATGACGACGCGGTACTCGGTATCGGAGGCTCTCTCGATCGCTTCGCAGCCCGCGATGCACGCCCTTAAGACCTCGGGATCGTTGAGCCCGCGCCAGACCTCGGCCTGCGGCAAGGGGATCAGTTGTTCGCCGGTGATTTCCATGGGATTTCCGTTCCTATATGTGGCACAGTGATCCTCTAGCCGGACGCAGGGCTATTTTAGCGCGATGCTCGGGTAAAATGACGCCGATGGATGCATCGCTTTCGCAAGCCGCACGGCACTTCGGTCCGAGTGCCGCGGTGCTCGTCGCCCTGCTGCTCGGGGGCCCGGATGCCCTCGCGCAAAGCTGGCCCGCCAAGACGGTGCGCATCATCGTCCCATTTGCGCCGGGCGGAACGGCCGACACGCTGGGGCGCCTGGTGGCGCAAAGGCTGAGCGAGACCTTGAAGGAAAATTTCATCGTCGAGAACCGCGCTGGCGCGGGCGGCGTCATCGGCTCGGACTTCGTCGCGAAGGCCGCGCCCGACGGGTACACACTGGTCGTCTCGGGTGTCGCCACGCATTGCATTGCGCCCGCGCTCTCGAAGCGCTTCCCGTTCGATCCGCTGCGCGATTTCACCCACATCGCGCTCTTCGGTGGTCCGCCGGGCGTGCTGGTCGTGAACCCGGCGCTGCCGGTACAGGACCTGAAGCAGTTCATCGCCTATGCGAGAAAGGAAGCCGGCAAGCTCGCTTACGGTTCCCCGGGCAACGGCACGCAGGGACACCTGATCGCCGAGCAGTTGAAGCAGGTCGCCGGGATCGACATGACCCACGTCCCCTACAAGGGCGCGAGCCTCGCAGTCGCCGACCTGATCGCGGGACACGTGCCCGTGACCTCCACGACACTGACGACCGCAGCGACGCAGATCAAGGCGGGCCGCGCGCGCGCGCTCGCCGTAAGCTCGGCGAAACGCGTTCCTGAATTTCCGGAGGTGCCGACCTTCGGAGAGATGGGCTATCCGGAGATGACCGCTTCCATCTGGTTTTCGCTCTCGGGCCCGGCGGGCATCGCGCCTGAGGTCGTGAGCCGGCTCAATGCCGAGGTGCGGCGGGCGCTGGGCGCCGCCGACGTGCGCGAGCGACTGCGTCCCGAGGGCATCGAGCCCGGAGATCTCGACCCCAAGCAGTTCGCGGCGTTCGTGGCTTCGGAGCTCAAGCGCTGGGGCCCGATCGTTCGCGCCTCGGGCGCCACGGCTGACTGATTCACGCCTTCGACTTGAGGACCGAACCATGCTGACCCAGGAACAAAACGACCAGTTGACGCGCACCGGTCGCGGCACTCTGATGGGGGATCTTTTCCGGCGTTACTGGACCCCCGCGCTGCACAGCTGGGAGATCGCGGAACCCGACTGCGCGCCCGTGCGCGTGCAGATCATGGGCGAGAAACTCGTGGCTTTCCGCGACAGCGAGGGGCGTATCGGCGTCATCGACGAATTCTGCGCGCACCGCAGCGTGTCGCTGTGGTTCGGCAGGAACGAGGAGTGCGGCCTGCGCTGTCCCTACCACGGGTGGAAATACGACGTGAACGGCCGGTGCGTGGATCTGCCCTCGGAGCCCGAGGAGTCGGGTATGCGCCAGGGGATCAAGCTGAAATCCTACCCGGCGATCGAGCGGGGAGACGTGGTGTGGATCTACATGGGGTCGCCGGACCTGAAACCCGCGCCTCCCGAGCTCGAATGGGTGAGGGTGTCGGCCGAGCGGCGCTTCGTTTCCAAGCGCCTGCAGGAGTCGAATTACCTTCAGGCGATCGAGGGCGGGATCGATTCCAGCCACGTGTCCTTCCTGCACTCGGGCGAGCTCGAGACCGATCCGCTTTTCAAAGGCAGCAAGGGCAACCAGTACAACCTGGAGGACCGCATGCCGGTTTTCGAGGTCGTGGACTTCGAGGGCGGCCTTCTCATCGGGGCGCGGCGCAACGCGGAACACGGCAAATATTACTGGCGCATCACGCCCTGGATCATGCCCTGGCATACCATCATTCCGCCGCGGGCGGGGCATCCTCTCGGAGCGCACGCCTGGGTGCCGATCGACGACGAGCACTGCTGGGCCTGGAGCATCAACTATCATCCGGGCCGGCCCTTGAGCGCCTCCGAGTTGAAGGCGATGAGGGAAGGCGCGGGGATCCACGTCAAATACGTTCCCGGTACCTTCGTTCCGCTCGCGAACAAATCGAACGACTATCTGATCGACCGCATGACGCAGAGACGCGGCCGCTCCTACAGCGGCGTGGAGGGCATTGCGATGCAGGATGCGTCGCTGCAGGAATCCATGGGTCCGATCCAGGACCGCACCAAGGAGCATTTGTGCATGACCGACAAGGGAATCGTCGGGACGCGAAGCCGCCTGCTTCGGGCGGCGAAAGCCGCGCGCGAAGGCAAGAGCGTCCCGGGACTCGACCCGGCGTCTCAGCGCGTGCGCTCCTGCGCGATCGAGCTGCCGGCCGGGCAGCACTACAAGGAAGGGGCAAGGCACGGCCTCTTTCCGGCGCTCGACACCGATCCGGTGACCGTGTAAAGAAGGACATTCCCGGCGCTCCGCGCCACCCCTCCTTTCCAGAGAGGGGATGACTGATCCCATGCCGAGACTCCAGCTCTCCCTCGCCTGCTGGGACTACGACCGTACTCGAGCGCTCGCCGACGGCAGCGTGCATCCCGAGGGCATCGACCTCATCTATCACGAGCTCCTCGTCGAGGAGACGTTTTTCAGGATGCTGCGCAACCGCGAGTTCGACGCGGCGGAGATGTCGCTGTCCTCGTATTGCGTATCGCTCATGCGCGATGATCCGGCGTTCATCGCGATCCCGGTGTTCCCCTCACGCTTCTTCCGGCACTCGTGCATTTTCGTCTCCACGAAGAGCGGCATCGGTGAGCCGAAGGAGCTTGCCGGCAAGAGAATCGGGGTGCCGGAGTACCAGATGACCGCCCCCGTGTGGATCCGCGGAATCCTGCAGGACGAGTACGGCGTCGACCCCGCGCGCTGCGAGTACTGGACCGGAGGCGAGGAAGAGTCCGGCCGCGACGAGAAGCTCAAGCTCGACCTGCCTGCGAAATTCAGGCTGAAACCCATCGGGCCGAAGCAGACGCTCGCGCAGATGATCGCGGAGGGAGAGATCGACGCCTTGCACACGGCGCGCGCGCCCTCGACCTTCGCGACTCGGCCCGACGCGGTGAAGCGCCTCTTCGAGGACTACGTCGAAATCGAAAAGGCGTATTACCGCAAGACGAAGATCTTCCCGATCATGCACACGGTGGTGATCCGGCGCGAGCTGTACCGGGCGAACCGCTGGATCGCGCAGTCGCTCACCAAGGCCTTCGTGCAGGCGCAGCGACGGACCTACGAAACCCTCGCGACCACCATGGCGCTGGCCACGATGCTGCCCTGGCAGGTCGCACACGTCGAGGAGGCCCGCAGGGAGCTGGGCGAGGACTGGTGGCCCTACGGCTTCGAGCCCAACCGCCATGTGCTGGAAACCTTCCTCCGCTATCACCACGAGCAGGGGCTCTCCAAGCGCAGGCTCGGGGCGGAAGAACTGTTCGCCCCGGAGACGCTCGAGTCATTCCGCGTGTGATGGTGGGGGCAGGCGGGCGTACCTGATTCCCGCCCTTGGCAGAAGCGGCCTGTCTGAGGGTGCCCAATGCCGCCCTGTTCCACCGCCCCATGGCATATCTCTTGCTCTTCGGCGCTCTTGCTCCTCGGCAGGCGCGCCAACCTCACAACCATCCAAAATGCACGAATTATCCTATCTTCAGGCGGCAAAGGCGCATGATGCGATTGCAGTGAGGCGCCCCATGCTCTTGGTGGATGAAGACTCAGGCGAATCCGGGTTTCGCTCTCTCCTGTCCCGGTGGCTCGGCTTCGACCGCAGCAGCTCGGCTGGCGGTTCGACGCTCAACGACCCGCGCATCGTAAACGTCGGTCTGCGGCGGCGCGTCGCGGTGATCTCCGTGCTCTTTCTCTGCGCGGTCGGCGCCGTGACTTGGTACCTCGTGAACCTCGGACAACAGCGGCTGATCGAGATCAAGGCCCTCGACGTGGCGGAGGTGGTCGCGCGACTCTCCACCAGTTCGCGCTCCGTCTACGCCGAGCGCGTTGTGAACAAGCTGCAGCGCGACAGAATCGGCTACGCATCGGAAACCTACTTGCACGAACCTGGAAACGTGCCGCTGCCCGCCCAGTTTCTCAAGTTCGTGGGCGAGCACGCCAGCAAGGATAACGGGGGTCTTTACCACTACCGCCCCTTGAGCAAATGGAACCTGGCGCAGAACCAGGGACTCGCCGATTCTTTCCAGCGATGGGGATGGCAACAGCTCGAAGCCCAGGACCGCTCCGAGCCTGAGGGCCCGATTGACTGGAAGCCGGTCTGGCGGATCGAGACTCTCAACGGAGTCAACACGCTGCGCTACATGCGCGCCGACCCCGCCGCGAGCACCACCTGCGTCGAGTGCCACAACCGGCTCGAGCAACGTCCGGAAACCATTGCGATACGGGTGGCGGAGGGCATTTCGACCGGGAAAGTGTGGAAACTCCATCAGCTGATGGGCGCGCTCGAGATCAATGTTCCGCTCGATCGCGTCGAAGCACGCGCAGAAGAACACAACCGGCTCACGTTCATGGTCATGCTGGGGCTGTTGCTGTCGGGCGTGCTGTGCATCGGATTCCTCGTCGTAGCCGACGTGGCGCGCGCGCGCACCCTGACGCGGCAGCTCGCCTGGCGGGCGAGCCACGATCCCCTCACCGGGCTCCTGAACCGCAGCCAGTTCGAGCACAGCCTCGGCTATCTGCTCAGCCTCGCCAAAACGCAGGACAGCACGCACGCCATCATGTTCCTCGACCTAGACCAGTTCAAGGTCGTGAACGACACGTGCGGGCACATGGCCGGCGACAGCCTCCTGCTCCAGCTCGGGGCAACGCTCAAGGACAACATCCGCGGGACGGATACTCTTGCGCGCCTCGGTGGCGACGAATTCGGCGTACTCCTCATGCAGTGCAACGAAAGCAAGGCGTTTGAAATCGCCGAGAAGCTGCGCCAGGCGATCACCGACTTCCGTTTCGTTTGGAACCAGAAAGTCTTCGAGATCGGCGTGAGCATCGGGGTGGTCGTCATCAGCAGGGAAAGCGCGAACATCGGCGAGCTGATGAGCGCAGCCGATCTCGCGTGCTACGCCGCGAAGGAGGCGGGGGGCAACGGCGTACACATCCTCAAGCCGACCGATTCCGAAGTTTCCCGCCGGCGCGGCGACATGGAATGGGCCGGCCGGATCACGAGGGCGCTCCAGGAAAACAGAATGTACCTGATGGTCCAGCCTGCCAAGGCGCTGCGCGGCAATCTGGCGATAAGCGAGTATCAGGAAGTGCTGCTGCGCATGAGCGACGAGAACGGCAAGCAGGTACCCACGGATGCGCTTATCAGCGCCGCGGAGCGCTACAACCTGATGCCGAGCAAGCTCGACCGCTGGGTGGTGCAGACCGCCTGTCGTCTCGTGTCCGAGGGCAGGATCGCTGCGGATCCTCGACGCATCGTCGCGATCAACCTGTCTGGATCTTCGCTCAGCGACGAGGCGTTCCTGAAGTTCGTACATCAGCAAATCACCTCGTTCCGCATCGAGCCCACCGCAATGTGCTTCGAGGTAACCGAGACCGCCGCCATCCGCAACCTCTCGAAGGCGATACACTTCCTGAAGAGCCTGAAGGGCATCGGCTGCCGCTTCGCTCTCGACGACTTCGGCTCGGGGCTGTGCTCCTTCGCCTATCTCAAGTCCCTGCCCGTCGACTTCCTCAAGATCGACGGCGCGTTCGTGCGCAATCTCGTCGGCAATCCCTTCGACCGCGCCATGGTCGAATCGATCGCCAAGATCGGGCGAGTGCTGGGCATTCCGACGATCGCCGAATGGGTGGAGAACGACGAGACGCTGCGGGAGCTGACGCTTCTCGGCATCGACTACGCTCAAGGGTACGGCGTCGCCCATCCGCGGCGGGTCGGTTGATAGAACAAGGCCACGCGGTGCGCGGGAAACAGGATTCGGTCGGCTTCACGCGAAGGGAATTCCTCGAAGTGGGCGCGGCCGGCGCGGCCGTTGTGGCCGCCGGCGCGGCGCTTGCCCAGCCGACGCGGCAGGCGCCGCGCGCAAAAGGGCCGCGCGTATGGCTCGACCTCGACCAGAAGGACTTGGACGACGCCTACGACCAGAGCGTCTACGCGCCCAATCAGCCGCAAATCACCGGGCGCTATGCGACGAACAGCGAGATCACGCGCGCTCGGCTGGGGGCCCCGCGACGATTCGCCTACGGTCCTGCGCCCGTCGAGGGACTCGATGTGTTCACGGCGAAGCGTCCCAACGCTCCGATCAACGTCTTTGTCCACGGAGGGGCTTGGCGCGGGGGGGTCGCGAAGAACTACGCTTTTCCCGCGGAGTCGTTCGTGAGCGCCGGCGCGCACTTCGTCGTTCTGGATTTCTCTCCCGTGCAGGACTTCGCCGGCGACCTGACCCTAATGGCCGGGCAGGTGCGCCGCGCGGTCGCCTGGGTCTATCGCAACGCGAAGGAGTTCGGCGGCGACGCGAACCGGCTCTACATTTCGGGCCATTCCTCGGGTGCTCATCTCGCGGGTGTCGTGCTCGTCACCGAGTGGCAGAGGGAATTCGATCTTCCCGCGGACACGGTGAAAGGCGGGCTGCTTTGCAGCGGAATGTACGATCTGAAACCGGTGCGGCTCTCCGCGCGCAGCTCATACATCAAATTCACCGACGAAATGGAGCACGCGCTGAGTACTCAGCGCCATCTCGACAGGCTCAACTGCCCGGTGGTCGTCGCGCATGGGACGCTGGAGACGCCCGAATTCCAGCGCCAGACGCGCGACTTCGCCGCCGCGGTCAAGGCGGCGGGCAAGCCCGCACAGCTCCTCGTCGCGCAAGGCTACAACCACTTCGAGATCTTCGAGACGCTCGCAAGTCCTTACGGCCTTCTCGGCCGCGCGGCGCTCGAGCAGATGAAAGTAGCGCCATGATCCGCTCCGCGTTCGGAAGTCACGGGTTCCTCCGGCTTGTGGCGGTATCCGTTGTAACGGCGGCAGTGGCCCTGGGCCTATACGCCTGCAAAAACTTAACGGATGAAGAGGGCGTGGTCGCAATCGGCCTGACCGATGCACCAGGCGACTTCCTCACCTACACCGTCGATGTCACCTCGCTGACCCTGGCCAAGGCCGATCGCACGTTCGTGCAAGCCTTGCCGCAGAGAATGCGCGTCGATTTCGCTCAAATCGTCGACCTGACCGAGTTCGTGACCGGGGCCACGATTCCGGGGGGTACCTATGTGAGCGCAACGCTGAATCTCGATTACACCAACGCCGACATCCAGGTGGACGGCGGCAATGGTGTCCCCGTGCCGGTGGCTTCCGCCAACATCCACGACAGCCGGGGCGCTCAGGCCACGACCATGTCGATGAGCGTCGTGTTCGACAATGCGCGGCAGCTGGTGATCGCGCCGCTCCAGCCTTCTCTCCTCGATCTGGATTTCAATCTGGCCGCCTCGAACCTGGTCGACATGAGTACTCCGGCGAGCCCTATCGTGACCGTCAACCCGCTGCTCGTGGCCGACGTGAATCCTGATGCGCCCAAACCGCACAGGATTCGGGGACCGCTCGACCGTGTCGACTTGCAGGCACGGAGCTTCACGCTCATTCTGCGTCCGTTCAATCTGCTCCAGGGCGACCACGGGCGCCTCACCTTCCTCACCGACAGCAACACGACGTTCGAAATCGATCAGGCGAGCTTCCAGGGCAGCGCCGGCCTGGCCGCGCTCGCTGCGAAACCGCAACTCACCGCGACGGTGGCGATCGGCACGCTAGACCCCGCCACTCGCCGATTCATCGCGACCGAAGTTCTCGCCGGGTCGAGCGTTCCCTTCGGCACGAGCGACGTCTTGACCGGCAACGTGACTGCTCGGAGCGGAAACACCGTGACTGTGAGAAGTGCGGAGCTGTTCCGAAGGGACGGAAGTTTGAGTTTCCAGAATACGGTGTCGGTGACCGTCGCGAACACGACGAAGGTCGTGAGCCAGAAGATTTCGTCTGGTCCGCAGATTGCGATCGTCCCCGATATCAGCAGCATCTCGGTCGGGCAGCGCGTGACCATCTTCGGGACCCTCGACGCGGTGAGCACCAGCATGAACCCGAGCACGCTGGTGCGCCTGCTCGTTACCCAGCTCAACGGCACGGTCAACAGCACGGGCCCTGGAGTCGTCGCGATGACGCTCGCGAGGTTCAATGGCCGGCCGATCGGACTGTTCGACTTCTCCGGCACGGGGACCGCGCCCGCCGCCGATGCCAATCCGAATTCGTATCAGGTGGCGACGGGTGCGCTCGATCTGAGCGGCATCGCGGCCGCGACGCCGCTCAAGGTGCGCGGCTTCGTCAGGCCCTTCGGTCAGGCCACTGCCACCAGTAATTTCAGCGCGATCACGCTGATCGACGTGACCAACGCCCCGGCGACCCTGGTCGTGAGCTGGCCGCTCCTCCAAGCGACTCCGTTCAACAGCTTCACGACGAGCGGCATGGTCGTCAATTTGAACGGCGCAGGCCTGCACGACGTGTACCGCGGCGGCGTGGATACGCCGCTAACCGTTGCGCCGACCGTGAACGCGACCAACCCGGCTCGCGGCCTGTTCGTCATCGGCGACAACGGAACGGTGCAAGTCTATACGCGGCTCAGCACCTACCAGACCGCGCTGCAGGCGGACCTTGCCGCGGGACGCAAGGCGCGGAGCTTCGTCGCTTCCGGCGGCACCTATGTCGATGCCACGAAGACGCTGACGTCCAGCCTGATGGCGACTGCGTTGCAGTAATACCTTCCTGCGCTACTCGACCTTGCCGATGCGCTGCACCGCCCGGCGAAGCATGGCGGCGTCCCTGGCCAGGAACTCGCGGAAGTCCGGCGCGTCCAGATAGGCGTTCGGCGTCTTCATGTTTTCCATCGGGAGAACCTGGGCGTGACGAGGATCGCGTCGTTCCCGGGGACACGCAGGCTCAAGTGCCCCCACAGGTCGATCATCCCGTGACGGGCGAGGACGCGGCAGACGCTCGCAAGCTGTTCGCGCACTATTTCGCTCTTCTCATTTCACCCCGAGCAGGCGCTCGAGGGTCGCCCGGTTCGACTGCAGATCGGCGGGGGAGCCTTTCCACGCGATCTCGCCCGTCTCCAGTATGTAGACTTCGTCCGCGACGGTGAGCGCGGAGCGCAGCACCGCTGGCGTGGTGCCCCAGTCCTCGTGGCATTTCACACCGACCGCGCCGGCCTCGATCTGTTCGACCAGAGCAGCTTTGCCGTGTCCATGTCCCTTGCCGAGAATACCGATATTGATCGGCCAGCCCTCGAAAGCGCGCAACATC
>Ga0184619_10000145_pt1 | contig 23220 bp, 24 predicted proteins | sample PLM0_60_b1_FD_133146 | JGI IMG/M metagenome (GOLD analysis project Ga0184619, IMG submission 133146) | Groundwater sediment microbial communities from an aquifer in East River, Colorado, USA - PLM0_60_b1 | ecosystem: Environmental > Terrestrial > Soil > Riparian zone | place: USA: East River...
AGCTCGGGATCGGCGCCTACATCGCGTTTCTCGCCTTGATCAGCATCAGCTTGGGTGTGCTCAACCTGCTTCCGATTCCGTTATTGGACGGGGGGCACTTGCTGTACTATGCCGTCGAGATTTTCAAGGGCAGCCCGGTTTCGGAGCGAGCGATGGAGCTGGGCCAGCGTCTGGGCCTCACCTTACTGCTGTTCCTGATGGCGTTCGCCATCTACAACGATTTCAACCGCCTGTTCGCGGGTTAATAATCCATCAGTGAAAAACGCGCTACGAGCCGCGCTCTTCCCGCTCGTGCTCGCCGGGCCGGCGTGGGCGTTCCAACCCTTTGTCGTGCGGGACATTCGCGTCGAGGGCATCCAGCGCATCGAGGCGGGAACGGTCTTCAGCTATCTCCCGCTCAAAGTCGGCGACACGATGACCGACGAAAAGGCCGCGGGCGCGATTCGCTCCTTGTTCGCCACCGGGTTCTTTCGCGACGTCAGGCTCGAGGTCCAGGGAAACGTGCTGATCGTGACTCTCGAGGAGCGGCCGGCCATCGCTTCGATCGATTTCGTCGGGATGAAGGAATTCGAAAAGGACAAGGTCAAGCAAGGGCTGCGCGACGTCGGGTTCCAGGAGGGCCGCATCTTCGACCGCGCCTTGCTCGATCAGGCGGAGCAGGAGCTCAAACGCCAGTATCTGACCCGGGGCCTCTATGGCGTTCAGGTGACCACGACCGTCACGCCGCTCGACCGCAACCGGGTCGCGATCAATTTCAACCTGAACGAGGGCGAAGTCGCGAAGATCAAGAGAATCAACCTCGTGGGCAACCGCGCCTTTTCCGAGGAGGAATTGCTCCGCGTGCTCCAGCTGCGCGCCCCCGGCTGGTTCACCTGGTTCTCGAAGAACGATCAATACTCACGGCAAAAGCTTCAAGCCGACATCGAATCGATGCGTTCGCACTACCTGAACGCAGGCTACCTCGAGTTCAATATCGATTCCACCCAGGTCTCGATTACCCCGGATCGTCGCGACATCTACATCACGGTCAACATCACCGAGGGCGAAAAATTCGAAGTGGGCGATGTGAAGCTGGGAGGCGACTTGCTCGTCCCCGAGGCGGAGCTTCGCTCCTTGATCGCGATCAAATCGGGCGAAACGTTTTCCAGGGAAAGGCTCACCGACTCGACCAAGGCGATCACCGACAGGTTGGGACGGGAGGGGTATGCATTTGCCAACGTCAATGCGAATCCCGATATCGACAAGGAGAAGCGCAAGGTCAGCTTCACCTTTCTGATCGACCCGGGAAGGCGCGTCTACGTCCGGCGGATCAACGTCGTCGGAAACGCGCGCACCCGCGACGAGGTGGTGCGTCGCGAGATGCGCCAGCTCGAGGGCGCCTTTTTCGACAGCCAGAAGCTGCAACTGTCCAAGCAGCGGATCGACAAGACGGGCTATTTCAGCGAGGTCGAGGTCGAGACTCCGGCCGTCCCCGGCACGACTGACCAGGTCGACGTCACCGTGCGGGTCAAGGAGAAACCCACCGGCGCGGTGCTGCTCGGTGTAGGGTTTTCGAGCGTCGATAAACTCATCATTCAAGCTTCCGTTCAGCAGAGCAATTTTTTCGGTACCGGCAACACGGTGGGCCTGCAAGTCGCCTCCGGATCGGTCAACAAGGTCGTCTCGTTTTCCTTCACCGATCCCTACTACACGGTCGACGGAGTCAGCCGCGGCTTCGACGTCTACCGGCGCGACGTGGACGCCACAACCCTGGGAGTCGGCAACTACAGGACCAGCACGGTCGGCGGGGCGGTACGCTTCGGAGTGCCCTTTACCGAGTACGACACCTTGTTTTTCGGCCTCGGTAGCGAACAGGTCAAACTCTTCCTCGCCCCGGACAGCCCGCAGCGTTACCTCATTTTTCAAAACCAGTTCGGTGCCAACTATATTACGCTGATCAGCAGCGCCGGCTGGGTCCGGGACTCGCGAGACAGCTTCATCTGGCCGACGAGAGGTCACCTCGAGCGCGCCACTCTGGAGCTGGCGACGCCGCCCGGAGACCTCCAGTACTGGAAATATTCCTACACCCACCAGTATTTCTACCCGTACTCGCGCAACCTCACCTTCGTTCTCAGCGGGGAGCTTGACGGCGGTGAAGGGCGCGGTGGGAAAGCGCTGCCGTTTTTCAAGAACTATTACTCGGGGGGGATCGGCAGCGTGCGCGGTTACCGAACCGCGTCATTGGGTCCACGCGACCTCGACGACAGCTTTCTGGGAGGCAATCGGAAAGTCAATGGATCGGCGGAGCTGCTGTTCCCGGTGCCGGGAAGCGGGACCGACCGGTCGATGCGATTCGGTGCTTTCATCGACGCGGGACAAGTCTACGGCTTCACCGAAAGGCTCGACTTTTCGCAACTGCGTGCCTCGGCCGGATTGAGCTTCGCCTGGAACGCACCGATCGGTCCGATGAAAATCAGCGTCGCGAAACCGCTCAACGACAAACCCGGGGACAATCTCCAGAACATCCAGTTCACGCTTGGCGCGTTGTTCTGACGGGCCGGTATAATCCTTTCTCAAAGGCAGGTCTCATGGCAGCTTCGAAAAGAACCTCTCTCGTCGGTTGGACGCTCACGGCGGCCCTCGGGGTCGTCAGCCCGGCCTTGGCCCAGACGAGCATCGGGTTCGTCAGCCTGGAGCGAATCCTGAGGGAAGCGCCTGCCGCGCAGCGGGCCCAGAAGAAACTGGAGCAGGAATTCTCCCAGCGGGGGCAGGAGCTTTCCAAGATGTCGGAGCAGCTGAAGAAGATGCAAGGGAACCTGGAGAAGAACGCCGTGACGATGTCGGACTCGGAGCGGCAGAAGCGCGAACGGGAATTCGGCGACGTCAACCGGGACTTCCAGCGCAGGCAACGGGAATTCAACGAGGATCTGGCCCAGCGGCGCAAGGAGGAATTCGAGGGAGTCCTCGAACGCGCCAACCGGGCGGTGAGGCAGATCGCCGAGGCGGAAAAGCTCGACGTCGTGTTTCAGAACGAGCAGGTCGTGTGGGCGAGCAACCGCATCGACATCACCGACAAGGTCATCAAGGCGCTAGAGGATACTCGCGCGGGCAAGTGAATCGGCGTGACGCAATCCATTTCGCGTACTTATCGGCTTGGTGAAATCGTCGCCAGGCTGGGCGGGGAGCTGATAGGCGATCCCGATGCCGAGATTCTGCGGATCGCCACGCTGGAAAGCGCCGGCCCGGGCGACCTTTGCTTCTTTTCGCACGGCCGGTATCGCGCGCACTTGCGCGACACCCGTGCCTCGGCCGTGATTTTGGCGCGCGAGGAACGCGACGCGACTGCCTTGCCGAGGATCGTGTGCGACGACCCCTATGCTTATTACGCCCGGGCCGCGCAGCTGTTCGGCTCCGAGAGTCGCCCCGGTCCGGGAATCCACGCGCGCGCCGTCGTCGAAGAGGAAGCCGAAATTCCGGCGTCCGCCACGATAGGACCGGGCTGCCATATCGGTCGCGGGGCGCGGTTGGGAGAGCGCGTCGTGATCGATGCTAGCTGCACGATCGGCGAGGATGCGTCGATAGGAGAGGACAGCCGCCTGGGTCCTTCGGTGACGGTCTATCCCCGCTGCGTCATTGGCAAGCGCGCCTTGATTCACGCCGGCGTGGTGATCGGCGCCGACGGTTTCGGCATGGCGCCCGATTCCGGACGCTGGATCAAGATTCCGCAAACCGGGCGCGCCGTAATAGGCGACGACGTCGAGATCGGTGCCAACACCACGATCGACCGCGGCGCGCTCGACGACACCGTGGTCGAGGACGGCGTCAAGCTCGACAACCAGATCCAGATCGGCCATAACGTACGCATCGGTGCGCATACTGCGATGGCCGGCTGTGCAGCCGTTGCCGGCAGCACGCGTATCGGTCGGCACTGCGCGATCGGCGGCGCCGCGCGCATCATCGGCCATTTGACGATCGCCGACCACGTGACGATCTCCGCTGCGGCGGTCGTGACGAAATCCATCACGCGCGCAGGAACTTATACCGGCGTGCTGCCCTCGGTGCCCAGCCGCGAATGGGCGAAAACGGTGGCGCATCTGCGCGGCTTCGACCGGCTGGTCAAGCGGATCCGCGAGCTGGAAAAGCGACTCCCAGCAAAGAGAAAGAGGTAAGCGATGGACATCCGAGAGATCCTGGAATATTTGCCTCACCGCTATCCCATGCTTCTCCTGGACCGGGTGCTCGAGTGCGAGCCGGGCAAGCGCCTTCTCGCGCTCAAGAACGTCTCCATGAACGAACCTTTCTTTACCGGGCATTTCCCGCACTATCCGGTGATGCCGGGCGTCTTGATCATCGAGGCGCTCGCCCAGGCGGCGGCCGTATTGTCGTTTCGCACCATGAACACGAAAGCGGACGACAAGTCGGTCTATTACTTCGCGGGAATCGACGAGGCGCGGTTCAAGCGCCCGGTGGTTCCGGGCGACCAACTCCTGCTCGAGGTCGCGGTGGAGCGCAGCGCCCGGGGACTCTGGAAATTCGCTGCCGAGGCGCGCGTCGGCGATGCGCTCGCGGCGGAAGCGAAGATCCTGTGCACGCTGCGCCCCATATGATTCACCCGACGGCCATTGTTCATTCCGGCGCGAAGCTCGCCCCGGGAGTGTCGGTGGGACCCTATTCGATCATCGGCGAGCACGTCGAGATAGGGGAGGGGACCTCGATCGGGCCGCACGTGGTGATCGAGGGGAAAACTCGCATAGGAGCCCAGAATCGAATTTACGGATTCAGCTCTCTCGGTGGACCGCCCCAAGACAAGAAATACGCCGGCGAAGCGACTGCGCTCGAGATCGGCGACCGCAACACCATCCGCGAGTATTGCACTTTCAGCTGCGGCACCGTACAGGACGCGGGTGTCACGCGCATCGGCAGCGACAACTGGATCATGGCCTATGTGCATATCGCTCACGACTGCCAGGTCGGCGACCACGCGGTCTTCGCCAACGTGGCGACGCTTGCCGGTCATGTCCAGGTCGGGGACTATGCCGTTCTGGGCGGGTTTACCGGAGCCCATCAATTCGTCTCGATCGGCGCGCACGCGATCACCGGGGTCGCGACGGTCCTGCTGCAGGACCTGCCTCCGTACGTCATGGCGGCGGGCAATACGGCGAAGCCGTTCGGAATCAACAGCGAAGGGCTGAAGCGGCGCGGCTTCGCCGCGGCAAAAATCACCACGATCAAACGCGCCTACAAGACCCTCTACAGGTCCGGTCTCGCGCTCGCGGAAGCGCGGCGCAAAATTGCAGGCCAGGCCGTGAAGTCGCCTGAGCTGCAGGTGCTCGTCGATTTCCTCGAGCGCTCGCAGCGGGGCATCATTCGCTAGCCGCGGTGGAAGGCAAACCCGTCGTCGTAGGCATGGTCGCGGGGGAGGCTTCGGGGGACTTTCTCGGGGCTCATCTTATCGCCGCGCTGCGTAGGAAGATTCCCGGATTGCAATTCGTCGGCATAGGCGGCCCGAAGATGGAGGCGGCGGGCCTAGCTCCCTGGTTCCCCATGGAGAAGCTTGCGGTGCGCGGCTACGTCGAGGTGCTGCGGCATTTTCTGGAAATTCACGCGATCCGGCGAAAGCTCCGGCGCCGGCTCGTCGCCGCGAGGCCGAGGCTTTTCGTCGGCATCGACTCGCCCGATTTCAATCTGCCGCTCGAGCGCAAGCTGAAACGAGCGGGCATTCCGGCGGTCCACTACGTGAGCCCGTCGCTGTGGGCGTGGCGCGGCGGGCGCATGTCCGCGATCGTAAAATCGGTCGACAAGATGCTGGTTCTGTTCCCGTTCGAGGAGCCCCTGTACCGCGCAGCCGGAGTGCCGGTGGCCTACGTCGGACACCCCCTGGCGGATTTGAGCTCCGATGAGGATGGATCCGCTGCGGCGAGAGAGCAGTTGCGGATGTCTGCGGCACGCAAGGTCATCGCCCTGTTGCCGGGAAGCCGCCAGTCCGAAGTGCGCTACATGGCCTCCAGCCTCATACAAACGGCCAAGCTGATCGCGGCGCGGCAGCCCGCCGTGCATTTTCTGGTGCCGCTCGTGAGCCGCGAAACGCGTGCCATTTTCGAACAGGCGATGTACGACGCCGGTGCGGCGGAATTGCCGCTCACCGTCCTGTTCGGCCACGCACGCGACGCGATCGCCGCGTGTGACGTCGCGCTCGTGGCGAGCGGGACAGCGACGCTGGAGGCCGCGCTCGCACGCAAACCGATGGTGATCACCTATAAGATGGCCCGACTCACGTACGGCATGATGACGAGTATGGGCACCCTGCCGTGGGTGGGCCTCCCCAACATCATCGCCGGGGAATTTCTCGTGCCGGAGATCCTCCAGGACGATGCGACACCCGAGAACCTGGCCCAGGCGGTGCTGAACTCGTTGAACGACCCTGTCGTCAACCGCAGGCTTCCGGAGCGCCTCGACCAGATACGGCGGCTTCTGCGCAGGGACACTGCGGCCCGCGCTACGGAAGCGCTCCTGCCGTGGCTCAAGTCCGCCTGATCTGCGGCGTCGACGAAGCCGGCCGCGGGCCGCTCGCAGGGCCGGTCTGCGCCGCCGCAGTGGTGTTCGATCCGACGCGGCGGGCGCCTGCCGGGATCGCCGACTCCAAAGTCCTGAGCGTTCGCGAGCGCGAACGGGTCGCCGGCATCATCAAGAAGAAAGCGCTCGCCTGGTCGGTCGCCTGGGCGAGCGTCGAGGAAATCGACAGCTTGAACATCCTGCAGGCGAGCCTCCTTGCCATGCGGCGCGCGGTGGAAACCCTGTCGGTCCTGCCCGATGAAGTCTTGCTCGACGGAGCGCACTGCCCCGTGCTTTCCGTCGCGGCTCGCGCGATCGTGGACGGAGACGCGAAAGTGAAAGTGATCGCGGCCGCATCCATCCTGGCGAAGACCGCGCGCGATGCCGAGATGCGCCGGCTCCACCGTCAGTTCCCGCAATACGGCTTCGACGCGCACAAAGGGTATCCGACGCCGCGGCACCTGAGCGCGCTGCGTCGGTACGGCGTATGCGAAGTCTATCGCCGCAGCTTCGCTCCGGTCCGCGAAATCCTGGACCGCGAGGACCCGGGGCGCGGCGCGAGCTCGGCGAGCAGCCTTCGCAGTCCTTCCCGCTCCGCGGCCGGGCGAAACAGCGGCCGGCGGGCCGCCGTGAGGCGCTCCAGGCGCGCGTAATAAGCGGGTTCGAGGGCCGCACGGCGTATCTGGCGCGCGAGCGAACGCTCGTCGGCGAGCCGGTAGTAGCCGGGGTAGCCGCGGCCCAGCATGCCGACGTTCCCGGAGACCCGGGATGCGATCACCGGAACGCCCGCCGCGGCGGCTTCGCAGATCACATTGGCGCCGCCTTCCATGCGCGAGCTCACCACGAGCGCGTGGCAGCGCGAGAGCCAGCGCATCGCCTGCCAATGCGGCAGGTTTCCGAGCCAGCGATAGCGCGGATCGGCGCGCGCCAGTCGCCGCGCGGTGCGCGCCATCTCAGGCGAAAGCGCTTCCCCGAGCTGCACGATCTCGAGCTCGGGCAGGTCGCGCAGATGGGTGAGGGCGAGTGCCGCGCGGAAAGGGTCTTTCTCTTCCCGCAGATGTCCGATCACGGCGAGGCGAAAACGGCGCGAAGGCGGTTCACGGGAGGCGTGGACCTCGGCTGACTGATAGATCACCCGGGTCTTGCGTCTGAACCGTGCCGGAAGCTCGAGCCTCCCCATGTCCTGCAACACGACTAGGCGGTCGGCAAGCACAAGCGAGGCCTGCGCGTCCCGATCCGTGCGGATATCCCTGTAAAGGTCCGTGCCGGTCAGAACGACGACCAGGGGCGAGTCGGGAAACCGTTCGCTGAATTGCGCGATCGAAGCGTGGCTGCGTCGCGCGTGCAGCGCGATCATCGCGTCGGCCGCCCGGCCGTCCCAGCGAACCGAAATCCGGACCCGGTGGCCGAGCGAGCGCAGCATCGCCGCCCAGCGCGTCGCGGTGTGGCGGTTGCCGCTTCGCGAGCGCACCCCGGCCGGGGTAATGAGCGCGATTTTCATGCTATGTTTGATCTCTCCCATGTTCGCCGAATCGCCGGACACTCTGTCGCAGCAATTGCGCGATGCCAGGCAGCGCACCCGGGTCCTCACCCGCGATCTCGAAGGTCCGCAATTGTTCGGTCCAAAGCTGGCGATCGTCAATCCCGTGCTGTGGGAGCTGGGGCATGTCGCCTGGTTCCAGGAGCACTGGTGCCTGAGACTACGCTCCGACGAATCGCTGTCGGAGAGCGTCCTCGACGGCGCCGATGCGCTCTACGACTCCGCGAAGGTCGCGCACGACACGCGCTGGGAGCTGCCGCTGCCGGACCTATCAGGCACGGTCGAGTACCAGGATCGCGTTCTCGAGCGCGTGCTGGCGCGCCTCGAACGCGAGCCGGACAACGAGTGGTTTCTCTATTTCGTGCAGTTGTCGCTCTTCCATGAGGATATGCACGCGGAAGCGTTTCACTATACACGGCAGACGCTCGGCTACGCGGACCCGCTGGAGCGAGTCCGTGCGGGGAAGGGCGCCGTGGAAGGAGACGCAGAGCTGCCGGGCGGAGAATTTCTGCTCGGCGCGGCGCGAAACTCCGGATTTCATTTCGACAACGAAAAATGGGCGCATCAGGTCGAGCTGAAACCCTTTCGCATTGCCCGGGCGCCGGTCACAAATGCGCAGTTCTTGGAATTTGTCCGCGACGGCGGCTATGGGCGCCGCGACCTCTGGTCGTCCGAAGGCTGGAGCTGGAAGGACCGGGCGCCGGCCCCTCGTTACTGGGTCGAGCGAGACGGAGAATGGCTGGAGCGGCGCTTCGACAAGGAGGTGCGGCTGGAGGGCGATCTCCCGGTGATGCACGTCAACTGGCATGAGGCGAACGCGTACTGCCGCTACGCGGGCCGGCGCCTGCCGAGCGAGGCCGAATGGGAGTTCGCCGCTTCATTCTGTGATGGCGGCAGGCGCCGCTATCCCTGGGGGAACAGTGCCAACGATGGCGTTCGCGCAAATCTGAACGGGAGCGGTCGCGCTCCGGTTGCCGCCTTTGCGGCAGGGGATAGCTCAAGCGGCTGCCGGCAAATGCTCGGCAACGTCTGGGAATGGACCTCGAGCACCTTCGGTCCCTATCCGGATTTCGTGCGCGATCCGTATGCGGAATACTCCGAACCCTGGTTCGGGACCCACAAGGTCCTGCGCGGGGGCAGCTTCGCGACGCCGGCGCGGCTCGTCTCCAACACCTGGAGGAATTTCTACACTCCGGACCGCGGCGACGTCTTCGCCGGATTCCGCACCTGCGCGCTCGAGTGAAGTCCATCCGCTCCCGCGACAACCCGCAGTTCAAGGCCCTGATCAGGCTGGCCGGATCGTCGCGGGAGCGGCGCAGGAGCGGCAGCACGATCCTGGAAGGCGAGCATCTGGTGCGCGCCTATCAGGAGAGCGGCGGAACGGCGGAGCTCGTCCTGGCGAGCGAGACCGCGCTCGCCAGGACGGAAGTCCGCAGCTTTTTCGAGAACGTGCCGGCGAAAGTGCGCGTGGTTTTCGCCGATGCGCTCTTTGCACGGGTGTCTCAACTCGTGAGCTCGGCTGGAGTGGCGGCAGTGGTGCGCACCCCGGAGCCGGCTCCATTGCCGCAGACGCTTTCGAATTGTCTTCTCCTGGAAAACATCCAGGATCCGGGGAATCTGGGATCGATCCTTCGGACGGCGGTGGCGGCGGGCACTCCACAGGTTTTCCTTTCACGGGAGTCGGTGTTCGCCTGGTCGCCCAAGGTCATCCGGGCGGGGATGGGGGCGCACTTCTTCCTCTCCATTTTCGAGGGCGTCGACGTCGGCGAATTCACGCAGTCGTTCAGTGGCTCGGTGGTTGCCCTGGAACCGCGTGCCGGACGCTCGCTCTACGAGCTCGATCTCAAGGGACCGGTCGCCTGGCTATTCGGCAACGAGGGCGCTGGATTGTCCGAGAGGGCCGGTCATCTCGCCACGCACCGCGTACGCATCCCCATGCCCGGTCCGGCCGAGTCGCTGAACGTCGCTGCGGCTGTGGCGATCTGCCTCTTCGAGCAGCTTCGCCAACGCAGCGGCGCCTAGTACCCCCGGCGCTCCAGCTTGAACTCCTGCATGATTGTCGTGGCGATCTCCTCGATCGATTTCGTCGTCGAGTTCGCCCAGCGTATGCCTTCGCGCGACATCAGTTTCTCCGCCTGCTGCACTTCGTAGCGGCAATTCTCCAGGTCGGCGTACTTGCTGTTGGGCCGGCGCTCGTTGCGGATCTCCCGCAGCCGCTCCGGTGCGATGGACAGGCCGTACAGTTTGCGGCGGTAGCTCTGGAGTGCGGTGGGCAGGCTCATCCGGTCGAAGTCCTCCGGAATGAGCGGGCAATTCGCCGCCCGGATTCCGAATTGCAGCGACAAATACAGGCTGGTCGGCGTCTTGCCGCTGCGCGACACTCCGACCAGGATCACGTCCGCCTTGTCGAGGTCCCTGGAAGCCCCGTCGTCGTGGGCGAGGGCGAAATTGATCGCGTCGATGCGGTGGGTGTAGCCTTTCGCGTCCCGCGCGCTGTGGGAGCGGCCGACTGTGTGGGTGGATTTCGCGCCGAACTCCGCCTCGAGCGGATCCAGAAAGCTCTCGAAGAAATCCATCACGAAGGCGTTGGCCTTGCGCATCGTTTCGCGTATTTCGGCGTTGATCAGGGTCGTGAAGACGATGGGCCGGCCATTTCCCGCGACGGAGGCCTCGTTGATCCGGATCACGCAGGCCTGGGCCTTCTCGATCGAGTCTACGAAAGGGACCGTCATCTGCTCGAATTGGATGCCGTCGAACTGCGTGAGCAGGCTGTGGCCGAGCATCTCGACCGTGATCCCGGTGCCGTCGGAGACGAAGAACACGGTTCGACGGGGATCGGGCATGAAAAGGGCCGGGCGGGGTAATTTTGGCTGCGCGGGGGGTGCGCTGCCTGTAACATAGCGGTTTCAAGATGATCCTTCAACCGGCGAAGGACCGTTCCCATGGCTCGGCTCAAATACGTGGTGAATTTCGATCGGCTCGGAATGGGAGACATCGAGCGCGTCGGAGGGAAAAACGCATCGCTGGGGGAGATGATCGCTCAGCTCTCCAAGGCGGGAATCCGGGTACCCGGCGGCTTTGCCACCACCGCCGAAGCGTTCCGCGAGTTCCTCGCCGCAGGCGGCCTCGCGGCGCGCATCGCGGCGCGCATGAAGGGGCTGGATGCCGACGACGTCGAAGCGCTCGGGCGTTGCGGCGCGGAGATCCGCGGCTGGATCGAGGCGACACCCTTTCCGAAACAGCTCGAAGCGGAGATTGCTCAGGGCTTGCGGGAGCTGACCGGAGGGGACGAGAGCGTATCGGTGGCGGTGCGTTCCAGCGCCACGGCTGAAGACCTGCCCGACGCCTCCTTTGCCGGACAGCAGGAAACCTTCCTCAATATCCGCGGCCTCGCCAACGTGATGAGCGCGCTCAAGCGCGTGTTCGCCTCGCTCTACAACGACCGCGCCATTTCCTACCGCATCCACAAGGGATTCGGGCATTCGGCGGTGGCGCTTTCGGCGGGGGTGCAGCGCATGGTGCGCAGCGACCTGGGCGCGAGCGGCGTGATGTTCACGCTCGATACCGAGTCCGGCTTCCGCGACGTGGTGTTCATCACCGCCTCTTGGGGTCTGGGCGAATTGGTCGTGCAGGGCGCGGTCAACCCCGACGAGTTCTATGTCCACAAGCCGATGCTGCGCGGCGGCAAGTTCCCGGTGATCCGTCGGAGTCTCGGCTCGAAGTTGCAGAAGATGGTATTTGCCGAGCAGGCTCAAGCGGGCCTTTCGGTGAAGACGGTGGACGTGTCCGAGGTCGACCGCGACCGCTTCTGCCTTTCCGACGAGGACGCGATCGAGCTCGCGCGTTTCGCGCTCAAGATCGAAGAACACTACCAGCGTCCCATGGATATCGAGTGGGCGAAGGACGGGGCTGACGGGAAAATATACATCCTGCAGGCAAGGCCCGAGACCGTGAAATCGCGCAAATCGGCCGAAGGGCAGGAGCGTTTCCTCCTGAAGCAGAAGTCCGAGGTCCTCGCCTCCGGCCGCGCCATCGGTCACAAAATCGGGGCGGGAACGGTGCGCGTGGTCAAGGACGCCTCGGAGATGGGGCGCATCAAGCCCGGCGACATCATCGTGACCGACATGACCGATCCGAACTGGGAGCCGGTGATGAAGCGCGCCGCCGCCATCGTCACCAACCGCGGAGGCCGCACCTGCCACGCCGCCATCATCGCGCGCGAGCTGGGCATTCCTGCCGTCGTGGGCTGCGGCGACGCCACCGCCACGCTCGAAGACGGCGAGGCCTGCACCGTGTCCTGCGCCGAGGGCGACACCGGAAACATCTACCGCGGCATCCTCGAGATCGAGGTGAGCTCGCGGGAATACGGCGAGATGCCGAAGTGCCCCGTCAAGATCACGATGAATATCGGCAATCCGAACCTCGCTTTCGACTTTCAGGCGCTGCCGAACTGGGGGGTCGGGCTCGCCCGCCTGGAATTCGTGATCAACAATATGATCGGGGTGCATCCCAGGGCGGCCCTGGAGTATCCGGACCTCCCTGCCGAGCTCAAGCGCGAGGTGGAGCATGCGGCGCGCGGCTACCGGGACCCGCGCGCCTTCTTCGTCGAAAAGATGACCGAAGGCGTCGCCACCATCGCGGCCGCGTTCTGGCCGAAGCCCGTGATCGTGCGTCTGTCGGATTTCAAATCGAACGAGTACAAGAAACTGATCGGCGGCGCGCGCTACGAGCCGGACGAGGAAAACCCGATGCTCGGCTTCCGCGGCGCCTCGCGCTACATCGCGGAGTCGTTCCGGCGGTGCTTCGAGATGGAATGCGAGGCGATGCGCCGGGTGAGAAACGAGATCGGCCTCACCAACGTCGAGATCATGGTCCCGTTCGTGCGCACGCTGGGCGAGTGCGCTCAGGTGATCGAACTCCTCGCCGCGAACGGCTTGAAGCGCGGCGAGAACGGCCTGCGGCTCATCATGATGTGCGAAGTGCCTTCGAATGCGGTGCTCGCCGAGCAGTTTCTCGAGCACTTCGACGGATTCTCGATCGGGTCGAACGACCTCACCCAGCTCACGCTCGGCCTCGATCGCGACTCGGGTCTCGTGGCGGATGCGTTCGACGAGCGCGATCCGGCGGTGAAAGCCATGCTGCGCCTGGCGATCGGCGCCTGCCGCAAAGCCGGGAAATACGTCGGCATCTGCGGGCAGGGCCCTTCCGACCATCTCGACTTCGCCAAATGGCTGGTCCACGAAGGCATCGAGAGCCTGTCCCTCAACCCCGATACCGTGGTCGATACCTGGCTGCAGCTGTCGCGCGAAGCCGATGCGACGGCCAAGACCAAGGTGACGGCAAGCTAGCAGCGGTGGTCGGCGCCTACCGCGAACGCAGCAAGCGCTGCTGCTCGCGCTTCCAGTCTTTTTCCTTTTCGGCAGCGCGCTTGTCGTATTGCTTCTTCCCTTTCGCAAGCCCGATGTTGACTTTGACGCGCCCGCGCACGTAGTGCAGGTCGAGCGGGACCAGGGTGTAGCCCGCGCGGTCCACCTTGCCGACGAGGCGGCGTATTTCCTCGGCGTGCAGCAGGAGCTTTCGCGTGCGTACCGGGTCGGCCTGGACATGCGTGGACGCGGCCGAGAGGGGGCTGATGTGCGCGCCGATGAGGAAAATCTCCTCGCCCTGCACCATCACGTAGGCTTCCTTGAGCTGAGCGCGTCCCGCGCGGATGGCCTTGACTTCCCACCCTTCCAGCGCGATGCCCGCCTCGTAGCGCTCCTCGATGAAATATTCATGCGGCGCCTTGCGGTTTTCGACGATCGTCACGAGGGAGGATTTCCTTATATGATTGCCCGATTCTACAACGATGATAGTCGTCGACCGATCGGCGCTGGTGGCTCACAGCGCGCAGAAAATGTATGCGCTCGTCGCGGACGTGGAATCGTACCCGCAGTTCCTGCCCTGGTGCGATCGGGCGGTCGTCTCGGTGAGCGAGCCGAGCCGAACCGTCGCCACCCTGCATATCAACTTCCACGGCCTGAAGAAGGAATTCACCACGGAGAACGTCAATCAACCCGGCGTGCGCATCGACATGACGCTGGTGTCGGGACCTTTCCGCAGCCTGGAGGGGAGCTGGCGGTTCATTCCGCTTTCGGAGAAGGCCTGCAAGGTGGAATTCAAGCTGCGCTACCAGTTTGCCAGCGTGCTGGTCGAGAAGGCCGCCGGATCGGCGTTTCAAGACATCACGGATACTTTCGTCGATGCGTTCGTTCGTCGCGCGGACGAGAAATTCGGCAGCGCATGAGCCCGTCCAAGATCGCCGTTGAAATCGTCTACGCGCTTCCCGATCGGCAAGTGCTGCGCCGGATCCTGCTTCCGGATGGAAGCACCGTCGAGGACGCGATTCTGGTGAGCGGCCTGCGCGCGGTGTTTCCGGATATGGACACGACGCACGTCGGAATCCACGGAGAACCGGTTCCCGTCACCACGATCCTGCGCGACCGCGACCGGGTCGAAATCTACCGGCCGCTGCGGGCCGATCCCAAGGAAGTCAGGCGGGCGCGCGCTTCGAGAAAGCGCGCGAAAGAATGAGGCTCAGTTGCAGGACTGGGCCGCGTCGGCGCGCGCGCGCGCCTTTTCCTGCTCGATCTGCGCGTCCTCGAGATAGTAACGTTCGCCCTGCGCGTTGATGCGCGTCTGGCGACCTCCGAGCTCGTATTGCGTGAGGCGCTCCCTGGCGTTGCGGCAGTTCTCCTCCTTGCGCTGTGCTTCCGCCGCCTTCTGCTCGGATTCCTTCCCGGCCTTCGCCTGATCCTGCAGGCGCTTGCGGAACGCCTGCTCCTGCTCGGCCGCCGTCTTGGGCGCTGCATTCTTGGCCGCGTCGCCTTTTGCGGCGCTCTCGGCGGGCGCAGCGGCGGGAGCCCGGATGACGCTGCGCGAAATCGCCCCGGGCTTCGTGTTCGCCGGACAGGGATCCTGCGTATAGATGACTTTGCCTGCCGCGTCGACGCATTTGTGGACTTGTCCCTGCGCGCTCGATGCGACGAGGAATGCCACGGCGAACAGCGCGGTTCGAATCATGACGGATTTTCCCTCGACGGGTGAGGCGCACCATAGCGAGTTTTAACGCACCCGTCAATCGAAGGGTGCACGCGAGGCCCCAAGAATTTACGGGCAGATTCGACCGGCGTATAATCCGACTTTTGGGTGTGGCAATGCGTCCAGTCCAAAAGGCTCTCACCTTTGACGACGTCCTTCTCGTACCGGCCCACTCCAGCATCCTGCCTCGCAATGTCAGCCTCAAGACCCGGCTGACGCGCAACATCCAGCTCAACATCCCGCTCGTCTCGGCGGCGATGGACACGGTGACGGAATCGCCGCTCGCGATCGCGATGGCGCAAGAGGGCGGCATCGGCATCATCCACAAGAATCTTCCCCCGAAGAAGCAGGCCGCGGAGGTCGCCAAGGTCAAGCGCTACGAATCGGGCGTGCTCCGTGATCCGGTGACGGTAACACCCGAAATCACGGTCCGAGAGCTCCTCGCGCTCACGCAGCAGCATCGGGTGTCGGGATTTCCGGTCGTCGAGAAGGGCAAGGTGGTCGGCATGGTCACGAACCGCGACTACCGCTTCGAGACCAACCTCGACCAGCCGGTGCGCGCCATCATGACCCCGCGCGATCGGCTGGTGTACGTCAAGGAAGGCGCAAGCCCGGAGGAAGCTCGCGAGCTGCTGCACAAGCATCGGCTCGAGCGCGTGCTGGTGGTGGGTGACGGCTTCGAGCTGCGCGGGCTGATCACGGTAAAGGACATTCTCAAGTCGAGCGAGCACCCGGATGCGGCGAAGGACCAGCAAGGCAAGCTGCGGGTCGGCGCCGCGGTCGGAGTCGGCGAAGGGACGGAAGAGCGCCTCGCTGGCCTGATCGAAGCCGGGGTGGACGTCATCGTCGTCGACACCGCGCACGGACATTCGCAGGGCGTGCTCGACCGGCTGCGCTGGATCAAGCGCAATGCCGGCTCCGCGGAAGTGATCGGCGGCAACATCGCCACCGCCGACGGCGCCAAGGCGCTCGTCGATCAGGGGGCCGACGGCGTGAAGGTCGGAATCGGACCGGGCTCGATCTGCACGACGCGCATCGTCGCCGGCGTCGGAATCCCGCAGGTGACCGCCATACAGAACGTCGCTCTAGCGCTCGAGAAGGCGGGCGTCCCGCTCATCGCCGACGGCGGCGTTCGCTTCTCCGGGGATGTCGCCAAGGCGATCGCGGCGGGCGCTCATACCGTGATGCTCGGCAGCCTTTTGGCCGGTACGGAAGAATCGCCCGGAGAGATCGAATTGTTCCAGGGGCGCTCCTACAAGTCCTACCGCGGCATGGGCTCGCTCTCGGCGATGCAGCAGGGCGCGGCCGATCGCTATTTCCAGGACTCCTCGGTGCACGCCGACAAGCTCGTTCCCGAGGGCGTGGAAGGCCGGGTGCCTTACAAAGGCTCGGTGATGCGGGTGATCGAGCAGCTGATGGGGGGCCTGCGCGCGAGCATGGGCTACTGCGGCTGCGAGGGCATCGACGCCATGCGCGCTCGCGCGCAGTTCGTCGAGATCACCGCCGCGGGCATGCGCGAGTCGCACGTGCACGACGTCCAGATCGTCAAGGAAGCGCCGAACTACCAGGTAGAGTAGTGCACGACAAGATCCTCATTCTCGACTTCGGCGCGCAGTATTCGCAGCTGATCGCGCGCCGCGTCCGGGAGGCGCAGGTCTACTGCGAGCTGCATCCCTTCGACGTCGACGAGGAATTCATCCGCCGCTTCTCCCCGCGCGGGGTCGTCCTCTCCGGGGGACCCGCCTCCGTGTACGATGACGCCACGCCCAAGGCCCCCGACGCGGTCTTCAAGCTCGGGATTCCGGTGCTCGGGATCTGCTACGGCATGCAGACCATGGCGGCTCAGCTCGGCGGCCGAGTCGAGAACTCCCGGGTTCGCGAATTCGGCTATGCCGAGATCCGCGCCCGCGGCCATTCCAGATTGCTCGAAGGCATCCAGGACCGCATCAACGGCGAGAAGCACGGCCTGCTCGACGTGTGGATGAGCCACGGCGACAAGGTCACGGCGCTTCCGCCCGGCTTCCAGGTGATCGCGAGCAACGAGGCCACTCCGATCGCCGCAATGGCCGACGAAGGCCGCAAATTCTACGGAGTGCAGTTCCATCCCGAAGTGACGCACACCCGCCAGGGCGGCGCGATCCTCGGCCGCTTCGTGCACGAGATCTGCGGCTGCGGCAGGGACTGGAACATGCCCGACTATCTCGGCGAGGCCGTCGAGAAAGTGCGCCGCGAAGTCGGGAAGGAGGAAGTGCTGCTCGGGCTGTCGGGCGGGGTCGATTCGGCCGTGGCCGCCGCCCTGATCCACCGCGCCGTCGGCGATCAGCTGAGCTGCGTCTTCGTCGACACGGGTTTGCTCCGGCAAAACGAAGCGCAGGAAGTCATGCGGACTTTCGCCCGGAATCTCGGCGTCAAGGTCGAATCTGTCGACGCTTCCGGGCGCTTCCTCGCCTCGCTCGCCGGAATCGCCGACCCCGAGGAGAAGAGGAAGATCATAGGGCGCGAATTCGTCGAGGTATTCCAGCACGAGGCGAAGAAATTCTCCGAGGTGAAGTGGCTCGCGCAAGGCACGATCTATCCCGACGTGATCGAGTCGGCGGGCGCGAAGACCAAGAAGGCGCACACGATCAAGTCGCACCACAACGTGGGGGGCTTGCCCGAGACGCTGCACCTGAAGCTCCTCGAGCCGCTGCGGGATCTCTTCAAGGACGAAGTGCGGGAGCTGGGCCTCGCCCTGGGACTCCCGCCCGAGATGGTGTTCCGGCATCCCTTCCCGGGGCCTGGCCTCGGCGTGCGCATCCTCGGCGAAGTGAAGCGAGAGTACGCGGAACTGCTCCGCCGCGCGGACGCGATCTTCATCGAAGAGCTGCGCGCCGCCGGCTGGTACGACAAGGTCGCGCAGGCTTTTGCGGTGTTCCTCCCGGTGAGATCGGTGGGAGTGATGGGCGACGGTCGCACCTACGAGTACGTCGTCGCCCTGCGCGCGGTGCAGACCAGCGACTTCATGACCGCGCACTGGGCGGCGCTGCCGCATGACCTGCTCGGAAAAATCTCCAGCCGCATCATGAACGAAGTGCGCGGCATCAATCGAGTCGTGTACGACATCTCGAGCAAGCCGCCGGCGACGATAGAGTGGGAGTAGGGTGCTTGGACGCCGATTTCGACGCCGCGCGGATGCGCGAAGCGCTGCGCCTCGCGGCGCGTGCGGCGGAGCGGGGAGAGGTGCCCGTGGGCGCGCTGGTGGTGAAGAACGGAAAGGTCATCGGCCGCGGCTACAACGCGCCGATCTCGAGCAAGGACCCCAGCGCCCACGCGGAAATCCAGGCGCTGCGCGAAGCCTCGACGGCGCTCGGCAACTATCGGCTCGAAGGCTGCTCGGTCTACGTGACGCTGGAGCCCTGCGCCATGTGCGCCGGGGCGATCATGCACGCGCGGATCGCGAGACTCGTCTACGGCGCAGCCGACCCCAAGACCGGCGCCTGCGGCAGCGTCGTCGATCTCTTCTCGGAGAAGAAACTCAATCATCACACGACGGTGACGGGCGGAGTTCTCGCGGCCGAGGCAGGGCGGCTGCTGTCTGAATTTTTTTCAGCGAAACGTAATGCCGAGAATTGAAATCTCGATTCCTGAACAGAGCCTCGCGCTGCTCGAGAACGGGCGAGAAATCCGACGCTATGCTGTCTCGACCTCGCGCAACGGCGCGGGCGAACGGCAGGGGAGCTTCTGCACCCCGAGGGGCGGGCACATCGTGCGGGCGAAAATCGGCGCAGGGCAGCCGGTCAACACGGTGTTTGTCAGGCGGCGCCCGACAGCGGAGATCTGGACGCCAGAGCTCGCCGAACGCTTTCCCGGACGAGACTGGATCCTCACGCGCATCCTGTGGCTGTCGGGGTGCGAGCCGGGGAAAAATCGGATGGGGGAGGTGGACACCATGCGGCGCTACATCTACATCCACGGCAGCCCGGATAACACGGAGATGGGGAAACCGGGGTCGATCGGTTGCATACGCATGCGCAACCAGGACGTCGTGGAGCTTTTCGAGCGGGTGTCACCGGGCACCGCTGTAGAAATCGCCGCGGCTTGATTTTGGTGTACGCTAGGCGCACCGCCGAAAGGGCACCGTGACCACGCGCACCATCATCCGATTTGGGGGGCTCTGCCTGGCCGGCGGCGCAGTTGCGTTCCTCGGCGTCTTCACCTACCTCGCGGCGCGCTTCAACTATCCCGATGTCCTCGATGGCCCGGCTGCCACGGTGTTGCCCAGCCTTCTCGCAACCGGCCAGCAGGGCCGCCTCGTCTGGGCCGTGTACGCGCTCCTCCCCCTGATATGGGTTCCTGCCGGCGTCGCCGCCTATGAGGCCTTGGCCCCGGTGCGGCGCGGGCCGATGCGGCTTGCTTTGCTCTTCGCAGTCGTCGCGGCGCTCGCCATGATGCTGGGCCTCATGCGCTGGCCAAGTATGCATTGGCACCTTGCCTTGTCGTTCGAGCACGCTGCCCCGCCGGAGCAGGCCGTCCTCGCCGCGGTTTTCGACGGCCTCAATGCATACCTTGGCAACTACATCGGAGAGTTTCTGGGTGAACTCTCGTTCAGTGTATTTTTCTTGCTGACCTCGATCGTGTGGCTCCAGTCACCGCGCCCGCACAAATGGATCGGCTGGGTCGGCGCGGGCACGGCGGTTTTGGGGCTCGTCGGCATGTTCCGCAACGTCACGGCCACGGTGGCTCCGATCGCCGCTCTGAACAATTACCTGCTCCCAGCGTTCATGATCGTTCTCGGTGTCGCACTCGTGCGGTCGCCGGCGGTCTCCGAATCGGCGTGCGCTTGACAAGGGCTTGCCTGGGAGTTCACATGAATCATCCGATGCTCTGCGCGAGATCGTGGCGTCAAGTCGTACTCATCACGTGTCTTCTCGCCGCTGCCGGCGGGCGGGCGGCGGAGACGAACGTCACTTTGAATATCGCGGATGCCAAGGGGATCGGAGCATCTATCGGATCGGTTCGCATTGCCGAAACGCGCTACGGCTTGGTCTTCTATCCAACCCTGACGGGCCTGCCTCCGGGGATTCATGGCTTTCATGTCCACGACAGTCCCTCGTGCGCATCCGGCGAGCGGGACGGCGTATCCGTGGCGGCACTGGCTGCCGGAGGACACCTAGATCCTCAGGGAACCAAACGGCACGGAGAGCCATGGGGCGACGGGCACCTTGGCGACTTGCCGCCGCTCTACGTGCCGGCTGACGGGAGCGCAAACAGTCCGGTTCTCGCGCCAAGGCTGAAGCTCGCGGACGTTCTGCAGCGGTCACTGATGGTGCACGCCGGCGGCGACAATCATTCAGATCACCCGGCGCCTCTGGGCGGCGGAGGTGCGCGCCTCGCCTGCGGCGTGATCGGCGGCTGAGCTCGAGACGGCGGCCCGGCGTGGGGACTTGGTTGTGCGCGTCGCATTCGGCTTAGGGTTACTTGAAAGCAGCGATGACCTCTTTCTTCGCTTTTCTCCATCACCTTGCGGCCTTCACCCTGGTCGCCGCCCTGGGGGTCGAGTTCATTCTGATCCGGGGCGAGCTCACCCTCAAAACAGCCCGGAAGCTGCAGCTCGTCGATATGGTTTTCGGCATGTCGTCGGGCGTGGTGCTGGCCGTCGGCCTGCTTCGCGTCTTCTATTTCGAAAAAGGCGCGTCTTACTACTTCCACAGCGCACCCTTCATCGCCAAACTGTCCCTTTTCGCGATCGTAGGATTGCTCTCGATCTACCCGACCGTCGAATTCCTCTCCTGGGGCAAGTCCTTGAAACGGGGACAGACGCCGGCTCTGAGCGACCGCAAGATCGCCTCGATCCGCTCCGTCATCCACTGGGAGCTGGCCGGAGTGGTCGTGATAATCCTCTGTGCCGCGCTCATGGCAAAGGGAGTCGGATATCTTGGATGACCTGGCTTTCTCATATAAGATTCAGCGTCAAGTCAAAGGAGGACGTCCATGGCAAAACTCAATATCAACGGCAAGGTCCGCGAGGTGCAGGCGGAGGCGGGGACGCCGCTCCTGTGGGTCATCCGCGAGCAGGTGGGCCTCACCGGCACGAAGTACGGCTGCGGCGTCGCGCAGTGCGGCGCCTGCTCGGTGCACATCAACGGCGAGGTGCGGCGCTCCTGCTCCGTACTGATCGGCGACATCAAGCCCGCCGACAGGATCGTCACCATCGAAGGGCTCTCCGCGACCAGCTCCCATCCGGTGCAGAGGGCCTGGGCGGCGCTCGATGTGCCGCAATGCGGCTACTGCCAGTCGGGGCAGATCATGGCCGCCGCCGCGCTGCTCAGAAAAAACCCGCAGCCGAGCGACGCCGATATCGACGCGGCGATGACAAACATTTGCCGCTGCGGCACCTACCAGCGCATCCGCGCGGGCGTGCACATGGCGGCCGAAATGGTCAAGAAGGCCTGAGGAGACGACCATGAAAAATACGACACGCGCAGCGAATCTTTCCCGCCGCAAATTCATCGTCAGCTCGGCCGCCGCAGGCGGCGGCCTCGCGCTCGGGTTCAGGCTCCCGTTCGTCGCATCGGCCGAAGCCGCAACTGCGGCCGGCACCGAGGTCAATGCCTGGGTCGTCGTCAAGCCCGACAGCACCTGCGTGATCCGCATCGCGCGCTCGGAGATGGGGCAGGGCACGCTCACCGGCCTGGCGCAGCTCGTCGCCGAGGAGCTCGAGTGCGACTGGAAAAAGGTCGCGACCGAGCACGTCTTTCCCGGGCAGAACCTCGCGCGCAAGCGCGTCTGGGGTGACATGGCGACCGGCGGTAGCCGCGGCATCCGCGGCTCGCAGGACTATGTGCGCCGCGGTGGCGCAGCGGCCCGCATGATGCTGATGCAGGCGGCGGCCGATCAGTGGAAGGTTCCGGTGGGCGAGCTCGCCGTGGCCGACGGCGTCATCACGCACGCGGATTCCAAGCGCTCGACCAGCTATGGAAGGCTTGCCGCGGCGGCGGCGAAGCTCACCCCCCCCGATCCTAAGAGCATCAAGCTCAAGGACCCGAAGGAATGGAAGATCGCCGGCAAGCCGATGAAGCGCCTGGACACGGCCGACAAGCTGAACGGCAGCAAGGTGTATGCGATCGATCTCAAGCTGCCAGGCATGCTGAGCGCGGCAGTCAAAGCCTGTCCGGTGCACGGCGGCAAGCTCGTGAGCTACGACGAGGCCAAGGTCGCGAAGATGCCGGGCGTGCGCCGCGCCGTCAAGGTGAACGACGGCGCCGTCGCGGTCGTCGCCGACACCTGGTGGCGGGCGAAAACCGCGCTCGAAGCCCTCCCCGTCGTCTGGGACGAAGGTGCGAACGCCGCGCAATCGAGCGCGACCATCGCCGAGCGTCTGAAAGAAGGCCTGACGGCCGACGACGCTTTTGCCGACACCAAGATCGGCGACGCGCTCAAGGTGATCGCGGGCGCCCCGAAAAAAGTCGAGGCGGTCTACAGCACGCCGTTCCTCTCCCACGCGACGATGGAGCCGATGAACTGCACGGCCAAGGTCACGGCGGACCGGGTCGAGGTGTGGACTGCGACGCAGAGCGCCGAAGGCTCGCTCGCCGCGGCCTGCGAGGAAGCGGGACTGCCGCTCGCCAATGGCGAGGTGCACAAACTCGACCTCGGAGGCGGATTCGGCCGGCGCGGCGGCACGCAGGACTACACACGCCAGGCGGTCGCCATCGCGAAACAATTCCCCGGCGTTCCCGTCAAGCTGATCTGGAGCCGCGAGGAGGATCAGGCGCACGACTTCTACCGGCCGATCTCGCAGTGCAAGCTTTCCGCGGGCCTGGACGACAGCGGCAAGCTCCTCGGGATGCACATCCGCGTTTCCGGGCAGTCGATCAACGCCTGGCTGAATCCGGGCGCGATCAAGGAAGGCAAGGATGTCCGCCAGCTCCAGGGCCTGTGGAAAGACCCCGGCGACGCGCAGTTCGGCTACACCGTGCCCAACCTGCAGATCGAGTACGCGATGCGCAACACGCACGTGCCGGTCGGCCCCTGGCGCGGAGTCAACACCAACCAGAACGGCGTGTACCTGGAATGCTTCATGGAGGAAG
>Ga0184619_10000146_pt1 | contig 22996 bp, 21 predicted proteins | sample PLM0_60_b1_FD_133146 | JGI IMG/M metagenome (GOLD analysis project Ga0184619, IMG submission 133146) | Groundwater sediment microbial communities from an aquifer in East River, Colorado, USA - PLM0_60_b1 | ecosystem: Environmental > Terrestrial > Soil > Riparian zone | place: USA: East River...
AAGGAAATGGCGTTTGGAAAACGGCTGTCGCCTATTATACTTTTGATTCCAATACGGTCACTGTTCTCGACGTTGTAAAAGTGTAACTTGCTCGATCTAAAATGCCCGCAGCCAAATTGATCCGACCTAAACGTCCGCTAAATTTCGACGATGCTCTGCGCAGTCTCGTGAAACTGTCGCCACCGCCAAGCGGCAAAAAAGCGAAGCGGAAAGTCCGGCGCAAGAAGCGGCGTTAGCTTTTCGCCGCGCTAATAAACGCATCAATTTCGGATTTTCCGCACCCGCATTGGTGCAGCGAAAACCTCACATGCGTTTCCGGAATGCGATCTCGCCTTGGTACAGAAATTATATTGCCAGTTCCCCGCTGTCTCCAAAGTTCTACGCGGGCACCAGGGCGATTAAACGTGAAATTTAGATCACGCAGTTTGTTTATGAAATGGTCTTTACCGACAAACCGCTGCTTCTCCGGCATACGCTCCTCGGCGTTGAGCTAGTTTCCAAGGAACGTCAAATCGAATATTGCGGCGACGTTCAGGGAGAGGTTGGTTAAACGTCCAACCATGGTCGCGCAAGAATGATCGCAACTCATCTTTTTCCATCAATTCTCGGAATAGAAGATCAAGAGTTTCTGCAATAGAGTCGTTTAATTCTGCCCAAGTCTCGGCGGAGACCGTTTGTTTTAGCGGTTCGCAAACAGCAATCCAATAGCCGGAACCAGCGTCTCTGAAAAACTTCCATTCTATCTGCGCTTGCAGGGTTAGATGTGTCATCGTCTCCTTCTTCTGAGCAGCCACTACGCCTATTAGACCAAAAATCGGCCCTTTTTACTCAGATTTTGGGGATATACAATGCACCGCAGACGGTGCTTTCCGTCAAGAAAAATGTGAGCCGGTAGGGGGAATCGAACCCTAGACCGTGGTTTTGGTGCGGGCTGTGACATTTTGTCAACTTTGGAAATTGGAGAAATTTCTTCTGCCAGTAATGTTCATGTACACAAACAAAACGTGAAGGAAAACCGCCCTGTCACGGCTTGCAATTGATTGCAATGTTGCAACATTTGTCAAGTGCATAATCCTGGGAAAAAAGGATGTATTAGCGCGGCAATTCGGCGCAAATGGGCGGAAAGGCTGTCCGGCAGAACTGCCTTTTCGTGAATCAGCATTCGCCAAGAAGACGAAAATTGGTTATATTTTCCTTTACCGATGATGAAGGCCCTGATCGTAGAAAACCTGCACGTGGCGATCGCGGACCAGGAGATCGTCCGGGGTCTGAGCCTTGCCGTTCCGCGCGGTGCAGTGCACGCCCTCATGGGGCCAAACGGCTCCGGCAAAAGCACCCTCGCCAAAGTGTTGGCGGGTCACCCCGATTATCAAGTGACTGCAGGCAAGATCACGATGGATGGCGAAGATCTTCTCGAGTTGGAGCCGGACGAACGCGCCCGCCAGGGCGTCTTCCTCGCCTTTCAATATCCGAGCGAGATCCCCGGTGTCACCATCGCTAATTTTCTGCGCGCCGCGGTGCAGTCGCGTCTGCCAGAAGGCGAAGAACTCGAAGCGACCGATTATTACGCGAAGCTTTACGAGAAGATAGAGTTGCTGGGGATGGATCGCTCGTTCACTTCGCGCGCCGTCAACGAAGGTTTTTCCGGCGGCGAAAAGAAACGCACCGAAATCTTGCAACTGGCCATGCTCGAGCCCAAGTATGCGATTCTCGACGAAACCGATAGCGGTCTCGACATCGACGCGCTCAAGACGGTCGCGCATGGCGTAAATTCATTGCGCGGACAGGATATTGGGATATTGTTAATCACGCACTATCAGCGTATTTTGAACTACATCGTTCCCGACCACGTGCACGTGATGGTGCAAGGCCGGATCGTGCGCAGCGGCGGGAAAGAACTGGCCCTCGAGCTCGAGGAACGAGGATACGATTGGACGCGCGAGGGGGCCGCTGAACCAGTGCTTGCGAGATAAGAGCGACAAATCACGAACATCGACAATGAAAACTGAAACCAAAGCCGTCAATATTGACCGCGGCATCGGCGATTTCGCTTATCCGGAAGTGCACGTTCGCGATGCGGGCGCGGGCTTAAGCGAAAAAACTGTTCATTACATCTCCGATGTGAAAGAGGATCCTGATTGGGTGCGCGAATTTCGCCTCCGCGGACTGAAAACATTTCTTGAAAAACCGCTGCCGACGCATTGGGCGAGCAAGGACCTCGAGACAATTAACTTCGACAAGATCCGTTACTATCTCGCGCCTGGCACCGGAGCGAAACGCAGTTGGGATGAAGTGCCGGAGGACATCAAGCGCACGTTTGAGCGACTCGGCATCCCGGAACAGGAACGAAAATTCCTCGCCGGCGTGGAAGCGCAGTTCGACAGCGAGGCCGTTTACTCAAACATCAAGAAAGCCGTCGGCGAGCAGGGCGTGATCTTCGTTGGATCCACTGAGGGTTTGAAGCATCATCCGGAAATTTTCCGGAAATGGTTCGGTAAAGTTATCCCGATCGCTGACAACAAATTCAGCGCGCTGAACTCTGCGGTTTTTAGTGGCGGCTCATTTATTTATGTGCCGCCGGGCGTGAAAGTGAAACATCCGCTCCAGGCTTACTTCCGCATCAACGCCGAGAACTTTGGCCAGTTCGAGCGCACGCTCATCATCGCCGATGAAGATTCGGAAGTGACTTACATGGAAGGTTGCACCGCACCGAAATTTAATACCACGACATTGCATAGCGCGGTTGTCGAACTTATCGCGCTCAAGGGCGCCAAGATTCAGTACATCACCGTGCAGAACTGGTCAGCCAACGTTTTCAATTTGGTGACGAAGCGCGGGCTCGCCCACGAAGATGCCGAGATCAAATGGATCGACTGCAATATCGGCTCGCGACTCACCATGAAATATCCGAGCGTCGTGCTGAAAGGCCGCAAATCGCGCGGCGAAGTGCTCTCCATCGCGCTCGCCAACAACGGCCAGCATCAGGACACAGGCGCGAAAATGATTCACGCCGCGGACGAAACGACGAGCAACATTATTTCGAAATCAATCTCGATCGGGACCGGTCGCGCCACTTATCGCGGCTTGGTCCACGTCCCGAAACACCTCAAACATTGCAAAAACAACACCGAGTGCGATGCGCTCCTCATCAATGCCACCAGCCGCACCGACACTTATCCGGCCATCACCGTCCGCGGCACGGGAAATTCCGTGCAGCATGAAGCGAGCGTCAGCCAGGTGAGCGCGGAACAGATTTTTTACATGCAGCAGCGCGGCCTGAGCCAAGCGCAAGCCATGAGCTTGAGCGTGAACGGATTCGTGAATGACCTCGTTAGGCAATTCCCGATGGAATACTCGGTCGAGCTCAAGCGCCTGATCGAGCTTGAGATGGAAGGCTCGGTCGGATAACTTTTAGCGCAGCGCAAGCCTCTGGCTTGCGTTTCCTGAAGAGGCAAGCGAGACGCTCGCACTACATTTAACCTGGCGGTCTCAAGACCGCCGTTCGTGTCTAAGATTGACATGTCGTTAGTCGCCCACGACGAAGTAATGCAAGCCGGATCAATTCTATCCAGCCCGGTCGAGTCGCGCGGTTTCCCGGATTGGTTTCGCGATCGGCAACGCGCAGCCTGGAAACAATTTGAATCGCTGCCCAAGCCGGCGCGGAAAGATCAAGCGTGGCGATTTGCCAACGTCGACCTTCTCGATCTAACTCAGTTCAAGTTCGGCGGAGCACTTGCCGACGACGAGCGCGCTGCGATCCTCGAGCAATCTCGCGGACTCGATGAGGTCGCCGGGCGCTTGATCTTTGCCGGCGATGAGTTTGTTCATCGCGATGTAATCTCCGATCAACTGCGACAACGCGGCGTCATTTTTCAACCGCTCGAGCGCGCCATGGTCGAGCACACCGATTTATTCCGAAAACATTTCATGTCGCAACCGGCGACGCTCGGCTCCGCCAAGTTCGCTGCGCTGCACCAAGCGTTGGTTTCCTCAGGAACATTTCTTTACGTTCCTCGCGGCGTTGAAATCGAATTGCCGATTGAAATTTTTCATTGGCTGGACGGCGAAAATGCCGCCGTTTTTCCGCACCTGCTCCTGGTCACCGACGAACTCGCGAAAGTCACGGTGATCGAACATTTCCGCTCCGCACATCGGAAATCCCCCGGTTTCGCCTGCGGAGTGAACGACCTGATTGCTGGCCCGGGTGCGAAAGTCAGTTACGTGTGCGCACAGAATTGGGGAGATAACGTTCTCGCCCTGCAAATCAATTCCACCAAAGTGGAGCACGAAGCGTCCGTAAAAAGTCTAAATCTGCATCTCGGCAGCCGCTATTCGCGCTTCGAAAGCTTGAGCCGCCTCACCGGCGAAGGCGCGCGCAGCGACCTGCTCGCCGTCTCCATCGCCAATGGAACTCAGGAATTCGATGCCCGCACGCTCCAGGACCACGCCTGCCCGCATACCACCAGCGATCTGCTCTACAAAAACGCGCTCAACGATCGTGCTCGAAACATTTTCGGTGGACTCATCCGCGTGGAGCCGCACGCGCATTTCACTGATGCCTACCAAAAGGTGCGCAACCTTCTTCTCAGCGATGATGCCGAAGCCAACTCAATGCCCGGGCTCGAAATTCGCGCCGACAACGTGAAGTGCAGCCACGGCGCCACTTCCGGTCAGATCGACGCCGAGGAAATGTTTTATCTCCAGGCACGCGGCATCCCGCCTGCAATTGCCCGACAATTGCTGGTGAGCGGTTTCCTCAACGAAGTCATCGAGCGGATCGAGGAACCTGTTCTGGCCGATCATCTTCGAAGGTTGATCGAAGAAAAATTCGCGCGGCAAATCGCTCAGGGAGCATAGGCTTCGAGGTCGCCATCGGACGAATCCGTCCAGTGTGCGGACCTGTTGCGGCCCGCTCCGGAAAAATTGTTTTGCATCGATACGGCGCGCTGTTTATTCTAAATTTTCCTCAGTTTCACAGAGACTGAACCGGTAATTGTCGATCCATGGATGTAAGCGGAAATATCGACGCGATTCTCGCTCAGAAAGGCGACGAGATTTTTTCCGTCTCGCCCGGCGCGACGGTTTTTGAGGCGATCGAAATGATGGACGACAAAAACGTCGGTGCACTGCTCGTGATGGAAGGCGAGCGATTGGTCGGGATGATTTCCGAACGCGATTACACGCGAAAGGTGTTCCTGCGCGGGAAAAGATCCCGCGAAACAAATGTCTCCGAGATTATGTCCACGCAGTTGACAACCACGCGCCCGCAGGAAGGCGTCGAGAAATGTTTGCGTCTTATGACCGACAAACACATCCGGCATCTGCCCGTCCTCGATGACGACAAAGTTATCGGCGTCGTCTCGATCGGCGACCTGGTGAAGTGGGTGATCTCGTGCCAGAGCGCGACCATCGCGCATCTGGAGAATTACATCAGCGGCGGATATACGGGCTAATCTTCTGTAGCGGCGCTCTATGAGCGTCGCATTAATTCGTCCGACGCCCGCTACAATTTCCAGACTGTTTCTCCGCCGACGATCGTCCGCACGGCGCGCCCTTTCAGTTTCCAGCCATCAAACGGCGAATTGCGCGATGCCGATTCGAACTTGTCGACCTTGACCGTCCACTCCAGATCCGGATCGATCAACGTCACATCGGCCACCGCGCCGACCGACAAAGTTCCCGCTTCGAGTCCCAATAGTTTCGCCGGTTCCAGCGTGTACATCTCGATCAAACGCGCGATGTCGATGTTCCGATGCTTGTGCACGAGGAGATCGAGAAGTAATCCGAGCTCAGTCTCCAACCCGATGATGCCGAACGGCGCGGCATCGAACTCAACCTCCTTTTCGAAATCCGCGTGCGGCGCGTGATCGCTCGCCAGGATCGACAATGTGCCGTCGGCTATTCCTTCCAGCAGCGCATCGACATCTTCTTGCGATCGCAGCGGCGGATTCATTTTGTAATTCGTGTCGAAATTCTGGACCGCCTCATCCGTCAACGCGATGTGGTGAGGACAAACCTCGCCGCTGATTTTGAATCCGCGCGCGCGCGCTTCGCGAATCAGTCGCACGCTTCCGCCCGAAGTGACGTGCTGGCAATGAATGTGATGATCGCAAAGTTCCGCGAGCAAAACGTTGCGCATCACGATCGCTTCTTCGCCCGCCGCCGGCCAGCCGGGCAACCCGAGCAGCGTGCTCCAGTAACCTTCGTGCATCACGCCGTTGCCGACCAGGTTGTAATCCTGACAATGATCGAGTACCGGCAAACCGACCATGCGCGCGTACTCCACCGCGCGTCGCATCAGCTCATGGCTTTGGATGCAACGACCGTCATCCGTGATCGCGACCACGCCCGCTTGCGCCAGGGAACCAATCGGCGCCAGTTCTTCTCCCGCGATATTTTTTGAGATCGCGCCGGTTGGCAAAACATTCACGCAGGCAACCTCCGCCACGCGATCTTTGATCCATGCGATTGTCGCAGGACTGTCCGCAACCGGAGACGTATTCGGCATGCAAACAATCGTGGTGAATCCGCCGGCTGCCGCCGCCCGCGCGCCGGACTCAATCGTTTCCTTGTGACCGAATCCCGGCTCCCGCAGATGCACGTGCATGTCGATTAAACCCGGTGCGACAATCAATCCACTCGCGTCAATCGTTTCAATTTCGGATTTCGGTCCGCCTGAGGCGGATCGGATTTCGGACTTGGAGGCGACAATTTTCCCGTTTTCGATATAAACATCGCCGACCTCATCTTGCTCGTTCGCCGGATCGATCACGCGGCCGTTGCGAATGATCGTCGCGCTCATGACGTTGCGATTCCTCCGCAAAGATAGAGAACGGCCATGCGGACGGCCAGGCCGTTGGTGACTTGGTCAAGGATGACACTTTGTGCGCCGTCAGCCACTTCGCTGTCAATCTCAACGCCGCGATTGATCGGCCCCGGATGCATGATCAGGCAATCCGGCTTCAAAAGTTTTGCCCGCTCTTTCGTTAGGCCGAACAGCGCGGTGTATTCGCTGAGTCCGGGAAAATATTCTTTGCGCTGACGTTCGTGTTGAATGCGCAACAGATTCACGACGTCGGCCTCGGGAAGGACATTGTCGACCTCATGTGAGACGGCGACGCCGAGTTTTTCAAATTGGCGCGGCACAAGCGTGCTCGGACCGACGAGCGTGACGCGCGCGCCCAGTTTCACGAGGCCAAAAATGTTCGACCTGGCGACACGGCTGAACAGAATATCGCCGACAATCACGACGTGCAGATCGGCGATTTTTCCACGCTTCTCGCGAATGGTGTAAAGGTCGAGAAGCGCTTGCGTGGGGTGCTCGTGCGCGCCGTCGCCAGCGTTGATCACGCTCGCCTTCAATCTTTGCGCAAGAAATTGCGGCGCGCCCGCCGAGCTGTGACGCAGCACGAGAATGTCAGCGTGCAGCGCTTCAAGATTGCGCGCGGTATCTTTGAGCGTTTCGCCCTTCGTCAGGCTCGATGTGCTCGCCGAAATGTTGATCACGTCGGCACTCAAGCGAAAAGCGGCAAGCTCAAACGAGGTGCGCGTGCGCGTGCTCGGTTCGACAAAAAAATTCACCAGCGTTTTGCCGCGCAGCGCCGGCACTTTCTTGATCTCGCGCGTCCCGACCTGCTTAAAGGCGTCCGCTGTTTCGAGAATGAAATTAACTTCCTCGGCCGATAATTCGCGCAGGCCGAGCAAATCTTTGCGGTTCCAATGCGTGTTCATGGTTGGGTAGCGCACGCGTCTCGCGTGTTGGTTTCGGCGTCCCGCCGAAACAGTCTTTCCATGAGGTCTCCACTCGCGCGTAGCAGCGCGCTTCGAAAAGTTCGCGAAAGCGAGACCCGTGCGCTACCCAGAATTTCCAGAACGTACCTTCTCATTCTTTTTTCTCGCATTTCAGTAACCAGACCGCATCTGGCTCACCGTCGGTTTGCTCGAGTCGAACGCGCACCTTTTCGTTTGCACCCGTGGGCAAATTCTTCCCGACGTAATCGGCACGGATGGGCAGCTCGCGATGACCGCGATCAATCAGCGCGGCGAGTTGAATCCGTTCGGGGCGCCCAAACGAACCGATCGCGTCCATGGCCGCGCGCACGGTGCGACCGGTGAAAAGCACATCATCGACAATGATCACGGTGCGACCCTCGAGCGGGGTGGGAAGCTGAGATGCTTTGACGATCGGAAGCTGTGCGCGCGTTCCGACGTCGTCGCGGTGCATGGCGACGTCGATCACGCCCGCAGCGACCTCGATTTTCTCGATCTCAGCAATAAAACCAGCGATGCGGCGGGCAATTTCATCGCCACGCGATGGAATTCCGGTCAGAACAATCGAGCGCAAATCCGGATTGCGCTCGATGATCTCATGCGCGATCCGCCGCAGCGCACGGCGAATCGCCTCCGCGTCCATGATCGCGACCGCGGCAGCCGACGAACTTTGTTTTGAATCGTTCATTGCATTCCTTGGCGACCTCACGGGACCGCGTTAAAGGAATAAAAAATTAGGAGGCTACTTTCGTTTCCGCGCGCGTCTCCTTTATTCGCTTTTCACGCCAGTTGGAGCGATGTCTCACGATCCAATCGAGCAGCGCCCTCTCGAAGCCGATGTCTTTGCCGGCCTTTTCGCTCTCGATCCACTTGTGCTTCAAAATTTCTTCGCGCTCGGCCAGGAACTCCTTGTAGAGCACCGAGTTCTTAACGAATTGCGACTGATCTTTTTGTGGAGGGGGCATCTCGCGACTCTCTTTCATATAAAATTTGGAATCAGTCAATAAAATCAAATCACTAGAATTTGACGGGCCCAGACCGCCATTTATTTAGCATAGCTCGCGCCTAATCCCTCAAAATGGCCGCTAAGGCAGGGTCTTACGAATCTGCTCGGCGACCTTTCTGAACTCCGCGGCCACATTTGATTGTCGATCTTCGCTCACAATCGGCATGCCGCGGTCACCGGCTTCGCGCGTCGCCATGTCGATCGGGATTTGACCGAGCAAGGGAACACGGAGCCGTTTCGCCTCGCGTTCGCCGCCGCCGCTGCCAAAGATTTCGTAGCGCTTTCCATCGCTCGGCGAAATGAAATAGCTCATGTTTTCAACTAGGCCGAGCACCGGCACATTGACTTTCTCGAACATGGTGGCGGCTTTGCGCGCGTCGATGAGCGCAACTTCCTGGGGGGTGGTGACGATGATGGCGCCCGAAAGTGCGACGGTCTGGACAATCGTGAGCTGGATGTCCCCGGTGCCAGGCGGAAGATCGAGAACCAGATAATCGAGCTCGCCCCATTCGACCTGCCGCAAAAATTGTTGCGTGTAACGCGTAACCATGGGTCCGCGCAAAATCGCCGGCGAGGCGTCATCGAGCAGAAAGCCCATCGACATCAGCTTCAAATTGTATTGCTCGATCGGAACGATCTTGTTTTCTTCCGTCGCCATCGGCCGTTCGCGCGTGCCGAACATGAGCGAAATGCTCGGGCCATAGATGTCGCAGTCGCACAAGCCAACGCGCGCTTTGGTTTGCTCGAGGGCGACCGCGAGATTGGCCGCGACGGTTGATTTGCCGACTCCGCCCTTGCCGCTTGCCACCGCGATGACGTGTTTGATTCCGGGAAGGCCCGTCGTGCCGACGCCGGCCGTGCCCGCGCCGGTGGGCGGCGCGTGGATGTCGATCAAAACTTTCGCGCTTTGAACGCCAGCAATGCCGCGTAGAACTTTTTCCGCATCAGTCTTGATCGTCTGGGGCACGGTTGGATCATTGGTGGCCAGCGCGAGTTGCACTTTGACTTCGCCATTGTCGATGTTGACCGACTTGACCAAGCCAAACGAAACAATATCGCGGCTGAAGCCGGGGTACTTCACGTTGCGCAACGCTGCGCGCACTTCTGTTTCAGAGAGAGGCATCAAAGCCGCACAAACTTATGCACGGCGGAACGCGAGTAAAGACGCGTTATTCCCACGCCGCTCTGTTGCGGTCCTCGCAACGCCCAGATAGAGCGGGGCGGCTACAATTTACTCCACCGCGCCGCAGTCGTTGTAGGGCAAGCGGTCGCCGAGGCGACCTTGCCTTCTGATCAACCGGGTCAAGGTTGGCAGGCGGAGCGACATATTCAACATTAGCGAATATTATAGAATTCCACCAAGGCCACGCCAGTGGCGCCATTCTTGCCGCGCACAATCGCCGTGTAAGCGCCCGCGGGTAGAACGTCGAGGAGGGCAGACTCGCGATCGTCGGCGGGAGCGAGATTTTGCCTTTCGATGACAGCTTGTTGTCGATCTTTCCAGTTATCATTGGAATCGATCAGGACGCCATTTTGATCGCGCAACTCGAGCGTCGGATCCTGCAACGCTTGTTGCACCCCGATGTTGCTTAAGGAAGGACCAAGCGCGCGAGCGATCACTACGTTAACGCCGCCGCCATTGCCGCCCACGATCAAACCCCCGATCATCGCGTTATCTCCCGTGCCCACAAAACCGCGCGTGCTGATATTGGCGAAAATCGAACCCGCGCTCGAATCAAGATCGTACCCTTCGATGAGCGCGATCCCGCCCGTTCCGTTTTTCCCGCGCACGATCGTGGTATAAGCGCCGGGTGACAAAGCTCGCACGATGGCGGATTCGCGGTCATCGGCCGGCGCCAAGCCGCTCGCCTGGATTTCGGCTTGCTGTGCATCTTTCCAATTGTCGTTGCTCGCGATGAGGGAGCCGCTGCTGCCGTGCAGCTCGAGCGTCGGATCCTGCAAAGCGTTAGAAATGCCCGCGCCTCTCAGCGAGGGCCCGATTGCGCGAATGATCACTCTCTTCGCCTCGCTGCCAGTCACAATAAAGCCGGCGACAGCGACATTGTCGCCAGCGCCCACCAGGACGCGCGTGGAAATATTCAAGAACTGATCGAACGGCTTGAAATCCTGGGCCTGAAGCCGGCTGAACGAGGCGGCACCCCCAATTCCGGTTGCCATCGCGATAACAATCCCGAAACGATGGCAAAACCAAACAAGCGAGAGCCAACGTAGCGAGAAACGAAACGGGCGCCGAAAACCCTTCATGGTGCAATCTCGGTTATACCTCGCCATTTTTCCCGCTGTCAAAACAAGACTTCGCGTTCTTCGTCGGGATGAATAGCCACAGAGCGCGCTGAGAGAGAGGGGAAGGTGATTCTTTACGATAACTTCATCCTCTCCGTGCCACCATTGGTTAGACAATGGTTTTGGTCTTGACCCAACTAAAGGCTACTGTTGCAAAACAGGAAGCGACCATCGCGGCCCTCACGGCAAGCCTGAAAGAGCAAGCATCGCAAATCCAGAAAGTGAGCGCGCAGCTTGAATGAGCAAGCCTGCCCCGCGAGTGGCCGACAACGACTGAGTGAAGGCAGCCTGTCGTGAAGGTGGATCGAGCAGTCCCTTGTCCGCCAACGGACGGACTCGTCCCGTGGCGAGCTTGATTTTAAAAATTTAGCGGCGAAGCCGCATTTGCGTGGCATCGCCCGACGGAGCGGCCGATCCACCTGTGCGAGATGACAACCCACATTGGATGACGAAGCAGGAATGACGATTGAAATCCGAATGATCAAATGACGAAAGGGGCAGTCGGACATTTTTCGTCATTCGGATTTCGTCATTCCTGCTTCGTCATTAGACATTCGTCATTCGTCATTTTCATTGGCGTCACTTCGCGTGTTTAGCGGTTGATCCATCAAGGTAGACCTCTTCAATAAGTGCTTGAATCGATCTCCCGTTATCGTTCAGGATGACGGCATGAAAACACAACGCACCCTTCAACTCCTTCTCGCTGGCATCGTTTTGATGCTGGTCAACGCCTGTGCCACGTATCCGCACTCCGGACAAGCTGCTCTCGCCGGCACGTGGACCAACTCGCTCGGCACCGTCTGGAGCTGCCGAGCCGACGGCACGTTCGATGTCGATCTTAACCACGACGGCAAACGCGACGCGTGGGGCACAGTCACCGTCTCCGGCAACACAGCCACGATCCAAAGAGTCGGGGGCGTAAATCCGAAAGGCTGCCAAGGCCCCGGCGTTTACAAGTTCACCCGTCCTGACAAGGACAGCTTGCAATTCACGCTCGTCAGCGACGCCTGCAAGTTGCGCAAGCAAAACGTGCTGCGCGCCTGGCATCGGAAGTAAATCCGCGCTAAACAACTGTGCTGGCGGCCGAATGTGCGCGGAAGCTACTCGCACACACGGAAGCCCGTCTCGGCCACGGGCCGCTCCGGCGAAGCGGGACCGCCGGTTTCTAATTCAGCCCGTAAACTTCGACCAGGGCAACGCCGATCGTGTTGTTCCTGCCGCGCACGATCGCGGTGTAATGTCCCGGCGCTAGCATCCGCACGATGGCGGATTCCTTGTCGTTGGTCGGCGGGAGGCCGGTCGCTTCGATTTGCGCTTGCTGTGTATCTTTCCAGTTGTCGTTAAAGGCGATGATCGCGCCATTTCCATTATGTAACTCCAGGGTCGGATCTTGCAGCGGATTGGTAATCCCATGCTGGGCCAGGCTGGGCCCAATGGCGCGCACGATTACATTCTTCTGTCCGCTGCCGGTGATGATAAAGCCGCCGATCATGACGTTGTCACCGGTCTGCACCAATGCGCGGGTCGACATGTTCCCCAACTTGGAAGCAGCGCCGGGATTCAGATCGTAGCCTTCCACCAGCGCAATGCCGGTCCCGTTATTGACCCCGCGCACAATCGCTGTGTACGCACCCGGATTTAAGCTCGTCAGGATGGCTGACTCTAAGTTGTTACTCGGCGCGAGGCCGCTGTTGATGATCTCTTGCTTGTTTGGTGCATTCATCCAGTTGTCATTGGATGCGATCACCGCGCCGGTGTGATCGTGCAGCTCCAGCGTCGGATTTTGCAGCGGATTGGTAATGCCGTGATTGACCAGGCTGGGCCCAATCGCCCGCACGATCACCCTCTTCTGCCCGCTGCCCGTAATAATAAGTCCGCCGATCACGACATTATCACCGGTCTCGACAAAGGCGCGCGTGGAGATATTACCAAGTTGTGCCGGCAACGGGGGCGGACTCGCCAGATCGTAGCCGATGACGTCGAGGCTAACGCCTTCCGGAGAAGTGGCAGTGACGTCGGAAACTTGACCCATACAACCAAAGGCATTCTGCACATATGGATTTGCTTGTGGGCAGGAGGCGCTCAGCCAGTCTCCGAGATCGCCGCCCGGGTCCTGATTGAAGCCGACGATATTGGTGTTTCCGCTGTTTATGGAAAAATAGCGCGAACCGCTGGACGTAAGGTTCCTGGTTCCGGGAGCCGACCAGCTGAACAGATCTTGCGGCTGAAGATCGCCGCCACCAGGCAAGTGCGATCCAAGACCGAGAACCTCGTCCATCTCATGCTCGATTGATCGCCGCGCGTCGTAATTGCTGGCACTCGGAGGTCGAGTAAACTGAAACGGTACGCTGGAATTTAGGCTAACGATTCCGTCGTACGGCCCACCGTCGCCCACAGTCCCGTTCGCGAACATGGCCGGCGGTGTGTTCTGTCCGATGGCTCTGCCGTTCGCACCCGAAACACTGATATTCGTGGACAGCGAGTTGGGTGGCAGACTAGCGTTCGCGGTAGCGTCATTCGCCGTCTTTGCATCTGCTCGCAGCGCATTGATGTAGGTGTCCCACGGGATCGAATAGATCACAAAATCGCTCAGCGAAAGAGAGCCCGATGGGAAGGGATGACCGTCGGGCTTGGTGTTCGAGTACCGGAAAAGAATAGAGATAGTGATAGGATCGCTGAATAGTGACTGATATATCGCTATGGCCTGATTGATCGCCGACTGGATCGCTGCCGAGTTCGGGTCGTTGAGGATAGAACTATCGAATGTTGGGTTGATAACCAGTCCGGAACTAGTCGTCGTTGTGGCGGTCATTACGTTCGAATCGCCGCCTGTGCCGAGCGCATTGTAAGCCCGCACTCGATAATAATAAGTCGTGCCGGAACTCAACCCGCCGATGATGCGGCTAGTCACGTTGCCCACGTTTAAATCCTGGTACCCGCTCACGTAGCTGGTAAACGAGCTGCTGGTGGAGACCTCGATCCGGTAGCCGGTCGCTCCGCTGACCGGCTCCCAAGTAGCCATAAAGCTGCTGCGAGTCGGGGCCATTGCCGCCACTGGTGGGACATCCTCCAAGGTTTGCGAATAGGTCGCGCCCACTTCCACGCCCAATAGGTTCGGTTCACCTCGCGTGCCGTGCTCGCGGACCCGTGCTTTGTATACCGGCGGCATACCGGCATTTTGACTTTGCCCGGCAACCTGTGCTAAGAGCGATGTATCTGGGTAAGCCCCGAGTGCAACGAGCACCAATAACACGCTCGGCAAGGAAATGACCGAACCGACTAAAACGCAGAGATTAAAAAAAACAGATTGAGAAGCGGGCTTTTTTTTCACAGAAGCGGACGTGTTCGAGGGATGCATCTGCCAGCGGCGAGTCCGGTGTAGGAGCACCGCACGTTAAGAGGGAATAAACTCAGTCCCGCTTGTAAGGCAAGATACGCGATCCCATTTTCATCAAAATGAAACCCGCACACAAGATCGACAACTTGCGCCAGGCCGCACACCAGGGTCACTTCTCCCCCCCCAAATGGATTTTCGCGAAAGACAACACAAAACGCCGCCTCGTGCTGCATCACCCCGGCTTTCCAATAGACCCACACCATCGTCACTTCGCAAAGGTCCGTGGTCAGTGCGGAGAAATTCTGCACTGGTGGGTTCAAGATGTGACGGAAAATGCGTATCTTAATAATTCACACTTTAAAGCCAGCCTGCGATTGCGCGAATTGGGCTCCTCAACCTCGCTTGGGCGCTGGCAGGTGGATCGGCCGCTCCGTCGGGCGATGTTAAACAAATGCGGCTTCGCCGCCCAAATTAGCATCGAGCACGGGACTGCTCGATCCACCTTGCCCGCCGGAGACAGCCAGCGCAACTTCGCGCCACGTTTACCAAAGTGAGCAGGGATGAAAGCAAAGTCGAAAGGGCCTGAACGCAGTTTTTTCATTCCTGCATCAATGAGCGCGGGCTGACCGAGGCTCACCTCGGCAGCGGCTGCTCGATATTCGCTAGTGCGTAAGCTAACACGGCAACCACCGCGGAGTTCTCCGCCAATTCTTTCGGCACGATTTTGTCGAACGTATCAGCCGCGGTATGATGATAATTGAAATAGAAACGGCTATCCTGAATCGGCGCGAACGTCGGCACGCCGACTTTATCGAGCGGCTCGATGTCGGCGCCGGCATGTTCAGTAAACGCAAGCATGCCTGCGCTTGACTCCTGCAAGATCGACGCCATTGGCGCGAGCATCGCTTTCACTTCGGGTTTCGCTTTCATGTGGATCCCAAGCGGATGACCTGCGCCGCTGTCGGTTTCCATTGCGGCAAAGTGATTCGCCATCTCCTTTTCATGGTCTTTGCTATACGTTTTTGAACCCATCAGCCCGTTCTCTTCGTTCATCCACGCTACGACGCGAATTGTTCGCTTCGGTCTCAGATGAAGTTTTTGCACAAGGTTTGTGGCTTCCATCGACACCGCAACGCCCGCGCCGTCATCGATCGCGCCCGTTCCCAAGTCCCACGAATCGAGATGGCCGGAAATAATGATCACTTGCTCGGGATGTTCAGTACCTTTGATATTGCCGATCACGTTAGCGCTTTCGACGTCCGGCAATGTTTGCGGCGTCAAAACCAATTTCATCTTCACGTGTCCTTGACGCACAAGATCGACAATCAACTCTGCGTCTTCCGCCGTCACTGCGCCCGCCGGAATTTTCGGCGCATCATCCGCGTATTTTGTCTGGCCCGTGTGCGGGATTCGATAATCCGCGCCGCCGACTGAGCGAATCAAACAGGCGACCGCGCCTTGTCGTGCCGCTGCGCTCGGCCCATCGCTTCGATAAACAACTGCTTCGCCGTACGCTTCGCCGCCGCGTCCCTCCGCCGCCATCTGTTTATCGAACGGATAATTGAAGAGCACGATCTTACCCGCCACTTTTTCGCGCGGCAGCGATTTCAGCTCGTCGAAATTCTTCACAGCGACCACCTCTGCGGTTATTCCTTCGGGCGGCGTCGCGACGCTCGCGCCGAGCGCGCAAAGCACAATTTTTTGCGTGGTTTTCTCCGCCATACCGGGAAATTGGACGAGCGCGGCTGTTTCTCCGCCGCGCACCCAATGCGGCACCATCACTTTCTCGAGCTGCACGTCGCAGCCGATCGCTTTCAATTCACCCGCGACGTACTCGACTGCTTTCGCCGCCTGCGCCGATCCGCTCAAGCGCGGTCCGATGTTGTTCGCGAGATGCGCCACCTGCCGGTAGGCGTAATCGCTGTTCAACGCCGCTTGCTGCAACCGTTTCAAATCAGCCAGCGTTTGCGATGAGAATACAATCGGCGTCGCGGTCGGCGATGGCGTCTCAGTTGGTGAAGTCTGTTGTGCAAATGCTGAGCTCACGAGGATAACCAACGCGATTTGATAAGCACATCCGCCGGAATGGAACATGCCGCAATCTGTCAGTAACTCCGGGCCTCAGCAATCGCGCGTCTGAAAGCGCGCGCTATGTCCAGTCACTTATCACTGGTCACTCGTCACTTTTCTTAGCTTTTTCTTCCTTCGTCGAAATCGATTAAGTCCGGGATCGTAACGATGTCGGTGCGATCGGCGATGCCGAATTTCTGCCTCTGCCGTTCGAGCATCGGTGTTGCGAAATCGCGCCAACCGAGCTTCGAGGCGAAACCGTTCCAAATCACGATGTCGCCCTCATTGAGTCGCCGGCCTCCTTCGAAACACCATTCGAGAATCTCCTCATCGGTTCCGCCTTGCAGCACGCGCTCGCGAAGATCGACATGATTGATCCGCAGAAAATTGCAGCAGGCGCCGTCGGCCGCCTTCCGCTGGCCAAGATTGGCGTGATAATCTGCGCCCAGCTCGCCACGCGCGTGCAGCCGAATCTTGTCCAGCATCCGCGGGAAATACATCATTCCGCTGGTCATCTCTCTCGGGCTTTTCGGATATGTGCTCATGACGGAAAATAATATTCGGGTCGCATGCCTTGCCAACTTCACGGAGAAGCGCCGGAACATAGACTTTCAGTTCAGTCTTTGCGGCGAGCGGAGTTAAACTCCGCTGATTCGGAAAAAACAGCGGACAGAATGTCCGCTGGCCGCCAAAGGCCGCCTATGTCCCGATTCGTGGCGAAATAATAGATGGCTTACACCAATCCCTGATCCATCATCGCGTTCGCAACCTTCAGTAAGCCGGCAATGTTGGCGCCGTTCATGTAATTGCCCGGCGTGCCGTACTGCTCGGCGGTTTCGTGGCAAATCTTGTGGATCACCATCATGATGTGATGAAGACGCGTGTCCACTTCATCACGTGTCCACGAAAGGCGCATGCTGTTTTGCGACATCTCCAGTCCGGAGGTGGCGACGCCTCCCGCGTTGGCGGCTTTGCCGGGCGCGTAGAGGATTTTCGCCTCGAGGAATTTATTCACCCCGTTAATGGTGGTCGGCATGTTCGCACCTTCTGACACGACGTAAACGCCGTTCTTCAGCAGGTTGGCGGCGTCCTTGGCGTTGATTTCATTCTGGGTCGCGCACGGAAACGCACATTGTGCCTTATGATCCCAAAGCGGGTTGTGATCGCGCTTCGGATCAGTTGCTGTGTAGGTCGCGCTCTTGAACTTGTCCGCGTACTCGGCGATGCGACCGCGCCGGACGTTCTTCAAATCCATGACAAAGGCGAGCTTCTCATCAGTGATTCCCTCCTCGTCATAGATATAACCGCCGGAATCGGAGACGGTGACGGGGCGCGCGCCCAGGTCGATCAGCTTCTGGACGGTGAACTGCGCGACATTACCGCTGCCGGAGACGAGACAGGTCTTGCCTCTCAGTTCTTCGTTGCGTGTCCTGAGCATCTCGGCCGCAAAGTAAACAGTTCCGTATCCGGTCGCCTCCGGGCGAAGCAGCGACCCACCCCACGTTAGACGTTTCCCGGTCAAAACTCCGGTGAACTCATTTCTCAGCTTCCTGTACATTCCAAACAGGAAACCGATCTCGCGGTGGCCGACGCCGATGTCGCCCGCAGGGACGTCTGTCTCCGGTCCGATGTGCCGGAAGAGTTCACACATGAGCGCCTGGCAGAAGCGCATGACTTCGCTGTCGCTTTTGCCTTTGGGGTCGAAATCGGCTCCGCCCTTACCGGCGCCCAGGGGTAATGTGGTGAGCGAGTTCTTAAAAACCTGCTCGAAGGCGAGGAATTTGAGAATACCGAGGTTGACCGACGGATGAAATCGCAGTCCGCCTTTGTACGGGCCGATGGCGCTGTTCATCTGAATGCGAAATCCGCGGTTGACGTGCACATCGCCCTGATCGTCCTGCCACGGCACCCGGAACATGATCACGCGCTCCGGTTCGATGATGCGCTCGAGAATTTTCGCTTTGCGATACTCGGGGTGACGATCGAGCACGAGCGAGAGCGACTCGACAACTTCCTGGACGGCCTGATGAAACTCCGGTTCCCCTGGGTTCTTCGCCCTGACCTCGGCCATCAAATCTAAAAAGTAATTTTCCACGATGTGGCCGGAACCTTGGCAGAAAACTGTCGGCTCTTCAATAGTGCAGACTGCGACGCGCATCACGGATGAAGCGGGCGAAGACGAAAATCATCCGCGCGGAACGCCACGCAAGGAAAAGTAATTGTTGATCTTACGGCTTGTTCAGGTCGGACCGCACCGACTACGGAATCTTGTAGACTTCGACGAGACCGATGCCGACTCCGTTGTTCTTTCCTCTCACGATCGCCGTGTAACTGCCAGGCGCGAGACTCGCCCAAATGGCTGACTCAAGTGAATTGGATGGCGCGAGGTTGGCCGCGGTAATCTGGGCAGCTTGACTGGGATCATCCTGCCAGTTGTCGTTCGACTGAATCAACGCGCCGTTGCCATCATGCAATTCCAGGGTGGGATCTGCCAGGACATTGCTCAATCCGGATTGTGAGAGCGACGGCCCAATCGCGCGGATAATGACGTTGGTAGCGCCGATGTTATTGCCGATGATGAATCCGCCGATCATCACATCGTCGTTCGTTTGCACGTAAGAGCGGCCACTGATGTTTCCCAGTTGTGAATCGGCGGCCGGATCGAGATCGTACACCTCGGCCAAAGCAATGCCTTGCCCGGAATTCTTCCCTCTTACGATGGCGGTGTAGTGGCCCGCTTGCAGCGTGGCGATGATCGCCGACTCAAGATTGTTCGACGGGGCGAGGCCGCTGGCGCTGATCTGCGACGCCTGGCTGGGATCGTCCTGCCAATTGTCATTCGATTGAAGCAATGCGCCGTTGCCATCATGCAATTCAAGCGTCGGATCAGCCAGCACGTCGCTTAGTCCATGCTGCGAAAGTGACAGACCAATCGCACGGATGATGACCTTCTTTGCAGCGCTTCCTGTAACAATAAATCCGCCAATCAAAACGTTGTCGCCCGTTTCCACGCGGGCGCGGGTCGATATATTCATCGCCTGCGACGGTGTCGCCTGAATGCGAAAGACCCGGCCGCTGTGCGACAAGCAATAAAGCGCACCATCTGGTCCGACGTGCAGATCGACCGGACTAGGAATTCCGGCGGCAAAATCACTCGCCGTATTGTTGGATGGATCCAACACACGAATCCAATCACCGCAGAAGTCGGCGAAGAAATACTTCCCGATGAAGCTGCTCGGAAATTCCAAGACCGACGGATTGTAAAACGCTCCGCCTGCAATGGCACAGCCAGTCGTACTGCTCGACCCATGCCCATAGTAAAAGATCGGGTCGCGGAAGTTTGCATTCGGCGGGGAAGCAGGACCTTCTGCCGCCGGCCATCCATAGTTCGATCTAGCAACACCATCATTAATTTCCTCCCACGTGCTTTGACCAACGTCGTTGATGAACACGCGAGTGGTTCCGGGTTGAAAGGCGAACGTGAATGGGTTGCGCAAACCCACCGCCCAAATCGCGCGGTTCGCACCGGAAGTCGAGCCGGCGATTCCAGGAAACGATGTGGGATTATCCGACGGAATCGTGCCGTCGGAATTGATGCGCAGAATTTTGCCCAAGCGATTGCTCAACGACTGCGCGTTTGCGCCGTTAGCATTTTCACCGACGCCGGCGTAAAGCTTGCCATCCGGCCCAAAATGGATCGCGCCGCCATTGTGGTTGGTAGCGCTGCTCAGGTTATCGAGGTTGACCAGAACGAATTCGCTGTTGGCCACGGCGACATCGCCGTTTGCCGTGAACCGGCTTACGCGATTATGCGCCGGCGAACCAGGCACGGTGTAATAGACGTAAACGTAATGGTTGCTCGCGAAATTCGGATCGAACGCGACGCCGAGAAGACCGCGCTCGCCGTTCGAATCGACCGATAGAGTCACGAACGAGTTAGCCAGCAATACGCCATCCTTGTCGATGACGCGCAGGTGACCGTCCTGCAAACAGACAAACAAACGCCCATCAGGCGCAAAAGCCATCGCCGTAGCCGCGCCAGACATGGCCCCGCCCCATTGGGATTCAGTGAAACCAGCCGGCAACGTCGCGGCCGTGAGCGAAAAAAATCCGCCGCCAAACAAAAGCCACGCCGCCACGCTGGCGCAGCGCCAAATACAACGACGCGACAAGTTCCGGCCATGCAAGCGCTCTCTGTATTCCACCGATCCTGACTTTGAAAACGTCGCCGGCGTCGCTCCCATAATGAAACCTCTTCCTCTCCCTCTTATTGCTGGTTTGTCAATTCGCAGCAGGCCGTAGGCCGGATAATCGCTGACGGCAAAGAAAGATCGAGATCGTCCTGTGCGTCTGCTCCGGAAGGCAAAACAGCCGGACCCTTTCGAGTCCGGCTGCTGTTGATTAGTTGTTGTGCCGAAAGTATCCGGGGTTAATGCCGAATCATCTTCGGCATCAGTAATCCATGCCGCCCATACCGCCCATGCCACCGCCGGGCATCGGAGGAGTCTTTTGCTTTTCAGGAATCTCGGTAACGAGCGCTTCGGTGGTAAGCAACAGTCCGGAGATCGACCAAAAAAAGCTTGACCTTTTCTCCAGAATGTATCAAAAGCGACGGCACCAACTTATAAAAAGGAGAACTATGAGCCCACACAATCTACTTCTAACTCCACGCATTGGCGGTCGTTTGGCCGTATTGGTTGCTGTTTTGCTGTTTGCGGTCAGCGGCTTCGCCGACACCACCTACAACAACTTCAACGGATACAGCGACTACTGGCATCCGTTCGGATATCCCAACACCGCTACGTATGGCGAACTCTTTACGTCGCCGAACAATGGCGATAACAACCTTGCAAGCTTCTCGTTCTACATGGGAAGCCCTGCTTTGGCTGGAAACATCGTCACGGGCGCGTACATTGCCACTTGGACGGGTTCCATGGCCGGCACTTTGCTGTACTCTACTGGTCCGATTAACTATGACAACCTCGGCAATGAGCAGATCACCATCAACACGGGTGGACTCGCGCTCAACCCGAACGCGCCTTACGTGATGTTTCTGAGCATCTCGAATTTCTACGGGCAGTCCGCGGGCGAGGCGTACGTGTCGCAGGGTACATCCATCACGGGCCTGAATGGCTTCGTTTACAACAACAATTCAGGGGATTTCAGCGCCCTGTTCACCACCGCGTGGAACGGACCGCTGTCACCGGACTGGGCCGTCAACCTGCATTTCGTCCCGGAGCCGGCGGCGGGTTCCCTGATGCTTCTGGGAATAGGCCTTCTCGGTGGCATCGGCGTCCTGCGCCGCAAGCTGTTCTAAACATCACCATCCGTGACACACGCCGGGGCGACCAGCTCCGGCGTTTTTGTTTGCAAGCGCGGTTCCGTGGTAGAGCCGACCTTCAGGTCGGCGTAGAGGCGCGGCGAAAACTTAGGGAATGCCTTGCGCCGCACAGCGACGGAAGGCATTCCCGGTACTTGGACTATATTCTGACGCGGCGCTGAAAGCGCCGCTCTACGCTCAACCGCCGATCCCCTCTAGCGCTGCCGACGCAATGTGTAGTCGTGATAGCAAATCATGTGATAAAAAATCTCGGTCATCTTCGCAATCAACAGTGCCGAAAACAGATAATGCGAGAACACACTGACAACATGCATGTGGCGTTGCTGCGATTCTAAACTGGTCGAAGCTGTTCAAACCTGACAGCCGGTTTAACCGATGTAAAACCAAAACAGCCGAACCCTTGCGAGCTCGGTTGTTTGTTAATTGTGTTTCGATTTCGGCTTTAGTAATCCATGCCGCCATGCCGCTTGGTTCCGCTTTCGCATGGCTACTGCGCGACAAGGGCACTGGTTCCGACTTTGGCACGGCTTGCTCCTTCGCTAAAAGCTTCGGCGTCACAAGACGGGCGCGACAAGGGAGTTTTTTCTAAGCAAAACAGCCGGGCCATTTCTGGCCCGGCTGCTGTGATTCATCTGTCGTTTCGGGCTTAGCTCCGAAATTCTTCGGGGTTTTCGGATCAATAGTCCATGCCGCCCATTCCGCCCATGCCGCCGCCGGGCATCGGAGGAGTTTTTTCCTTTTCAGGAATCTCGGTAACGAGCGCTTCGGTGGTGAGCAACAGTCCGGAGATCGACGCAGCGTTTTGCAACGCGCTGCGCGCGACCTTGGTTGGATCGACAATTCCCGCCTTCACCAAGTCGGTGTATTCATCAGCGGAGACATCGTAGCCTTCGTTGCCTTTGCGTTTCTTTACTTCCTCGACGACGAGCGCGCCTTCCTTGCCCGCGTTGTCGGCGAGCTGACGCGTCGGCTCTTCAATGGCGCGGCGCACAATTTGGACGCCGACCTTCTCGTCGCCTTCGAGGCCCCTCATGTTGTCGAGCACTTTTTGCGCACGGATGAATGCGACACCGCCGCCAGGGACGATGCCTTCCTCAACCGCGGCGCGAGTCGCATGCAACGCATCTTCGACGCGCGCTTTCTTCTCCTTCATCTCGGTCTCGGTTGC